>Ga0137371_10004298_pt1 | contig 11164 bp, 9 predicted proteins | sample SagtaG_7_FD_104919 | JGI IMG/M metagenome (GOLD analysis project Ga0137371, IMG submission 104919) | Vadose zone soil microbial communities from Sagehorn Ranch, Mendocino, California, USA - Sage1_R_40_16 metaG | ecosystem: Environmental > Terrestrial > Soil > Vadose zone | place: USA: California... | reverse complement strand
GGCATCGTTGTGTATCGAGCCGGCAAACTCGCAGAATTGTGGTTTGGCATGTACAATCCCACGGGAACCAACAACACCGCCGAACTGAACGCGCTCTATCACGCACTCCGCATGGCCGAAGCAGAAATCAAGACCGGCAACACCGTCGAGGTGTGCAGCGACTCGGCGGACTCCGTCAACTGCAGTCGCAGTTGGGCACGGAGCTGGGAAAAGAAAGGCTGGAAAAAACCTGGCGGCGAAATCAGAAACCTGGAAATTATCCAGGACTGTTACGCAATCTACCGACGCATTGAAGAAGACCTGAAGCTCACCCACGTCGCCGCCCACGTCGGCATCGAAGGCAACGAGCTCGCCGACCGCATGGCCATGCTCGGCGCGCAGCGTAAAGAAGAAAAACTGCGACCGTATCAGGAAACAATAGATATTCCGACGCTGCTCAAGATGCGGGCGGGGTGATCAAGAGCGTTGTTGCCTCAAACGTTCGTATCTCTTGTGCTAAACCGGTCTTTGGCAGGCTAGTGAAATTAAAATAATTCAAGACCCGGGTTCCCTTGGTTATTTTCCCCATAGTGAGGCGAAAAAGCCCTCGTTGATCAATTCCTGTACCAAGCTGTTGTCATAAAACTGCTCGAGCTTGGCTTGCTTGGCCTTGGGATTTTTCTTGCCACTTTCGTCCAAGGTGACTTGAATGGCTTCGCGCTTGACCAGAGGGATCTTCTCAACGAAGTCGTAGGCGTATTGGATGGTGCCCTCGAGCATGCCCGGATCCGTGACCTTGGTGTAGCGGGAAACAATCGCCTTCGACTCCTCTTTGCGGGTATGCATGAAATGAACTGCTTTTCCGTAAGCGCGCACGAAGGCCTTAGCCTGAGGCCTGCGCTCGCGCATAAATCTAGCCGTCGTCGTGAGGCCCTGATGCAAAAAGGGAATCTGCTCCTTGGCTAAATTGGCCAACATCTTCATCCCGGCCTGTTGAGCGATCAGCCCCATGGGATAGGACATCGCCGCGGCATAGATGGATTTATTCGACAAGCCTGCGGCCAACTCTGGCAGTCCGCCGATCTGAATGATCGGCACGTCGCGGACCGGCTCAAGACCATATTTTTTGAGAAACATCTGCATCGCAAAGTCCGTGGTGGCACCAAAGCGTGTCACCCCCACAGGCTTGCCTCTGAGGTCTTGAACGGTCTTGATTTCCGGCGCTGCTATCACATAAAGGGCGACGAAATTGACGATCGCGCCCACCGCCACAAGATCACCCCCCTGAAGGCCGGTGTCTACGATGGCTTGGCTGTTAGCGGTGGAGATCGCTACTTCGCCTGCCATCATCGCTTGCGCCATGGTCGATGAGGCAGCGATATAAATGAGATTGGCATCCAACCCTTCCTGCTTGAAGTAGCCGGCGTCCTTGATGATCCAGAAGGGCGCCTGAATCGCGGTGATCCCGGAATAACCTACCACAAGCTTTTGCGCTTGAGAGACGGCCGGAAGACCAAAAATCAGGACAAAGCTAAGAACAATAAGCTTGCAAGCAATCGTTTCTCTCATAGTCGCCTCCGCATAAGTTAATAAAGCCTGGACCTTGATCTCCCTGATGGAAAGCAATCACGTGATCCACGATTCGATCTCAACTCTGCCCGGTGAGCTCAACCGATATTGAGCGCGGCGCCACCGTCAACGAGGAGCGCCACGCCGGTGATGAAATTAGCCTCGTCGGAGGCGAGGAACAGTGCTGCGTTGGCGACATCCCAAGCCGTGCCCATCTTGCGGCGCAGCGGCACGCGGGCATCGCGCTCCGCCGCGACCTGGGCGCGGCTCTTGCCGCTCACGCGGGCGCGCGTGTCGACCGCCATCGGCGTATCCATCAGCCCGGGCAGGATCACGTTGGCGCGAATGCCATACTCGGCGTTCTGGATCGCCACCTGCTGGGTGAAGGCGATCATCGCCGCCTTCGTCGCTTTGTACGCGACAAAAGGATACTTCTCCAATGCGGCAAGCGATGAGATCATGGTGATGGCGCCCGCGCGTTGCTGTCGCATGATCGGGACGACGTGCTTGCAGGCCATGATGGCGCCGCGCAGATTGATAGCGCTGATGCGGTCGAAGGCTTCTTCCGTGAAGTCGAGCAGAGGCGCATCGCCACCGGCGATGCTGACACCGACATTGTAATGCAAAATGTCGATGCGGCCCCAGCGCTTCTGCGCCGCCGCTATGGCGGCGGCAAGCGTTGCTTCCTTAGTGACGTCGGCTTCGAAGGCGACGCATTCGCCGCCTTCTTGCTCGACCATCGACACGGTCTCCTCGGCCGATCGAAGATCGCGATCGACAGCCATGACCTTGGCACCTTCCTGCGCGAATCGCAGCACCGTGGCACGGCCATTGCCCATCCCTTCGCCCGGCCCCTGCCCGGCGCCGATGACGATGGCAGTCTTTCCTTCTAAACGCATAGCGGCCTGCCGGCAATCACAAGGATCGGTTCCGCGGTAAAGCGGTGCTCGAGCTTTTTGTTTGAGTCCGCGCGGCCATTTCTTTTCGTTACGTTCGCGCCCCTCGCCTGCTAGGGCCTCGTCAGGTCGGTTTTCATTCCCAGCCAGTGTTGCCCAACCAGCTCGTAGTGGGACTGGCGAGCCTGTAGGTGCTGGCTGATCACATGAATGTCCTGGAAGTGTCGCTGCAGGACGTTTCCTTCGTAGATCGCACTCACGCCTGTGGCATTATAAACCGCGTCGACGACCTGGACCGCCAGCCGAATCGCGTGTGTGGCGGCGAGGCGCAAGATCGCGCGCTGCTCCTGCGTGGTCGCGCCGATGGACGTGGCCTCGGTCCAGAGTTCGCCGACCGCCTCCGTCAGAAAAGCCCGTCCGGATCGAAGGTCGGCTTCGGCGCGCCCGATGGTGGCTTGAACCACCGGCTGATCGCGGAGCATCGCCTGCATAGCCCGTGGTGTCTTGGTGTTAGCTAACTCGAAGAACGTAACGAGGCAGGAGGGGGCCACTGCTAGGGCGACTGCGGCATCGCCCGAGCCGAACAGAAAGGTTCGGGGGATTTGGAAGAGCGGTCCGGTCTCCAGCAGGGGAGCGTCGGCCTGGAGAACTGTGCGCTCCGCGGGCACGAAGACATCGCTCACGGCGAAGTGGTAAGTCCCCGTGCCGCGCATGCCCCGGACATGCCAGGTGTCCAACAACTCCGCCTCGGCCGCCGGCACGAACAAGTAGCGCTGCTCGGGTTGACCGTGCTGGAGCCTGAGCTGGCCGTTCTCAAGGACCTGGGCGCGCGCTGCCAGCCATGCGGCATGCCGGCATCCCGTGCTGAACCCCTGACGGCCGGTGACCCGGTACCCCCCCGGAACGACGATCGCCTCTGCCGTCGGAAGGGGCGTGTTCGCGACGATGCTGCGTGGCGTGTCGATCCAGATCAGGCGTGCGACGTCACGTGGCATTCGCGCCGCATAGGTCGCGAAGATCGCGCACTGATTGACGATCCAACCGGTGCTGGCGTCGGCTTTGCCGATCTCCTCAAGCACCTGAACGTAGGTCGGCAGGTCGATCTCCGCGCCGCCCAAGGCGCGCGGAAGCGCCAATTGGAACAAGCCGGCGTCGGCCAGCGCCTCGAAGAGCGACTGTGGCAACTCCCGATCCGCCTCGATTCGGTCGGCGCAGGATAGGATCATGGGGACCAGCTTTCGTGCGGCGTCGAGCGGCGATTGAGTTTGGGTAGTGGTCATAGCCGTGTGTGTCGTTGCATTGACGCTCGAGCATGCCAGTCTGTCACAGATCGTAAGTTTCGTTGACCAGTCTGAGGTCACGAAAAAAGATCTCATCTTCGACCCTTGCTCCGCGCGTTTAAAAACTTCTCTACTCCAGACCGAAATCAATGTCCATCTCTATCCCGGAATCGAGTTGGAGTTGACGTAACAGGTAGATCTCGGATATCGTCTGACAAAAATAGCGCTAGCCGTCAGTCTGCTACCTTGCTGCTCGATGCCCTGAAACGCTCGGCAACGGGGGCTAAGCGCGAGTAATTTTGAATTTTCGGTGGCTGACTTCAAATAAACGATTTCCGATCAGTTCAAACGAGGAGGATTCGTTATGATCACGCGTTCATCAACACAACGTAGCCTCTTGCTCGCCGGGACTTTCATCGCTGTTTTAGTCGCGCCGCCCGCTTTCGCGCAGCAGTCAGGTGACAAACCGGCGGCTCAACCGGCCGCGCCGTCTGCGGCGCCTGACCCGTCAAAACCGATACCCCCGCTGCAGCCGGAGCCAACGACCGTTCCGGGACGGCCCGACATTCCCAACGCCGAAGTCGCCAAGGAGCTGCGCAACGTGGCGCCCCTGCCGTTCGGGGCGCCGGAAGACAAGCTGCCGATCCCGCAGCTCAAGCTGCCCAAGAGCTTCAAGATCGAAGTCTATGCGAGCGGGATCCCGAACGCGCGGTCGCTCAGGCTCGGCGACAAGGGAACCGTGTTCGTCAGCAACCGCATTCTCGACAAGGTCTATGCGATCATCGACAAGAACGGGAAACACGAGACAAAAGTCATCGCCTCGGGACTGGACCGGCCGAACGGTCTCGCGTTCCACAAAGGCACGCTCTACATCGCTGAAGGCACCAGGATTTCCAAGCTCGAGAACATCGAGGACAACCTCGACAATCCGCCGAAGCCCGTCGTGATTTACAGCGACTTTCTCAACCATCAGTCGCACGGCTGGAAATTCATGGCCTTGGGACCTGACAACAAGCTCTACGTAAACGTCGGCTCACCGTGCAATATCTGCGAGCCGCCCGCGACCAACGGACAGATCCGGCGCATCAACCTCGACGGCAGCGGCGCCGATGTGGTCGCCCGCGGGGTGCGCAACTCGGTCGGCTTTGACTGGCATCCGGTGACGAAGGAATTTTATTTCACCGACAATGGACGCGACTGGCTGTCGGAAGACCTGCCCGAAGACGAACTCAACCGCGTCACCAAGATCGGTCAGCATTTCGGCTTCCCGTACTGTCACCAGGGTAACTTCACGGATCGCGAGTTGGGCTGGGGACGCTCGTGCAACGAGTTCGAGAAGCCGGTCGCCTTGCTCGGCCCGCACTCGGCCGCGCTAGGCATGCGGTTCTACGCGGGCAAAATGTTCCCGAGCCAGTACCAGAATGCGATCTTCATCGCGCGCCATGGCTCCTGGAACCGGACGAAAAAGATCGGCGGCGACGTCATCGTCGTGAAGCTGAACAAGGACGGCAGTGTGAAATCGCAGGAGCCGTTTCTCACCGGTTTCCTTCAGAACAACGAATACAGCGGCCGGCCGGTCGACGTGCAGGTCATGAAGGATGGCTCGCTGCTTGTCTCGGACGACCACGCCGGCGCGGTCTACCGCGTGACCTACGGCAGCACCAAGGTCGCTGCACGTTGAGGAAGATTTCACCACGAAGTGCGTCATGAGTTTACGCTCGCCCACAGAGGATGAAAATGGAGGCATATCCTTCCACCCCCAACCCAATTTTCAAAGGAGGATACGAACAGCACGAAGCTGATCATCAAAAGTCTCCGAAACCTTCGTGTCCTTCGCGCGCTTCGTGGTGAGATAACATTCGCGCTCAGCGCCGTCGCCGCGCTCGTTTTGTTGTCGGCGTCGCCTGCCCATGCCGATACGCTCGAAGCGCGGCTCGCTCCATGCCTCGCCTGCCACGGCGCGAAAGGGCAATCGGCAAACCCTGAGGTGCCCTCGCTCGGCGGTCAACCGGCTTTCTACCTCACTATCCAGTTGCTGATGTTCCGGGAAAAGCTGCGCGTCGTCGAACCAATGAACCAGATGATGCAAGGGCTCAGGGACGACGATTTGCGCAATATGGCGGCGTACCTTGCGAAGCTGCCGCCGCCCGAGCCTGCCGGCGGTACCGTAGACTCTGCCCGCATGGAAAAGGCCCGGGCGCTCATCGAGCAGCACCGCTGCAACTTCTGCCACAACCGGGACTATTCCGGTGAACAGAATGTTCCCCGCCTTGCCGGCCAGCGCGAGGACTACCTCGTGAAGGCGCTGCGGGAATACAAGAACAACACGCGCCGCGGCTACGATGCCTCGATGGCGGATGTTCTTTACCCGATCAGTGAGGAGCAGATTTCCGATCTGGCCTACTTGCTAGCTCGTCTCCGCTGATTCTGTATTCTGCGGACAGCGTACTAGATTTTAAGGTTCAGAAGCACGGGGGTCACGGTCGCCGTTCGACTAAGCCCTGGCCTGAGCTTCTGCCGAAGGCTCACGACGGGCCGTAGGACGCTGCGGTATTTGGGATTCACAAGGCCTGGGAAATAGTTCCCGGGCTGTTTTTATTTTCTGGTTCCCGAGCGTTTATGGTAAGCATGGAGCGGCAACGGAAAGGAGGGATTTATGAAATCACGTTCCGCGTCATGTTGGGTAACGGCAATTTTTGCTTTCAGCGTGCTGCTCGCGGCGGCCGCGCACGCCGCGCAGTATCTTGAACTCACGGCGCGGCAGAAGGAGCGCGCGTTTTCTCCAGCAGTGATTACCGAAGGCGGCAAAACAGTTTGGCTTGCAGGCCACGCCGGGCTCGAGGACGCTTCCGGAAAATCGCTTGCCGGCGATTGACGCGCAGGTGCGCGCGACATTCGCCGCGATCAACAGGACATTGCAGCGCGCTGGCGGGAGCCTCGATAACATGGTGACCATGACGGTATTCATCGCCGATGTCCGCTACGGCGACCGCTTTGTACAAGTTCGGCGTGAGATGTTTCCGAAAGACAATTTTCCGGCCAGTGCCCTCATCACCGTTTCCGGCTTCGCCCGCCCGGGTATGTTGATCGAAATTCAGGGAGTCGCTGTGATTGGTGGAAAATAGGCGAAGGGTCCAGATATTTGACAAGACTTCTATTCGCGTTAGACAGAGCATCGCTAGCCCGGATTATCCACTCGTGACAGCGATCGAGGGGCGAGCCCTCCATAGCGAAGGCAATGCGCCTGTGCCTTGGAGCGGCCTGCAAACTGAGTTACTGCAGCGAATGCCTGGGAAAAAATGCGAGCGCCGAGCCAAGCACCAAAGACGGCATTGACACAGACAATCACCCGCCGCCCTCTCACGTTTAATGACTGGATGACGAATGAGGCCTTATCGGCTTCCGGGTCTTCTTGTTTTTGCCTGTGAAAATTGGCTGCGAGCGTGGCTTGTAAGTCAGCAGTCGATTACCACGATTGCTCTGAGCGCCGGAAAAGATGGTGCGGCTCAGTCAATGGTTCAGCGCCACCCCTTATTCGGAGATCACGACCTGGTTGCCTTCGGGATCGCTGATGCGAATTTGACTGGCTGCGCCCTCCACGGGAAGGATCTCCACCCCACTGTTGATGAGGCGCTGTCGAACAGCAGGCAGGCTGTCTACCTGGATGCCAAAGTACTGGATGCCGCCGCGGCTAAGCGTCTTTTTTTTGGTGAGCATCAGCCTCACGGTTCCGTCGCTCAGCAGAATCGAGCCGTCGGGCTCTCGCCTTATCATTGCTAACTCGAATTGGGATCGATAGAACTCGCAGGCCTCGTTCGGATTGGCAACCTGGACCACGGCAAGCCGAACGCCAGGCAGCCGTTTCTCTTCCCGCCCGAGAAACCCCCTCGACGAGATGTCCACGTTGTTTCCCCAAGGATCGATGAACCGGACCTCCGCTGGCCGCGCCGCTTCAGGACCGGAAACCCCGCCGGAAACCTGGGGACTGTCTCCCCGCTTGAGCGTTGGCGGCAGCTTCGAGACGGCTTTCTCCAGGTTATCCACCATGAAGCCGTAGTGCGCGATCCCCTGAGTTTGATTGGCCTCGCTGCCGTCCGATCTGTGAGTGCCGACGACCGCCGTCTGGGCGGCGTTCTGTTGGAGGAAAGCCAGATTGAACAGGCCGTCGATCACCATCCGTGAGCCGCTGGGAAAAACCCGGACCTCCTCGAGGCCAAAAAACTTTTGATAAAAGTCGCTGAGCTTTTTAGGCTCCTTGGAGATAAAGGCGATATGTCTCAACTTGCCCATGGTCATTTTCCTCCCAATAAGGTTAATGAGCTATATATTTCTCGCCGTGGTTTGGTGTCAAGGCTATTCTTGACAGAGAATTGCAATCTGTCAACGGAAGGATTTGACCCTTTGACGAACACGCTTCCCGAGCTTTCCGCTTGACGCTCGTCCGCTGTTTACCTTATTTTACGTGCAGCTGATTTTTGCTGGGCGCAAATCACACACTGATTCACCGTGGGGGGAATCCATGGCCTATAAAACCGTCGGCAAAGCTGTCCCGCGACTGGAAGGCGCGGAAAAGGTAACCGGCCAGACTCGCTACGCAGCGGACATCGATGTCCCGGACGCGCTATGGGCGAAACTCTTGCGGAGCCCGTTGCCGCACGCGCGTATACTCAAGGTCGATAGTTCGCAGGCGACGCAACTTCCGGGAGTCCACGCGGTGATCTCGGGTGCCGATATACCGCTGGTTTTGACGGGCTTAAGAATGAAAGACATGCCGGTCCTCGCCCGCGACCGAGTCCGCTACGTTGGAGAACCCGTGGCAGCGGTGGCCGCGGTCAGCCCCGAGATTGCCGAGGAGGCACTGAATTTGATTGACGTTCAGTACGAGGAGCTGCCGTTTGTTACCGATCCTCTTGCAGCGATCCGGCCGGGTGCGCCGCTGCTGCATGACAATCCGGCCGCGTACAAGAATGCGCCCGAGCGCTCCACGGAGTTGCCCAACGTTCAGTCTTTGGGCCAGTGGAGCAAGGGCGACGTTGAAGCGGGTTTGCAGAAAGCCACGCGCGTCTTCGCGCACACCTTTCGCACGCCGCTCGGCTTTCATGCCTACATCGAGCCGCACGCTTGCATGGTCCGCATCGACGAACGTAGTCAGATTGAAGTCTGGGCTTCCAACAAGTCACCCTTCACCTTGCGCGATCGTTTGGCGCGGGATTTAAATCTCGACGCGAAAAACATCAGAGTGCACATTCTGCCGGTGGGCGGGGACTTCGGCGGCAAGACTTCGGTCATCGAAGCTCCGATCTGCTACTTTTTGGCGGAACGCGCGGGCAAGCCGGTCAAACTGGTGCTCAACTATGCCGAGGACCTGGCGGCCGCGCCGCACCGCCACCCCGCCGTGATCACCTTGCGCACCGGCGTCGCTCGTGACGGCAGGCTTTGCGCGCTCCAGGCCAAGGTGATTTTCAGCGGCGGCGCCTATGCGGCGCTGAAAGCGAATGCCGAGGTGACAGTTCAGGGACCGCGGCGCGTGGCAAGCTACTATCGGATTCCCGCGATTCAAGTTGAAACGCTGTGCGCCTACACCAATCAGGTGTCGTGCACGCAGACGCGCACCCCGGGAAGCCCGCAGGTGGTTTTTGCCATGGAATCGCAGATCGACATCATCGCGCGGGAACTGAGCATGGATCCGGTGGCCTTTCGCAGGAAGAATCTTCTTAACGACGGTGACTCTTCGCCTTTCGGCCAGAAGCTGCAAAACATTCTCGCCCACGAAACGCTCGAGAAAGCCGTTGCGGCGTCCGGCTGGAAAAAGCCCAAGGCGAAAAACGTCGGCCGCGGCGTGGCGGTCTACGAGCGGCCCTCGGGCGCAGGCCGTTCCGGCGCCGCGATCACCATCGAATCCGATGGCAGGGTTACCGTGCTGGTAGGCGTCCCTGACGTGGGCCCGGGCATTCACACCGTGGTGCAGCAGATCGTGAGCGAAGTCCTCGAGGTCAAACGGGAGCGGGTGAACGTCCGCGTTGAAGATACCGACAGCTCGCCTTACGACTCGGGGACCGGAGGCAGCAAGTCCACCAACAGCGTCGGCCATGCCGGGTATCAGGCCGCCAGCGAGATCAAAGAAAAGATCATCGCTTTGGCGGCAGCGCGAATCGGCTGCAAGCCGGAGGATATCAAAGCGGAGAAAGGCCGCTACATCACGCCGGGGCGCAAGAGAATCTCTTTCGACGAGCTCATGCGCCTTGCCGTCGAGGAAAATCAGTCGCCCATTACCCATCTTAGCGTCTACGAGCCGTCACGCGCGGCGATCACTTCATTCGCAGCGCAGGTTGCTGAAGTCGAGGTCGATCCCGCCACCGGGCAAGTCAAGGTGAAAAAGCTCACGACCGTCCACGATGCCGGCAGAGTTTTAAATCGTCTGACCTACCAGGGGCAAGTCGACGGCGGCGTGGTCACCGGCTTGGGCTTCGCGCTGATGGAAGACAATCTCGTGGTGGATGGCAAGATCGCCACCGCCAATCTTGGCGAGTTTAAAATTCCGAGCGCAGCGGACGTGCCGAAGTTAACGACGCTATTGATGGAAAGTCCCACCGGGCCGGTGCCGTTTCAAGGAAAAGCGATCGGAGAAATCCCCAACGTTCCGACGGCGGCAGCCGTTGCCAATGCGATCGCCGATGCCGTGGGCGTGCGGATTTTTGATCTGCCGCTCACGTCCGAGAAGATCCATGCGGAACTAAGTAAGAGATAGAGAGAGGGGGCGGTTTGGTAAGAGATGATATGGCGAACTCGGCCCTTAAGCCCTCCGGCGCCTCCGATGGGGTTCATGATTTTTACGCTTGAATTTTTGCCAACTCAGCATAACGTGGTGAAATATTGGGACGGTGTGTTTAGCCCGCTTGGTTAAGACTCCCACGTGGAAAAAGTATCTGAGCGATAATCAGTTCGAGGACGGCTATCTGAGGGGGAATAACCTGCTCAAGTTTTTCGATGATCTCATCGCTTGCGACCGGAGAAGCTCGCTCCTCGGGGCCGTCACCTGTGGAAAATCGGAGCTAGGAGACTTGCTGTGACCATAGGCGCCACAAGACTTCTCGCTCGCTATGCCGTCAACCTTCGCTATCGGGATATTCCACCGGAGGTGATGTCCCGCGCGAAGGACTGTCTCCTGGACACGATCACAGTCGCTCTTTATGGTTCGACAAAGCCGTGGAGCCAAAGCGTAGTTCAGTATGTCAAAGCCCTCGGTCTCGCGGGTCGTTCTACGGTTTTAGGAGATAGTTGGCGCGCGTTAGCGCATCTGGCGGCGTTGGCCAATGGCACGATGGCGCATGCTTTCGAGTTGGACAACGTCCGGCAACCCGGCGCCGGTGTTCACCCCGGCGCAACTGCCTTCCTCCCGGCGCTCGCCGTGGCGGAAGTTCAGAGGGCCGACGGGAAAGC
>Ga0137371_10004296_pt1 | contig 11168 bp, 15 predicted proteins | sample SagtaG_7_FD_104919 | JGI IMG/M metagenome (GOLD analysis project Ga0137371, IMG submission 104919) | Vadose zone soil microbial communities from Sagehorn Ranch, Mendocino, California, USA - Sage1_R_40_16 metaG | ecosystem: Environmental > Terrestrial > Soil > Vadose zone | place: USA... | reverse complement strand
GGTTGCTGAGGGCCTGTCTGACCTGGTTGCTGTCGGGACCGATGCTCGCGGCCGTCATCCCCGACAGGATCAGGCCCTCCATCTTGCCTTTGAGCGCCTGGTCGTAGATGGTCATCCATGACGCGTTGCCGGCCGGCTTGGGGATGAAGTTGAATGCGAACTCGTTCTCCTTCTTGGCCGCGTCGCCGAACCAAGCCTTGAGCGTGCTGACCATGAACTTGCTGTAGTTGGTCCCGAAGAAGTTCCACGAGTTCTTGTCGGATTTCTTCGGCGCGCTCTGGGCGACGTAGTCGGCGATCGTCTTCTGCCCCGGCGCTGGGATCTTCAAGTAGCCGGGCAGAATCTCCCAGGAGATGGCGTGATCCGTGTTGCCCTGAATGTTCGCGTGGCCCCGCTCCGCGTTCATGCCGCCGCCCGGCCGGCCCATGTTGCCCAGCAGCAGCTGAAGCACCGCGCCTGACCGGATGAGCTGGCCGCCTGTCGTGTGATGGGTCAGCCCGACGGCGTAGACGATGGTCATGACCTTGTCAGGTTTGCCCATCTGGCCGACCAGGTCGGCGACCTTTCCGAAATCGGCAACCGGGATGCCGGTGATGCTCGAGACGACGTCCGGGGTGTACCGCGAGTAGTGCGCCTTCATCAGCTGGAAGACAGAGCGTGGGTGCTGAAGCGTCATGTCGCGCTTCGCAAATCCCGATCCGCTCGTCGCGGGACCTTCGCGTGTGGCGTTTGCTTCGCCGGGGTTCGCCGGCGGCGTGGCCGACTCATAAGCCCAGGACGAGACGTCGTAGCTTCGCTTTTCCGCGTTGTAGCCGGAAAACAATCCGTCGTTGAATGCGTAGCCGTCTTTGACGATGAACGAGGCGTTGGTGTAGTTGCGAACGTACGCGTCGTGGAAAAGGTTGTTCTGAAGGACGTGATTGATAAGGCCGCCGAAGTAGGCGACATCCGTGCCCACTCGCATCCGGAGGTACATGTCGGCGACCGCCGACGTCCGCGTGAATCGCGGATCCGCGTGGATGATCTTGGCGCCGCGGTCCAGCTTGGCGCGCATGAACCATTGAAAACCGACCGGGTGGGCCTCAGCCGGATTGGCGCCGTTGATCAAGATCAGGTCGGTGTTCTTGATGTCGCGCCAGTGGTTGGTCATCGCTCCCCTTCCGAACGTGGCGGCCAAACTGACCACCGTGGGACCGTGTCAAACCCTGGCCTGTTGCTCTAGATGTACCAGTCCCAGGCCGCGCATCAGCTTGGTGGCGAAGTAGCCCTCCTCGGAGCTGAAAGCTGCTCCTCCGGCGAAGGCGATGCCCTCACACCGGTTGACAGTGTTGCCGTTACCGTCGGTGGCGACGAAAGTCGCGTCCCTCGACGATTTCATGTTGTTGGCGATCTTGTCGAGCACGAAGTCCCACGAGACGCTCTTCCACGCGGTCGCCCCTGAGGCGCGGTAGAGAGGTGAGCCGACTCGACGCGGCGAGGTCGCGAGCTGCATCGCGGTGGCGCCCTTCGGGCACAGCCGGCCCTCGTTGACCGGGCTGTCCGGGTCGCCTTCGATCTGGAGCAGTTGCGTCTTCCCGTCGCTGGTCTGGCGCGTGTACGCGACCAGCGAGCAGCCGACCGCGCAGTACGGGCAGATGGAGTGCGATTCCTTGGCGCCGGCAATCCGCAGCGACTGCTTGACCTTGGTCGATTCAGCCAGCGCGACATCAAAGCCTAGGCCCGAGACCGCAAGTGCCCCGGCACCGGCCACACCCACCTTCAGAAAGTTCCGACGCGTGACGGTCGGCAATCAAACCCCCCGGAGACTTGACGCTAGCTCACCCTCGGGGCTGCGTCAAGTTGTCATCCTGTCGACATCAAGAGGTCGCTGCGATCATCCCCCTCGGGGTTGCGCAGCAGGTCGATCAGACGCGGATCCCAAGGGACGATCACTCCATGCACGCCAGAGGCTTCCTGGTCGAGAAGAGTCTTTGTCCACGACTCCCGATCGGGCGGCATCGAGATCTCGATCCAGGTCTCTCCAGCCGAATGCTGATCCAAGACGCGACCGCGGCTCAGCTTTTGCAGGATCCCTGCCGACCGGGGATCAGCAACCCGGAGCAGCACTCTCTCGGTCACGGCCGCGATGGCTCCCATGAGGATCGCTTGCTCATAACCGTCGCCTGGCAGCGCGATCATCGCGGCCCCGGCCGCCTCAAGCGCCCTCACGTCGGCCAGGAACTCCCCCGCATCGTTGATCGTTACCGGCAGCGCGACCCCGACCTTGATCACACGCCAAATCTATCGCCCCTGACTCCTGTCGTGCATGGAGCCGCTAGGAGCGAAAGATCCGGAGCAATGATTCCTCGGCGTTGCTGAACAGCCTGCGCAACCCGTCCTCGCTGGCGCTCAGCTCTGCACGCCGGCCGACAGCTTTCTCGTCGAGCAGGCCCGCCTCCCGCAGCACCTGGACGTGGGCGCTCACAGTCGGTTGCGAGAGCTTGAACTGGCGCGCGATCTCGGTCACGGACACGCCGGAAACCGCCCCGCTTCCTGGATTGCGGGTCTTGGCGGCCTGCCACCTACGCTCCCTCGCCGACAGGCTGGACGGAAAGGCCCAGCTGCAGCGCGTCTGAGCTGGTTGCTCCCATACTCGATGTGGTGGACGAAGCAGCCGATGTGATCGGCGGCCTGATGCCGCTGGCGGCGACTCTTGGCATCAGGTCCGATTCGTACACAGCCGAAAAGGTCGTCCTGTCGATGGAGTGGGCGCCGTCTCTATGCACCGCCGGTGGATTGCTGCATGGCGGCGTGATCATGGCCCTGGCCGATTCCGCCGGCGCGGCGTGCGCGCTCCTGAACCTGCCTGACAACGCGTCCGGCACGACGACCATCGAGTCGAAGACGAACTTTGTCGGGTCGATCAAGAGCGGAAGAGTTTCGGCGACGTCAGCGATCCTGCATCGCGGCGGGACCACGATCGTCGTCGAGACAGCCGTCCGCGACGATTCCGGGAAGCTCGTCGCGAAGGTCACGCAAACGCAGCTCGTGCTGCGCTCGCGTTAGCGCTTGACGGCGGCCGCCACCTTCTCGCGCAGCTCGTGCTTGAGCGCCGACGAGTCGAGCGAGGCGCTGAGATGACCAGCGACTGTTCTCTTGAGCCGGTCCGGCAGCATCCGCTCGAACGCGGCCCGGGCTTCGTCCGGACCCGCGATGTACATGTGCATATAGGCCCCTGAGGCCATCTCGCGCTCCACGGTCTTGACCGCGCCCTCGAGATTTGCTTTTGCTTTGTTGTCGGCCTTGCGCTGGTTGCTCGCCGCCGAGGTTCCGCCCGCTCGCGAGTGACGGACCTCGGTCCCGTCCACGTGCTCCAGAGGAATGATGTCGTCCAGGATCGACCCGAACGTCTTGGCGTGCTCCTTGTCGACGACCGCGATCAGCGCCGGCGGGTGATGCTCCAGCTGGCGAAGAATAGGGGCGAGCAGGAGCTCACCGACCTCGAGCCTTTCATCCGTGCCATCCCGCAGCTTGATCAGTTCCAGAACGCCGTGTGGCTCGTCGGCGAAGCCCGCGAAAGCGGGGCAGCCCGCAGGCCGCACCACGGCGACCTGGTGTCGGAGGCGCCGCATCTCGTACTCCATGAGCTCGCGGTCTTTGGCGCTGAGCCGGTCGCTGTAGCGGTGCAGGAGGTCCCGAAACTCGATGTCATAGAAGCGCGCGTCATATCCCTCGGACCGAGCGGGAAGATAAATGCTCACCGCGCGGTGGGACGCGCGGCGAAGGCGCGGAGCGAGCACGAATAGCGCCAACAGTGGGCTGTAGTTGGTCATCTCACAATCTTGAACGCATGCCGGTATCGTGGTAAGCAGACGTGTTCGAAGACGAGACGCCAGTTGCGTGGCAGGCGATGCCTCAACATGCTCCGGTGGTCGCCTCGGACGGAACCGAGATCGGTACGGCTGTCAAGTGGCTTGGCGACCAGGACGGCGACATCTTCCACGGCATCGTCGCCCGTCGGCGCGACGGCGAGGCGGTCGAGATTGCGGCGAAGCGAATCCAGCGAATTACCGAGAAGCATGTGATCACAAACCTCGAGGCCAGCGAAGCGGAGGCGCTCCCCGGCTACAAGGGACGTTAGCGCCGAGCCTGGGCTTGCTTGGCTTCTTGCGCGCGCATGAACTGCATTGCCTCGTCCACCGACGGCACGGTGATCACGTTGTCGCGCGCGAAGCTCTCGGCAGACGACCAATCCTTGGCCCGGATACGTGAGCCGGCCGCCTCGCGGTCGTACTCGGTGCGCCTGAGCTGGACACCCGGGCCGAACATCGCCCAGCAAGCGCCTGGCTCGCCGTAGGTCATGCCGATGCTGCCGGCGTTGACGACGCGCACGCTGTCGATGACACGGTCGAACTGCATGTGCGTGTGACCGCACACCACGAGATCCGCGTCCACGCCGGCCAGGATCTCGCGCATTCGTTCCGAGGACGTTTCCGTGGTCATCACGTCGATGTCGTTGCCTGGCACGGCATGGCAAAAGAGCACGCGGCCCACGCCATCGACGGAGTCGATCTGGACGGTGTTCTCAAACGACGCGAGGAAGTCGCGCTGCTTCCGATTGATCTGCTTCGCGCACCAATCGGCGAAGGGGCCGGGAGATTCCGACGGCTTGCCGTCGAACTCGTCGATGAGACAGCGGTCCGCATTTCCGCGGACGAACCGGGCGCCATCGATGGTTTGCAGGAGGTCGATCGTTTCCGCGGGCATGGGTCCGGACGCGACGTCACCGCAAAACACTATGAGGTCAGGCTTCTCACGCTCGACGTCCCGCAGCACGGCTTCCAGCGCGGGTAGGTTGCCGTGGATGTCCGCCAGCGCCGCCACCCGCATCTACGCAGGGCTCAGCGTTGAGGGTTCTCGCTCAGACGCGCGCCAGCTTGGGCGGCCGCCTCGTCGGCGAAGGGCCCGTCGAGCCTGACACCCTCGGCGTGGCCATTCTCGTCGAGCTGGGCGCTGACGACGTACCAGCGCTTGCCAAGGTGAAGGATGCCCTGGTGCAGGTCCGTGGTCCAGCTTTTCGGCGTGATGCCGACCCGGTCCGGCATTAGGTTCCTCAGTCTACGTGCGTTCTGCGGCTGACGAAAGCTCCCATCACGGCGAGGCCGCCGAAGACGATGGCGAGCACGACGCCGAGCAAAAGCAGCGGAGCGCTGAACCCATATCGCAGCGAGCTGATGAGCACGACTCCGCCCCCGACGCAGAGGCCGAGGATCACACCAAGGAGCCACGGACGTTCTGAAGGAACACCTGGCATACAGAGAAAACGCGCGAGGCGCTTCCAGGGAGGGCATGAAAATGGAGTTTCGATACCTGGTGCGGAGGCGACGGATGGTGCAACAGTTTCAGACGTCCCGTCCGGCTAGCCTTTCCGCGTGAACCAGGCGCCCGTCGGCATCTTCGATTCGGGCGTCGGCGGACTGTCCGTGCTGCAGCAGATTCACCAAGCGCTGCCCACCGAGTCCGTCTACTACGTGGCCGACTCCGCGAACGCGCCGTGGGGCGACAAGCCGGCCGCGTTCGTGCGTGAGCGTGGATTGAAGATCGCACGGTTTCTGATCTCGCAAGGCGTCAAGGCGATAGTCATCGGTTCCAACACCGGGACCGCGGGATCGGCAGAGGCGCTGCGGGCAGCCCTCACGATCCCGGTGGTCGGCATCGAGCCCGGGATCAAGCCCGCCGTCGCGGCCACGCGGTCCGGGATCGTGGGCGCCATCGTGCCCGCCGCGGTGGGCGGTTCAGACCGCCTCGCGTCGCTCCTCGACCGCTTCGGTACCGACGTCAAGGTCATCGTCCAGCCGGTCCCGGGGCTTGTCGAGCACATCGAGGCCGCGGACATCGACGGGCCCGAGCTCAAGCGAATGGTCGAGGGCTACATCCGTCCGATGCTGGACGCAGGCGCGGACACGATCGTGCTGGGTTCGACGCATTACGTGTTCCTGAAGCCGGTGCTCGCTGAGCTCGCCGGACCAGAGGTGTCGCTGATCGAAACCGGCGAGGCAGTCGCGCGACACCTCGCGCACGTGCTGGACGAGCGACATCTCAGGACGGACGCTGCCGAACCGCGCGAGCGTTTCTGGACCAGCGGCGATCCGGGCGCTTCAGAGAGCGTCATGACGACTCTCTTGAAGCGATCGGTGATCGTGGAGAAGCTGCCCGACCTATAGCGGCCTCAGCCGCCGACTTTCAGCACCAGACCGATCCCGTACGTGATGCCACCCACGATGACGCCAGCAAGCGTCATCTCGAGTCCGGCCGACCACCACGTGCGGAGCGTGAAGAGAGACTTCGAGGCACCGACCAGGAAGTGCGCGATGAGCGAAACGATCGCTGCCGTGATGACGCCGGTCGTTCCGCGCAACCAGAAGAACGGCATGACCGGGACCATCGCGCCGACAAATGTGCTGATGCCGGCGGCGATCGCCGACTGCACGGGCTTGCTTGCGGTCTCGAGACCGCCCAGCTCCTCGGGTGCATGGACCCTGAGGAGCGCGTCGGGATTTCCACCCAGCTGCTCGGCCAGGCGGTCGGCCATCTCCTTGTCGATGCCTTTGAGCTGATAGAAGAGCGAGACCTCTTCTTTCTCCTCCTCGGGATGCTCGAGAATCTCCTGCCGCTCCCGCTGTACGTTCGCTGCCGCGACCTCCCCCTCCGAGCGCTCGGCCAGGTAGGCGCCGGTGGCCATTGAAAGTCCCGACGCGATCGCACCGAAAAGCCCCGCGGTCAGAACGAAGCTCGAGCCGCCCGTGGCGCCCGAGACGCCGGCGACGATGCCGAACACCGCGGCCAGCCCGTCGTTGGCACCGTAGATCGCGCCCGAGATCCATCCCGCCCCCGTGCGGTGCCACGACTCGCGGCCGAGGATGCGATTGAGCCTGCTCTGCACACTCGAAGGCACACGATCGCCGGCGTGGTGGGCGACCTCCATCGACTCGAGCGAGCGCGAGTGGCCCTGTTCTTCGATCCGGATCTCCTGCAGCACGGCGTCGGTTTCTGGGTCACCGGTGGATCGCTTGTAGCGGTCGGTGATCTCGAGCTCTTCGGCCTCCTCCATCCTCGCGATGACCGCTTCCACCGGCGCCAGCTGAGCCTGCAGGCGCTGGAACAGCGACAGCTTCACCGTCGATGCGTCGGGGACGGGCTCGCCCATCGCGCGAAGCCGCTCTTCGATGCGCTTGCGATGCGAGGCTTCGGCGTCGGCGATGGCCCGGATGATCTCTCCGCGCCGCCCGTCCCGCATGCGAGCGGCAAGCAACAGGTACATCGCGCGCGCCTGCACCTCGCCGCGCCATGCCTGGCGAAGGCGTTCGACCGCTTCGCTCTTCGACGCGATTTCCGGAGTCACGGCAATCAGGCTAAGACAAGCGCGCCGGCGCCTAGCCTGCGTCGGCTGAAACTTGCTCCTCGTGTGACGAGCCGACCACGACCGCGACCCGTTGTACCGCGTTGTTCTGGACGCCCTCGAAGTTCCAGCTCGGATTGATAGGCTGGATGTTGCCCGCCTCGTCAGTCGCGCGCACGCACAGCTCGTACTTCCCGGGCCGCGTCGCATCCCAGTCGAACGCCCACCGCCGCCATCCATATTGAGAGACCGGCGCCTCGAGCCTGGCCCGCGCCCAGCTCGCTCCGCCATCGTCGCTGAACTCTACCTTTGCGATCGCGCCACGCCCCGACCAGGCGCGGCCTTCGATCTCCTGCTTCGACGGCTTGACGAATCGCCTCCGGGTCATGAAGTCCGGCACGCCGGGAGGAACCATCAGCGCGCGGGGCAGCATCCGCGTCACTGGCTCGCCTCCCTCACCCTCGCGGGTCCGGTAGTGGTAGGCGGTCGCCTGCTGATATCCGCCAAACGCACTGTCGGTCACCGTGATCGAACGCAGCCACTTCACTTGCGTCATGCCGTACCAACCTGGGACGATGACCCGGAGAGGAAAGCCATGCTGCGGTGGCAGCGGAGTGCCGTTGATCGCATAAGCCAGCAGCACCTCCGGTCGTGATGCATCGTCGATCGACAAGCTTCGCTCGTACCACTGCTCGACACCGCCCTGGACACCGCGATCGAGACCCGTGAACACGACGTCGACGGCTTCAGGATGCGGGCCCGCTTCTTCGAGAAGTGAGGCGAGCGAGGTCCCAGTCCATTGCGCGGTGCCGACCGCTTCGCCGAGCCACGGCTGGCTCATCGGACGCGGCGCCAATAAGGCGCGCCCGTTGCCCGCGCACTCGAGGGTGACCGCGACCGTGGTCGCGGGCCGAGAGGTGATCTCGTCCATGGTGAGGCGCAGCGGCTTGCGAACCCGCCCGCCAACACTGAGCTCGTACCTCGCGGCATCGACCATCGGGATGTCGAAATGAATCAGCAGGTAGTGGAGCCCGATCGGCGTGATGGCTTGGCGCAGCGCCTCGAGTGGCATGGAATGGTTTCGCACCGCCAGCTGAAGCTCTTCGGGAGTGATGTCGGGAGTCGAGATCAGCGCGCCGGCCGTTCGCTGTGGTGCGACCTTTTCCGTCACGAGGCCGAGTGTAAACCCGGTCGATCAGCCCGCTCCCGGCGTTTAAGTAGGAAGGCCATGTCAGAACGAAGCGAAGAAGAGATCCTCAGCAGGCTGCTCGAGCTGGAGAACAGCGGTCAGGCCGAGAGACGCGCGGAGCTGACGGGAGAACGGTACCTGACGCTGCTGCACGATCCCGACAGCGGACGCAGCTACATCCTGCGCCACGGGTCCGACAGCACCGAGGGAGCGGAGATTCCCGCGAACACTGAGTTTTACGAGTATCCGGCGGCCGACGTCGCGCAGCGCGCGTACGAGCAGCTGCTCGACGAATCACGTCGCGCGGGCGAGCTGGTGGAGGACGATTCCTCGGAAGGCATCGGCGATTTCGAGACCAGCGGCGCGGAGATCCGCGACCTCTACTCGGCCAGCGACGAAGACGAGCTCACGCAAGACTCGGTGATCAGCGAAGAAGAAGAACCCTAGGGCCCCATCCCCCGGCCGCCGGCCGGTACTCCCCCACCGGTGGGGCGAAGACTTGCCTCTCAGCAATCTCTCAGGATTCTCACAGTGCGGAACCAGCAGGCTGATGGACGATCTTGCCCATGCCACGAAAGCACTGGATCCCGATCGCCGCCCTGGCCGCCCTGCTGGTGCTTGGCGGCGGCGGCGCCTACGCGTACTTCTTCTCCGGACTGCGAACGAGTCCGCCCACCCTCGCCCTCGCGTCGCCCAGCCCCTCCGCTTCGGGGACGGCGTCGCCCACGGCCGGCATATCAGGCTCAGGCATGTGGACGATTGCTTCGGGATCGCTTGCCGGGTACCGGGTCAAGGAGCAGTTCGTGGGCCAGAGCTCGAGTCACGAGGCGGTCGCACGCACCAGCGCGGTGAGCGGCCAGGCGACGATCACCTCCTCCGGCACCACTTACGAGCTCTCGGCGGCGACGATTACGGTCCAGCTGTCAGGCCTTGCCAGCGTGGACTCCGTCGCCGGCTACAACGTGACCAACCGCGACCGCATCGTCCAGCAATCGCTCAACGTGAGCTCATTCCCGACGGCTGTATTCGTGGCCAGGAGCGTGATGTTGCCCGCGGGAGCGTCCGCCGGTCAGACCGTGACGGTGTCGGTCCCCGGCACTCTGACGATCCACGGCGTGACCAAGGACGTCACGGCGAACCTGCAGCTCCACGTCAGCGGAAGCTCAACCCAGATCGCGGGCACGATCGCGACGAACATGACCGAGTTCGGGGTCAACCCGCCGAGCATCGGGTTCACTACCGTGCAGCCGGCGGTCACGATCGAGGTCTCGCTGAACCTGACTCAGTCCTGATTCAGGAGGCGCGCCGCATGCCGCCCGCCATCTCCTCGAGACGGCGGATCCGCTCCTCGATCGGCGGGTGCGTGCTGAAGAGCCCCGCAAAGGTTCCGCCGCTCAGCGGATTCACGATGTAGAGGTGCGCAAACGCGGGCTGGGCGGTTTGCGACGGAATGGCCTGACTGGCTCGCTCCAGCTTGCGCAGTGCGGAAGCCAGCGCTAGCGGGTCGCCTGAGACCTCGGCGCCAGTCCGGTCGGCCTGGTATTCGCGAGACCGCGAGATCGCCAGCTGAATCAGGAGCGCCGCGATCGGCGCCACGATGATCATCAGCAACCCGACGATCGCGCTTCCAGCGCCCTGCTGCCGGTCGTCACGGCCACCGTATCCGCCGAACATGAGGCCCCACTGAGCCACATTCGCGATCAGGGTGATCGTGCCCGCGAGCACCGCGACGACTGAGCTGATCAGGATGTCCCGATTGCGCACGTGGCCGAACTCGTGCGCGAGCACGCCATACAGCTCTTCCTCATCGAGGATCCGCAGCAGCCCGTCGTTCACGCAGATCGCGGCGTGCGACGGATTGCGTCCGGTCGCGAACGCGTTGGGCGAGGGGTCGGGGCTGACGTACACGCGGGGGCGCGGCACGCCGTACTGCAATGCGAGCCTGTCGGCAAGGCGGAACAGCATCGGCGCTTCCGCCGGCGAGACTTCACGGGCTTGCGCCGAAGCGAGTGCGATGCGGTCGCTGAACCAGTAGGCGACGCCGTTCATGACGACCGCGATGCCGAGAAACACGATCATGCCGCCGGTGCCTCGCCACAGGTCACCGACGAGGACGAGCAGGGCGGTCAACGCGACCACCAGGAACGCGGTCTTGAGCTGGTCCATACCCTAAATGTTCCACCTACCGGTGACGATCAATCGGAAAGGGCCGGCGACGCAGCCGGCCCTCCGGAGATTTCCTATTTCTTGGTCAAGATGCAGGCGCCGGACGTCTGATTCGCCGCGCGGATCTTGTTCACGGTGTTGTCGTCCGCATAGACGATGTGCGCGCATCCCTTCTGGTCGAGCGTCTCCATGATGAAGTCGAGAAGGTTGCGGTTCGAGCTGGGGGCGAGACAGAAGATGCCGAGGTTGCAGATATCGCCGACATGCATTGGCGTTGTCGTGACCTGCGTGGTAGTCCACGTGGCTCTCGACGGCCCCAGGCTCAAGTTCAGCGACTGCGCCGCGTGGAGATTCCAGCTGCACGCGGTCGGATAGGTGGTCGGATTTCCATTGGCCGGTCCGGGGCCGGCGCATCCGCCGGGGTCCGCCTTCCCG
>Ga0137371_10004292_pt1 | contig 11172 bp, 9 predicted proteins | sample SagtaG_7_FD_104919 | JGI IMG/M metagenome (GOLD analysis project Ga0137371, IMG submission 104919) | Vadose zone soil microbial communities from Sagehorn Ranch, Mendocino, California, USA - Sage1_R_40_16 metaG | ecosystem: Environmental > Terrestrial > Soil > Vadose zone | place: USA: California... | reverse complement strand
TCACGCCTGCTCCAGCATGCGGTCCTGCTTGCCGAAGTGATAGCGCGGGAGCACGTCGAGATCGGTGCCGGTGACGCGGATCACCCAGGCCTTGTTCGGATGCGCGGTCGAATGGATCACCCCGGGGCCATAGGCTTTGGTCTCTCCCGGCCCGAGGCGATACCTGCTCACCGCTTGCAGAACCGCATGCGCCTCGCTCTGCGGGTTGGTACGGCGCCACTCGGTCATCTCGGTATACTCCCGCGCGTTGCCGTAGATCGCCCACGACGAGCCATGGCTGTGCGGCTTGCCGATCTTTTTTCCTTCCTGCACGTGCGCGAGCACGTAGAAATCGGTCTCGGGATCGTGGTGGAGCACGCGCCGGCCCGGCGGCATATCGTCGCTGAAGGTCGCGGCGACAAAGGCGGGATTGGATAAAAGCCGCGCGAGCCGCTCGGCGATCTGCGGCAAAGCATCGGGCAACGGCGCTGCTGTGAGCGCCGCGCGGCTGTCGGCGCAGAATTCATCGAGCGTGTAAGCCATGGCTCTTTCTCCGTTCCGATCCGCTCTCTTCCTATATCAAGTCTCGGCTTTGCGCATCCGCCGTCTATGAGTACGATCGGCCCGCGAGAATGACCGCGGAGGAGCGAATGTCGCGCATTGCCGGTTTGATCGGGCTCGCGGCCGTGGCGAGCGTCGCGTTGTGGCCGCCGCCGAGCCCGGCGCAGGAGCCCTATCCGTCCCGAACGGTCAAGATCGTGGTTCCAGCCGTGGCGGGCTCGACCACCGACACGCTCGCGCGCATCGTGGCGGATCAGCTCAGCCAGAAATGGGGCAAGGCCACGATCGTGGAGAACATCCCCGGCGGCGCGATGAATATCGGCGCGCTTAGCGTCGCGCGCGCGGCTCCGGATGGCTACACGCTGCTAGTCGCGCCGCCCTCCCCGCTGTCGTTCAATCATCTCCTCTATCGCGACACCGGCTACGAGCCGAGCAAGTTCGTTCCGATCACCATGCTGGCGAAAATTCCGAACGTCCTGGTGGTTCGCAAGGACATTGCGGCAGCCACGTTGCAGCAGCTCATCGGCTACGGCAAGGCCAATCCCGGCAAGCTCACCTACGCCTCGCAAGGCGTGGGCTCGACCGCGCATCTGTCGGCGGCACAACTCGAAGTGCAGACCGGCATCAAGATGGTGCACGTGCCCTATCGCGGCGCGCAGCCCGCGCTCACCGACGTCGTGGCCGGTCACGTCGACATGTTCTTCGACACGCTCGCGACCTCGGTGCCGCTCTACCGGGACAACAAGGTCAAGCTCATGGGCGTCGCCGATCTCAAGCGCGCCGGCATCGTGCCGGAAGTTCCAACCATTTCCGAAGCAGGGCTGCCGGGCTTCAAATCGATCACCTGGTTCGGCCTGGTTGCGCCGCCAGCCACGCCCGCCGCCTTGGCCGAAAAGATCAATCGCGATGTGGTCGAGATTCTCAACGGCAAGGACGCCGGCGACATGCTGCGCAAGATTTCGCTCGAGACCGGCGCAACGGCACCGGCGGAGACCGCGCGTTTCTTCGCCGAAGAAACGGCGTTGTGGAGCAAGGTGATCAAGGAGGCGGCCATCGAGCCGCAGTAGCATCCCGAGTCCCGGACGCGGTGCAGCGCGAGCGAAAGCGAAGCGGTGCACCGCTGATCCGGGACCGCCACGGACCGTAACGGTCCACGCAAGTCGGGTTTACCCGACTTGCGCGCATTTGAGCGCCGATCTCGGGTAAACCCGAGATCGGTGTCTGCAGCGCACCATTACGCCATAGCCCGCGAAGACGGGCGTAAACGCCCTTAAGGCTCCATGCTGCGCTGCGCCCGGGACACGAGCGCGATCGCCGGTCACGTCACCAATCCCGCCTCGCGATAGGCGCGCAGCGCGCCGGGATGAAGCGGCACGCCGCCGAATTCGAGCGCCGCGGCCCCCTCCGACCGCAGCGGCTCGAGCAACTCCTCCATGCCGATGAACAGCGGATTGAGCCGGCCGAGCTCGCCGCCGCTCGTCGCGATCGCCTCGACCGCTTCGCGCACGATGGCGTGCGGCACGCGCCGGTGGGTGACGAGCACATTGAGCACCGCGACCTGCGGCAGGTCGGCCGTAAGGCCGCGGATCGCGCCGGCGCGCATCACGGTGCGGCGATAATAGGGAACCGCCTGCATCACCGCTTCGAGCTCGCCGCTTTGATAAGGCAGCACGCGCAGCGCAATGCGTTGGGCGAGGTCGGTCATCACCGCATTGGGGATGGGGCATTGGAACTGGGCATCGACATCGCCTGCGGCCAGCGCCGCGGCGCCGGCGGCGAAATCGAGATAGACCGGCGAGAAGTCGGAAAAACTCATGCCCAACGCGCCGAACAGGCCATGCGCATGTTGCACCATGCCGCTCGTCCGCGGCCCGACCGCGATCCGCCGTCCGCGCAGATCGGAAAATGAGTGGATCGGCGATTGCGCGCGCACGATGAAAAACAGCGGGCCCGCGTTCATCGGCGCGGCCATGCGGATGTCGATCGGCTGCGGGAATGGCGGCTCGCCATTCTTGGCGCGGCCGATCCAGTTCGAGGCCATGAAGCCGAACTCGATCTCGCCCGCGTGCAGGCGGTTGGCGTTTTCCGTGCTTGCAGCCTGGGATTCCATGACCTCGACCGCCGCCAAGGCCGGCCGCCGTTCGAACAGCGTCTTGAGCGCGCGGCCCTGACTGAAGAAGGTGCCGTCGCGCTCGGAGGTGCCGATGCGGATGGTCATGAATGAAAACCGAGGCGGCTCGGCGTGATTGCCGATGCCGATATTCGTTGCCGAAGCCGCGGTTGGGGTGTCAAGCCCGGCGGTAAGCGCAGAGCAGCGTCGACGTGGGGCGCGCTTCCCTTGCCGCCGGCGCGGTCGTAGGCTCACCAAAAAAGCCGCCGATGTCGGGAGGACGCTCGATGAGAGGGCTGGCAATCGCAGTGGGCGCCTTAATGATCGCGCTGCCGCTGCAAGGCGCGCCGGCGCAGCAGGCGGGCGGCGACCCCCTCAACGACCAACAGCTTCTGGGCATGCGGCTGTTCAACCAGTCGTGCCGCGTCTGCCACACCAAGCCGCAGATGACGAGCCCGCTCTATGGTCCCCAACTGTCGCAGAATTCGTCGGGCGGACAGGAGGCGGTGATGCGGGAGGTCATCAGCAACGGCACCCCTCGCATGCCGGGCTTCAAATACCATTTCGAGCCCGCACAAATCGAAGCGATCGTTGCATATCTGAAAACGATACCTACCCCGCCCGCTCCGGCGAGTCCGGCGCGCTGAGCGGATGAGGCCGACGGGAGACAAAGTCATGACCAGCCCACGCAATGTCCTGCTCGCCACGCTGATCGCCATCACGGCAGCGGCGATGAGCCTCGCGGCGGGCGCCAACGCCGCCGATGCCATCCTCAGCGGCACCATCACCTCGGCGGCCGGCGAGAAGCTCGGCGGCGTCACCGTATCCGCGAAGCCCGTGGGCGGAACCGTGACCACTACCGTCTTCACCGATGCGAACGGCGAATACTATTTTCCACCGCTGCCGGCCGGAAAGTACCGCCTCTGGGCGCAGGCGATAAGCTTTCAAACCATCAAAGCCGATGTCGATCTGCCCGCGGCATCCAAGCACGGTTTCGTCCTCAATCCGATGAAGGATTTCATTCGGCAACTGCCGGGCAACGTCATGCTGTCGGCGCTGCCCGAGGACACCGAGCAAGACAAGCGCATGAAGCGGCTCGTGCGCAACAATTGCACCGGCTGTCACACCGCGAGCTACGCGCTTCAGCATCGCTTCGACGAGGCCGGCTGGAACGCCATCGTCGAGCTGATGAAGAATGCCAACGTCTACGGCACGTTCATGGGTAACGAACGCAAGCCTTCCGGCATTCTCGACTACCATCAGAAGGAATTGGCGGCCTATCTCGCGCGCGCGCGCGGACCGGGCGAAAGCGCCATGAAGTTCGCCCCCGATCCGCGTCCCTCCGGCGAGGCGGCGCGCGTCATGTTCAAGGAGTACGACGTGCCGCTCGACCCGGACGCGGGCCTGCCGAGCAACTTCGTGCAGAACGACGGCAGCGATTGGTCGCTCGGGACGCCGTCGGTCCTTATCCCGGGCTGGGGCGTGCACGATGCCTGGCTCGATCTCGACGGCCAGCTCTGGTTCACCTGCAACATCCCGAACCGGCGCACCACCATCGGCAAGATCGATAGCGAGACCGGCGAGGTCAAGCTGTTCAAGGTGCCGGCGGTGAACGGTCTCGCCGCGCAGACCCACGGCGTGACGCGGGACCCGAACGGCATCATCTGGTTCAACCTCAACAACGGCCGCGGCGGTTTGGGCCGCCTCGACCCGAAGACCGAGCGCATCGACGTCTATATGCCGCCGCAGGGAATGTCGCCGACCGGCGGCGCCACCACCGTCGACTATGACGGCAAAGGCAGGATTTGGTCGTCCGCGCCGGACGGAGCGTTACGGTTCGATCCCGCGAGCGAGACCTTCACCGAGTTCAAATCCATCACCTACAAGACCCCGAACGGCACCGGCGTGACCTATGGCGCCGCCGGCGATCGCGACGGCAACGGCTGGTGGGCGGAAATGACCCTCGACATCATCGGCAAGGGCGACAGCGCGAGCGGCAAGCCGCAGGAGGTCAAGCTCGCTCCCGTGCAGGCGGAGATGGATCGCGTCAGCGCGGAGGCGCGCAAGTTCTACGAGACCTACAACCAGCCCGACTTCAACAATCCGTTCCCGTGGGCGCAAGGACCGCGGCGGATGGGCACCGACAAGAACGCCGACGTGCTGTGGATCGGCAACTCGTGGGGCGCCAATTTTGCCCGCATCGACACGCGCACCCACGAGACGACCTACGTGCCGCTCCCCGGCGGGCAGCAGCCATATCACGTGGCGGTCGACAGCCAGCACAACGTCTGGACCAATCTGTGGGGCGCCGACCGCGCGCTGCGGTACGATCCCAAGACCTCCGTCTGGACCGCGTTCGACCTGCCGACGCGTGGCGCGGAGCCGCGCTACGTTTCGCTCTTGGAGCGCGACGGCGCGCCGATGCAGGTGGTTCTGCCCTATTTCCGCGCACGCAAGGTCGCGGTCATGACGCTGCGCAGCGAGGCGGATGTGCAGGCGTTGAAGGCGCAGGCCAGCCGTTAGGGCACCCCCGCAACCTGTTAGTGCGGCCTGCGGCGCTGCGGGTACGTTGCGCGCGCGATGATCTCGCCGGCGCGCTTTCCGAATTGTCCAAGATCGACGGACGCGATCTCGCCGCTCTCCTCAAACAGCGCGGACACCATCAGCTTGGGGTCCGAGATGGACCACCGTTCGTCCCGATGCTTTTCTCGCGCTCTCTGTTTGTCCGCCACGGGAACACCAAAGGTTCCCCCCGCGCGCTTACTACTAACGAACTTCCATCGCGGGAGTTCCCCGCGCATGGCTCGACAGGCCACCGTGGTTCCTATTTACATTCTGAATTCGTTAATCCGTGAGCGGCTTGCCGCGGCGGTATCGAGTATCGCGCGCGCAACTTACGCCGATTCGGCCGCGATCATTTGCGCCAGCATGCGCCGCGCCTGCAATTGCGCGGCGTCCGCGCCGATATCGACGAGGCCGTCGAGCGAGCCCCCGCAGCGGTTGGCCTGCACGGCTTCGAGCATGTCCGCGTCTTCCAGAAACGTGGCTTTCGAGCCCTCGTAAAGCAGCTTGGACATGTCGCCGTCGCCGACCGCAAAGTTGCGGGCAAAGCAGAACAGGTAGTGACTCGTAGTCTCGGTCTCGGGCGTGACCAGATGGCTCGACCAGATCGATATGCCCTGGCTGCGGTCGCCGGCGGGGGCGCCGGTTCCGGTCTTGGCGCAGCCGACGTCGAGATACACCGTCGAGGGCGGATTCCAGGTCGCGAACTGCCAGCGGTCGACGTTGCCGGTGAAATTGCCGGCCTTGGCATATAACGGGGGCGGAACGAAATCGATGAGCCAGCGTCCGACCCGAACGCCATCCGGCAGCCGTTCGGTCTTGGTCGGTGTGGTGGCTTCGCGCGGGTCGCCGGCCAGCGTCTTCTTGTGCACGTAGATGACGTGGGTGAGATCGAGCAGATTATCGATGAGGAACTGATAGTTCGACTTCAAGTGGATGTAGCCGGGCGTTGCCGTCCACGCCGGATCGGCGAGCCAGTAGAGGTTCGGAATTTTCGACTCGTCGGCCTTGGCCGGCTCTCCCATCCAGATCCACACCGCGCCCCACTTCTCGCAGACGGGATAGCTCCTGACCTTGGCCCCGCGCGGGATCATGGTCTGTCCCGGCACCTCGACGCACTGTCCGCTGATATCGTATTTCAGCCCGTGATAGCCGCACGCGAGGTAATCGCCCGACACTTCACCCCTCGAGAGCGGCGCCGCGCGATGGCAGCAGCAGTCCTCCAGCGCGGCGGCTTGGCCGCGGCCGTTACGGAACAGCACCACCTTCTCGTTGAGAAAGGTTCGCCCGACCGGGCGCGCTTGCAGATCATTCGACCAGATCGCGGCGTACCAGCCGTTGCGCAGGAACATGAGCGACCTCCGACGGTCACGAGCAACGAGGCCTGTCGACCAAGCTTCGATGCGCGGCGGAATGTTAGAGCAGATTTACGATGACTGTCGACGGCGGCCGCGCGATCTTGGAGCCCCGCCTTCTTCCCGGGCCGGCGGTAGTGCAAATCCGTCATAGAGCCAGGAGAGGCACTGGAAGGTGTCCGCTTCGCTTCGTTCGCCGAGCATCTGCCAATACACTTCGCGAGTGACGCCGTCCGCATGGTAGACGTCCCACATGTAGCGGGATTCGAGCGTGACGCGCGCGGTGCGCAGCAGGCGGGCGCTTTCGTAGCGCCGGAAGGCCGCTTCGTAGTCGCCATTTGCGGCGCCAATGCAATCGGCCAGGCAGAGCCCATCTTCGATCGCCATGCAGGCGCCTTGCGCCAGCGATTGCAAGGTTGGATGCGCGGCGTCACCGAGCAGAACGACGCGGCCCTCGTGCCAACGCCTTATCGGATCGCGGTCACCGACGGCTTGGCGCCGGCCAAGGTCGAGCATCGCCAACAACGCCTTCATTGCCGGATGTGCGTCGCGGTAGACGTCCTCGAGCTCGCCCCGGTAGGCCGCGACATCGCCCCGTTCCGAATGGGCCGACCTGCGGAACACCGCCACGATGTTGAACAACGTGCCGTGACGGAGCGGATAGTGCACGATGTGGAAGCCCGGGCCGGCCCACAACGCGACAATGTCGCGCTGAATCTCTGCCTTGACGTCGCGCATCGGGACGATGGTGCGAAAGGCGATGAATCCGTTGGGCAGCGGGTCGCCGTCGGCGAACAATTGCGCGCGCGTGCGCGACCGGATGCCGTCGGCGCCGATCAGCGCCGTGCCTTCGAAGCTGCGGCCGTCTTCGGTCGTCACCGAAACTCGGTCACCGTGATCCGTAAAGCGCGACACCATGGCGTCGGCCTCGAGCGTGACGAGCGGATCGCGCCGGCAAGCGTCGAGCATGACGTTATGCAGATCAACGCGGTGGATGATGATGTAGGGATATTTGAAGCGGGCGCGTAGCGACGGCCCGGTTGGCACCCGCGTGACCTCGTTGCCGTTGAGTGCGTCGATCATCAGCACGGCGGGTGGAGAATCGGCCTTTTCCAGCACGGCATCGCTCACGCCAATGCGATCGAGCGCATGAAAGACATTAGGCCCGAACTGGATGCCATAGCCGATAGCGCCGAAGGCCGGCGCGCCTTCGAGCACGCGTACCGGCTGCCCCTGGCGCGCGAGCGCGAGCGCGGCGGTCAGCCCGCCAAGCCCGCCACCGATGATGAGGATCGGGTTCGTCAAGACCAAACCGCCCTGGTGTTTTCCTTTTCTCAGCGGCGTCTGAATGGCTTACTGCACGTCGCGCGGCGACATCGAAGCATCGCACGTCCGTTTCATGCCCGCAAACGAGGCTGGAAGCGTTCACAAGTCAGAGCTGAACGCCGATCCGGCGATCGAGCGAATAGGGCCCCCCGCCCCGCAACGCGATGGCGAAGCAGACGAGGCCCCAGAGCAGCGTGTACTCGTACCCGCGGTTGAGCCACGAAAATCCGGCCTTCCAATAGAGCACCGTGATGACGAGCATTTCCACCGCGGCGGCCGCGGCGAAGAAGCGCGTGAACAGGCCGATGATGAGCGCGATACCGCCGACGAACTCGATGATCAACGCCGACCAGATCCAAGGCAGCGCCGGATCGAACCCCTGCTCCACGAAGGCGCGGACATAGGCCGACGGCCCGCGCGCGACCTTGCCCCAGCCGTGCACCAGGAGATTCCAGCCCACCGCGACGCGCACGATCGGCCAGGCGAGCGGGACGGCGAAATCGTAAAACGACTTGAGGCCGGGAAACAGCAGCTTGGGTTCGTGTCTGGTTTCGGGTTCGATGCGCGTCACTGTTCTCCTCCCTCATGGACTTGTTAGCATTGTACGTCTGCCGCATGGGCACAGCTTGCTCTGTGCCTCGCGCGGCCCAAAGGACAGTCTTCACGAAAAATCGATCTCGTGTCCCGGGCGCAGCGCAGCACGAAGTGGTGCGCTGCAGACCCGGGACCGTTCCAGTCCTTGGCGGTCCCGGATCAGCGGCGCACCGTTCCGCGCTGGCGCACTCCACGCTGCACCGCATCCGGGACACAAGATTGAGTCGTTCGCTCATCGCAATTTTGCCGCGCGATGGATGGCGGCGCGAATGCGGACATAGGTCGCGCAGCGACAGAGATTCGTCACCTCCCGATCGATGTCGGCGTCGCTCGGATCCGGTGGCGGCTTCACGGCGTTGGCCCGCAGGGTTTCAGGCTGGATTTTTGTAGCAAAAGTTCAAGAGTTGCGCGGCTGCTCGTTTTGTCGGTAAACGCTCGCTCCCTGTAAATAACAGAAGAAAACAGGAAGCGTGGGTACAACCCAGCGTCCGTGGCTTCCCCGTAACTCACGGGATGAGAACAGGAAATGGGCGCAGCCTCGCGCCCATTTGGTGACGCCGGCCGCCGTTGGATAACAGGGCATAACAGGACAAAAACAGGACGCCGGTGCAACCTTGAAACGGTTCGTGGCGCGGCTCAGCGTCTTCGCAAAAGCCGGCTCCCGCCGCGCGGGCTTGTTGGCTTCGTTTCGCCAAAATGCGCCGCGTCAGTCATTATTTCCAGCGGATCGCGGCCCGCTCCGCGCGACAAAAAAGCCCGCGTCGGTCTCCCGCCCGGGCCTCATGCGTAGTTTTGGTGAATGCTCTTTTCTGAAAGATTCTCGTTACGCGAGTCAAGTCATTTTTGTGACGCGTACCCGGCCTCAGACCGAGCTTGTGTCCCGGCGGAGCCGGCGTGGCGGAAAAGCCACAGGCGGCGGCAATCGGCGCCGAGACGCTCGACCGCGAATTGATCGTTACCGGTTCCGCCCATAGCGTTGGCCCCGGTGCGATTATTCGTTCGTGCGGGACGGCGCGGGCGATTGGATGCGCGGCGGGAGCCGCCCGCAGGGGTTGGGGGGATGCGTTCGTATCAGTGGCGTTCGCAGGCGACGCGCGCCGCGGCACCGGCTGCGCCGGGTGCCGCACTTCGCGACAGCGCGATCCGGATCGCAACGACGTCGGCACCGGCGCTGCGCAGCCGCGCGGCGCTGCTCGGCAGCGTCTGGCTCGGCGCACTCGTCATCGTTGCCCCGGATGTCGCGCGCGCGGTCGACGGCACCTGGCAGGGCGCCGGTGTGGAGTGGACCACCGGCACCAACTGGAGCTCCAGTCCCCTCGTGCCAGATGGTGTGGGTACCGCGACGTTCACCAACAATCGCGCTCCCACCTCGGTCACCATCTCGAACAACGCCGCGATCAACACCATCCAGTTCGACTCGGCGGCGCCGGCCTATTCGTTCACCGTTCAGAACGGGGCAACCTTCACCATCAACGGTGGAACGACAAACAGCTCCGCGTCGCTGCCGGCCTTCACCGTCAACGCCGGCGCGGCAATGACACTCAGCGATGATGCGTTTGTCCAGATCGAATCGCTCGCTGGCGGCGGTACGGTCACCATCGGTTCGACCAGTTCTTCCACCACGCTGGATGTCGCGGGCAGCACCGCCACCACGTTTTCCGGCCGACTCGCGGGCGCCGGCACCCTCGAGCTCGATGGCTCGGCATTGCTGACGCTGACCGGCCTGGGGAGCAGTATCGGCGGTCTCCATATCTGCAATTGCGACACCAACGGTCTCATCATCAGCGGCGGGTCTCTCAACGTCACCGATCCCGGCCTTGGCACGGTGGTCGAAGGGGGAATTCTCTCGGTCATCAATGGCGGTACGCTGCAGACCACCAACTTGGCTATCGTTATCTCTTCCGCGATGCTGATCAGCGGACCCGGGTCGACGGTAACCGTGAACCCGGCCGGACTGACCGAGATCGGTGCTCTCGCCGGACCAACCTCGCTCACCATCGCCAATGGTGGCGTGCTTACCTCCCTAGGCGGGGCCGCAATCGACTCCGGCGCCCCGAATTTCACTTCGACGGTCACCGTGACGGGGGCCGGCTCGACCTGGAACGTCGGCGCCGGTTTAGCGGTCGGGGGCGGCGGCACTTTCGGGGGCCCCGGGATACTCACGATTTCCAATGGTGGTGCCGTTAATGCCACGGGACTCGTGGGCGTCGGCGATCCGACAGGAAACTCCACGCTGACAGTCACCGGCGCGGGCTCAACCCTGACAGTCCTCTCGGCGCTCCTCGTCGGCGACACCACGTGCGGCTGCGGCCCGCTAATCGGAACGCTCACCGTCGCCGACGGCGGCGTGGTCAACTCGCCCGGCTTCACCGGCATCGCCCAAGGCAGCACGCTCAACCTCGGCGTCGGCGGGCTTGCCGGCGCGATCGTGACGCCAGCAATCGTCAACGACGGCCAGATCGTCGCGAATTTCACCGACACGCTCACGCTCGCCGCCGCCGTCTCCGGCGCCGGCGCGCTCAGCAAGGCCGGCGCGGGAACGTTGATCCTCACCGGCAGCAATACGTATAGCGGCGGCACCACCATCACCGCCGGCACCCTGCAACTCGGCAACGGCGGCGCGAGCGGATCGATCGTCGGCGACGTGGTCGACAACGGCACCTTCGCCATCAACCGCTCCGACAC
>Ga0137371_10004289_pt1 | contig 11173 bp, 8 predicted proteins | sample SagtaG_7_FD_104919 | JGI IMG/M metagenome (GOLD analysis project Ga0137371, IMG submission 104919) | Vadose zone soil microbial communities from Sagehorn Ranch, Mendocino, California, USA - Sage1_R_40_16 metaG | ecosystem: Environmental > Terrestrial > Soil > Vadose zone | place: USA: California... | reverse complement strand
GGTCGTCCCTGACGTGTAGTAGAGCTGCGCAGGATCGCCGGCCGAGGTGTCGCAGGTGACGAACTCGGTCGACGCCCCCGCAAGCGTGCCCTCATCCACTACGAGCAGTTGCGGGCTGAAATCGTCGAAGCGACTTGCGTTGGCGGCATCGGTGACGACGAGCTTGGCACCGGCGTCGGAGAGACGGTGACGGATCGAATCGTCACCGTAGAGCACCGACATCGAGAGCAGGATCGCGCCGAGCTTCCAGACGCCGAAGAAGATCGCGGCCGTCTCCGGCGTCGCCGGCAGGACTACCGCGACCCGGTCGCCGCGCTCGACGCCGTGCGCACGCAACACGTGGGCCGCCTGGTTCGCGAGATCCTGCAACTCCCCCCACGCCAACTCGCGATACGAGCCGTCGAAGCTCTCCCACATCATCGCGAGCTTCTCGCGCGGATGCTTGTCGCACACATCCGCAACAATGTTGTAGCGCGCCGGCACCTCCCACCGGTGAGCCGCGCAGACCTGCTCATACGAGGGCGAGCTCATGGATCGACGGAGCAAGCATGGCACCGCTCGTTTCGCGTTACAACCCGCCGCGAGCCCAGGCTTCTCGCTCGCCTGACGAGCAACGATGGCCGACGGCTTGGGATCTGACACTCAACATTTAGTCGACGTCGGCACCCCCCGCGCCGTGATGCAGGAGGTGCGGAAGAGGCTGATGGGCGTGGGCGCAGGCACAATCTCGGCATGAGGATCACCGACTCCTCAGGCCAACTCCTCTCGATCGTCTACCTGGCGATGAGTGACGAGGAAGCAAGAGAACTGATCGGAGCGTTGGAGGATCTCCAGCGCGCAGAGAAGGGTTGGCACGCGCATGTGAGCGATACGAGCGGCCGAGTCGAAGTCACTGTGTATCGCGAAGACGATCCGACTGCCCTGAGCTAGTAGGACGGCTCTTCCGGATTACCGGGCACTTGTCCACTCGCACGGATCTGCGAACAAGGCCGAGTTAAGGATCTCGACCTTAGGTTGGTGGGTTGTGTCCTAGATGCGGAATTCGAGGCCAGGCGACCCGAGCCGGCGTCGCAAAGCGTGCCAACGGGCTGGATCGATTGACCCCCCGGCAGAGCTGCGATATACCCCGCGTGACCTCGACGTCGGGAGCCTCATGTCCTCGATTCCCCCCTTGGCCCAGCGTACGTTCGGGCGCGTGTTGCCGCCCTGGTGGCTGTTCGTGATCACTGGCATCTCCTGGACCATCGTCGCGCTGATCGTTTTGCGCTTCGACTACACGTCCGTGAACGCCATCGCGATCCTCTTCGGCATCGTCGCGATCGCGGCGGGCATGTTCGAGATCGTGATGACCATGCTCGCCCAGGGCTGGTGGAAGCTGCTCTACGGAGTCCTGGCGGTCGCCTTCATCGCTACCGGAATCGTCTCCTTCATCCATCCCGGCGATACGTTCCTCGCGCTGGCGGCGGTGATGAGCTTCTTCCTCGTCTTCGCCGGGACGTTCGACATCATCACGGCGATCTCCGCGCGGCGTGAGGTCGACGTGTGGTGGCTGCAACTGATCGGAGGCATCATCCTGCTCGCGCTCGGATTCTGGGCGGCCGGCTACTACGGACGGAGCGCTGTCCTCCTCGTCGCGTGGGTGGCAGCCTTCGCGATCATTCGTGGCGTCACGAACATCGTGCTCGCCTTCCGCATCCGTGAGCTTCAGCACGCGGCGCCCGCTTAACGTCACCGCTGAGAATTACGAGGTCACCTCGGCTCCATGCAGATGCACGGGCAGATTCCTGAATCGTCCCGCGCAGCCGGCTAGGGGTTGGGCCGCGACTGCCGAATGAACCTCGAGGGGGGCGAGCCCCTGCCGAGCGCCTGGCCGCAGTGCGTTCGGTTGCCGTCAGAGGACTCGCCCCCTCCAACACGACTCGCCTGGGTCGAAAGACCTGCGGTCGATTTGAAGGCGTGCTCATCACCCACGCTGCTTGACGTTTGCCGCGCGTCAAGCGCCGTCTAGTCGCTGCCGATGCTTGCCGGATGCGCCGCATTCTGCGACTGCTCGCCTGTGCTGTTGCAGGGATCGTCCTCGGGCTCACGCTGTACTCCGGGCTCGTCTACATCGGGCTCGCGCGCTCTCTACTTGCGCCGACTCTACGAGGGGACATCGCACTCGCACGCGGCGACCGTCCTGGCCTCCGCGTGCTGTTTGTCGGCAACAGCTTCACGTTCAAGAACTCCCTGCCGGCGCTCGTGCACGACCTCGCGGCCGCCGACCCCGGAGCAACACCGATCTATTCCGTCGAGTACGCCGCGCCTGGATGGAGCTTGCACCAGGCTGCCAAGGACGACGGACTGACGAAGCTCTTGCGCGAGGTCCATTGGGACGTCGTCGTGCTGCAGGAGAAGAGCTGGTTGCTCTCGTTTTCGGAGCAGCAGTGGCATCGCAGCACGTATCCATTCGCGCGCGACTTGCACGAGAAGATCTCCGCCGCCGGCGCGCGAACGCTCCTGTTCATGACCTGGGGCTACGTGCTGGGCGACCGGTGGAACGAACCGCACGACACGTACGCCGAGATGCAGTCGAGGCTCGCCGCCGGCTACTCGAGGCTCGGCCTCGAGCTCGGGACCCAGGTCGCGCCCGTCGGCCTCGCCTGGGCGGAGGCGCTTGGGCGCGAGCCGGGTCTCGATCTTTGGGCGGACGACGGCAAGCATCCCGGCCGGAGCGGTTCGTACCTCGCTGCGTGCGTGTTCTACCTGGCGCTCACTGGACGTGATCCGGCTCGAAGCGGCTTCACAGCTGGCATCGAGCCTGGGCAAGCGCACTTCCTCCAGGAGGTGGCTGAGAACGTGCACCAGGCTGCAGTCAGGAACGGGCAGGGCTAGGTCTCCCTGCTGTTGACTCCTGTTGTCAAGACGCTGGGCCGGATCCTCAAGATCGAGTCGCATCCGGCCGATGGTGGCTGAGTGACTGCGCGCGCATCCACCGGCCGAAGGGCCGCGTTGGCGGCTCCTGCTTGGATCGACAAGTGGCTCGCGGCCTGCCACGACCTAGACGAGCTCGGACGCTCGCATCCGATGAGCGACGCCGTGATCGAGGAGATCGACGGTCGCATGATCCGAGTCGGCGACAAGTGGCTTGCGGACTTCGCTTCGTGCAACTACCTGGGCTTCGACCTGGAGCGCGAGATCATCGACGCCGTTCCGGCGTATCTCCAGAAGTGGGGGACCCACCCGAGCTGGTCGCGCCTGCTTGGCAGTCCGGTGCTGTACTCTCAGATCGAGGAACGCCTCGCTGAATTGGTCGGCACCGAGGATACCCTCGTCCTGCCGACGATCACGCTGATCCACATGTCCGTGATTCCTGTGCTCGCTGGTAGCGGCACGATCTACGTCGAATCTAGGGCGCACAAGACAATTTACGAAGGCTGCCAACTGGCCGGCGCCCGTGGCGCGACGCTCAAGAGGTTCCAGTTCGAGGACGCGGACGATCTGGAGCGGCTCCTCAAAGAGGGCGGCCCTTCGCCCCGGCTGATCTGCGTCGACGGCGTGAACAGCATGACCGGCAACGCGATCGACCTGCCGGCCTTCGCCCGGCTGGCGCGCGCCTATGACGCCCTCTTGTACGTCGACGACGCCCACGGGTTCGGCGTCATCGGCGAGCGAAGCGACGACGAGCTCAGCCCGTACGGCAACCGTGGGAACAGCATCGTCCGTTACACCGGCGAGACGTACGACAACATCGTGCTCGTCTCGGGGCTCTCGAAGGCCTACTCGTCGCTCGCAGCCTTCCTGACGTGCCCGCCGGAGCTGAAGCGCCTGCTGAAGACTGCCGCTCCTCCGTATCTCTATTCCGGCCCTTCGCCGATCGCCTCGCTCGCGACCGTCCTCGTCGGACTGGACGTGAACGAGCAGCGCGGTGACGCCATTCGGGCCGATCTCTGGCGCAAGACCGCGGCCGTGCTGAACAAGCTCGACCGCCTCGGCGTTCATACGCCGAACCGATCTGGCTTCCCGATCATCGAAGTGCCACTCGCGCGTCACGAGGACATCGACGCCGTCGGGCGGTTCCTCTTCGACAACGGCATCTACGTGACGCTCGCCGCCTATCCGCTCGTTCCGAGAAACGAAGTCGGGTTCCGCGTCCAGGTCACGGCCGCGAACAGCAACGCCGAGATCGAGCAATTGATCGACGTGCTCGGCCGGCTGGTGAACGTCTTCGACCTGCAGCCGGCGCGCACGACCGAGCGAGCCGCATGAAACGGCTTGCCCTCCTCAAGGCCACGCGCGAGCAGGTCTGGATCTGGTACCTGATCGGGAGCGGCGTTCTCACCGGCCTGTACCTCTTCACTCCGCAGTTGGCAGGAAACGGGCCGCTGATCAACGCGCTCGGGCTCTCCGGCGTCGTCGCGATCGTCGTCGGGATCCGGATGCACAAGCCGCGTGCACGCGCGGCCTGGTGGCTCTTCGCGGCCGGACAGTTCCTCTTCTTCAGCGGAGACCTCTACACGTACAGCTACCCCAAGCTGCTGGGCGCGGATGTCGGCTTCCCGTCGATCGGCGACGCGCTCTACCTCCTGGTCTATCCCGTTCTGATGGCGGGACTGTTCATCCTCATCAAGCGACGCAACCCGCGGCCCGACCGGACCGCGCTCATCGACGCGCTGATCCTCACGATTGGTATCGGTCTCCTCTCGTGGGTGTTCCTGATCGCCCCGAACATCCATCTGACGGGCCTGTCCGTGCTTGCGAACGCGGTGTCGGTCGCATATCCGCTCGGTGACGTTCTCTTGCTTGCCGCTGCAATCAGGCTCGCAGTCGATGCCGGCAAACGCACGCCGGCGTTCTGGTTCCTCGTCAGCAGCATCGTCTGCCTGCTGGCCACGGACTCGGCCTACAACTATGCGCTACTGAAGAACACCTACAACCACCAGCTGATCTACGACGCCGGCTGGATCCTGTACTACCTGCTCTGGGGGGCAGCGGCGTTGCACCCGTCGATGCGCTCGCTCGAAGAGGGTGCGCCGGAGTACGGGACGCGTCTGACCCCACTTCGGCTCACTCTGCTCGGCAGCGCCTGTTTGATCGCGCCGGGAATTCGGTTCGTCCAGGCGCTTGGCAACCCCGACGTGCTCGTTCTCATCATCGCCTCCGCTGTCCTCTTCTTGCTGGTCGTCGCGAGGATGGCCGGTCTCGTGCGCCAGGAGGCGCGCGTCGTTTCGCGCGAGCGTGCTCTACGCGGAGCGGGCGTCGACCTCGTAGCCGCAGCCGGTCACGAACAAGTCGCTGAGGCGGCCATCTCCGCGGTCCATCGGCTGCTCGCCGCCGAGCCGCCCGTGCGACTCGTCCTCGTATCGGAAGGCGTGGCGGTCGTCGAGGCCTCCTCTGACGGCGCCACCGGCGGTCGCGTCGGCGAGGGGACGTGCGAGTGGCTCCTGCAGGAGCGCTCGGCGTCGCTTCGGGTGCTGCACTCCGACCCGCCCCCTTACGTGCGCGGGGATCTAAGGCTCCCTGAAGGGAACACGACGATCGTCGCCCCTCTGACCGTTCGCAGCGAGGTCCGCGGCGCCATCGTCATTTCATCGCCGGTGAGCCTGACGCGCGATCTCATCGACGCGCTCGGCGCCGTCGCTACGCAGGTCTCGCTCGCGGTCGAAGGAGCATCACTGGCAGAGGATCTCCATCGACGCCAGAGTGAGGCCCGCTTCCGCTCCCTCGTTGCGCACTCCAGCGACCTGATCACGGTGTTGGACGCCGACGGGCTCATCACGTACCAGAGCCCATCGATCGAGCGTTTGCTCGGCTACCGGGTAGACGAGGTCGAAGGGACGCGATTCGACCGGCTGCTGAGCGAGACCGACCGGCCTTTGCTCGCGCAGCTGATCGCAGTCGACGGCTCGGGCGACGCCGAGGCGCACACGATCGAGTGCTCGGTCAGTCACAAGGACGGCGCGACGCTGAGGTTCGAGGTCCAGCACACCGACCTTCTCCACGACGAGCACGTCCGCGGCATCGTGCTCAACTGCCGCGACGTCAGCGAGCGCAAGGCCTTCGAGGAGCAGCTCGCCCATCAGGCTTTCCACGACCCGGTGACGAAGCTCGCGAACCGTGCTTTGTTCTCCGACCGCGTCGAGCACGCGCTCATGCGTACACAGCGGGGCGTGCACGAGATCGCCGTCATGTTCATCGACCTGGACGACTTCAAGACCGTGAACGACAGCCTTGGCCACGCGGCCGGGGACGAGGTCTTGCAGGAGGTCGGCCGCCGCCTGAAGATCGCCGTTCGCCCGGGCGACACGGTCGCGCGCTTCGGAGGAGACGAGTTCGCAGTCCTCCTCGATGGCGTGGCAGGCTCGTCGGACGCTGCCGATGCCGCGGCGCGAATCCTGCGAGCGCTCGACCTTCCCATCGAGATCGAGGGCAAGAACGTGTTTCCGCGGGCGAGCGTCGGGATCTGCCTGGTCGGCGAGGACCTCGAGACGCCCGAGGCGTCGGAGCTCCTGCGCAACGCCGACGTGGCGATGTACATGGCCAAGCGCGACAGCAAGGGCAGCTACCGCGTCTTCGAGCCGACGATGCACGAGCGCGTCGTCGAACGACTCGAGCTTCGATCGGATCTGCAGCACGCGCTGATCATGGATCAGCTCGAGTTGCACTACCAGCCGGTCGTGAGGCTCTCCGACCGCGAGATTCTCGGCGTCGAGGCGCTCGTGCGCTGGAACCATCCCACGCGCGGAACGATTCCGCCGATCCAGTTCATTCCGGTGGCCGAGGAGACGGGCCTGATCATCCCGATGGGCCGCTGGATCCTTGAAACGGCTTGCCGCGAAGGCGCTCGTCTGCAGAAGGTGTTCCCCAGGACTGAGTCGCTGACGATGAGTGTGAACCTCTCCGTCAGGCAGCTGCAGTCCGAAACGCTCGTGGCGGACGTGCGCCAGGCGCTCGAAGTGACGGGGCTGCCGGCGGCCGCGCTGGTCCTCGAGATCACCGAGTCGCTGATGCTCACCGACACCGAGTTCGCGATGATGCAGCTGCACGACCTCAAGGGGCTTGGTATCCGGCTCGCGATGGACGACTTCGGAACCGGTTACTCGTCACTCAGCTATTTGAGTCGATTCCCGGTCGACATCCTGAAGATGGACCGATCGTTCGTCGGGGCGGAGGAGAACAGCACCCTGACCTCGGCGATCATCGCGCTCGGCACGAGCCTCTCGCTCGAGGTCGTCGCGGAAGGAATCGAGCTTCCCGAACAGGCCAGCTCGCTCGAAGAGCTCGGGTGCGAGCTCGGGCAGGGATTTCTCTTCGCCCGTCCGATGAATTCGGACGCGTTGACGAAGTTCCTCACGGTTGCCGGCGCGTCGACTCAGGAAGACATCGAGTCGTCAGCAGCCTCCAATGCAGCATAGTCACGAGGCGCTCGACCGGCCGGGCGGGGTCGGTCGCGGCAATCTGCTGACGCCGCTGAAGCACCGCGACTTCCGAATTCTGTGGACGGGGATGACGATTTCGCTGATCGGCGACGGCGTCTTCCTCATCGCGATCGCGTGGGAGAGCTATTCCCTCTGGAACGCGCCCGCGGCATTGTCGATCGTGGGCATCGGCATGACGATTCCGACGATTGCGTTCCTACTCGTCGGTGGCGTCGTCAGCGACCGGCGCGACCGGCGAGTCGTCATGGCGTGGGCGGACGGTCTCCGCGCCGTTTCCGTCGCCGTCTTGGCGGCTCTCGTCCTGATGGGCGCACTCCGCTTCTGGGAGCTCGTCGTCCTCGTCGCGTTCTACGGAGTCGGTACCGCCTTCTTCACGCCGGCTTTCGACGCGATCCTGCCGGAGCTGCTGCCCAAGTCGGATCTGCCGGCGGCCAATGCGCTCGACCAGTTCGTCCGGCCCATAGCCATGAGGCTCGTGGGGCCGGTGGCAGGTGGAGCCCTTGTGGCCGCCTCGGCGGGTGTCGCCTTCGCGATCGATGCCGCCTCGTTCGCGGCCTGCCTCGTGGCCGTGCTGGCCATGCCGCGGGGTGACGGGCGTCGCGTCGAGATTCAGTCGTCCAACGTCGCTGCGCTCAAGGATGGCCTCCGCTTCGTTCGCCAGCGCGTGTGGCTGTGGGGCACGCTCCTCTCGGCGGCGATCGCCTACCTGGTGTTCCTCGGGCCAGTCGAGGTGCTGCTCCCCTACCTGGTGAAGAACGAGCTGCACGCGTCCGCCGGCACGCTGGGCCTCGTGTTGGCGGCCGGGGGTCTCGGGGCCGTCGGCGGCGCGGTGCTCATGGGCCACCGCGGCCATCCGCGCAGAGACGTGACCGTCATGTACATGACCTGGACGGTCGCGACGCTCGTGATCGCGGGGTACGGAATCGCCAACGCGACCTGGGAGTTGATGCTCGTCTGCCTCGTCTTCAACGCGCTCGAGGCGGCGGGCACGATCGTCTGGGCCACGATCAAGCAGCACCACGTTCCCGGCTCGATGCTGGGCCGGGTCTCGAGCCTCGACTGGCTGATCTCGATCGGGCTCCTGCCGCTCTCCTTTGCTCTCACGGCGCCGGTGGCGGCGGTCTTCGGTGCGCGGATGACGCTCGTCGGAGCAGCCGCGCTGGGTGGCGCCGTGACGCTCAGCGCGTTCTTCCTGCCGGGAATGCGGGCGATCGAGCGGACCGGCGGCCGCAGACAGGGCCCGTGGCGCGTTCCGGTGGATGTCACCGACTAACCTCCTCGCACGGCCCACACACACGAACACCGGCTAGCGACTGACCGCAGGGCGCTGACGATCGCGCTCCTGCTCGTCGTGCTCCTGATTGCGGCGGAGATCGTCGCCGGCACGGTCGGCCACTCGCTCGCGCTACTCGCTGACGCGGGCCACCTGCTCACCGACGCTGCGGCACTCGCCTTTGCGCTGTTCGCGTCGGCGATGGCCACGCGCCCCGCGGCCGGGCGCTGGACCTTCGGCTACTCACGGCTCGAGATCCTCGCCGCCCAGGCGAATGGGATCACCCTCGGCCTGATCGCCCTCTGGGTCGTCTGGTCGGCGGTGCACCGACTCGTCGATCCGAGCGACGTGCGCGGCGGGCTCGTGCTCGTAGTCGCCCTCGGCGGTGTTGTGGCGAGCGTCGCCGCGAGCCTGGTACTGGCGCGGGCCAGCCGCGAGAGCCTCAACGTCCGTGGCGCGTTCTTGCACGTCCTGACCGATGTCGCGGCATTCGGAGCCGCGGCGCTCGCCGGCGGGCTCATCCTGGTGACAGGGTGGGACCGCTTCGACCCGATCGCGAGCCTCGCAGTGGCCGCGCTCATGCTCTGGTCGAGCGTGCAGCTTCTCCGTGAGTCGACGCTCATCTTTCTCGAGCAGGCACCCAGGGACGCCGATCCCGAAGAGATCGGGCGCGCGCTCGTGGCCGAGCAGGACGTTGTCGAGGTGCACGACCTGCATGTGTGGACGGTGACGAGCGGCTTTCCTGCGCTCTCCGCCCACGTCCTGGTGACGCCCGGCGCGGACTGCCACGCCGCCCGCCGCCGGCTCGAGCTGATGCTGGCGGAGCGTTTCGGCCTGACGCATACGACGCTTCAGGTCGAGCATGTCGAGCCCGCGAGCACGACTGTCGAGCTGGGCGAAGCGGTTGCGCGCCGCGGTCCGCTCGGCCGTTAGGCTCTCGCGGTGCCCAGCCTGGAAGGAAAGTCGGTGGTCGTCACCGGCGCGTCCAGCGGCATAGGCGCGGCGACCGCGCTCGTCCTCGCTCAGGAAGGAGCCCGCGTCGTCGGCGGTGCGCGCCGCGTCGAGCGAATCCAGCCGCCGGTGGAGCCTCTGGAGCTGAACGTGACCGATCCGAGCAGTTGCGAACGCTTTGTGAACGCAGCAATCGAAGAACTGGCCGCCGTTGACATTCTCGTCAACGCTGCCGGCCTCGCGCTCGGGCGCGATCTCTTCGACGAAAGCACGGAAGACGACGAGCGCACGGTGCTCGAGACAAACGTGAACGGCCTGATCCGCATGACCCGGCTCTTCCTGCCGCACATCCGCGACGGCGGGCACATCGTCAACATCGGCTCGATCGCGGGCAGGCAGGCGTACGAGAAGGCGGCGGTCTACGTGGCCTCGAAGTTCGCGGTGCGCGGCTTCACGTACGCGTTGCGCGAGGACCTACTCGGCCGGCCGATCCACATCACGACCGTCGACGCCGGCCTCGTCGAGTCGGAGTTCTCACGCGTCCGCTTCCGAGGTGACACGGACGCGGCCCACAAGGTCTACGAGGGCGTCGACGCGATGACACCCGAGGATATTGCCGACTGCATTCGGTTTGCGGTGACCCGCCCGCCGCACATGAATGTGGACGAGATCGTCGTCAAGGCCCTTGCGCAGTCCTCCGGTGGGCGCATAGTTCGTACTGAGACCTGATGCCCGGACAGCTGCGAATCCTCGAAGGCGCGACCTTCTGCATCTGCGATGAGGTCGGCGACCTCCATCACCAGGGCGAAGGGCTCTTCTCCGATGACACGCGCTATCTCTCGCGCTTCAAGCTGACGATCAACGGCCATCGTCCGCTCCTGCTCTCCTCGGACAAGATCGAATACTTCTCCGCGGCGTTCTTCATGCGCAACCCACTCTCGGGCGGCCTGGACCAGGACGTGCTGTCGATCCGTCGCGAGCGCTTCGTCGGCGAGGGGATGCAGGATTCTTTCGCCGTCCAGAACCAGGGCATGAAGCCGCTCGAGTTCGATCTCGAGCTCGAGGTCGGCACCGACTTCGCGGACATCTTCGCGGTGAAGGACTACGACTTCGCGCTCGGAGACCCGCTGCGTGCGAAGCCGCTGCCGGACCCGAGGCCGAACGAGTACGACGAGGAGCGCAACCAGTTCCTGATCTCGGACAACGGCGACGCGCCGGTGAAGACCCAGGTGATCTTCTCCCAGCGCGGGGAGGTGGACGGCTCCACCGTGAAGTTCCGGCTCGCTCTGCAACCCCGGGAGAGGTGGAACCTGGACGTGGAAGTCATTCCGCTTCCGGACGGCGAGCTCGTCACGCCTCGGTTCGCGCAGCGTCGCTTCGGCGAAGAGGTTGGTCGGGTCCGCGACTCCCTTGCCGCCTGGCAGTTGCGTGTGCCTCAGTTGCGGACGAGCTGGGATGCGCTGGGCCATTCGTTCGGGCAGTCGGTGTCGGACCTCGCGTCGCTGAGGATGCAGTCGGACGGTTCCGGAAT
>Ga0137371_10004276_pt1 | contig 11195 bp, 7 predicted proteins | sample SagtaG_7_FD_104919 | JGI IMG/M metagenome (GOLD analysis project Ga0137371, IMG submission 104919) | Vadose zone soil microbial communities from Sagehorn Ranch, Mendocino, California, USA - Sage1_R_40_16 metaG | ecosystem: Environmental > Terrestrial > Soil > Vadose zone | place: USA: California... | reverse complement strand
TGCGCCACGCTATGGTTCCCCGCGCATGGTGACCATCTGCACCGTTCTCCCGGCCCCCGATCGCCCGCGCGTCGACGCCGCTGGTGACGGCTGTTTCACGACCCTGCATGCTGGCTCGTTCCGCGACGCCGTGCACGCGGCGCGGCGCCGCCGCGTCGACGCCCTCGTGATCTCGGTGCACCGCTGCAAGAGCGAGGAGCTCCCCGCGGTCGCGCGCTTCGTGCGCGAGTTCCCGGCGATTCCCGCCGTCGCGCTCGTTTCGCGCCACGACCGTGAGGCGACCGAGACGCTCTTGAGGCTCGGGGCGACCGGCATTCGCACCGCCGTGGACTGCACCGAGCCCGGTGGGTGGCGGCGGCTGCGCGACTTGCTCGGCCATCCGGCATCGCCCGTCGCGGCCCGGATCCTGGCGCGCGTCATCCCTGCTACGGGCGGGGCGTCAGCGGACGTGCGCATCTTCTTCGAAGCGCTGGCACGCCTCGCGCCGGTGCTCTCCACGGTGCGCGTGCTCGCCCGCCACCTCCGCGTCTGCCCGAGCACCCTCATGTCGCGCTTTTACCGCGCGGGGCTCCCCTCACCCAAAACGTACCTCGCCGGCACGCGACTGCTCCACGCGGCTTACCTCTTTCTCAACCCGGGTCTGTCCGTGGCGGACGTCGCCTACCGGCTCGACTACTCCTCGCCCCAGAGCTTCGGGAGACACCTGAAGGCCATGCTGGGGGTCACCGCGGGCGAGTTCCGGCGCCGCTTTCCATTCGACGTCTCGCTCGAGCGCTACGTCGATCTTCTCGTCGCCCCGTACCGGGAGGCCCTGCGCGCGTTCCACCCCCTCAACGCGGGGATCTGGGACCAAGGACCGGACGCCGCTCGCGTCTCCCGGGCGGGGTGATCAGTCGGCTGCGGCGCGCGTGGCGTGCTCCCGGCGCAGCACCGAGAAGCGGGCGATGCTCCCGCGCAGTCGTTCGGCGAGTTGGGCGAGCTGCTGCGAGGTCGCCGTGAGGTCGCCCATCGCGGCGATCTGAGCCCGTGTCGCCGCCGCCGCGCTGTCGGCGCGCTGTGAGGAGGTGCTCGAGATCGTGGTGACGTGCTGCAGCGACTGCGCCAGCTCCGCGAGCCGATGCGCTTGACTGCGCGACCCCTCGGCCGTGGCGTGCACCAGGTCGCCGACCAACTCGATCCCCCGGTGCAGCTCCTGGAGCGCGCTGTCGGCCTCGGCGGCGACGGCTCCGATGTCCCGTACCTTCGCCTCGCCCGACTGCATCGCCCGGGCTGCAGCGTCGATTCCCGCGCGTAGCTCGGAGACGAGCTCCGCCACCTCTCGCGCCGACTTGCCCGCCTCGGCGGCGAGCGCCCGGACTTCGTCCGCGACCACGGCGAAGCCCTCGCCGTGCTCCTCAGCGCGCGCCGCCTCGATCGCCGCGTTGAGCGCGAGCAGGTGCGTCTGGCGGGCGATCCGCGAAATCGTTTGGACGAACCCGCCGATCCGCTCCGACATGCCCGACAGGCCGGCCACCGTGACCGCCGTGGCGCGCACCTCGTCGCCCACCGTCCGCAGCGTCTGGCTCGCGCGCGCCACCCGGTCCCGCCCGCGCTGCGCCGCCTCCACGAGTCGCACCGCGTCCGCCCGCATCAGCTCCGCCCGCGCCCGCAGGTTCTCGGCCTGCTCCGCCGCTCCCGCGCTCCCCCCTCGCGCCGCATCCGCCATCCCCCGTTGCGTCCCCAAGTCCTGCGCGAGCTGCTGCGCCGCGAGCGACACCGTCTCCGACGTCGCGTGCAGCTCTTCGGTCGACGCCGCGAGCTGCTCCGCGAACGCCGCCACCTCGTCCGCCTCGCGCTGCACCGTGGAGATGGTCGCGCTCATTTCGTCGAGCATGCGGTTGAAGCTCTTCTCCAAGAACCCGAGCTCGTCCGACGCTCCCGCCGGCGCGCGCACCGCGAGGTGCCCCCGCTCCGCTTCGCCCATCACGCTGCGCGCCTGGCGGATCCGCTCGACCAGCGTCGTTGGGATCCGCTTCAGGGCCATCGCCACCGCTACGAGGATCACCGTCTCGAGCACCGGAGCGGGCGAGAACGCCGGCTCTCCGCCGTATAGCACGCGGTGGAGCTGGGTCGCGCCCAGGTACGCGAGCGCCGCCGCCAGCACCAGCAAGTCCCCGACGGTGCGGCCGGGGTCGAACGTGTAGGGGAGGACCGCGATGAGGAACGCTACCACGAACCCGCCGTGACCGAACCAGACGACCAGGACCGCGGCGAGCACGACGTCGAGCAGTGCCAGCGCGTAGATCAGCCACCACCGATACCAGCCGCGCTCGCTGATGATGCCCAGGAGAGCGTTGAGGATCAGCGCCGCTCCGGCGATCAGTACCATGGTTCCAGGGTGCGGGCGCGCCAAGTCGAAGGCCCGGCCGGCGAGGCCGATCGCGAGCCCGAGGCCGACGAGCCACCAGCGTCGCCCCAGGGTGCGCGTGATCGTCTCCAGATCCTTCAGGCGCTGCTCGAGCGCGACCGTCTCGTCCTTCGAGCCGCGCATCCGGAAGGCGAGTGGGGCGCGGGCTGCGCGCTGCTCTGGTGGTGTCTCGGGGGCGGTCACGCCAGGCCCAGTTCGGTCGCCGTGATCAAAGCCTCCACCTGATACCCCGCCTGCTCCAGCGCCACGCGACCCCCCTCTTCCCGGTCCACCACCGCCAACACCCCGAGCACGCGCGCGCCCTCGCTCTCGACGGCGCGAATTGCCTCGAGCGCGGACTGTCCGGTGGTGATCACGTCTTCCACAACGACGACCCCGGCCCCTGATACGAAGCACCCCTCGACGCGCTTGGCGGTGCCGTGGGCCTTCGGTTGTTTCCGGACAGTGAACGCATCGACGGAGCGTCCCCGGCCGCGGGCGGCGGCGGTGATCGCGTAGGCGACCGGATCGGCACCCAGGGTGAGCCCCCCCACGAGCTGGGGCTCCCAACCGCGCACCGCGAGTCGCTCCAGGGCCAACGCGCCGATCACCTCGAGGCCTTCGCCGGACATGGTCGTGCGCCGGGCATCGATGTAGTACCGCGAGCGGCGTCCCGACGCGAGGACGAAGTCACCCAGGGCGACCGAACGCTCACGCAGCAGGTCTCGGAGGCGCTGGTGGAGCGGTGTGGCGGACCCGATGCTACGACTCCTGCCGTCCTCGCGGCCGCACCGCCCGTTTCAACGCGTCCAGCAAGCCGCCGCCACGGGGCGGCGACTGGCCGGCGATCCCCGCTGCGACTGCGTCCGCGAAGGCCATGACCGTGGCCTGGCGGGCCGCCGGGTCGCGCGCCAGCCCGCGCATTACGGCCGCTTCGAGGGCCGCCGGGAACCGCAGTCCGGCGACGGCCTCATTGAGCGGCACGGGGACGCCGGCCAGCAGCTGCTGAAACATCTCGCGTGGGTTTCTCCCCCGGTACGGGTGCTGGCCGGTCAGCAGCCAGTACGTGAGGGCGGCGAGGCTGAAGATGTCCGCCCGCCCGTCCACGAGCGCTCCCGAGAGGGCCTCAGGGGCCACGTACTTGAGCGTTCCGACGAAGAACCCCGTCCGCGTGAGCCGTTCCTCATCCGGCAGGTCGGCGTCCCGTGCGATGCCGAAGTCCAGGAGCTTCACTCTGCCGGTCGCCGGGTCGTAGATGATGTTGTCGGGCTTCAGGTCGCGGTGGATGATCCCCGCCTGATGCAACGCCCCGAGCGAGTCCGCGAGCTGGCGCACCAGCGCCTCGACCTGCGCGGGAGCGAGTCGGCCGACGCGGTGTACGTAGTCGGTGAGGGATTGCCCGACGGCCCACTCGAGAGCGAGGTAGTAGCACCCCTCCGCCTCGCCGTAATCGTAGGTGCGCACCACGCCAGGATGCTGAACCCGCGAGCCGTACCCCGCCTCCCGCAGAAAGCGCTTGACCGCCGTGGGGTCGCCCTGCAGCCCCTGTCGCAATACTTTGAACGCACAGGCACCGCGCTCCGGATGGTCGGCACGGTACACCTCGGCCGTGCCACCCTCGCCGACGCGCTCGAGGAGGCGATAGCCGGCGATCGTGCGGCCGGCCAGACTGTCGCTGGGCATGGAATGCGCCAAACTAATGCTCCGACTTGAGGTTCAGCAAGTGAGACGACTCGCGACCCTCCTCGTCTTCGCGGTCGGCGCCGCCCTCGGCTGCGGGCCTCGACCGCCGGCCGGGGCGGCGCAGGAACCCGAACCCCACGCGACGGCGGCGGCGACGGCGGCGCCGCTGTCCGATGCGGCGGAAGTGTACCGCTCGATGGGCTTCATCGTCGCCGGCGCGCCGCTGCCCTTCGTCGCGACGATTCGGTATCTCCGCGCTGCCGCGTCCGACTCCACCCTCGCCGTGTTTGCGCTGTCGCTCGCGGACCATTCCCTGAGCTTCCGGCGCGACGGCAACGAGTTCGTCGCCCAGTACCACGTCGAGGTCACCTTCGGCAGCGATACGTCGCCGGTGCGCCAGCTCGTGAGCGATGAGGTGGTTCGCGTCCGCACCTTTCAGGAAACCCTGCGCGCCGACGAGAGCGTGATCTACCAGCGGTTCGTCGGGCTCCGGCCGGGCGTGTACCCGATCTCGGTGGCCGTGCGCGACCGCAACAGCCCGGCGTCCGGGCGACAGGCGCGCACGGACACGGTGCCGAGCCTCGCCGGCCGCGCGATCGGCTGGCCGATCCCGGTCTACCAGGGCGAAGGACGGGCCCGCCTGGGCGAGCAGCCGACGCTACTCCTGAATCCTCGGGCGACGCTGCCGTACGGCGCCGACTCGCTTCGCTTCTACGTCGAAACCTATGGCATGCCGCGCGGCACCCGTCTCGCGGCGCGCGCGCTCGACCAGATGGGCGTCGAGGTCTGGCGCGACACCGTGCCGCTCGCGGGCGACGCGACCCTTGCGACGGCGCGCCTCGTCGTCCACCCCGGTGAGCTTTCGGTAGGCCGGGGCCGGCTCGAGGTCAGCGCGGTGGATGTCGGCACCGAGCAGCCCGTGACCGCGCCATTCCTGGTGAGCTTCTCGGACCGGTGGGCGATCACCAACTTCGATCAGATGATCAGCTTGCTTCGCTACTTCGAACGGCAAGACTGGCTCGTCAAGCTGAAGCGGGCGGCGCCGGCGGAGCGACCGGCGGTCTGGCGCGACTTTTACAAGACGACGGACCCGGTGCCCATGACCCCGGAAAACGAAGCCCTGGACGAGTATTTCCGACGGGTCCAGACCGCCAACGCGCGGTTTCAGGAAGGCGCTGATCAGGGATGGCTGACGGACCGCGGCCAGGTCTTCATCACGCTGGGCGAGCCTGACGACGTGTTCGACTTCAGCTCCGACGTAGCCCGCACCGGCCTACGGGGGATCCGGTGGACCTATAACCAGCTGCGGCTGACCCTCTTTTTCCAGGACCAGACGGGCTTCGGCCGGTTCAAGCTCACGCCGCTGTCTCGGGGCGAGTACGAGCGCGCCCTGATCCGGGTGCGGCACGTGCCGTGATGCGGCCCGTCGCGCTCCTGGTCTGCGCCGCGCTGACGCCGTTCGCGCTGGCGACGCCGCAGCAGGTGCCCGTCCTGCCCCCACCCGCTGTGCCCCCCCCGTCCGCGCAGGCCGCCACCCAGCGCGCCGAGTCGTTGCGGCTCGCCGGCCGGCTCTGGCACGCCGCCGAGACGTTGCTCGCCGCGGCCGCGCGCGAGCCGAACCTCAACGCCGCCTTCGTCGTCGAGGGCGCGAAGGCGGAGCTCGAGACCCGGCGCTATGATCTGGCGCGGAGCCTCCTCGCAGGACAGCCCTGGCTCGAGGATTACGCGGATGGGGAAGCGCTCGCCGTGCTGGCCGAGGCTGAGGCGCGCCTCGGCCTCGCGGCCCAGGCGGCGGCGCACTACGTGGCCGCGCGGGCGCGTGCGGGCGCGGGAGGTGGGGCCCGCGCGGCGCTGCTCGCCGTGCGCGCCGCTCTCGCGTGGGAGGCAGCGGCCGAGCGCGACAGCGCCGCCGCCTACTACGCCATGGCGCGCGCCGCAGGACTGGCGGCCATCGACCCCTGGCTCCGCGTCAGGGAAGCGCGGGTCACGCGCGACACGGGCCTCGCGTTCCGGCTCCTCACCGATCTGCCGCCGGCACCGGCGCGTGAGGCGCCGGTCGCGCGCGCGCAGGCCCTGCTCGCCGCCGGCGACTCGGGCGCGGCGCTCGAGGCGTTCGTGCGGGCGGGAAAGTCGCTGCAGGTGGCGCGGCTCGCGCTCGAACTGGGGGACTCGGGCCGCGCCCGCGACGCCGTGTACGGGCTGATGGGCCGGGCCCCGGAGACGGACGACGCCGCAGCGGCGGTGGGGGTGGCGCTGGCGTCGCTCCCGCCGCGCACCCCGCCCGAGCGCGTGGCGCTGGCGCGCGCCATGAAGCCGCACGGGGCAGCCGGCGATGCGCGCGTCCAGATCGAGCGCGCCGTGCGCGAGGGAGACTCGAGCGCGGCCACGCTCATGCTGCTCGGCGAGTTGCTAAACAGCGCGGGGCGCTGGCGCGACGCGGAACGGGCCTACCTGGCCGCGGCGAAAGCCCCCGGCTTTGGACCGCTGGCCATCTATCGCCGCGCCCGACTCCTGGTACGCCTCGGCGATCCGGGCGCGGAGCAAGCGCTTTCGGGGTTCGCGCAGTCGTACCCGTCGGACACGGCGGCGCCCACCGCGCTCTATGTCCTCGCCGACCTGTTCGGCGACCGCGGCGATTGGGACAGTGCAGCGCGATGGTTCGCCGAGCTGATCGCCCGTTATCCCGCGGACTCCCGGGCCTCGGTGGCGCGGTTCCGGCTGGCCCTGCGGGCGATGCGCGCGGGCCTCGCGGACAGCGCGGCTGCCTTGTTGCGCTCCGAAGTCGCGGCCGCCGCACCGCAGCGTAGCGCCGCGCGCTTTTGGCTCGGGAAACTGGCGCTGGCGCGCGGCGACACGGCGGGCGCGAAGTTGATCTGGCTCGCCCTCGCACACGAGGACTCGATCGGCTACTACGGCGTGCGCGCCCGCCGGGACGTGGACCTCCCGCCGCTCCGACTCGCGGCGCCGCCGCTGCCGCCCTCGCCTGCTGCCGTGGCCACGTCCTTCGGCCGGCTCGACACGTTGCTGCTCGCGGGGCTCGACAGCGCCGCCGACGCCGAAGTGCGTACCGTCCTGGGGCGGGCCGCCCAGTTGGACGTGGACGCCCTGCTCGCCTGGAGCGACGGCCTGGCCGCGCGCGGATGGGGTCCCGCGGCGGTGCGCCTGGGCTGGCAGGCCGCACTGAAAGCGCCCACCGACCCCCGTGTGCTGCGCGCCATCTTCCCTTGGCCGAACCGCCGCACCGTCGAGGCGGAGGCTGCGGAGTTCGGCGTGGATCCGCTCTTGCTGGTCGCGCTGGTGCGCCAGGAGAGCGTCTTCGATGCCGAGGCGCTGTCGCCCGCCGGCGCTCGCGGCCTGGTGCAACTCCTGCCCGGCACGGCCGCCCTCACCGCCCGTGGCCTCGACGTCACGTTTTACCCCGAGTGGATCACGGTGCCCGACCTGAACCTGCACCTCGGCGCCGCCCATCTCGCCGAGCTGGTGCGCCGCTTCGCGGGGCGGATCGAGGCCGCGGTGGCATCCTACAACGCGGGGACCACGCCGGTCGAGCGCTGGCTCGCCCGCGACAGCGCTCAAGACCCTGATGAGTTCATCGAGCTGATTCCGTACCAGGAGACGCGGGGCTACGTCCGCTCGGTGCTCCGCAACCGCGAGCTGTACCGCGCCCTGTATGTGACGGCAACCAATTGAGCGACCGGCGCTTACGTGATCGCGACGGGGTCACTGCAGGGTTGCTTGACAACGTTCCATGGCCGCGTCATTTCTATCCCGCTCCGACACTGGTGTCGGGCGGCGTTACGCCCTATGTGCGACTCTGCAGGAGGCAGATCGAATGCCCAAGGGAAAGGTGAAGTGGTTCAATGACGCCAAGGGCTACGGCTTCATTGAACAGGAGGGTGGCGAGGACGTCTTCGTGCATTTCTCCGCCATCCAGATGGACGGATTCAAGACGCTCGCGGAGGGTCAAGCGGTGGAATTCGAGGTGAAGTCCGGCGACAAGGGGCTGCACGCCCAAAACGTGGTTCGGACGTAGCGCGGCGCCCGCGCCATCGGTCTTGCCCCGCTCGGGAGCGCACCGGGCGGGGTTTTTGTCGGCCCCCAGATTATTGTTCCGCCCATGCCCGCTCGGGTCCCCCCCCCCGCCCCGTCTCTGCCTACGGTGTATCTCGTCGACGGCTACGCGCTCATCTATCGCGCCTTCTTCGCGATGATCGCGCGTCCCCTCACCACGCGGCGCGGCGAGAATACCTCCGCCGCCTGGGGGGTCACGAACTTTGTCCTCCGCCTGCACGAGCAGTGGCGCCCCGATTACCTCGCCTGGGTGCACGACGTGGGCGAGTCGTTCCGCCGCCGAACATACGACGCCTACAAGGCGACGCGCGAGAAGCTCAGCGACGAGCTGCAGCAGGACTTCGACCGCTCGGTGGAGCGGATCGCGCAGATCCTCGAGGCGTTCCGCGTCCCCATCGTGGGCGTGGAAGGCTACGAAGCGGACGACGTGATCGGGACGCTCGCGACCGCCGCGGCGGTCCGCGAGCTGCGGGCCGTGATCGTGTCGGGCGACAAGGACTTCTACCAGCTCATCGGGCCTCGCATCGCGCTGCTCAATCCGGGGCGTCGCGGGCCGGCCGCGGTCGAGGAGCAGTGGGTGGACGAGTCCAACGCGGGCGAGCGCCTGGGCGTCCCACCCGAGCGCGTCGTCGACTATCTCGCGCTCGTCGGCGACACATCCGACAACGTTCCCGGCGTGAAGGGAGTGGGAGAGAAAACCGCGCTCGAGCTCCTGAAGACGTTCGGCGACCTGGACGCGATCCTGGCGGGCGCGGACCGAATCCCCGGCAAGCGGGCGCGGGAGGCGATCCAGCGGGACGCCGAGCTGGCACGCCTCTCACGAGAGCTGGTCACGATTCGGCGCGACGTCCCGGTGACACTCGACCTCGAAATGTTGCGGGTGCGGTCGCCCGACCTCTCGCGCCTCAGCCAGCTCTTCACCGAGCTCGAGTTCCGCTCGCTGATCCCCAAGTTGGAGCAGTTTGGCGCGCTCGAGGCCGGCGGCGCCGGGGGCCCGGCTCCCGAAGCCGAGCGGGCGCCCGCCGTGGCCAGGTCCCCCGCGCCGCCGACGGAGTTCGCCGAGCCGGAGATCGTGGACGACGCCGCTGCCCTCGGCGCGGTCGTCGCCGAATGCCGCCGCGCGCCGCTCCTCGCGCTGAACACCGAAACGACGTCGCTCGACGCGATGCGCGGCGAGCTCGTGGGGTTGTCGCTGGCGGTCGCGCCGGGCCGCTCGTGGTATCTCCCGTTCGGGCACGTGGACGCCGTCGGGGAGCTGGCGGGCGGCGCGCCGCCGCCGAACCTCCCGCCGCTCCCGAGCGACGCGCTGCGGGCGCTCCGCGAGCTGCTCGCCGACCCGGCCGTGCCCAAGGCGGGGCACGACATCAAGCACGACTGGCTGGTGCTGCGCCGCAACGGCGCCGAGCTCGCCGGCGTCGCGTACGACTCGATGCTCGCGAGCTTCGTGCTCGACCCCGGTCGGCGAGCGCACGCCATCGACGAGCTGGCGCGAGAGCGGCTGTCGCTCGAGATGCCGACCTACGGTGATTTGGTGGGCCGCGGCCGGCGGGAACGGCCGTTCGCCGAGGTCTCGCTGCGGGACGCCGCGCGCTACTGCTGTACCGACAGCGAGACGGTGCTGCGGTTGCGCGCCGCGTTTCAAACCGAGCTCGAAGACCACCACCTGCTCCCTCTGCTCGAGGCGATCGAGGTGCCGCTCATTCGCGTGCTGGTGAACATGGAGTGGCACGGAGTGCTGATCGACCAGGGTCGGCTCGGGGAGATCTCACGGCAGTTGGCGGGCGAGCTCGCGGAGCTCGAGCGGGCGATCCATCGCGCCGCCGGGACCGACTTCAACATCAACTCGACCCCACAGCTGCGGCACATCCTGTTCGAGAAGCACCAGCTACCCGTCGTGAAGAAGACGAAGACCGGCGCGTCCACCGACGCCGAGGTCCTCGAGCAGCTTGCCGCGATGGGGCACGAAGTGCCGAAGCTGCTCATCGAATATCGCGAGCTGTCCAAGCTCAAATCGACCTACGTCGACGCGCTCCCGGGCTTCATCAACCCCGCCACCGGCCGGATCCATACGAGCTTCAACCAGGCGGGCGCCGCGACCGGACGCCTGTCGTCGTCGGACCCGAATCTTCAGAACATCCCGGTGCGCACACCGCGCGGCGAGGCGATCCGCCGGGCCTTCGTGGCTGCATCCGGTTGGCTGCTCCTCACGGCCGACTACTCGCAGATCGAGCTACGCCTCCTCGCGCATCTCTCGGGGGACCCCGCCTTCGTGCAGGCGTTCGAGCAGGGCGGCGACATCCATCGCCAGACCGCGGCGCTGATCTTCGGTGTGCCACAGGCTGACGTGACGCCCGAGATGCGCGCCCGCGCCAAGACCATCAACTTCGGCACGATCTACGGGCAGGGGCCGTTCGCCCTGTCTCGCCAGCTCGGCATCACGCTCGACGAGGCGAAGGTGTTCATCCAGCAGTACTTTACACGCTTTGCGGGCGTGCGGGCCTGGCTCGACCGCACGGTGGCGGAAGCCCGCGCCCGGGGTTACGTCGAGACGCTGTTCGGTCGCCGGCGCTACGTTCCGGAGCTGAAGGACAGGAACTTCAACGTCCGGTCGTTCGGCGAGCGGACCGCCACCAATTCCCCCCTGCAGGGCTCCGCCGCCGACCTCATCAAGAGAGCCATGATCGGCGTCGATCGCGCGGTGCGAGAGCGCGGCCTGGAAACCCGCGTGCTCCTCCAGGTCCACGACGAGCTCGTCCTCGAGGTCCCGGAGCGGGAGTCGGATCGGGCAAGAGAGCTTGTAAAACGCGAGATGGTGGGAGCCGCCGCACTGCGTGTGCCACTGGTCGTAAGTATCGGCGTAGGAAAGAATTGGGTGGATGCCAAGGGCTAAGCATGCCTCTTGCAGAAAGGACCGGGTGCGCCCACACTACAGGTGCCGGATCGCCGCGGCGGTATGCCTCGGTCCGGCGCCCATTCGCGGCCGGAGGCTCACGAAGTGATGTCTCGGCACGGTTTTACCCTGATCGAACTCCTCATCGTGGTGGTGATCATCGGG
>Ga0137371_10004272_pt1 | contig 11206 bp, 9 predicted proteins | sample SagtaG_7_FD_104919 | JGI IMG/M metagenome (GOLD analysis project Ga0137371, IMG submission 104919) | Vadose zone soil microbial communities from Sagehorn Ranch, Mendocino, California, USA - Sage1_R_40_16 metaG | ecosystem: Environmental > Terrestrial > Soil > Vadose zone | place: USA: California... | reverse complement strand
ATCAAGCCAGATAATAAAATGAAGATGGTCGGGCATAATCACAAACATATCAAGCTGAGTCCCCTTATGTCGCCCTGGTACCGCCCTCCATGTCTCCTCCAGAATAGCTCGCAATTCAGGTCTATCAAAAATAGGTCTCCGTGGCCTGGTACACATGGTAACACTGTAAGCACCGCTCGAAGAGTAATCATAGCCCGGTAATCGTAATGTATTTCTTATTTCGCCATTGGAAAAACGTTTCCGCATAATTTACCTCCACTTCTTACTACTTGTTTCCAATTTCAACGTATGTCCTGGTCCATTATAATCTTTTTGAGAAATAGATGCAATAGTATATTTTTATGTAATTTGGGAAATGACGGCCCGTAGCGGCATGCCTTGCGTGTGCCGGGCGAGCGGGCGCAGCCCGCGAGGAGTTCGCTGGATCGTCTGGTATCTGAAATGGATTGCGAGCAAGGCCGTGCCACTACGGGTTGTCGTCCATCCACGGACGCGCGGCACACGCAAGGCATGCCGCTACGGGGTTGTCGTCTCCCCACGCACGCACGGCACGCGCAAGGCATGCCGCTACGGGTGCGGGCGATCTCGTTCCCTGGTCACGTGTACGGTGGTAATACATAGTCCGGCAACATTATCTTCCGTATAGTATTTTCCCGTGAGGATGGAGAGAGCCTGCAGGATTTTGAGGGCGTCAGTGCGCTCTACGATTCCTCCAATCTCCAGAAGATACTCTGTACGGAATTCGACGCCTGCAGCTTCGGCGACTGCTCGCGAGGTGATGTTGTGCTCACGCCTTATCTCCAGTATGGTTAATGCTCTCTCTATTGCATCTTTCATCAGTCTCTTCCAATCTGCTCATTCTCAGACGCCCGACGTCTCCGTAGAGGCAACGGCTTGCCCTTGCCGGGTACATGCCAGGTCAAACGTGGAGGCATTCGGCACGCACCCGGCAAGGGCAAGCCATTGCCTCTACGGTAATACTAATTCAGTATACTCCTCACCTATATATCTATAGACCTCTGTTTTTTGGGATGTAATCGCGTAAATTGGCGCGTATTTTATGGTATGTTAAAGTATGATGACCCTGGTGTTACCTATCTGGTCTATTGACAAAGCATAAAATGCAATTCCTGGGTATCTGATGTTTAATAGATGTGTGTATGCATTTCTGAGGAATATAACCAGTCGACCGATGTAGGGGCGCGGTTTTGTAGGGGCGCGGTTTACAAGCCCGCGACTGTGATGTAGTTCACATCATTATTGTCAATCCAATGGTATTGTTTGATGGGTCCATATATTCACATTTGCCGATGAAAAACGCGATGATTTTGTTAAACTGCATTGCGGCGTCCGCCAATTTATCGATCACACGTCCAGTATCGTTAACTATCTGATAAGGAGATCTCTGGAATGCCTGATCGCTTGATGCATGAGGGGCAATTGCTGGGGAATTATCGCCTGGTGCGCTTGCTGGGGAAGGGTGGGTTTGCAGAGGTGTATCTGGCGCAGCATGTGCATCTCAATCGGCTGGCGGCCATTAAGTTGCTCTATGCGCGGGTGGATGGGCCGGATGTGAAGCGGTTTAAGCGCGAGGCACAGATTGTGGCGGATCTGCGGCATCCTCATATTGTAAACATTATTGATTTTGGGGTGCAGGATGGGAGTACGCCTTACCTTATTATGGAGTATGCTCCCCGTGGAACGTTGCGCCACCAGTATCCACGCGGCTCTATGCTGCCACCAACCGTGGTGCTGGAGTATATAGAGCAGGTAGCGGCGGCACTGGATTTTGCGCACGCTAAGCGTGTGATTCATCGCGATGTGAAGCCGGAGAATATGCTGCTGGGCGAGCAGGATGAGTTGCTGCTGAGCGATTTTGGGATTGCGACGTTGATCTCTGAGTCGGGTGCGCAGGTGACACCACATGTTGCGGGTACGACGGCCTACATGGCTCCTGAGCAGTTGCGCGGGAAGCCGTGTCCGGCCAGCGATCAGTATGCGCTGGGGGTGGTGGTCTACGAGTGGCTGTGTGGCGAGCGTCCATTTCGTGGCTCGTTTGCTGAGATTGCTGCCCAGCATCTCAATGCTACACCTCCTTCCCTGCATGAGCGCAACCCACACATCTCGCCCGCCCTGGAGGAAGTGGTGAGCATTGCGCTTGCCAAGAAGCCGACGCAGCGCTATCCCACGGTCGGCGCTTTCGTGGCGGACTTCAAGCACGCTCTGCAAACTACAGGCCGCTCCCAGTTCTCGCAAGTATCGGTGCCTGCACGCTCGACACGGCAGAGACCGCGCTCTTCTCTCAGCCAGCTTCCTACCCGTGAGCGGAGCGGCATCGCACAACCGCAACCTGGAGATGCTGCAAAGCACCCCATCTCACGCCGCGCTATCCTGCTCTCGCTGGGCAGTGTAGCCATGCTCGGCGGCATCGGTGGTGGTCTTGCCTGGCTCACCACTCATCAGCATACGGCTGGTACTGCGAGCGGTGCGACGGCGGCTGGTCCTGTCAGGACTACGGGGACTAAGGCCGGAAGTGGTGCGGCTAGCCCGACGAGTACTCCTACTACCACAGCAATACCGATTTTAACGACCCTTCAAATATACTCAGGGCATAAGGATATTGTACACGCGGTAGCATGGTCGCCTGATGGTAACAATATTGTCTCTGGTAGTCGGGATGGAACTGCCCAATTGTGGAATGTAAGCACTGCCCAAAGTATACTTACCTATAAGAAGCATATGGATATTGTAGATGCTGTGACATGGTCCTCTGATGCAAAATATGTTGCTTCTGGAAGTTTTGATCAAACTGTACAGGTTTGGGATACGACTAAAGGAAATACAGTTTCTACCTTTAGTGGTCTGAATACGATTGTTTCTTCAGTTTCTTGGTCTCCTGTGGCAAATCGGCTTGCTTCAACTAGTTTGAATGATGACAAAGTACAGCTTTTTGATCCTAATACTGGAATTAGCAATCTTCTTCCCTATCATATTCATTCCAATTTTGTTTATGCTGTGGCATGGTCTCCCGATGGAACGCGTATTGCTACTGCTAGTGGTGGTGGAACAGGCGCAACCGTACAAGTATGGGATGTTACTAATAATAGCATCTTTGCATCTTTTAATGGTCATACAGGTGCAGTGTTTACAGTAACGTGGTCTTCTGATGGAAAATTTATTGCCTCGGGAGGAAGTGACAAAACAGTGCGCATATGGAATGTTGCTACACAACAAGAGGTTCTTACCTATCAGGATCATGGAGATGCGGTAAATACTGTAGCCTGGTGCCCCAAAAATCCAAACATTATTGCTTCTGGAAGTCAGGATAGGACTGTGCGAATCTGGACTACCTCCGGTATTGCTCTGCATAAATACGATAAACACTTGGATGTTGTGAGATCTATAACATGGTCCCCTGATGGAACACGTATTGCTTCAGCAAGTGCTGATAAGACTGTGCGAGTATGGCAAGCTATGTAGCGTGTTATGTTTTATATCGATATAAATAATATATACAAACTTGTCTTTGGAGGGTTCATGCAAAAACAATTATTACATTCATTTCAACAGGCTGGTATAGGGACGAGTTTGTTCTTTATACTGGTATTCATTCTGACGGCATGTGGATCTGGAAATGGGAGTAGTATTACATCATCCTCGGCGAGTAGTACTGCCATTTCCCCCAACACTTCTGTTACTGTCAGCACTAAAAGTATCGCACTTGATGGTACAACACCTATACCTTCCGTAAAGTTAGGAGCACAGCCATGCCCTGCTTCTGTCAGTGCTCCTACACATTGGGATCCCATTATTCCTACAAAGGTTAGTCTTAGTCAGGTAGAAAGCGTGACTTGTGCAAATCTGATAGGCAATGCCTCTCTTCAAGCACTAGTGAATGAGCGCATAAGTGGCACTGGTCATTTTCTGAATGTCTACGTTTACGACAATATTACCAGCGCCAATCCGACTCAGCTCTTTAAATTGCAGGGTCTCGAACACGGTGCTGCTAAAATCAGCGGCTATAACACCATTACTACGGCTGAGGTAGATCCAAATTCTTCAATCAACATCAATCAACCTAACGCAGGGCTCACGCAGGATCTTTTCCGCGAATTCAAATGGTTTGACAATGCTGGTAAGTTCGTCCCTGTCGCTTTCCCGGGCATCTTTCCCGACCTGACGCGCTACCAGGCCGAATCCGATCAGCAGCAGGTGAGCCAGGGACATCAGCCCTGGAAGCTTGATGCTGCTATGACAGCCAACGCTCTGGCTGTTACTATGCTGAAATGGTCTACCAGCGCAACGACTACCATCGTCAGTGGCGGTGGAAAAAATGATCTTAACGCGATCGTAAATGTAAAGAGCGCGAAACAGGTTCCAGGCATGATTCAAGTGACGATGACGCGTCTTGAGGGTAATACCAATGGCGGCATCTGGATTGCGACTGCTGTTACCTCAAATGGTATGTCGATCACTGCGCCGGTAAGCCGTGATCTTCTGACCAGTCCCACTACAGTAACGGGGAGAGGTAACGCTTTCGAAGGCAGGATCGGCCCTGTAACAATCCTGGATCATAACTATACTGCTATCGGGCACGCGGATGCCAATGGTGCAATTGGCATGGGCAATACGACGTTCTCGACGAATGTGAGCTACAAATCGAGCTTCAAGGGTGGTGCACAGGAAGGGCTTGTGGCGCTGTATAGTTATAGCAATGCTAATGGGTCGATTGCGGGTGCGGTGTTCGTCAAAGTGTTGTTGAGCGCGTAAGGACTGGTCGTGTTTTGAATGTGTGGGCTGCACCGCTTGGAGGAATGTGGCTGTGCGGCCCATTTTGTGATCTGCCACAAAAATACCCTCGCCCATGAGCAACCGTCGTCCCCGTAGAGGCATGCCTTGCGTGTGCCGGGTCGCCCGTGAGCAACCGTCGTCCCCGTAGAGGCATGCCTTGCGTGTGCCGCGCCGCCCGTGAGCAATCCCGTTGAGCGTCAGGCAAATCCACGAGCGATCAGGCAAATCCACGGGCGATTCGGCACACGCAAGGCATGCCTCTACGGGGACGCGCGACTTTTCAATCGCCTTGATGGATAACTCGCTCTTTGGGGGATGCGATAAAACTGTGGTATGATATCTCCGAAATGGTCAAGCGGTACGGATGCAATTCATGTTTTGCGGAACGTTATGATGACCTGAGGTAGGGGCGCGAAATGCTGTAAGCCCGCGATGGTGTAGGGGCGCGGTTTACAAGCCCGCCATTGTGTAGGGGCGCGAAATGCTGTAAGCCCGCGATGGTGTAGGGGCGCGGTTTACAAGCCCGCCACCAACCACCCAGGTAAGCCCGCGATGGTGTAGGGGCGCGATTTATAAGCCCGCCTTCTATAATCCCGCGTCCCCTGGCTACTATATAATCGTTCGTGTGTATCGTCACTTCTGATGCCATCCAACGTATGATCGGTTCCTTATTTTCAAGCTATATCTGCAGGAAGGAGCCAGTGATGTATGCCTCAGTAAGGAAGTACTACGTTATCCCAGGAAGCGTTGATGAGTGGATGCGACGCGTCCAGGTCGGGTTTGTGCCTCTTATCAGTAAGGTATCAGGATTCATCGGGTACTATGCTCTCCAGGTAAGAGACGACGAAACCATGACCGTAAGCATCTTTGAGACGCAAGCTGGAGCAGAAGAATCTGTCAGGCAAGCCGCTGATTGGGTCGCAAAGAATTTAGAGTCACTCAATCAGGGTCTACCAGAGATTACCGTTGGTCAGGTGAGAGTCTCTCAATTACAGAACCCTGTAACGCCAGTAAAGGACGCGACCAAAGGACAAAAGCCTGTCATACCGCGAGACGTCCCTGATTCTACTGCTTCCGCGCAAACCCGGATGCCCGATGATGATCATGGACCATATTATTCGTCTGTGGCTCCTGGGACACAAAAGTAGTAGGAAAGGCAGTTTCTCGTATAATTGAAGAACGAAGAGTACGTTGCTCATAAGCCTGGAAACGGAGATGTGCGATGGATACAACCGCTCTCATCTTTACCGTGGTGATTGTTTTAATGATCTTCCTTCTAACAATAGGTGTAGCACAGAGAAGCCGCGGACGACTAACGAAGCGGAGTACATCTGTGCCACCTTATGTCCCTACGGAGACGTTTACCAATACAGCACAATCAATGAACCAGCCACAACATCATCACCAGCACCATCATCATCAGCAACACCATGTAGCGCCGCCCGTTCATCACGTAGCACCGCCGCCTGTTCACCACTCGCCGCCTCCACCCCCGCCAACGCACCATTAGGCGTTTGTGAAGGAGACAGAGACGCGCAATGAGATGGCCCACAGGGCGGAAGGCAAGCCCGCCCCTACGATGGAGGAAACGGGCTTGCCTCCGCCCTGTGGGCCGCTCGACGGAACAAACCCATCCATTCTTCATTTGACGCTTATGTGAGCAGAGAACGCGCAACGTCTTCATCAGCAGCATGCAAGAGTTGTTGGAACAAATGCCGCAGCTCATCAGGAGTCGAAACGTGTTTTACTTTCTGGTTTGCCAGTTCGACCAACGTAGGGAAGCGTACTTGTACAAATGCGACGATCGTCATTCGCAACTCTTGCGTTCTGCCTTTCGTCTCCCCTTTAGCCTCGCCTTTAGCCTCGCCTTTGGCTTCACTCTCAGCCCGAATCCGGATCATTTTAGGATCTTTCTCCATCAAATCGTCATACATATTGAGTCGCTCCTCAGAGATCAGACAGCCTATGTAGTGAGAAGAGAACGTGCCGCGCTTTCATCAGAAGCAGTCATGAGTTGTTGAAACAAATGCCGCAACTCATCAGCAGTCGAAACGTGTTTTACTTTCTGTTGTGCCAGTTCGACTAGCATGGGAAAGCGTACTTGTACAAAAGTGGAAACCATTGTTTGCAACTCTTGTATCCTGCCTTCATCTCTACCTTCAGCTCTGCTCTTGGCTTCCCATTGAGCCCGAAGGCGCATCATCTTAGGATCTTTCTCCATCAAATCGTCATACATATTGAGTCGCTCCTCAATCACACGCTTTTCCTCCAGTGGTACTATATTCGCACGACGTAAAACAATTCCAAGCCAGCGCAATTCGCGTGCTAGCGTACTTTCGTTGTCTTGATAATATTGTACCATTTCATCGATGGCACGACTGAGTAATTGTCCATTTGCACCTTCCATCGCAGGTAAGAGGGCATACATCGCAACTGCATGTTCCCGCACAAATTTCTCGGCACTCAACATCCAGAGGCGCAATATCTGAAAATGGAACACCAGAAGTTGCTTACCATGACTGACCTCCTCCAGCGGAGAAGTTGCGATCGCCGTACGAAACGGATAGACAATAATAGAGATTACTGGCAGATCATATTTTCGGTACAGGTAGGCATGATAATCTAGCAGCCGTGCTGCCATCTTCGTATCTGAACCTGTCTCAAACTCCAGGTGCAGGATATGCTCCTGCCCTTTGTACGAAATTTTGTAAACACGATCGATGCGCAACAGCGTTCGCATGACCTCAATATCGAGTGTCTCCAGATAGACCGCATCTTCCAAAAAGTACGGCAGCATCTCTTTCTCCTGCCCCTCTAATAAGGATTTGAGCAGATTATCGTACGGCTGTTGTTGTTCCTGCGTTGGTTGTGTGCGTTTGCTTTGGCGTTTTGCCATCTGTGTGCATACTTCCCTTCCACCAAACTTCACCCACACCATAACGCGCGCATCTTTTTTATGGAGAAGGAGAAACGGTATCCTATTCTTTTCTTGCTCTTCGAGCATCTGATTACAGTATACTCAGCGCTCCAATATCTATAAACGCGCTGATTGAGGCAGGACGAGCGTCAATTTTTGCACATCGAGAATCCACGGCCCGCAGGGCGGACCCTTGCGGTCGCCCTGCGACTCATGTCTTTGCCCTACAGATTCTGACCAACGATGTGATGAACCTTGACAGATAAGATCACACGCGGATCACCACGATAGCGCCAGGGAACGCCATAATGTTCTGCCAGCGTGTTGTAAAAAGCCCCGGTGGGATCTTCTTCAATCCGTTCAACCACACCGCGAAACTCAGCATAGGTATAGGGTTGATCAACATCTGTTATGGAAATAGAGACACGCGGATCACGCTTGATATTCTGATACTTCTTTCGATTCGTTGTATGTGTGAACTTCAGATATTCACCATCCCATAAAAACCACATGGGTGAGGACTGCGGCTCTCCATTGCTGCCAATGGTAGCGAGATGTGCAAATGCCCTTGATTGAAGTATCTTCTGAACCTTTGGATTACTCAGATCTGTCATGAAAGAATCCTCTCTACACTATCTTCTGTGGAATGTCGCGGTACTGAATTCAATCAATGAAAACTCGCAGCCTCTCCAATTTATTCCCGGGTTAGAATTGGTTTTTCGGCCACCATATCTCCACCCTGTTTCGACTGTCCCCCACCATTATAAGTCCGCCCACGCCAATCCACACCTTGCTTCGTCAGGATGCGCCACGTCGATTGCCCCAGTATTCCCTCAAAAATGGCACCGGCCAGAGGCTGAGTAAAAGCATAGTACCACGGCACTCGCAGTTGTCGATTGAGCCATACCCTATACGCCACCAGTGCAACCAGCTCTAACGTCGTAGCCACCCTCGCTTCCACCTTACCAATACTGCTCTTCCCCTGCTTCCTCCTTGTCAGCCAGGCAAGCAACGGCAAAAGAAAGGGAATAATCGTCACCTGCGGCAGACCAGACAGCTCTAGCAGCACAAAGGGAGTGCCACCGCGACTCCCCAGATACGCATTCTTACGCCAGCCGCGCCATTCATCTTTCAGCCCATTATACATATGCACACGCACCAGGTCGCGCCCATCCATAAGACGCAAGCGAAAACCATTCTCTTTAACAACACGGGCAAGATCACGATCATCGAGCAGTGTATTCCGCAATTCAGGCCGCTCATACCCACCCACAAGATTATAGACCTCGCGCCGTATCAGAATATATTGCCCATTGGCAATGGCGACCTTGCTCAGCGGATCATTGACCAACCTGGGCGGATATTGCATGCTGATTCCCAGATAAGCCATCGGCATCAGCACTTTGTCCCAGAATGTGGGTAACTCCTGCTCGGAGCCAAGCGTGAACATATCTGCTTGTTCCTGGATAGCTTGCGTCAGAGCAGACCTCAGCGCATTGGGAGCGTGCCAGGTATCGGCATCGGTAAACAGGAACCACTCACCACGCGCTTCCTGTGTGCCCCTGGAAAGCGCGTGCGGCTTGCCAGCCCAACCAGTAGGCAGATCGCGCAGCCGCAGCACCCATAAACGATTACCATTTGGATGGGTAGCCGCCAGCTCATCCAGGATACGCGCTGTACCATCCGTTGAGCCGTCATCCACTACGATAACCTCATAATGACCATAGTCCTGCTCCAGCAACGACACTACACAGCGACGAATATTGTACTCCTCATTGCGCGCCGGAACGATAATCGACACCAGAGGTCCTCTCATAGGCTCAGCCGACTCCTTCACAGGCAAAGTTTTGGCAAGATACTTTTTATCTGGCGCAGTACGCCGCCAGACCACCAGGAAAAAGCCAACCACCCCGATAACATGCGCCCACAAGAGGAAATGAGACCAGGATTGCCACCAGTAACTTTTTTTCATACACACCATACTCTTCTTCTCAATATTGACATTCTCTTTATGATACTCATTATATCGGGTGTTGGCTATGGAAACAAACGTCCCCGTAGAGGCATGCCTGGCGTGTGCCGAACGAGCGGGCGCAGCTCGCGAGGAGTCTACTGCGGGGGCGACCCGGCACACGCAAGGCATGCCTCTACGAGTCCACTACTCACTGAAAAACGGTTGACATTCCTCTACGCATACGCTACACTCTGCTTGAGAATGACACCCGCGAGCATACCCCCTTTCTATTGTTCCCAATACACTATTTCAGGAGATCCGCTCGTATGGAGCACCATATTCAATCCTACCTGCGTCATGCAGCCACTCCTGGCCGCGATATCCAGCGGATTGGTCCTTTTTTGGCAACCTTTACGCCTCACAGTACCAATCCGTTCCTGAACTATGCCATCCCTGATGAGGGGGCTTCTCCCTCACCTGAGGATATTGCTTCTCTCATCACAGTCTACCAGCAGCGGAAGTGCATACCGCGCCTGGAGTATCTCCCGCGGAGAGCGCCAGCGGTTGAGCCTGCCTTACTGGCATCTGGTTTCCACGTTGAGGAACGCATGCCTTTGATGATCTGCTTACCAGAGCGTCTACATCATCCACCGCTCCCCGCTGGCATTGAGTTGCTGACTCCAACAACTGATGCCGAGATCCTTGCGCTGGTCACAGCTCAGAACGAGGCGTATGGCGAAGCGGCACCTGAACCCGGTGTTGTCGGGCGGCAGCGCGCATTTCTGGAAGCCGGGGGCATTGCCCTGCTCGCGCGTGACAGCCTGACCGATGATGAAGTCGGCGGTGGTATCTGCAATGTACCCTTCGACCAGACGACCGAACTGTCGTCAGTGGGGGTGCGCGTGCCATACCGGCGCCGGGGTATCGCCGCCGCATTGACTGCGCAACTGGTCCAACTGGCCTGGGCAGCAGGAATCTCCACTGTCTTCCTCATGGCGGCCCATGAGGCTGAAGCTCGCGTCTACGGACGCGTCGGCTTCCAGCATATCGGGGAAGTGCTAGACATTCGTCTCAGCTAACCTGGAACCTGGCTCCCAGACGTAGGCGATGAGATGGCTCCCCGGGCGGGGGCAAGCCCGGCCCCTACGAGAGGGAAACAGGCCCCCCTTTTCCGTAGGGGCCGGGCTTGCCCCCGCCCGGGGAGCGGCTCGATCATACCCTCAGCCATTGTTAACTTGACGCTTATGGCATAGGTGTCCTCTCTCCCCGACACATTTGGGAAAACCCGTTTGCATTGGGGTAGAGACCAGCTTGAGCGCCCTGCGCCTGTAACCGTAGATGCCGAAAATGCAGTAGGGACCCCATTTATGGCGTCCGGCGATTCATCGCCCTGCGTCTGCAACCGCACATACCGAAAATGCAGTAGGGACGCGATAAATCGGGTCCCTACGATTTAATAATAAACTTTACGCTTCCATTTGGGAAGTGGTGTATAGGGTGTATAGTTGTACACCCTTTTTTACGAGACGTACCACATTGACACT
>Ga0137371_10004271_pt1 | contig 11206 bp, 11 predicted proteins | sample SagtaG_7_FD_104919 | JGI IMG/M metagenome (GOLD analysis project Ga0137371, IMG submission 104919) | Vadose zone soil microbial communities from Sagehorn Ranch, Mendocino, California, USA - Sage1_R_40_16 metaG | ecosystem: Environmental > Terrestrial > Soil > Vadose zone | place: USA... | reverse complement strand
GGCCTGCTCTTTCCGGAGGGAGTTCTTAGACTCCGGGCCGTGACCACGATCGCCGAGCTCGAGGAGGACAGGGTGGTCGAGGGCGTGTTCGCGGTCACGCGCAAGGAGCGTCGTCGCACTCGCACGGGCGCTGCCTTCCTCTCCCTCGAGCTCGCCGATGCGAGCGGTCGCATCGAGGCGCGCGTCTGGAGCGATGTCGAGCTCCTCGACCGCCGCTTCGACCAGGGCGACGCAGTCCGGGTGCTCGGGCGAGTCGAGCGCTTCGGCAACCGGTTGCAGGTGCAGGTACGGGCGCTCGAGACGGCCGAGGACGCCGACCCGGAGGCGCTGACGCCCACGCTGAAGCGCGATGCCGACGAGCTCGACGGCTTCTTCGAGTTCCTCGCCGCCGAGATCGCACACCCGGGGCTCGCGCGCCTGATCGACGGATTCGTCCGCGACACCCGGATCCGCACCGCGTTCCGCTCGCTCCCGGCCGCGGGCGCAGATGGTCATCACGGCTACGCTGGCGGGCTCCTCGAGCACACGGTCGGTGTCGCGACTCTCTGCCGGGAAACAGCCCAGCTCCATCCGCGCCTACGCTCGGACCTGCTGCTCGCCGCTGCGCTCCTGCACGACGTCGGCCGCACGCGCGAGCTTCGCCCAGGTCCCGCGTTTCCGCAGACCGAGGAGGGTCGCCTCCTCGGACACGTCCATCTCGGGCTGCGGCTGATCGAGGACCGGACAGAGGGCCTCGACCTCGAGGTGCAGGCCGAGCTCCTGCACGCGATTGCCTGCCACCACGATCGCCAGGCGGCTCGTACGGCCGAGGCGGCCGTGCTGTATCACGCGAATCAGCTCGACGCCCAAGCGGCCACGCGCCCGGTCGGCGACTCGTAGCGCTGCGTGGCGTCGCTGCTGGCGCTTGGCGCCGCGCTTTCCTGGGGAACCGGCGACTTCCTCGGGGGGCTTGCGACACGGAGAGTCGGCGTCCTGACCGTCCTCGTCCTCTCGCAGGCGATCGGCCTCGCGGGTGTCGCGCTCTGGGTGGTCGTCGCCCGAGACGCTTTTCCGGGAATTCCGGAGCTTTTGCCTGCTGCAGCGGCCGGCATCTCGGGTGTCGTCGGGCTGGCCGCTCTGTACCGCGGATTTGCCGTGGGTGCGATGGGCATCGTGGCGCCGATCTCCGCGGCGGCGCCCCTCGTGCCCCTGACCGTCGACGCCGCGCACGGGATCACTCCCGGCTCTCTGCAATGGCTCGGCGTCGCGCTCGTCCTCGCGGGAGTCGTGACTCTGTCACGTGAGCCGGCGACGCTCGGAGGCCGGCGACTAGCAGCCGGAGCCGGCCTGTCCGTCGTCGCCGCCCTCGGCTTCGGCGGCTTCATCGTCGGGCTCGATGCCGGCTCCGACGAGAGCGCGCCGTGGGCTGTCGTCGCGGCGCGCTCGACCTCCGTCCTCGTCGCTCTGGTCGCGGTCGCGTTGACCTCGGCGGCGCTCCGGCCGCCCGCCCGTCTATGGCCGATGCTCGTCGGGGTCGGCGTCTTCGACACGGGGGCGAACGTCTCTGTGGCCTTTGCCACGACGAAGGGCGCGGCCGGGGTGGTCGCCGTCCTCAGCGCGCTCTACCCGGTCGTGACCGTCGTTCTCGCGCGGTTCGTCCTCGGTGAGCGACTGAGCGCAGCCCGGCGTATCGGAGGCGGGGTCACGCTCGCCGGCGCGGCGCTCGTGGCGGTCGGCTGAGCGGATCTCAGACGTTGAAGCGCACGTTCAAGACGTCACCGTCCTCGACGACGTAGCCCTTCCCCTCGAGGCGCTGCAGGCCTCTGCGGGCAGCCTCGGCGTGCGAGCCCGACGCGACGAGGTCGTCCCAGCGGATGACCTCGCAGCGGATGAAGCCGCGGGCGATGTCCGTGTGGACGTTCTCAGCGGCCTCGAGCGCGGTCTGCCCGTTGCGAAGCGTCCACGAGCGGGCCTCGTTCTCACCTGCGGTGAAGAACACGATCAGTCCGAGCGCGTCCTTCAGGCTCTGCACGATCTGGTCGAGAGCGGACGGTCCCTCGCGGTACTCGGCAGCCTCGTCCGGCGGAAGCTCGGCGAGCTCGAGCTCCAGCTGCAGGTCGATCCCCGAGAGGCCGTTGACGACGGAAATCACAGGTTTCGCGGTGAGCGGCTCGAGCTCGGCGGGCAGCTCGCCCCGCCACTCCGCGAGCGCGCCTCCGGATTCGAGATGCGTGAGCAGCTCCTCCAGGCGAGAGACCTCCTGTCGTTTGGACAGCTCGCCGGACTTCGATTCCTTGCGGACCTTCTCGAGCCGGCGCTCGACGTGATCACGGTCGGCCAGGAGGAGCTCGAGCTGGATCGCCTCGAGGTCGCGGGGTGGATCGGCGTCGGCCGAGAAGCCGTCCGCGACCGCGAGCAACGCGTCCGATTGGCGAAGCCCGCCGAGCAGCGCGCCCCCCCGCCCCGGCACGTCGACGACGCGAATCGCGGCAGGCGTCACCTTGTGCGAGCCGATGACATGCGCGACCTGGTCGAGGCGCGCATCGGGGACAGCGGCGACGCCGACATTCGGCTTCTCCGTCACCGAGGCATAAGCGGTAACGCTCGCGCCCGCGTGCGTCAGCGCGTTGAAGAGCGTCGTCTTGCCCGAGTTCGGGAGGCCGACGATCCCGACCTGAAGAGGCAAGCGCGCTAGTGGCCGAAGCCGACGCGGCCTTCACGCGCGAAGCGCTTCACGTACAGGACCCGCGGGACGACGACGTGCAAGGCGCCGTCCTGGGATTCGAGCGCAATCGTGGAGTTGGCGCTCGCATTGAGCGCATGCTCGAGATCCGCCGCGCTCTCCGCTGTCACGAGAACGCTGAGGACCTGGCCGCCGTCGAGCCCGACCTCGATCCGCACGTAGTTGTCTTCAGCCACCGGACACCACCTCCGTGAGAACGCCGTACGCGGCGTCTGGGTGAACGAACGCGGTCTGGAACCCCTCGAGCCCGGGTCTCGGCGTCTCGTCGATGAGCTGGGCGCCGGCCGCGGCGAGCACCCGGAGCTCGCGATCCACGTCCTCGGTCTCGAAGGCCAGGTGATGCATACCGGGGCCGCGCCGCGCAAGAAAGCGGCCGACCGGTGAGTCCTCGCCCGTAGCCGCGAGCAGCTCGACGCGACCTGCGCCGATTCGAAGATACGCAGCCTCGACGCCCTGACCCTCGATCAGCCCCCGGTGCTCGACGATCGCTCCGAAGAGGCGCTCGTAGGTCGCGATCGCCTCGTCCAGGTCGGCGACCGCGACGCCGACGTGATGGATCCCGCGCAGGCTCACCCGCGCGATGCTACTCGTCCGGTTAGTCCCGCAGAGGAAGCGCGCGCACGGTGCCGACGGTCTCGGACGATCTCGACTCGGGCTTGACGTCGGAGAGCAGCGCCTCGAGCTCGCTGCGGTCGAGGGTCTCCTTCTCGAGGAGCGCTTCTGCGACGCGGTCGAGCGCAGCGCGATGCTTCGCGAGCAGGCGCTGCGCCTCGTCGTAGGCGTAGTCGGTCAGGCGCGCCTGCTCGGAATCCCGAAGCCGTTTCGTCTCCTCGGAGAGCGCGTAGTTGTCCGCTCGCATCGTCCGGGCGGGAGCGACCTCGGACATGCCGTACTCGAACACCATCGAGCGCGCGATCTCGGTCACGCGCTGGAGGTCGTTCGCGGCCCCGTTCGTGACACGTCCGAACACGGTCTGCTCGGCCGCGCGGCCGGCGAGGAACACCATCATCAGGTCGACGAACTCCTCGCGCGTGTGCAGGTAGCGATCCTCGCTCGGCATGTTGAGTGTGTAGCCGAGCGCTTGGCCGCGAGAGACGATCGTCGCTTTCTGCGCAGGGAAGAGCTCCCCGACGAGGTGCGACATGACCGCGTGCCCGCCCTCGTGGTAGGCGAGGATGCGCTTCTCCTTCTCGGAGACGACGCGCCGCTGCCGCAGGCCCGCCACGATTCGCTCCATCGCGGCCTCGAAGTCCGCCTGCCGGATGTACTGCGCGGCAGAGCGGCCGGCGAAGATCGCCGCCTCGTTGCAGAGATTCGCGAGATCGGCCCCGGTCAGTCCCGCGGTCTGCCTCGCGAGCCGTGCGAGGTCGACGTCGGCGGCGAGCGGCTTGTCCCTCGTGTGGACGAAGAGGATCGCCTGCCGCCCTGCGACGTCGGGCGCAGCGACGTGTACCTGGCGGTCGAAACGGCCCGGCCGGAGCAGCGCGGCATCGAGATCCTGCAGGCGGTTCGACGCCGCCATGACGACGACCTCGTCCCGCGCACCGAAGCCGTCGAGCTCGACCAGCAGCTGATTCAGCGTCTGGTCGTGCTCACGGTGAATGCCCCCTCCGATGCGCGACGCGCCGACGGCGTCGAGCTCGTCGATGAAGACGATCGAGGGCGCGTTCTTTCGCGCCTCCTCGAAGAGCTTGCGGATGCGCGCCGCGCCGAGCCCCGCGAACATCTCGACGAAGGAGGAAGCGCTGGCGGAGTAGAAGTTTGCGCCCGACGCGCTCGCCACCGCCTTCGCGAGCAGGGTCTTGCCGGTCCCCGGCGGGCCGTGGAGCAGAATGCCTCGCGGGGTGCGAGCGCCGAGCCGCTGGAAGCGCCCGCGGTTGCGGAGGAAGTCGACGACCTCCTGCAGCTCCTCCTTCGCCTCGTCGAGACCGGCGACGTCGGTCCAGGAAACCTCCACCTGCGACCCCTTCACGACGGGAGTCGCTTTCGCCCGCGGCATGAGGCGCATCGTGTAGAGGAGGAGGACGATCAGGATCCCGAAGAAGACGATCGGCAGCCACGTGATCAGCGTGTTCTCGAGGTCCACTGCCAGCCGGTATCGGCAGCAGCCAGCCGAATCTGAAGGAACGCCGGCTTAGCTGACAACCGCGGTCGGGAGCGAGACCGCAGTCGTCGTCCCTGCCGCGTTGCTCGCCGTGACGGCGACCCGCACCGTCGAGCCGACGTCCGCCCCGCCGAGCGTGTACGTCGCGGCGGTCGCGCCCGGAACGTCGGCGCAGGTCGCTCCGGCCGAGTCGCAGCGCTGCCACTGGAACGCGAAGGAGGTGGGCGCGCCCGTCCAGCTTCCGGTGCTGCCGGTCAGCGTCTGGCCGGCCTGCGCGACGCCGCTGATCGTCGGCAAGGCGGTGTTCGCCGGAGCCTGAGAGGCGAGGACGACACCGGTCGGTGCCGACCGCGCCGTCGCGCTGCCATGGCTGTTCCGTGCGGTCACCGACACGCGGATGGTGAAGCCGGCGTCGGCCCCTGCCGGGAGATAGCTCTGACCGCTTGCGCCGGAGATGCTCCGGCAGTTCGCACCGGACGAGTCGCACCTCTGCCACCGGTACGCGAAGCTCGAGGGATTCTGCGTCCATGCGCCCTGGCTCGCAATGAGCGTCTGCCCCACCTGCGCGACTCCGCTGATCGTGGGAAGTGCGACGTTCGTGGGCCCAAGCTGCGCCGCCATGCGCCCGGCCATGATCCTCGCCAGCCGAGCCATCGCCGATCCCGGCAGCCGTACACCCGGGCTACCCACCACGAACACGTCCCCCAGAACCTGCTCGACGCGGAAGACCGCGAGGTGGAGCTCGGTCCGTAGTCCGAGAATCCGCACCGTCATCGGCAGGTCGAACGAGCCCGCGCCGACACCGAGATTCCGGGGCCGTCCGACCGCGAGCTCAGACACGAGGACGTCGGCGTCGCCCAGTCCTCGAGCGAATCCCTGCTTGAGGATCGCGCGTCCTTGCTTCGAGCCGAACACTCGCCTGATGTAGGCGACGAAGCTGGCCGTCGTCTGCGCACTCGTGCCGACCTCCGCCTGGCTGTCGACGTGGAGGAGCCTGGTTCTTCCCGTCCTCCCGGATCCGAACTCTCGCTCGTACGAGATCGACGACGGGAAGTCCGCATCGTGAAAGTAGTGCTGGCTCTTCGCCTTGACCCCGCCGAGATCGGACGATCTGAGGACCATCGGCTTCGGATCCGGGCTCCCGGGAGGCGGACGAAGGAGCGACGAGGCGGACCCGCTCGCGACCAGGGTCGACAACGCGACGACGGATGCGAGCACGACGCCCGCAAGCGCCGGGCCAAACGGCGATCGCATCGTCCGACCCTAGTGCGGCTCGGCGTGACGGTCAATCGCTCCTTCGGCGGCTACCGAGGCGGCGCTAGGTTTGGCGCATGGACGAGCTGCCGCCCCCGCCACACGCCGACCTCGCTCGTGTCGGAGAGGTGTGGCGGGTCGACTACGAGTCGCGCTTCCACGACGCGCTCGAGTGGTCCACCCAGCACGACCTGACACCGGCTGCGGAAGACGAGAAGCGCGTGTGTCTTCTCGCCGTCGACGTCCAGAACACGTTCTGCACGCCCGGCTTCGAGCTGTTCGTCGGCGGACGCTCGGGAACGGGAGCGCTCGACGACAGCCGGCGTCTCTGCGAGTTCGTCTATCGGAACCTCGCCACCGTCACGCAGGCGTTCGTCACGATGGACACCCATCAGGCCTTCCAGATCTTCCATGCTCCCTTCCTCGTCGACGAGGAAGGTCGGCATCCGGACCCGTACACGCTCGTCACCCCCGCGGACGTCGAGAGAGCTCGCTGGCGGGTCGATCCCGCAGTCGCCGAGGCGCTCGAGATCTCGAGCCCGCACGCGGAGGGACATCTCCGCGCGTACGTCGAGACACTCGCGGCCGGCGGGAAGTTCGACCTCACCATCTGGCCGTTCCACGCGATGCTCGGCGGGATCGGACATGCCCTCGTGAGCGCAGTCGAGGAGGCCCTCTTCTTCCACGCAATCGCACGCCGCTCGCAGACGCGGTTCGAGCTGAAGGGCAGGAACCCCCTCACCGAGCACTACTCGGTCTTCGGCCCCGAGGTGACCGAGGGCCCGCACGGCGAGTCGCTCGGGGAGCGGAACGCGGTGCTCGTCCGGGCGCTTCTCGATTTCGACGCCGTCGTCGTCGCCGGGCAGGCGAAGAGCCACTGCGTCGCCTGGTCGGTCGAGGACCTCGTGCGTGCCGCGCCGGAGATCGCGCCCAAGCTCTACCTGCTCGAAGACTGTTCCTCCCCAGTCGTCGTCCCGGGCGCCGTCGACTACAGCGAGGACGCCGACGCCGCCTTCGAGCGGTTCGCGTCGGCAGGAGCTCATGTCGTCCGCTCGAAGGAGCCGATGCGCTCGTGGCCCGGCTCGTTGAACGCGACGGTGGCTAGGTGACTAGCTCGAGCCGCGAGTTCTCTCGCAGGCGGCGACCGACCTTCGCCACCTCGGCTCCGTCGGCGACGACGACGTCGGCTGTGTAGTCGTTCTCGCCCCGGATGAGCGACGAGCCGACCCCGTAGGCGTCGACCGGGACGTCGCGCTCCTCGAACGCCCGGATCTTCTCGATCGTGAACCCGCCGGAGACGACGATCTGCACCTCGTCGAATCCGGTCTCGTCGAGCGCTGCGCGCACCTTCCGGACGAGTCGCTCGTTCACCCCACGCGGGTCGAAATCGCCCATCTCGCCCCACAACGCCCGGTCGACGAGGCTCTCCGACGTGTCGAGGCGAACGCCCCACAGCCTGGGGCCGAGCGCACGCGCAACCTCGAGCGCGGTCCCGACCGAGTCGTTCTCGAAGTCGACGAGGACCGTGACGTTCATGTCCTCGGGCGCCCAGTCCGCGAAGGTGCGAGCCGCGAGCACCGTGTCGCCGCCGCACGCGGCGATCAGCGAGTGCGGAACGGTTCCGATCGCGCTCCCGCCCCACCAGGAAGCCTGAGCGTCGGACGTGACGCCGATCGGCGCGCCCAGGACGAGGCCTGCAACGTACGCCGCATACCCGTCGCCCGTCTGGACTCGGTGATGGTCGTGGCGCGCCGGCATGAAGATGACGGGCTTCCCCCTTGCCGCCTCGAGCACACGGGCGACGTTCGTCGCGACGACAGTCCGGCGCGCGAGCACGCCGAGGTACACGGTCTCGAGATGTGCGAAGAGGGTGTAGTCGCCCTCGATCGTGAGGATCGTCTCCCACGGCTCGATCCAGTCGCCGTCGTGGAGCGCACGCACGACGAGGTTGTCCCAGCCGTGCGAGCAGAGCTTGAGGATCGCGACCGCCTCGTCCATACCGCCGAGCAGGGCCCTGTTCTTCTGGAACACCTGCATGAGCACCCGCGGATGCAGACCGGCGGCGAGCAGCGCCGACCTCGAGTGGTTGAAGTAGGCATCGGTGTAGTAGCCGTCCCGCATCTTCTCGACCGGGAGCTCGAACACCTCCGGGTCGAGACGCTCCCTCCCGAGGACGACCGTCATCTCTCGAGCGCGAGGCAGGCGTCGCGGGCCGCATCCGCGACCTCGACCTGGTCCGCCGACGGCTCCGCGGTCGAGAAGCGCCGCTGGAGCTCGAACCCGGGACGCGCCAGAGCTTTCGCCAGCGGGTGCTCGGGATTCCGCGACATCCAGGAGAAAAGCTCCACCGAGGCGCCGACCGCGGCGGTCGTTCCCGCCAGCCGCCCCACACCCCGCACGACGCGCGGAAGACGCGAGACAGCCAGGTTCGCGACCAGCGAAGACGCGAGCAGCGGCGCGATCAGCTGGGACCCGCAGCGCGGATGCTCCTTCGGGGCACGAGTGCCGGTCTCGTACGTGCCGATGGAGACGTGCTCGGCACCGTGATACGCGGCCAGATCGGGGCCGCGCAGAGCCAGGGCTGCAGGGATCAGCGACACGGCACCCGCGGCGAGCTCTCGCCTGCCGGCGGACAGCGAGCGCGAGCGTCGGACCGTGCGCGCCGCGAAGCTCGAGACGAGAATCGAGCCGAGGACCGCGGGACGCTCGAACGGGAAGCGCGCCTGCGGCAGCGCCCTCCGCACGACGGGGAGCACGGCGAATGCCTCGGCGAGCCTCAGCGGTCCTCGCAGGACCGGCGTGTGAATGCGGTCCGCGAAGCGAGGCTTGCGCCCGGACGCCACGCGAAGGGCCCCGTCCTGGTCGCGGACGGCACACCCCCACGACGTCGGACCGTGGACGAGGACGCCGTTCTGGAGCGCCATGCCGCCGAGTCGCACCGTTTCCACGAACGAGAGGGTAGCGGCGAGGTGGGCTGGATCAGCCCGACTCTGCGAGGGAACGCAGTGCCCTCTGCAGAACGTCGGCGGCGGGCCCGCGACCGAGAGAGCGTCCGTCGAGCTCGACGACGGGCATGAGCTCCCGGACGGAGGAGGACGTGAACACCTCCTCGGCGCCGAGCACCTCGGCGAGCGGGTAGACGCCCTGCTCCACTCGATATCCGCAGTCCGCCCCGAGCTCGAGGACGGCGGCGCGCGTGACCCCGGCGAGAATCCCGAGGTCGAGCGAGGGCGTGTGGAGCGTCTCTCCGATCCGCCACCACACGTTCGTCACCGTCCCTTCGAGAACGACGTCGTCGGCGTCGACGAAGATCGCGTCGTCCGCGCCTCGCCGCTTCGCCTCGGTCTCGGCGGCCATGTTCACCGCGTAGCTCGTCGACTTGACTCCCGGCAGCAGCCACGGGACCGCGGCGCGTACCCCGAGAAGCGCGACGATGCGGGAGCCCCGCGCGCGGACCTGCTCGATCCAAGGGGGGACCTCGCTCACCAGCGCGAGACCGGTCGCGGGCCCGCGCTCCGGCCCCGCGGTCCAGACGAGCCGTAGCACGACATCCGCGGTCCCCGCCTGTGGAAGGACGAGCCCGGCCAGCCTCTCGAGGTCCGCTCGGGCGAGCGGCGGAAGGCCGATCGAGGCTGCTGATCCGACGAGCCGATCGAGGTGCTCGTCGAGGCGGAAGGGTCGTCCGCCGTAGACACGGAGGGTCTCGAAGGCGGCGCGCCCGCGGAGCAGCGCCTCGTCGTCGGCGCGGACGACCGCGGTGGCCGGATCGCACAGGCCCCGATCGGTCGTGGCCATGGCGAGCAGCGTCATCTGGCGGACCTCGCGGCGGTGCCGCCGACTGCGGCGAGCAACGGCCGCGCCTTCACCCAGGACTCCTCGACCTCCGCGCTTGGGTCCGAGCCCCAGACGATGCCGCCTCCCACCCAGAGATGGATGCCGCCCTCCGCGATTGCGAACGTCCGGATGGTGAGGGCGAGGTTGAGATCGCCGTTTCCGTAGACGCGGCCGAGCGCTCCCATCGAGGCGCCTCGTCCGACGGGCTCGAGCCCCGCGATGAGGTCGACGGCGGCGATCTTCGGGGCTCCCGTCACGGAGCCACCTGGAAACATCGCTTCTAGGAGCGCGGCGAGACCGGCTCCTTCGCGCAGCCTGCCCTCGACGGTCGAGACCATGTGCTCGACTCCCGCGAGCCGCCGCGTGGCCATGAGCTCCGGCCAGCGCACGCTTCCCGGCACACACACGCGCGAGAGGTCGTTGCGCTCGAGATCGACGATCATCACGTGCTCGGCGGCGTCCTTCTGCGACCGCGAGAGCTCTCGTGAGCTGCCTGCCGGACGAGTCCCTTTGATGGGCATCGTCCGGACGCGGCGGCCTCGCTTCGCGAGGAAGAGCTCGGGAGAGGCGGAGACGATCGCCCACCCGTCGCCGGCGAGCGGCTCGGGGATCAACGGATCGAGGTGGGCGAGCGCGGAGGCGAGCGAGGCCGGATCGCCGGTAAACGGCGCCGAGAGGTGCTGGACCAGGTTGACCTGGTACACGTCTCCGCGCGCAATCGCCGCCCGAACGGTGTCGATCGCCGCGGCGTACTCCTCTTCACTCCAGCTCTGCTCCCACCTCCCGACCCGGATGTCCTCGTGGCGATCCGCTCCTGGGCCCTGCGTCTCCTCGTCCTGGCGGACGGAGCAGGCGAGCAACGGGAGCGCCGGACAAGGCTCCGGCGGTGGAGGCGCCCCGCGGCGCCGGATGCACTGCGAGAGGCCGTAGCCGAGATACAGATCGGCGACGAGCTGCTCGCCACCAAGTGCGAAGAACCCCCGCTCTCGCAGCCACGCCTCGAGCTCGCCGAAGGCGCCGACCGCCTGGTGGAGCTCGAGGGTCGCGTCGACGCTAGTCGCCGGCATCGCGCAGCTTGCGGTACCGGCGCACGAGGGCGTTCGTCGACGAGTCGTGCAGGAGCTCGCGCTTCCAGCCCTCGCCGAGCTCGGGCGTCAGGCGCAAGGCGAGCTCCTTCCCGAGCTCGACTCCCCACTGGTCGAAGGCGTCGATCTCCCAGATCGCAGCCTGGGTGAACACGCTGTGCTCGTAGAAAGCGATGAGAGCGCCGAGGGTCGCAGGCCTCAGGAGGC
>Ga0137371_10004265_pt1 | contig 11211 bp, 8 predicted proteins | sample SagtaG_7_FD_104919 | JGI IMG/M metagenome (GOLD analysis project Ga0137371, IMG submission 104919) | Vadose zone soil microbial communities from Sagehorn Ranch, Mendocino, California, USA - Sage1_R_40_16 metaG | ecosystem: Environmental > Terrestrial > Soil > Vadose zone | place: USA: California... | reverse complement strand
CTACGACGGCATCCCCGCCGGCGAGGCGATCCGGCGCGTCACCGCCGACCTGGCCGCGCAGGGCCGCGGCGAGTTCGCCATCAACTACCGCCTGCGCGACTGGCTGGTCTCGCGGCAGCGCTACTGGGGCTGCCCGATCCCGATCATCCACTGTCCCTCCTGCGGCGAGGTTCCGGTCCCCGACGACGCCCTCCCCGTCCCGCTGCCCGACGACGTGGCCGACTTCCGGCCCAAGGGCGAGTCCCCGCTGGCCACGGTGAGTGACTGGGTCAACGTCGCCTGCCCCCGCTGCGGCACCCCGGCGAGGCGCGAGACCGACACGATGGACACCTTCGTCGACTCGTCCTGGTACTTCCTGCGCTACACCGGCCTGGACCCGGAGCGGCCCTTCGACCCCGACCGGGTCGCCCGCTGGATGCCGGTGCACCAGTACACCGGCGGGATCGAGCACGCCATCCTGCACCTGCTCTACTCCCGCTTTTTCGTGAAGTTTCTGCACGACCTCGGCCTGGTCGGCTTCCGCGAGCCCTTCCGGGCGCTGCTCAACCAGGGCATGGTGGTGATGCACGGCGCCGCCATGAGCAAGTCGCGCGGCAACCTGGTCGAGCCCGCCACCATCATCGACGAGCACGGCGCCGACGTCGCCCGCCTCACCATGCTGTTCGCCGGCCCCTTCGAGGACGACGTCGACTGGGCCGACGTCTCGCCCGAGGGCATGGCCCGCTGGATCCACCGGGTCTGGCGCGCTGTCCGCGGCGCCGCCGAGTCCGGAGCCGGGCATGGTGGCGCCAGCGACCCAGCCCTGGTCCGCCACGCCCACCGCGCCACCCAGGCGGTCAGCGACGACCTGGAGCGGTTCCGCTTCAACACCGCCGTCGCCAAGCTGATGACGCTCTCCAACGACCTGGCCGACGCCGTCCGCAGTGGTCGCGGCAGCGCCACCGAGCAGCGCGACACCGCCGAGCGGCTGGTCCTGATGCTCGCCCCGCTGGCCCCGTTCGTCACCGAGGAGCTGTGGCACGCCCTCGGCCACACCGAGTCAGTCCACCTGGCCGCCTGGCCCGGCTACGACCCCGAGCTGGTCCGGGTCGAGCGCCTCACCTGCGTCGTCCAGGTCGACGGCAAGGTCCGCGACCGCATCGAGGTCACCGCCGACGCCGGCGAGGATGACCTGCGCGCCCTCGCCCTGGCCTCCCCGAAGGTGAAGGCCGCGCTCGCCGACCGCCCGATCGCCCGGGTCATCACGGTCCCGCCCAAGCTCGTCAACCTGGTCACCGCGCGCTGACGAGCCCAGCCGGGCCTGTGGACAACGAAAACGCGGATTCTTCAGAACGGTTACGGTCATCGCGACCCTGACGAACGGGCCGCGAAGGCCCGCCGGATCTGGAGGAGCCGCATGCCGACACCGCCTTCCTTTGTCCTGCCACCCGACCGCCTGACCGCTCGACTGCGGGACCACGCCGGCCGCCTGCTCGCCGGTGTGGGGCGCCAACGGGTCGTGCTCTCGGTCGTGGCGCTGGTCGCGCTGGCCTGCGCCGCGGTCATCTGGTTCCGGGGCACGCCGCGCCCGATCGACCCGACGATGGCCGGCGCGCGGGCGTCCGCGTCCGGCGCCATGCTGACCAGCGTCACCGGCGCGGACGCGACGCCGCCGACCCCGCCGGGATCGGGAATGGGCGCCAACGCGGTCGGCGCTGGCACGGGAGCCGACACCGGGACCGGCGCGCTGGCCGTGGACGTGGTCGGCCGGGTGCGCCACCCTGGACTGGTTCACCTGCCGGTGGGGAGCCGGGTCATCGACGCCATCCAGGCAGCCGGCGGGGCAGCTCCCGGCGCCGACCTCGACGCGGTGAACCTCGCCCGCAAGCTGGCCGACGGCGAGCAGCTTCGCGTCCCCCGCCACGGCGAGGCGGCCGTCCTGCCCACCACCGCGCAGCCCGACCCCGCCGGTTCCACCGGTCTGGGAGGGCCGCCGTCCGGACCGCTCGACCTGAATACCACCACCACCGAGCAGCTCGACACGCTCCCTGGCGTCGGCCAGGTCACCGCCAGCCGGATCATCGCCTATCGCGCCGCGCACCCCTTCACCTCCGTCGACGACCTGCGGCAGGTTCCCGGCATCGGCGACTGGCGCTTCGCGACACTCAAGGACCTGGTGACGGTCTCCAATGCGCCCTGACGACCAACGGTCCGGCCAACGGTGGCGCAGGGGCCGTGACCCAGACCCGGACGGCGTCGCGCTCGCCGCCACGGTTGCCGCCGGGGTGTTGCTGGGAGGGTGCGCCGCGGTCGCTGCCGGCACCCATGCGACACCCCTCGCCGTCCTGCTCGCGCTCGCCGCCGCCGGGCTCGCGGCGATGCCGCTGTCCGAAGCGGCTGAACGCCCGGTGCTTGCCGGGGCGATGGTGCTGGTGACGCTGGCAACCACCGGCGCCGCGGTCGCGGCCATGCGGGTCGCTGGGACCAGCGGCGGGCTGCTCCCACGCCTGGCGGCGACGCCCGGCAGGGGCGTGGCGGTGACGGGCACCGTGGTGGAGGAGCCCCGCACCGTCCAGTACGGCGCCCGATTGGTGGTGCTGCGAGTGGACAGGGTCACGACCGCCGGGCGGACGTGGCGGACCCGAGAGCGGGCGGCCGTCGTCTTCGGACGCGACGCGGCTCCGTCCGTCAGCACGGTCGCGGTCGGCGATCAGCTCCGCCTGCACGCGGGAGTCGCGCCGGCAGCCCATCCCAGCCGGATCGGCGTCAGCGACCAGGCGCCGGTCACCCTGCGCCGGCCACACCTGGAGGCTTGGGCACCGTCCCGCTCGCGCCTGCTGCGGTCGAGCGAGGCGTTCCGCGCCGCGGCCCGTGGCAGCGCCCGGGCGAGCCTGCCGCCCGAGCACGCCGGTCTGCTGGTCGGGATGGCGCTTGGCGACACCTCGCTGCTCAGCCCCACCCTCGACCGTGTCTTCAAGGATGCGGGCCTCTCCCACCTGCTCGCCGCCAGTGGTGAGAACCTGGCGGTGCTGCTCGCGGCAGGCCTCGGGCTCGCCGCCGCCCTCGGGGCCGGCCGGCCCTCGCTCGCCGCTGTCGGCGTCCTGTTGACCATCGCGTTCGCGCTGCTCACCCGCTGGGAGCCGAGCGTGCTGCGCGCCAGCGTCATGGCCGCCCTGGTCCTCGCCGGAGTCGCCACCGGCCGAGGCCCCGGCGGGCGCCGTGCCCTCTGCCTCGCCGTGATGTTCCTGTTGCTCGCCAACCCCAGCCTCGCCGCCACGCTCGGCTTCCAGCTGTCGGTCGCCGCCACCGCCGGGGTCCTGGGGCTGGGCCCCGCCAATCGCCCGCGCGCTGCCCCGGTGGCTGCCGCAGCCGGTCCGCGCCGCCGCCGGCTTCGCACTCGGCGCCCAGGCCGCCGCGCTCCCCGCCGCCGCGCTGGCACTCGGGCAGCTCTCCCTCGCCGGCCTGCCCGCGAACCTCCTCGCGCTCCCGCTGGCGACTCCGCCGATGCTCCTCGGTGTGGTTGCCGCGCTCGCCGCGCCGGTCGTCCCGCCGCTCGCCGTCGTGGCCTGCCGCCTGGCCGCCCCATTCCTCGCGGCCCTGCTGGCCGTCGCCCAGGCCGCCGCCCAGCTCCCGGGCGCGACCGTCACCCTGCACGGCCCCGCCCGAGCGCTGCCAGCCATCACTGTCCTGGCGTGCGCAGCGATCGTCAGGCGATGGCGTCGCCGGTCTGGCCCGGTGCTGGCGGCCAGGTCAGGGTTGCGGCGATCGAATTTCCCGCGAGCGTGACCGGGCCGAGCGTCATCGCAGCAGGATAGTCTTTGGCTATGCCGAGTCAGAGTACGCAAGGGATGGCGCCCGTCACGCTGGTGATCGGTGAGGAGGAGCTGCTTGCCGAACGGGCGGTTGCTGAGGCGGTCGCCGCGGCCAAGGCGGGCCTTGGGGCCGGCACGAGCGTCGAGGAGGTCTCAGGCGGGGCGCTGCCGGACGGGTTCGCGATGGGCCTGGCGACCGCGTCGTTGTTCGGGGGCGGCCGCATCGTGGTGGTGCGGGAGGCGGAGACGCTGGACGCGGCGGCGCGCGGGGCGGTGCTGGCGGCGGCGGCGGACCCGAGCCCGGGGACCGTGCTGGTGCTGCGGGCAGCCGGGCCTGGCCGGGTGGCGAAGTTCTTCAAGGACCTGCAGCAGCACGCGGTCACGGTGACGGCCGCCAAGCTGAAGCCGTCGGAGCGGGCGGCCTGGTTGCGGGCTGAGATCCGCCGCCTCGGCCGCAAGGCCGACGACGGCGCGGTCGCGGCGCTGCTGGACACGGTTGGGCAGGACTTGCGGGAGCTGGCCGGCGCGGCGCTGAAGCTGCACGTGGCGGTGCCGCCGCCGACGGTGTGGACCCGGGCGCAGGTGGGGGAGTTCCTGACCCCCACGGCGGACCGGGGAGTCTTCGAGCTGACCGACGCGGTGCTCGGTGGGGAGCCACAGGCCGCCCTCCGGCACCTGGACTCTTTGCTCGGCCAGGGAGAGGAGGTGCTGGGGCTGCTGGGGATGCTGGCACGGCAGCTGCGGCTGCTGCTGCGGGTGGTCGACTACGGCAACGCCCCCAAGGGCCAGGTCGCGCAGGCGATCGGCGGGGGAGTCCGCGACTGGCAGGTTGACCGGGCCCGGCGCCAGGCGCGCGGGTTCCGCCCGGACGACCTGCGGCGCGCGCTCGACTTGATCGCCGCCGCCGACGCGGAGGTCCGCAACGGCGGCCTGCCGGCTCGGCTCCTGGCGGAATTGGTGGTGACGCGGATCGCGGCGGCGGGCGCCCGATAAGGCGGCCGATAAGGCGGGCGCCCGATACGGCGAGACAGCAAGAAGGGCGGCCAGGTGGCCGCCCTCAATGTCGGTGACGCCGAGGGCCCCTACTCGCTGACGCGATGCAGAGCCTTGGCGAGGCTCGCCTTGTGGTTGGCGGCGTTGTTGGGGTGGATGACCCCCTTGCTGGCCGCCTTGTCGTAGGCGCGGGCCGCGTGGCGGTAGGCCGTCTCCGCGGTGGCGCTGTCGCCGGTGGCGAGGCTCTCGCGGACCCGGCGGGCGTAGGTCTTGAGCGCGGAGCGGACGGACTTGTTCCGCATCCGGCGCGCCTCGTTCTGCCGGTTCCGCTTGATCTGGGACTTGATGTTGGCCAAGGAAGGTCAGCCCTCTGCTCTGCATGGGATTGGTCGCAACTCCGGCAGGCTAGCACAGCGGCTCGCGTACCCTCAACGTCACACGGCGGTGCGAGGGGGCCCGCGACCAGCGCCGTCAGGTATGCTCGCTGCCCAGTTGGATCGTCCCGAAGGACTAGAGCACACCCATGGAACCGCCTCGAAACGTCGACCAGTCGCCGCCTGCCGGGCCGGAGGTCGGCGAAGCGGAGGACCATTGAAGCCCGGCGACAACCGATCGCCGCCTTCGGCGCCGCTGCCAATGGACCTTGCGCGTCTACGCAATTTCTGCATTATCGCCCACATCGATCACGGCAAGTCGACCCTCGCCGACCGACTGCTCGACCTGACCCACGCGGTGAACGAGCGGCAGATGCGCGCCCAGTACCTCGACAAGATGGATCTGGAGCGCGAGCGCGGCATCACCATCAAGGCGCAGGCGGTCCGGCTCGCCTACCAGGCCGCCGACGGGCTCGACTACGTGCTGAACCTGATCGACACCCCCGGCCACGTGGACTTCACCTATGAGGTCTCGCGGGCCCTTGAGGCCTGCGAGGGCGCGGTCCTGCTGGTCGACGCCGCCCAGGGCATCGAGGCGCAGACGCTCGCCAACCTCTACCTGGCGCTCGAGGCCGAACTGGCGATCATCCCGGTGATCAACAAGATCGACCTCCCGGCGGCGCAGCCCGAGCGGGTCGCCCGCGAGATCGAGCAGGTGCTCGGCGTCCCCGCCGAGGAGATGCTGCGCGTCTCCGCCAAGACCGGCGAGGGCGTCCCCATCCTGCTGGAGGCCCTGGTCCGGCGCGTCCCGCCGCCCAAGGGCGACCCCGGGGCGCCCGCCCGCGCGCTGATCTTCGACTCGCTCTACGACTCCTACCGGGGCGTCATCGCCTACGTCCGGATGATCGACGGGCGCCTGGTCTCGCACGAGCGGGTCAAGATGATGGCCACCGGCGTGGTCTCCGAAGCCGAGGAGGTCGGGGTGTTCGCCCCCGAGGCCGTACCCACCAAGGACCTGGCGGCCGGCGAGGTCGGCTACCTGATTCCCGGGGTCAAGGACGTCCGCCAGGCCAAGGTCGGCGACACCATCACGGCCGCCGGCCCGGCCGGGGCGGCCACCCCGCTGCCCGGCTATCGGGAGCCCCGCCCGATGGTGTACTCGGGCCTGTACCCGATCGACGGCGACGACTTCCCGGACCTGCGCGACGCGCTCGACCGGCTGCGCCTCAACGACGCGGCCTTGGTCTACGAGCCGGAGACCTCGGCGGCGCTGGGATTCGGGTTCCGCTGCGGCTTCCTCGGCCTGCTGCACATGGACATCGTGCGCGAACGCCTGGAGCGCGAGTTCGACCTCGACCTGATCACCACCGCCCCGAACGTCGCCTACCACGTCTTCACCGAGGACGGCCGCGAGCTGACCGTCTCCAACCCCAGCGAGCTTCCCGAAGCGGGCCGCGTCCAGCGGATCGAGGAACCGTACGTGTCCTCCATGGTGCTGGCCCCGGCGGACTTCATCGGGCCGGTGATGGAGCTGTGCCAGAGCCGCCGCGGCGTGCTCGACACCATGGAGTACCTCTCGGAGGAACGGGTCGAGCTGCGCTACCAGCTGCCCCTCGCCGAGATCATCTTCGACTTCTTCGACCAGCTGAAGTCGCGCACCCGCGGCTACGCCTCGCTCGACTACGAGCCGAGCGGCTACCGCGCCGCCGACCTGGTCAAAGTCGACCTGCTGCTGCAGGGGGAACCCGTGGACGCCTTCTCCGCGATCGTCCACAGGGACAAGGCCTACGCCTACGGCCGCGCCATGGCGACCAAGCTGAAGCGGCTGATTCCCCGCCAGCTCTACGAGGTGCCGATCCAGGCGACGATCGGCTCGAAGGTGATCGCCCGCGAGACCATCACCGCGCGGCGCAAGGACGTGCTCGCCAAGTGCTACGGCGGCGACATCACCCGCAAGCGCAAGCTCCTGGAGCGCCAGAAGGAAGGCAAGAAGCGCATGAAGCAGATCGGCCGCGTCGAAGTGCCCCAGGAGGCCTTCGTCGCCGCCCTGCGGACCGACGACGGGGACAACAGCCGGTGACGGTCGCGACGCTCGCCGATCCGGCGGCCCGCCGGGAGGTCGACGCTGTCCTCACCGACCCGGCGCTGTTCGGGGTCTACGCGCACGTCCCGTTCTGCCTGAGCCGCTGCCACTACTGCGACTTCGTCACCTACACGGGCATGGAGGGCCTGCGGCGCCCGTACGCCGCGGCGCTGCTCGCCGAGGCGGAGCTGGCCGTCGCCGCGCTGGTTCGTGCGGAGGCCGAGCGCCCGACCGTGACCAGCGTGTTCGTCGGCGGCGGCACGCCGACGCTGCTCCCGGCCGCGGACCTGGCCCGGGTCCTCGACCGCCTGCGGGCCCTGCTGCCGTTCGCGCCCGACCCGGAGGTGACCGTCGAGGCCAACCCGGAGACGGTCACCCCCGAGGTCGCCGCCACCCTCGTCGCCGCCGGGGTGAACCGCGTCTCGATGGGCGCGCAGAGCTTCGACGGCCAGGTGCTCGCGGCGCTCGGCCGCACCCACGACGCCCGCCGCCCTGGCGAGGCGGTCGCGGCGCTCCGCGCCGCCGCCGCCCGGGCCGGTGCCGACCTCAGCCTCAGCCTCGACCTGATCTACGGCTGCCCCGAGGAGGACGAGGCGTCCTGGGTCAGCTCCCTGGCCGCCGCGGTCGCCCTGGAGCCGGACCACCTGTCCGCCTACGCCCTCACGATCGAACCGGCGACCAAGTTCGGCCGCCTGGTCGCCGCCGGCCGCATGGCCGAGCCGGACGAGGACCTGCTCGCCGACCGCTACCACACCACCTGCGAGATCCTCGCAGCCGCCGGCTACGAGCATTACGAGGTGTCGAACTGGGCGAAGCCCGGCCAGGCCAGCCGCCACAACCGCACCTACTGGCGCCGCGGCCACTACCTCGGCCTCGGCGCGGGCGCCCACGAGTTCACCGGCGAGACCCGCCGCTGGAACACCGGCAGCGTGCCGGACTACCTCGCGGCGGTCCGCGCCGGCCGCCGTCCCGTCGCGGGCGAGGAGACGCTCGACGCCGGCCAGGCCCGCTTCGAGGCGCTGGCGTTGCGCCTGCGCACCAGCGACGGCCTCAGCGCCGCCGAGGCCCGCGTGCTCGGCGCCGACCCAACCGGCGCCGAGGTCGCCAACCTGCGCGCCGCCGGCCTGCTCGCTCACGACAACCCCGGCGACCAGGACCAGGGCCAGGGCCCGGGTCCGGGCCTGCGCCTCAGCGAGCAGGGCATGTTCCTGCACGGCGAAGTGGTGAGCCGCCTCGCGCCGTGACGGTCGCATGGATCCTCGGGCGGGGATGTTCCTGACAAACCAGGCGCAAATGTGTCCGCCTGCTCGGCTTAGCAGTCGCCCTTTCGGACTGCTACGCTCAGCTCATGAGCCTTGATGAACGGAAGGCGCTGCTGCTGCGCGCAGTTGTCCACGACTTCATCCAGACCGCCGAGCCGGTCGGGTCGAAGGCCCTGTCCGAGCGCTACACCCTCGGCGTCTCATCCGCGACCATTCGCAACGAGCTGGCCGTGCTGGAGGCCGAAGGCTACCTCTCCCACCCGCACACCAGCGCCGGGCGGGTCCCGACCGAGCGGGGCTACCGCTTCTACGTGGACTCGCTGTCGGGGGTGAACGACCTCGCCCACGCGCAGGAGGAGGCGGTGGTCCGCTACCTGACCGGCACCGCCGGGCTGGAGGAGATCCTGCAGCGCACCTCGCTGCTGCTGGCCACCCTCACCCGCTACACCGCGATGGTCACCACCCCGGCGATCGACAACGCCAGGCTCCGCCACGTCGAGCTGGTGCTGCTCAGCCCGCATGTGGTCCTGATGGTGCTGATCGTCGACACCGGCCAGGTCTCCAAGCGCATCATCGAGAGCGCCAGCGAGGTCACCAACGAGGACCTGGACGAGCTGCGCCGCCAGCTCAACGACAAGCTGGTCCGCGAGCGGCTCAGCCGTGCCGAGCTGGCCCTGTCCGGCATGGCGCCGCAGGTCCGCCCCGAGCGGCGCGGGCTGTTCGCCGTCCTGGCCGACGCGATCGTGCAGCTGGCCAGCGACCGCTCCACCGAGCGGGTCTGGGTCGGCGGCCAGGCGCACATCGCCGGTCCAGGGGTGTTCGACGGCCTCGACACCATCCGGCGCGTCTACGAGGCGCTGGAGCAGCAGGTCCTGCTGCTGCGGCTGCTGGAGGCCACGATGCGCACCAGCGACCAGCTCTCGGTGGTGATCGGCTCGGAGAACAAGGTCGAGGGGATGGAGGCCGTCTCGCTGGTGACCGCCACCTACCCCGCGGGCGATACGACCGGAACGATCGGGGTGCTCGGACCCACCCGGATGGATTACCTTCGTGCCATGGCCGCGGTGCAAGCCGTTGCCTCCTACCTCGGCGCCGTTCTGGACGACGTCGAGCGCTAGAAAGCGTTAGCACTCGAGCCAGGATGTAGGGGAGACGCTTGACCGACTACTACGACCTCCTCGGTGTCTCCCGGGACGCGTCCCAGGAGGAGATCAAGCGTGCCTACCGGCGGCTGGCCCGCCAGCACCACCCGGACGTGAACTCCGGCGACGCCGCCGCCGAGGAGCGCTTCAAGGAGGTCAGCAAGGCCTACAGCGTCCTCTCCGACCCGGACAAGCGGCAGCGCTACGACGCCTTCGGCGAGGAGGGCGTCCCCGCCGGCGCCGGGTTCGCGGACGACCCGTTCGGCTTCGCCACCTTCGAGGACCTCGTCGGCCAGTTCTTCGGCACCGGCCCCTTCGCGGCGCGGAGCCGGCCACGCTCCCGCGCCCGCCGCGGCGCCGACACCGCGGCCCGCGTGGAGCTGCGCTTCGAGGAGTCGGTCTTCGGCGCCAAGAAGGAGGTCCCGGTCCGCCTCGCCGGTGCCTGCGACCGCTGCCATGGCTCCGGCGCCGAACGCGGCACCGACCCGACGGTCTGCCCCCGCTGCAACGGCAGCGGCCAGCAGCGCACCGTGCGCCAGTCGGTCCTCGGCCAGATCGTCACCGCCTCGACCTGCGCCAAGTGCAGCGGCAGCGGCTACGAGGTCCGCACCCCATGCACCCGCTGCCACGGCCAGGGCGTCGTCGCCAAGGACGTCAAGATCGCCATCGACATCGCCCCCGGCGTCGAGGACGGGACCCGCGAGCGCCTCCCCGGCCGCGGCCACGCCGGCCAGTACGGCGGCCAGCCCGGCGACCTCTGGATCGAGGTCACGGTCGCGCCCCACCCCGTCTTCGGCCGCAATGGCCACGATCTGACCTGTAAGCTCTCGGTCCCCCTGACGGTCGCCGCGCTCGGCGGCACGCTGTCGCTGGACACCCTCGACGGCGACGAGCTGCCCGTCGAGGTCGAGCCCGGCACCCAGTCCGGCACCATCAAACGCTTCCGCAAACGCGGCGTCCCCGCCTCCGACGGCTGGGGCCGCCGCGGCGACCTCCTGGTCGAGCTCGCCGTCGAAACTCCCACCGACCTCGCCGACGAGGAACGCCGCCTGCTCCGCTCCCTCGCCGAGCTGCGCGGCGAGACCGGCCACCTCTCCTCATCCGGCCTCTTCTCCCGCCTGCGCGGCTCCGCCCGTTAGTTGATCTCCACGCCGGAACGTGCCGCGTGGTCCGCGCGGGTGGCGAGCTGTTTGCGGTAGAGGGTTGCGTCGCCGACCACCAGGGCCGCGACGAAGACCGCGATCATCGCTGGAACGAGCACGTCACCGCTCCCAGTGACCTCCACCGCCATCACGGTGACCGCGATCGGGGCGTGGGCGATCGCGCCGAGACAAGCGGCCATGCCGGCGACGACCAGGATGGCTGGCGAATGCGGCGCGAGGCCGAGCGGCTCCAGCATCCGCCACAGCGCCGCGCCGGTGGCCGCGCCGATCACCATCCCAGGGCCGAACACACCGCCCGAGCCGCCCGACCCGATCGACAGCGACGTCGTCGCGATCTTCAGCAACGGCATCGCCATCACCAGCCAAATAGACATGCGGCCCAGCGCCTGCCGGCCCAGCGCCT
>Ga0137371_10004263_pt1 | contig 11215 bp, 14 predicted proteins | sample SagtaG_7_FD_104919 | JGI IMG/M metagenome (GOLD analysis project Ga0137371, IMG submission 104919) | Vadose zone soil microbial communities from Sagehorn Ranch, Mendocino, California, USA - Sage1_R_40_16 metaG | ecosystem: Environmental > Terrestrial > Soil > Vadose zone | place: USA... | reverse complement strand
GGCTTGGGCCTGGGCGGCCTCTCGTTCGGCCACCTCTGCCTCGCGTGCTCGCGCGCGGGACTCACGCTGGGCCGCCTGAACCCGTCGGCGTGTTTCGCCGACCGAGCCTTTCTTCGGCGTCGCGCTGCCGGCCCGCCTCTTCGGCGGAGCCGACGGAGCCATTCCGGCCAGCACCTCGAAGCCCGGCGGCTCGAGCTCGTCCGTCAAGCGGCCGGCACGGAGCAGGAAGCGAGAGCCCTCATCGAGCGCAGCCGCCTCCAGTGTCTTCGCGATCCGCTCGACGATCGCGTCGCTGACCGAGCGTCCCTCATCCGCGAGGATGTCCCTGCCGAGATGGGCAAGGGCCCGAACCGCCCGCCTCTGTTCGGCGAGCCGGTCCCGCAAGTCGGCCGCGCCCTTGCCTCCGAGCGCACGCCGCTGGGCCTTGCGCAACTCCTCGGCCGAGCGCAGAAGCGCCCGAAGCTCCCCTGGCTCCCGGCGGGCGAGTTGGTTCGCTGTCCAGACGGGAACGCTTGGCTTCGCGAGCTTCTTCACCTCATCGGCCGAGTCGCTCCGCCCCGCCTTTGCCAGACGCCGCGCAAGGTCGTTCCGAGCCTTTGTGAACTCCTCGAGCGGGAGAGCGTAGAGCCGGTCGAGCTCCTCCTCGACGTCGGGGACGACGCTCAGGTGCTTCTGCTCAGCCAGCCTCGCTCAGCGCCTCGACCAGCTCGTGCTTCGACATCTTCGAGCGTCCGGGGATCCTCGCCTGGCGGGCGCGCTCGTCGAGCTGCGATTTCGACAATCCCGACAGATCGTCGCGCGAGCCGTTTCCCGAGGCACGCTTCCCGTGCGCGCGGCCGTTGCCGTCGGCCGCCTCGATGCTCGCTCGCAGCGCCTCGAGCAGGTCGGGTGGCGCCGCTTCTTCGCCCTCGGGAGCACGATGGACCTCCTTGCCGGCTCGCTTGGCGCGAATGATCTCGCAGAGCGCGTCCCGGTACGTGTCCTTGTACTTCTTCGGATCGAAGTCGCCGGCGAAGTTCTCGATCAACTGTTCTGCCACGGCCAGCTCTTCGTTCGAGACGGCTGCCTTCCGCGGCTTGATCTCGTCGAGCGGCCGGATCTCATCGGCGAAGTACATCTGCTCGAGGATGATCACTCCGTCGCGGACGCGAAGCGCACCGAGGTTCTGGCGGTCTCGCATGACGAACTTCGCAACCCCGGCCAGCCCGGAGCGCTCCATCGCCCGGAGCAGCAAGCCGTACACCTTCTCGCCTCCGTCCGCAGGGCCGAGGTAGTAGGTCCGCGCGAAGTAGATGGGGTCGATCTGCTCATGTGGGACGAAATCGGCGATCTCGATCGTCTTGTAGCCCTCGACACGCGCGGCCTCGAAGTCCTCGTCTTCCATGAAGACGTATTCGCCCGGCTCGAACTCGAAGGCCTTGACGACCTCGTCGTCCGGCACCGGCTTGTCCTCGAGCTTGCAGACCTTCTGATATCCGATCGGGCTTTGGTCGGGCTCGTGGACGAGGCGGAAATGGAGTTTGTGCTCTGCGATTGCGCTGTACATGCGCACAGGGACGTTGACCAGTCCGAAGCTGATCGCCCCGCTCCAGATCGCCCGCGCCATCTTCCTCTTCTGCCCCGCTGCGCGGCAGGAAAAACGCCACTCGCGGGGGAACCCAACGGGTTCGTGCGCTCCCATAGCCTCCTTCTCGTTCGTCTCCTCTTCCTCGCGCTCGCCCTCTTGACGGTGCTCAGCCTCAGCGCGTCGCAGGCGACCGGCGCGAAGACGCGACACGGGGGCGATACCTGCACCTCGGGAGCTTCCTCGACGAGCACAAACGTGCTTGGCGGGCGCGCAATCCCCGCCACAACGACAGGCTGTATCTCCCGCTAGGCCCCGGATCGGCTTCGCAGGCGGTCGAGAGCGAGCCAAACGCCGCATGGGGTTCAACGCACCCTCCTGCGACGGAGAACCAACGCGTTGGCCCTTCGCATCGACCGTGTACGCCTCGGCCGCGATCGTCCTCCTCTCGCTTGGATTGACAATGGAGCTCTGGCTCGCGGTAGAAGCATCGACGCGCCGCGTCGCAAGAGTGTTCCTCCTCCCCGGCCTCGGCCTGCAAAGACTGACAACGAGGGAACCCCGCCTCGAAGAAACCCGGATCGCCCTAAGAGCCGTCGAATCAGTTCTCTCGGCCTAACGCAGCCGCGGCCGACCTGCGCTGCCGCGGCTCGCAAGCGTTTGCAAAGACGAAGAACCGACGGAAGTCGTCATGGCTGCGAAGCGGCCGGACTTCCGTCGGCGATGGCCCCGGCAAGAATCGAACTTGCGCACGCGGATTCGAAGTCCGCCGCTCTATCCACTGAGCTACGGGGCCTCGTCGGCCAGTATGCCCGCGTCGGAACGCTCTTGAAAACCCGACGCGTTCGTAGTACCTCACCTTTCGCGGCCCTTCGGCTTCACACTGGGTTGGGCGGTTCCTCGCCACGCTCGACCGCGAGCAGGTTGTCGACCAGGACCCGGGTCATCGCCTCCCTGGTCTCCTCCGTCGCGCTCCCGACGTGCGGCGTGAGGACGACGTTCGGCAGCCCCAGCAGCTCGCGCGGCACCTCGGGCTCGTGCGCGAAAACGTCGAGCCCCGCCTCGATGCGGCCGGAGACGAGCTCCCGCACGAGCGCGGGCTCGTCCACGATCTGACCACGAGCAGTGTTGACGAGGCACGCCCCGTCTCGGAGCAGCGCGAGCCGGGCGCCGTCCAGGAGTCCGTGCGTCTCGGACGTGAGCGGCAGGTGCAAGCTGACGACGTCGGCTTCGGCGAGCAGCTCGTCGAGCTCCCGCCAGCCTTCCTCCCGACGCGTCCGGGAGTGGTGGAGCACGCGCATCTCGAACGCCTCGGCTCGCTGCGCGACGGCGCGGCCGATCCTGCCGAAGCCGACGATGCCCAGCGTCGAGCCGCTGACGTCCCGGCCGAGAAAGTCCGGGTCGGCCCAGCCGCCGCCCCAGCTGCCGTCCCGCACGGCGCGGTCGCCGGCCACGACCCGCCGTCTCACCGCAAGGAGCAGTGCGAAGGTGAGATCAGCAGTTGCGGCCGTCAGCACGCCGGGCGTATTCGTGACCACGACGCCCCGGGCGGCGCAGGCGTCGACATCGATCGAGTCGTAACCGACGCCGTAGTTCGCGATGATTCTCAGGCTCGGGAACAGGTCCAGCGTCTCGTCATCGATCCGTTCGCCGACGATGGCGAGCGCCTCGACGTCGTCCCGGCTCCCGCCGGCCCCTTCAGGAAGCGGCTCGGCCAGGTAGTCGACGTCGGCAAGCTCGGCCCAGGCTGGGCCAGGAAACCGGCGCGAGGCGAGGATCTTCAAAGCGGGGCTATTCTGTCCTCGCTACGCGGTGGCGGTAGCTCAGTTGGTAGAGCCCCGGGTTGTGGTCCCGGTGGTCGGGGGTTCGAGTCCCCTCCGCCACCCCTTCCGAAAGCCTCAGCGGCACCGCCTTTGCTGGCCGGGATTAGACGGACGCCCCGGCGAAGCCGGGACGTCCTCCAGGTCGGCATCGCAAGCGACGCCGACGCGCCACATCACCGCCGAAGTCCGGCTGCTTCGCGGCCATGACGACTTCCGGCGGTTTCGCTGGTGATGCAGTCGTCTGCGAGCCGCGCCCGCCCAGGTCGGGCGCGGCGACTAACCGCACCGATTCCATGAGCTCACCGCACCGAGTCGATCAGCCTGTCGGCCGGCTTCCAGATTGCGGCCTTCGCTGCTGGGCTGGTCTTCATCACGGAGAAGTGATCAGCTACGAACGAGCCCTTCGACTTGACGCCAATCAGCTTGATTTGGGATGCGGGGAAGCCGGCCAGTTCGAGGCGCGCGAGGATGACCCTGGCGCCGCTGCCGTCGACGCTTGTGTCTTTGTCGCCCAGCATGATTGCGATCTTCAGCTTCGAGTCCAGCTTCTTGAGTGGCCCCAGCCGTTCGAACTGGGAATGGACGCCGGGGAAGATCGCGAGCACGGCGCGTGGCTCGTGCCCGCGCGCGGCCTGGATGGCGGCATAGTCGACAGCGATCCGTCCGCCACGCGAATAGCCGATCACCACCACCGGCAGGCTCGGCTTCCCGAGCCGCGACAGCGCCTCGCTGACAGCCGAGTCGATGTTCGGGTACGGGTTTGCGGCCCCGCCGACCTCGTAGCGTGGGTAGACGACGTCGTTGCCTTCAGCGGCCAGGTGCTTCAGCCACGGGATGTGATTCTTTGGCGTCTCCTCGGTCGGACCGCCATAGCCGTGCAGGAAGATGACCAGGGCCTGGGGCGTGCCCTTCGAGGCGTAGAACCAGACCTCTTTGGGCCCGCTGCCGATCGGACCCTGCTGCTCGACCGCCTTCAGTTGCTGGCCGCCAGAGCCACCGCAGCCCGCGACCAGCACGACTACGGCGAGCAATAGAACGCGTCGCACACCGGGTTAGACGAACAGCGGCCTGTCTAGATTGCAGCGGCGGTCGTGGTTGGCTAGTTCTGGACCGCTTCCTTCTCGAGAGCCGTAGGCAGGACAGCCCGCGAAACGTCCCGACCCGGGCGCTACGCTTTGTCACGCGGGCGCCTGTAGCTCAGCGGAAGAGCGACGGCCTTCTAAGCCGTGGGTCGGAGGTGCGAATCCTCCCAGGCGCATCGTCCAGAACAACCCGAAACCCGCTTCGTTAGGCGGGTTGCGGCGTCTCTGGCGCCCTCACCGATGTACCGCTTGAAACCGCTAACGACCGCTCTGGGCTGGCGCCGACTGGCGCAAAACTGGCGCATCGTGAGGCCGCTCGCGCGAAGCGACTCATCAGTCGCGCGCACTAGGCTTGCGGGCGTGTCTGATCCGAACCCGCCGATCGTCCGGTGTGCGTCGTGCAACCGGATACTCGTGGAACCCGCGAGTCTGCCGCCGGAGGCGCGGAAGCCCTGCCGCTGGTGCGGCGGGATGAACCGGAACTTTGACGTGAGCCTCTCGGCCGCCGTGAGGGCTCGGGCGACGGTTGATTCGGTCTTTATCTCTGACGCGCCGGTCTTCGATGTCTCCGTCTCCGACACCCCCGCTCCGGTCGGAGACGCCGAGGAGCTTCGGAAGCTCGAGGAGGCGAACTTCACGCTCCAGTGGGAGCGTCTCTCGCCGGGCGGTGCCTGGATGCTTCGCGTCTTCGACGGCGACGCGCTCGTCGATTTGGCGATTCACGACGATCCCGAGACGGTGCTCTTGGCGGTCGCGGAGCGCCTGCTGCCGTCGTCGGAATAGCCCGCGAACCACTCTCGCAGGATCTTTCGCGCGAGCCACGTTGCGTCGCCGCTCTCCTCCCGAGCCGCGCGCTCGAGCTCGGCCCTTCAACTCGACGCCAACGTTGATGATCTGCGAAATCGTGACCGGCGCCGGTTCGATTGCGCTCGTCGCGGCGACGGTAACAGCCGGCCTAACAGGTCTTGCCGAGCCGAGTCACCCGGGAATGGTGGCGACGAAGTCTGCGAGAGTCCCGGTCCTTACGACTTCGGAAAACCACCGCGAAACACACTGTCGGTTCGGACCCCACTTCCTCCACAGGCTTGCTGTATGCGCTCGGCGGCCTCGAAACTTGCGCGCTCGCTCCCGTTCACGACAAGGAGGCGATGGGCTGGCCTGCCGCTCTGGCGGAGGAGTTGAAGGACTTCTCGGTCAAGGCCGCTGTATCCGATCACGAGGATGTTCAGGGCATCCGCCCGGCCGAGTCGCTCGCGGGCTGCGGCCAGGTGCTCCGACGGGCAAACGAGCTCGTCCTCTTCTCCGACAGGGATGGAGAGAGCCGGGTAGTACACGGAATCACTCCTGTCATAACGCCACTCGTCCAAGCTCCGGTGAAGGCGCAGTTCAATCTCGCCCACCGAAACCTGGTCGTACTCCGTGTCGATCAGCTTGTTGATCAACTCGTGCTGACTGATTGGCCGTCCGCTCGCGTTCGCTTGATTGACTGTTTCGATCCCGCGGTTTATGTCGGCGATGATCCGGCGGCCCCAATTCACGGAGCCGTGGAGCTTGACGAGCGCCCACCTCGGATCGGACGCGACGTACGAGTTGAGGTCTTGGAGGTCCCCGTAGATGAAGAGTCGATCGTCGACCAGCGTGTCGTAGTTGAGGGTGAGGAGCAGGACGTCGTCGAGGTCGAGCGTCCTGTTGATGAGAGCGTTGAAGTTGTCGGGGTCAGTCGTGTACCCGGAGCCACCGATGTCGCTCACCGTGAGCAACAGATCTTGAAGATAGAGGGGGATCTGGCGATACCTCCGCTTGGTGTACAGGTTCGCGGCATCCCGCATTTGGTCGCGTAGCTAGCGCTCGAGCGGCACTGCGTTCTCGCTCTCCGGGGCGATTGCACGTCGAATGTCCGTAGCAGCTGCCTGGGCTAACGGATACCGACCCAGGATTCCTGCGAAGTTCGTCCCGAACAGATCCTTGACCAGCGGCGGCTGCATCGCCTGGACCTTGTTGACAAACTCGCTCGCGCAATCGTGGGACGCGCCCGCTCCTAGGATGACGACGAGTCGGCGCGGCAACGTCAGCTTCTACTTGAACTTCCCGTCGCTGAGACGCGATCGCCTCTCACGAGGCCAGTCTACGGCGGCTCCAGCTTTGAACTGCCAGCTACGCAGTGTTGGCGAGCCGCGCTGCGATCGCCTCGCGCCATCGGCCGATAGTCAAGTCGGTCGTGGGCCTGCGCTCGACAGTCGCAGGGCGCCCCAACACTTCGTCTGGGCGGCGAGCCGAACGCCCGGGCTTCGTGCGCGGCTCGCTTTTGAGCGGCAGCGAAATGCGCGAGCGGAGCAAGATATAGGGCAGCGGAAAGAATCGCGATCGACCCGAGGAAGCTATGCGGCGATCGGCGCGCCGCTCGAACGGCGCAGGAGGACCGAGACCATGTAGAGGAAGGGAACGAAGCTCGCCGTCAGGACCAAGGGCAGCACGAACTCCTTCGCCTTCTCCGCCGTAACGACCTCGCTGTAGTGGCCAATGACGTAGGCCACCGAGAACGAGACGCACGCGAGACCGAGCAGTATGAGACAGCAGGCGATGAGCGTCCTCGCCGGTGCGTACTCGGGGTTACCCTCGGTGACGGGATCTGTCATCACGAACGCGGAAACGAGCAACACAAACACCAACTCGACCGGCAGCGGGAAGGCATGCAGGTTCGCGACGAACTCCACGACGACGGCGACGTTGATGCATTGACGAGACGATTGCCGTCTCGCGGGTGTTGAGTTCAGGAATGACCCACCTCACGTTCCTAATCTTGCTTGCGGGGCATGTCGGATCAGCCTCGCTCGCGCGCTCGTCCTCCGTCCACGCGCACTCGAAACCGCGAGCCGCCGCAGCGCCGGGGCGCTCGGCTCGCCGCCCGGCCCCTTCGCTTCCTGCGGTATAGGCTCGCCGTGATAGAGGCGAGGCACATCAACACCGTCCGGATACAGACCAGCGAGGAGCTCGTCGAGATGCCCTGGCAGACGGCCAAGCAGCTCCGCGGGCGCCTCCTCGCCGCCGACCTCTACCCGCTCGAAGATTATTTCGCTGCGAAGGGGACGAGCGCGCCGGTCGTCCTCGACCAGGCCGACAAGGAGCCGCTACTCGTAGTAGTGGGCGCGTGGGTCGATGAGGTGGGTCAGGAGCCGGCCCTTGCGCTCGGTGGGCTCCTCGGTCTGAGGGATGCGCTTCGGGCTGACCTCGCGGACCCGCCGCCGGACTAGACGCTCAGACAAACCACCTGGGGAAGGGTTTGGCCGAAATGATTGGCGAGACCCGCCCGTTGCTCGGGCTCCCGCCGGAGCCCTTCCCAAAACGGGCGACGTTAGATCGACTGACGCAGCGCCCTTGCCGCGGCCTGCAGACGCTCGCTGACCTCGGCGAGTTCTCGCGCCGCGAGGTCAATTCGCTCCTGCTGGACGTCCGCGCGTTCTTGTTGGGTGTCCGCTTGCAGGCGAAAGCTCACGAGCCGGTTCCCCATCTCCTCCACGGTGTAAGTGAGATCCGCCAGCTGGACGGCGACGCTCGCTATGTCCTCACTGTCAGTCATGCGTCGTCTCCATCGTACGCGGGGGCGCGCGACCCCGCCCCGCCACATAGGAGGCCGAAGCCGCCGACTCAGGCTGACGCGCCGAATCGAAGCGAATCCCGCAAACTCCGACAAGTCCCGGTCCGGCAACAAGGCGCGTCGTCTCCTTCGGCGATACGGTGGGATGACTTCCTGGGTTGAGCCTGCCGGAAATTTGTGAAGACCCCTGTTCGAGCTGTCGATGAAGCGGTCGTAGGCCGACTGCGGCTCGCGATCGATGTCGAGGCTGGAGGCGAAGAGGAGCAGCTGAATGGGGTGCTGCGGATGCTCGCCGCGATTGGAGGAGGCGTAGAGTCTGTCCATGGCCAGCCTTATGGCGAAGATCCGTAAGTGGCTCGGGCTCGGTAAGAAGCCTTAAACCGCTCTCGTGGACGACTATGAGTAGATCGCTCAGAAGGTGAGCGGCATCGACGAGAAAGTCAGCCGCCTTGAGATCCGCATGTCCGACGTTCTGACGCGCATGGCTGACATTGAGAAGGTGAACGCGGAGCTGGAAGAGGCTGCGCTGAATACGGCCCGTGCCCTCGGGGAGATTTCGGGTCATTGGGATGCGGTCTCTGAGGCCATGCGTCGCAAGGGCACGCTTCAAGGTGGCGCCTGACTAATTAGTCGCGGGCGCTTTAGTCCAGTATCAGAGCCGCCGATCGGGATTTGCTCGAAGAGAAGAGCCGAGCGATCCCACAGGCGCCCTTGGCCGCAAAAAAGGCAAAGAGGCGCCTCGCCGTCAGTCAGGAACCGCTCGGCTCGAGGACATGGTTACACGCCGAGCAACACAAGTAATCGTGAGCCGGGACTTGGCCGCCGATGCCTGCGGCAACGTTCAAGACCGCCGTCCCGAACTGGAACCGCGGCGACACGATCCCGCTCGGCGGCAACCGAACCCTGCGCGTGGTCGAGATTCGGGCCGGATCGCAGCCTGACGACGATCCCGTCCTGGTGGTCGAGGCCGCCTGACGAAAACGTCGTCTTCCGGTCAGGAGGCGTCGTCGCCTTCCATACGGAAGACGACACAAGCGCTGTCGCCTTCCTGTCAGCCTGTCAGGCTGCGACAAGCCGGGGCGCGCGGCCGATCGTCGCCGGGGCGTCCCTGATGCGCTCGGTTGTGTAGTCCCAGGTGTCCAAGTAGTCTTGGGTTGTTCAATCGGCCTTATGCCGCACCGCGACTCGTTCGCGGAGTCACCGCCGGGAAGCCTCCTCCGATGGCTTCGAGCTCGTCTTTCGGGACACCACCTGGCCGAGCTATCGGCGCGACAAGCTGTTCGCGCCAACTACGAAGGAGGGCTTCATGTCCGTCACTTCTATCGAGCGAGCGAAGCTCGGGTACGGGTTGGGCAAGGAGGAAGGCGAGGCGTTCTGGCTCTTCGGGATGCTCGAAACGATCAAGATCGGTGCGGAAGACACCGGCGGCGAGTACGGCGTGATCGAGGCCGTCGTGCGCAAGGGCGACGGCACACCCTGGCACGTGCACCACGAGGAGGACGAGTGGTTCTACGTCCTTGACGGCGAGTTCACGATCTACGTCGCCGACGCTCGCTTGACCCTGACGCCGGGCTCGTTTGCGTTCGGCCCCAAGGGGATACCGCACACCTTCATCGCGGAGACCGAGGGCGCGAAGCTCTTGATCGGCCTCCAACCGCTTCAGTTCGAGGGTTTCCTGAGAGAGGTCGGTGAGCCCGCCACCGAGCGCGTTCTGCCGCCACGGCCCGAGACGCCGCCGAACATGGAGCTGCTCCTGCCCATCGCGGAAAAGCACGGGTTCGACATCCTCGGGCCCCCAGGCCCACCGCCCGGGCACTAGAGCCCCAGCAGGAATCACGGTGGGAACGTCGTTCTCCAACAAGAGCGACCGGGGCCGAGGATGTCCCGGGCCTCGTGGATTCTGGTGACGGCGTTCCCCGCGTGATCATCACGTCGCTGCGACGATAGCGGCCTCCTTAGTTGGGGTAAGGGCCGTGTCGGTGTGGCGGCGAGCGATCAGGTCAGTGGCCAACTCCCGCGAGCTTCTTCAGGTCGAGGGCTCGCGGGGAGATCTGTGCCGGATTCCGGCGACCTCCCAGGCTCGCCCCAGAGCGCTCACGAACAACGCCACGATCATAAAGACCAGCGCCCGCGTCAAGCCGGTGCTCTGCGAGTCGGTCAACAGCGCGATCCCGAGAACGAGCTGCACCGAATACAAGGTAACGGCGACCATCGCGAAGACAAGGTTCAACTTCCGCTCAGGGAAGCCACGCGCGAGGACCCCCGCCCGCTTAGCCCTCCGCACGAGGCGACGGGTGCCGAGCAGACAGACCCCCGCCATGACGACATTCGCCGTCGCGAACACGACCGGGCCGCCGAGCGAGCTAACGAGGCAGACGAAGAAGATGTCCACCAGCGCAAGAAATGCGCTCGCCGCCACCACCACTCGACTCTCCCACGTAGCGTGCTGCGACTCGTCGCGACTGGCGTGCTGCGACTCGTCGCGAGTGGCGAGCGCGAACACAACGAAGAGCAAGCCCGTAAACGAAGCCGAGGCCGTCGTGCTTGCAGCCAGGAAGCGTGCGTACTGGTGGAGCAATGCGGGGTCCGAGTCTAGAGAGCGGCAGCCAAACTGCCACACGAAAGCCACATCTGCTGCGGAGCTGTCGTCTTTGAGTCGGAAGACGACAGTTCCGGCCGTCCCCAACTGAGTAGCGTGTGTCAAATTGGCCAGAACGATTATTGACTGTCGCCATCCCCGATTTCGGACAAAACGAAGCGGGCGATCCGTCACCGAACCGCCCGCTCCAAGGGCTCATGCCCGATGTTCTATCCCACTGGCGGATGCGTGCCCCAGTCGGGGAAGTTCGAACCGGGGGCGTGCGTGACCTGCGTCAAGCCCGTACCGTCTACGTTAACGGTGTAGATCTCGCCGTCGACGTCGTTTAAGTGGGACCTCACGAACGCGATCTTCGTTCCGTCGGGCGACCATCCTGGTGAGTTGCAGCCTTCGGCGTCGGGGTCGGCGTTCGCGCCGCCGCACGCCGATGCCGGCTGGACGTTGATCTCATGCAGGCCGGTGCCGTCGCTGTGCACGATCCAGAGCGAGCTGTGCACGTCGGGCGTTACGTGACGTGAAAACACGATTTCGTTCCCCTGTGGCGACCAGTCG
>Ga0137371_10004261_pt1 | contig 11217 bp, 12 predicted proteins | sample SagtaG_7_FD_104919 | JGI IMG/M metagenome (GOLD analysis project Ga0137371, IMG submission 104919) | Vadose zone soil microbial communities from Sagehorn Ranch, Mendocino, California, USA - Sage1_R_40_16 metaG | ecosystem: Environmental > Terrestrial > Soil > Vadose zone | place: USA... | reverse complement strand
GCTCGAGGAGGTCGGCAAGCGGTTCGGGGTGACCCGGGAGCGGATCCGGCAGATCGAGGCGAAGGCGCTGCGCAAGCTGCGGCATCCGTCGCGGTCGAAGAAGCTGCGGGACTACCTGGAGTAGGGAAGCTCCCCTCTCCCCCCAGGGGGAGAGGGGGCTCCAGGCTTAACCGTTCTTCCAGGCCCTACAGCGCGTCGCGCCACCTCCCATGAATGAGGAGGACTTTGCGCCGACAATTAGCCCGTGCCGGTCATCACGATCGGGCGGCAGTTTGGGGCGGGAGGGGCGAGCGTCGGCCGCATGCTTGCCGACCGGCTCAAGACGGACTTCCTCGACTCCAACATCATCGACGAGGTCGCCCGCAGGCTCCAGCTTCCCAAGGAGGAGGTGGAGGCCGAGGACGAGCAGCCCGGCTCGCTGCTGGCTCGCTTGCTGGTGGCGCTGGGCTCGGCGAGCTCAGAGCCTCTGATTCCGGTTGAGGCCGCGGCCTGGACTCCGCCCAACGCGGCGCCGACGTTCGACACGCGCAAGGCTGTGCTTCAGATCACACAGCACGTGATCGAAGAGGCGGCGCGCGGCGGCAACGTCGTGATCGTGGGCCGCGGCGCCGCGTACATCCTGGGCAAGTTCCCCGCCGCGCTCCACGTCTTTCTGCGGGCGGCGGAGGCGGTCCGGGTCAAAGCGATCATGGCGCGCTTCAGCATCACCTCCGAAGACGCAGCCAGGCGCCGCATGAAACAGACCGACGAGAACTGGACGTCCTACATCAAGCAGGTCTACGGGCACGACCGTAACCACCCGGCGCACTACGACATGGTCCTCGACACCGGCCGGCTCGGCTACGAGGGAACGGTAGAGGCGGTTCTCGCCGCGCTGTCGAGCCGGCAGCCGATAACCTAGTCACCCGATGATCCACTCGCTCGGCTCGGTCACTTCAGGCGTCGACGGCTCCAGCGAGGGCGGTCGCGTCAACACCATCAACATCCCCGGGGCGATCGTGATCTACGGTGTCGCCTTGCTGCAGCGGCTTCAGCGGGCAAACCCGAAGACCAAACTGAGCATCGCCCCTGTTCAGCAGGGCGGCATCTGGGGCCTCGAGCTGAGCTACCAGGGCGAAGAGCCAGCCGCCGTTCCGGATACGTGGCACGGCCATCGCGTCATCCTCAGGAAAGTCGAGCCCCCACCGCCGAGTGCCTGACTTCGGCCCCCAGAACAAGGTGCGCGAGGTGCTTGCCGCGCTCGGCGACCGCGGCCGGGAGGCGCTCCGCCGGCACGGTTACGACGTCGGCGACGGGTTTGTCGATGTCCTGTCGCAGTACCAGACGCTGGAACACGCAGCGCGCACCGAGCGGCTTAGGGATCTCGAGGGCTTGCTGGGGGAGCTCAACGCCTCCGCTTGAGATTTACAGTCTGTTGACCTTCCAAATCGAAGGTCGCCGATGTACCATGCAACGAATTCGGGTTCAGGATCGTTATACAGGTCGAGGTTTACGTCAGTGCAAAGGTCAAAGGTGGAACCAGACAGAGGCAAATGCTCCTGCGGCAGGCGTCTGAAAGACGCAGCCATCTACACCTACCGCTCTCACACGGACCGCTTTTTGTTCCACCGCTGTGCGTGCGGGACGGAGTGGACCGAGCATCGAACCGATGTCGACCCGACGGACCCGGTCTCGTCGGATGAGGTGATCGAGGTCCACAAGCAGCTGGCGAAGTTCGAAGGTTCGATCGCCGAGCTTCTACAGCCTCACTCCGCCTGAACCGCCGCCTACCAGTACATGTGAAAGATGATGCAGCCCTCGCCGCCTGACTTGAACGCATAAGGTGAGCCTGCCTCAACCGACATCCAGTCTCCGGCCTTGAGCTCATGGTCCCCATAGAGGACCGAACCGGAAATGACCACCCGGAACAATTCCACGCCGTGGGAGTGCTCCGGAATTTCTGAGTTTGGCTCGGCCTCGGTCATGAAGGCGAGAACGTTTTTGTCTGGGCCCAAAGCCACGGGCACCTGCCACTGCTGAAACCCCGGCGGCATGTGGGTTCGCCGCAAGTCGTCGCGCGCCGCCTCGACGCCGCGATCTTGGGACGTGAGCACGCCACTTCGAGGGCTCACCCCGTGCTTTTCGAGCGCGTCCTTGACTCGGCGCACGCCCTTGAGCTCACCCTGCTCGTTGTCGAGGAAAGAATCATCTGGGCGCCATGTAGTACTCAATGCGCTCCTCCCACTAAGCGTCGAGCTGACGGAAGCTTGTAGCCGGATCAGACAGTACTCGCGGGCTACGGCTTGTCAAGGGCAGGCCGCTCGATTCCGTGTTCGACCGCCCACGTAGCGACCTCGGTCCGCGAGCGGACGCCGAGCTTGCCCCGAATACGCTCGACATGACCTTCAGCGGTGCGCTCGGCGATGAACAGTCGATCCGCGATCTGCTTGTTGGTCATTCCGGCCGCGACCATTGCCACGACCTCTCGCTCCCTCCGGCTCAGCACGCCACCGTCGGCCAGTTCGGCGGATTTCGACCGGTGCTCATCGAGCGCGTACTCCACCGCGTGAGCGGTGTCCATCTCGAGGCCTTCACTCCAGATCGCGTCACTTCGCCGATCTCCCAGCCTTTCCCGCGCCCGCCGGCACGCATCGTCCAGCTGTTTCAGCCTGTAGACGAGCGCGCTCAACGACCACTCTCGCGACATGCGGTCGACCACGGCCGCGAGGCGCAAGGTCCGTTCATCCTCGCCGCTTGCGGCCGCCACGAGCGACAGGCCTCCCACGCACCAGATGATTCCGAATGCATCATCGAGGTCGCGAAATATCGCGAGCGATTCTTTCCAGCTGACTGTCGCGCCGTCGCGATCGCCGAGTCCCAGCTGGGCGTTTGCCAGGCTCTCCAGGAAGCGTGCCGTGCTCACGCTATCGCCCGCGGATCGGCTGAAGGCGATGCAGCCCTGCACCATCTCGCGAGCGGCCGCGTGGTCGCCCTGCTCGATGGCGAGCCATGCGCGCTGGTTCCGCACCTCGATCGCCATGACGCGGTTGCCGGAAGCGTCGAGGAGCGTGAATGCTTCGTCGTACATCCGGCTTGGGACACCAAGCTCGCCGGCCGAGTGATAGACCAACCCGGAGGCCAGCAGCGCCTGGGCGATCAGGTCGCTGTCGCCGACCTCTCGCGCGGCGGCAAGGCTGGCGTCGACGAGCTTGCGTCCATCGGCATGGTCGTTCTGCCGCGATGCCAGACGCGCGGCGAGGTTGAGCGCTCTCGCGCGAAGCGCCGGGCTCGTGCCACGACGCTCGAGCAGCTCGTTAAGCAGCTTCCTCGCACGCCCCGCGTCGGTGAACTCGGATTCGGCCACCTTGAGCGCCAGCGCGAGTCCGCCGTCGTCGATGTTTTCCCTGGCCCACGCGAGCGCGCGCCAGAAGTTGGCCGCCTCAAGCCCACTCCAGCTCTGCGAGCTGAAGTGGTCGTAGTGCCGGCGCTGTGTATCATCCACCTCGCCGGACTCACGCAGCCTTTCGGTGGCGAAGGCGTGGTGTGATTCCAGGAGCCGGTAGCGGGTCGCTGCGTGGGTTCGATCAGCCACCACCATCGACTTTTGAACCAGTGCTGTGAGGACCGGAAGCACAGGACCCCCGTCGCGGTCAGCGACGGCCTGCGCGCCCTCCATCGTGAAACCGCCCTGGAAAACGGCGAGGCGCCGGAACAATCCGGCCTCGGCCCCTGTGAGGAGGCGATAGCTCCAGTCGATCGTCGCGGCCATTGTTTGCTGGCGCTCAGGACTCGTGCGCGCGCCCGAGGCGAGCACGCGAAATCGATCGTCGAGGTTGGCCGAGAGCTCGCGCTCCGACATCACGTCCAGTCTTGCCGCCGCCATCTCTATCGCAAGCGGCAGGCTGTCCAGGCGATGACATATCTCTGTCACGTCCTTGCGGTTGCCGGCCGCAACCTTGAAGGCGGGGGCAACCAGCTTCGCCCTCGTCTCGAAGAGCTGGACCGCATCGTCGTCGGAGAGAGGTGAAACCGGCCAGCGCATCTCGCCTCCCACCCCGAGCGGTTCGCGGCTGGTCGCGACGATGCGAAGCGCCGGCGAGCGCTGCAGCATGGCCTGGCAAAATCGCGCGCACGCATCGACCACCTGCTCGCAGTTGTCGAGGATCAGGAGGGCCTGCTTGGCGGCGAGCCACGACGCGATGACCTGTTGGGCTGAACCGCGGCCCGGCAGCTCCAGGGTTGCAACAGCCGCCGCTGCGACGTCGCTCGCGCCGACGAGATCTATCCAGGTGACGCCGTCCGGCCAGAGATCCGCGTCGGTCCCTCCGATCTCGGCCGCCAGACGGCTCTTGCCGGCCCCGCCGGGGCCGACCAGCGTGACCAATCGCGCCGACCGAAGGGATGCTTTAAGCGCGCGCAGATCTGTCTCGCGGCCGACAAAGCTCGTGAGGTAGCGGGGCACGTTGTGAGGAGCAGCCGGAGCCTGGAGGCCTCGGCTCGCCACGCTGCTCATAGGACCTATCTTCTCCAATCGCCCGCGCATTTTGACGACAGGGTTCGGGCGCGCAAAGAGAGGGGCCGAGATGGTCCCTCTCTTCATGTCGCCGTCGCAAGGGGTAGGGAGCGACGGCTAGATGTAGCGGTTGCCGTGCGCAAGCCCGATGGCGGAGTTCCCGCTCGTGGTCTGCGAGGGCAGCGCCCGGGTCAGGTCTGAATCAGGGCCGTGTCCGTCGGCCGCCTGCGCCGAAACGTTGTCGACGATCGACTGGGTGCCGCTGGTGCGAGCGCCATGAGCGCCAGCCGGCGCAGCCTGTGATGCCTGGGCCGCCGAACCCTCTGCCCCACGGTCGAGCAGAGCGGGCGAACCACCGACGTCCTGCCGCAAGACCGTGCCGGGAGCCGGGCGGGCGATCACGCTTTCCATTGCGCTCGAACCACCCACGTCCTGCCGGAGGACGGTACCGGCGGCGGGGTGGACGGTTGTGCTCTGGCTCGCGCTCGAACCCTTGAGCTCGGTGCTGACGACCGCTGCCCCGACTGCCAGCCCGACCGCCGCGCAAATCGCGAGCACGACCGTGAGGCCCTTGGGAACGGCGCTTCCTCTCAACGTCTGCCTGGCTTCCATGTCTTTCTCCTCTTGGATTTGGTTTCGGTTGCGGGTGCAATCCGTTGAGGTGAGACTAGGAATCAGGCTGTATTCGCCATAAGGGGGGAAACACCCGAATTGGGAGGGAGCAGGTACCTGAATTCAGGTACCTGTTCCCCCTGTTTGCCGGCGGTTTTAGCTGCTGGTCGCCAGTGCTGAAGCTTGCTGCAGAAGCTGACGGGCCTGGGCAGCCATGTTCTTCGCCTGGTCTTTGCTTGGAACCGGGCCACCACCGAATGTGGCGTTGTTGATGGCAGTCCGGATTTGAGCTTCCAGGGCGTCGCGCTGGGCGGTCAGTGACGCGATGCTGCTCTCAACAGACGTGTAGTGGCTGTCGTCGGTCGCCGATCCGCTCGCGATCGCGTGTGTCGACGCGACCAGGGTGTCGTGGGCGAATGGGCCAAACGGCGCTGAAATCTGCTTGTAGACATTGCGCAGCTTGACCACGGTGTCGCGGTTCGCCTGGAATTGGCTGGACAGCTTAGAGGTCGCAAGGAACGAGAAGATCGGTGCACCGTCTTCTTCGTAGCTGTCCTTCAACCCGATCAGGGCAAGCATCGTGGCGCGAATGTCCGCGTGGTCTGACCACGTGTCGCTCGTCCGACCGAGATTCTCGACACCGGGCCCGACGATGCCGAGCCACGTGCGACCGATGTCGTCGGTAGCGTCGCCGTGGCTCCATGCGAAGTGGTAGTCGATGCAGCTCGGCACGCTGTGCGCGAGGTCCGGACAGTTGGTGTTGAAGGTGGATAGGAAGTAGTCAGGATTCGCGAAATAGGTGAAGCTAGGCGTCCGCCTGACGTCGGCGTTGATCATGTGCAGCGCGCGCTGCCCCACAGAGTCCGCCATGGAGAGCATCACCGGGGACGGCGAGGTGCTGACGTATGGATCCACCGCCTGTGCAGCGGCCAGATTGCGCTCCAGCTGCCGGAGCGTCGCGTCGTCGCGCGAAGGGTTGCCGTTGACATAGATCGTCGGTGCGGAGTCAGAGTGAGCGGTGAAGACCGGAGGTGTGTAACCCATCGGGAGCAGCCGCGTGAGGTTCTGGTTGACCTCGCCGATCTGGTTGGTTGGGCACACCTGGCCGGCGGTGATGTTGCAGTAGGTGTGACTCCACGTGCCGTCCGTCGAGGTCCCGCCGGCGAAGTGGTCGTTCTCGTCGGCGGTGAAGACGAAGAGGGTGTTCGACTTGTTGATGCCATCGACCGCCAGGCGCGCGAAAAAGGTGCCGAAGGCCTGGTCGTAGTTGGCCAGCTCCGCCTGGTAGTCGGCCTCACCTGGACCTGACGCACGGACCAGCGTGTGGTTGTCATGGGCGTCGGAGATATAGGCGAACGTGACCGGAACGCCGGCCTCTTGCATCTGGGCGATGTAGCCAAGGCTCACCTTGGCGGCGACCCCGTCGAAACCTGGAAAGCCAGGGTGTCCGAATGGGTCCGTGATGTTGCCCCCCGACGTATCGTGGACAACCGCCTGGCCGCCCGTGATCGCGGGGTTGACGTACTTGGCGCCGAAGAGGGCCTTGAAGCCGGTGTAGCCGCCGGGCTCATCGGGGAGCAGGTCGGCGCGAGCGTCAGTGTTGCCGGCGCAAAGGCCGCCGTTGACGCCGCAGTGGATCGCAAACCCGACGAAATCGGTCTGGGCAAGGGCCCTGGCCGGGGTCCCGGGAGGGGCGACGTTGGATGCGGCCGCCTCGTTCCACTCGCTTGAGCCGGCGCCGAAGACCGTCGTCATATCGCCGAACGTGCCAGTGCCGGTGTTCTCGAGGACGACGTTTGCTGTCGCGACTGCGCCATAGTCACAACCCGCCCTCGTGTAGGCGACCCACGGCGCGGGCGTCGTGATGCCGCCGGTGGTGACCATGTTGGGGAGCGGGTCGTTGCTCGCGGGGTCGGCATTGACGTCGTCGACGCGGTCGTTCCAGTACTTGAAAGCCCCCGACGAGGCGGTCGTGCCGTCCGCCTTGAAGTAGCGGTAGGAGTTGGAGACGGTAATCCCGTTGCGATCGGGATAGAGGCCGGTCAACGAGCTCAGGATGCCGCCCGCGGTGTGGGAGATGAGGATTGTGTGCTCGTTATCGCTCAACGTGCCGTTGCCGGTCATGAAGTTGAGGAGGTTCGGCATCTGCTCGAGGTCCGAGGGCACGCCGGGCCGGTCGCGAAAGAGGTGGGTGTTGTCGAACTGCATGTAGATCACGTGCTTGATGCCGTTGTTCAGCGTGCAGCTCTGCGTGGTCGCTGTGGTCGCTGTGGTCGCTGTGGTTAGTGCCTGGGCTGGGGTGTTTGCCGGAACCAGCGCCTGCGCGGCCACGATCGCGGCGGCAGCGGCGAGTCGAATCAGCCGTCTCATACCAAACCCCCTAGTTGCCAAAAGCCAACTGCACTGGGCCAACCCCCGCTCGCCGCTCCGACCGTGACCCCGCTCGGTTAGAGGCGGTCACCTGCGGCTTATCGACCTTATTCACCTGCCGGCTGGTCTGTCAATAGATCGCTTCGCTGCCGCCGGGGGTGTCTTAGGGTCTTTTCCCGCTGCTCCCGGTCACTGCGCTGGCATGGGTCGAGCCCGACCCTCCGGCCGAGGCGTGATGGCGAAGGCTCAGCAGCGTGCCGAGCCGGCGCTGCTCAACCGGCTGGCCGTTCTGCGGACGGAGCGCGGCTTGTTGCGCCAGGAGCTGGCAGATGCCCTCGACGTCAGCTACCAGACGATCGGATACCTGGAGCGGTGCGAGTACAACCCAAGCCTCGAGCTCGCCCTGCGCGATGCCGAATATTTCGCGCTGCCGGTCGAGGCGATCTTCAGCCGGCGGCCGTTCCAGCCGATGTCCCAGCAGCTCTGTCGCGGTCTGGACGGAGGATCGCCATCGCGACCGCCCAGTAGACGAATGTGATCGCTCCGCCGATGACAAAGATGAGGCTTGGGCCGATGCGATCGAGCGCAGCCGCGGCGATGACGGGCGCGATCGGACCGACCAGGTATGAGCCGAAGTAATCGACGCTGGTGACGCGGCCGATGAGGTTGGGAGGCACATGTTTTTGCAGCGCCGAATCCCAGTGTGTATTGGAGGCGACGATGCAGAGGCTGAAGGCAAAGCCGCCGACCAGGACCACCGGGAGCAGGGGCGCGATTCCGTAGATCGCGAACGATAGGCCGAGCAACGCACTGAAGAGGTAGGTACCCACGAGCAGGTTTTTGAAGTGGAGATTGCCGACGAGGAGTCCGCCCGCGACCTCTCCGAGGCCTGCAGCTGCGCCGATGACGCCATAGGTAGCCGCCGATCCGTGGAGCACGGTTAGGACAAGGAGCGGAAGGGCGACGGTGAAGCCGGCGAAGAAAAAGCCGTTGGTGGCTGCGAAGCCGACAATCGAGATCCAGATCCAGGTCACCGAGAACGTGTAGACCAAGCCCTCGCGAATCTCGGCGAGAAGCGGCTTGCGGGGGGCCGGTTGCCTCTCGGGCGGTCTGGAGAGGAAGAAGACGACAAAGCTGATCGCGAAGGTCGCGGCGTCGATCGCGAACGCCCAGGGTGGGCCGGCGGTCGAGACGACCAGTCCGCCTATGAGCGGGCCGACCACCCTCGCCGATTGTCCGGAGAGCCCGCGCAGCGCGTTGCCGGGCACGAGCACGTCAGCGGGGATGAGCTCGGGCATGATCGCGCTGAGCGCTGGCGTGTAGAAGGCAAAGGTCGCGCCGAAGAACGCGGAGAGGACGTAGAGGTGGGGGATCTCGAGCCGGTGGATGAAGCCCAGCACGGCCACGGTCGCGACCACGACCGTGCTGAGGAGATCCATCGCGAGGATGACGCGACGTCTTGGCAGGCGGTCGACGAGAGCGCCGCCAAACAGGATCGTCACCAGCTGCGCGGCGGCGAAGATCGCGAAACCGGTGCCCAGCTGCACCGGGCTGCCATGCAGGGCGAGGATCTGGAATGGCAGCGCGACGAAGTACAGCTGATTGCCGATCATGGAGATCGCCTGGCCGATGAAGAGCAGGCGGAAGTTGCGGTGGCGCAGCGGCGCCAGAATCGTCAGTCGCATGCCGTCACCTGATGGTGACGGCTACCGCGTCAGTCTCGGGGAGTGGCTGGCCACCAGCGCGTAGGCCGCTCGGCGTCGATCGGCCGAGAGTCGGCGCCCCAACGCGCCGCGCTCATCGCGACTAGAACCAGGATCAATAGCGTCATCAGGACCTCCATAAATGTAGTGTTCCCCGGGGTAAACTCCGGAGCAACATCTGTTTTCGGCGTAAAATTTCGCCATGCCGGATAATTGGGAGAGCGTCGACCTCAAGCATCTGCGGGCGTTGCGCGCCGTGGCCGAGAGAGGCACGTTCTGGGCCGCGTCGGAGCAATTGAACGCGTCGCTGTCCACTGTCAGCGATCACGTGAGCGCGCTGGAAACACTTGTCGGGCAGCGTCTGATCGAACGCTCGCGGGGCCGGCGCACCGTCCAGCTCACGGAAGCCGGGCGGGTGCTGTTGGGTCATGCGGAGGCGATCGAGTCGCGTCTTCGCGCCGCGGAGGCGGACTTTCGAGCCTACACCGCGGGTGTCTCGGGCAGCCTGCGTATCGGCATCTATCAGAGCGTCGCCTACAAGGTGCTGCCTGAGGTGATGCGACGGTTCAAGGAGCGCTGGCCGGACGTCGATGTCCAGGTCACCGAGGCGGCGCACGACAATGAGCTCGTCGACGCGGTGGAAGGTGGCGACCTCGATGTCAGCTTCGCGATCCAGCCCATCAAGGAAGGCCCGTTCGACGTGCGCGAGCTGATGCAGGATCCGTACGTCGTTCTGACCGCGGTGCATTCGTCGCTGGCCCGGCGGCGGCCCGCAGCCTCAGACCTCGATGGGTTACCGATGGTTGGCTACCAGCGCGGCAAGCAGCAGGACCGCGCCGAGGAGTTTCTGCTCGGTCGGGGCGCGCGGCCGCGCGTGGTCTTTCGCTCCAACGACAACGGAACTGTGCAGGCGATGGTCGCGGCTGGACTTGGATTCGCGCTGGCGCCGCTGCTCGCGGTGGATGAAACCGACCCTCGAGTTCGTGTGTTGCAGCTCGCCGAGCCAATGCCGCCGCGGGTACTCATCATCGTCTGGCACCGGGATCGCTACCGGGCGCCGGCGTCTGCGGCGTTTGTGGAAACGGCGGTCGCCGTCGCGGCTCGCATCGAGCGCGCGCATGATGCGTTTATGACTAAGGTGCTCAGGCTTGACGGGCGGCGTGTAGCGCGAAGACCAGCTCCAACCCGTCGACCTCATCGTTCTGCGTCCCGACCAGCGTGAAACCGAGGCTGCGCACGACGGCAAGCGAGGGCTGATTGTCGGGCGCCACCGAGGCGTACAGCTGTGGCTCCTCTTGCGCGAATGCCCAATCGGCCAACGCCCTCGCGGCTTCTTTCGCGAATCCCTGGCCGCGATACGGCGTGAACACGGTGTAGCCGATCTCGGCGCGGCCGATCAATTCAGGCGGGCCGTGAAAGCCGCAGTGCCCGATGATCTCGTGTTTCCTCGAAATCATGAGGCGCGCCATCCAGTCACGCCGATCGGGAGACTCTTGCATGCGGTGAAGTTGAATCGGGAGGAAACCTGCAAGGTCGCCGGCGGTCGGAAACTCTTGGGGCAGCACGGCGCCGACCGTGGCTTCGGCGGCGGCGCGATCTCCTTCGATCAATTGGCGGATCGCCGCTGGCTCGAATGGAACGAGCTCGAGGCGAGGCGTGCGGAGGGTCTGCATTTCGTCGGTGTTACTTTGAACCGGTGAGAAGGATCGTGGTCTCGGAGTTCGTATCGGTCGACGGGGTTATGGAGGATCCGGGTGGTTCCGAAAACACGGCGCGCGGGGGATGGGTGTTTCAGTTCAATCGCGGCGATGATGGCGACAAGTTCAAGCTCGACGAGTTGACGTCCGCGGACGCATTGCTGTTGGGACGCAAGACTTACGAAGGTTTCGCCGCGGTCTGGCCGAGCCGGACCGACGATGCCGGATTCGCCGAGAAGATGAACAGCATGCCCAAGTACGTGGTCTCGCACACGCTGCGCGACCCATCGTGGAACAACACAACCGTGATCGGGGGGGACGTCCTGACCGAGCTGGCGAGGTT
>Ga0137371_10004258_pt1 | contig 11220 bp, 14 predicted proteins | sample SagtaG_7_FD_104919 | JGI IMG/M metagenome (GOLD analysis project Ga0137371, IMG submission 104919) | Vadose zone soil microbial communities from Sagehorn Ranch, Mendocino, California, USA - Sage1_R_40_16 metaG | ecosystem: Environmental > Terrestrial > Soil > Vadose zone | place: USA... | reverse complement strand
TGAGTAGCAGGCAATGCCTCATGACGTTACAGGGGCACGATATTTGGATCACCTCGGTCTCCTTCGGTCCTGATGGCTCTCACTTCGCTGCGGGTAGTCATGACCGAACGGTAAGGATCTGGGAGGTGAGCACAGGGCAGTGCCTCAAGACCCTACGCGGGCACACAAACTGGGTGGGGTCCGTGGCCTTCAGCCCGGATGGCACCCTGCTGGCCAGTGGCAGCCATGATACAACGGTCAGGGTCTGGGAGGTGAGCACAGGAGAATCCCTCAAGACCCTGCAAGGGCACACGGATTTTGTCCGGTCGGTGGCTTTCAGCCCCAATGGCGCTCGCCTGGCCAGTGGGAGCTATGATACGACCGTAAGGATCTGGGAAGTGAGCACAGGAAAGTGCTTGCAGACGCTGCGGGGTCACACGAACTGGATGGGATTACTAGCCTTCAACCCGGATGGCACCCTGCTGGCCAGTGGCAATCACGACCAGACAGTGAGGCTGTGGGAAGTGAGTACAGGAGAGTGCCTCAAGATATTGCAAGGGCACACGGATTGGGTCCGATCAGTAGCTTTCAGCCCCGATGGGACTCTGCTTGCCAGCGGCTGTTATGACCGAACGGTGAGGCTGTGGGAAGTGCGCACAGGGCAGTGCCTCAAGACCCTGCAAGGGCACATCGACTGGGTCGAGTCGGTGGCTTTCAGCCCCGATGGGACTCTGCTTGCTATTGGCGGGCACGATGGAACGGTGAGTTTATGGGAAGTGAGCAGCGGAGCGTGTCTCAGAACGTTGCATAGTCATCCAAGTCGGGTCTGGGCAGTGAGTTTCAGCCTCGATGGGAGTACGGTGGTTAGCGGAAGTGAGGATAGAACCATTATCCTGTGGAATGTACGAACGGGTGAACGCTTGCATATGGTGAGAAACAGGATATACGAGCGGATGAATATCACGGGGATTACCGGCTTAACTGAAGCGCAAATAGCCACACTGAGAGAATTGGGTGCAGTCGAAGAGGGGACGACTAACTCCCACTCTGTAGTGCTGCATGAAGCAGTGCCATGAAGGCGATAAAGGAAAGCTTGAAATTGATAGACCATGATATATAATGAGAAGAGATGACAAGTGTAATAATGTGGAGCAAATAGATCTTATAGAAAGGATGAGGCGAGCGATCATGAAACGCCGCGAGAATAACAATCCATATTACTTATACAACGAAAACACCGAACCAGCTTTAGTAAGCATCACCCAACCTATCCCACCCAGTGCCTACCAGCCTCAACGCCCCTCCTGGTTCACGCGAACCATCTACGCCATCGGCAACTTCTTTGCCGCTCTCATTCGTAAAATCAACCAGCTACTGGCCTTTGCTCTAGCTCTCCTGTTGCTGCTGCTCTTCACACGCTTTCTGCTCCTCTTCTTCAGCCTTTCGCTCAGCGACTTTGCCCACTGGGTCTTCCTGCTCAGCACACCGCTCGTTGCTCCCTTTGAACACCTCGTACCGGCTCTGCCCTACAACGGCTACATCATCGACATCTCAACGCTCATTTCTATTGTAGCCTATACTATAGGAGTGACGATTGTACGGCAGTTCCTCAAACTGCTGATAACGAGATAGGGAATAAGACTTCCCATTTCCTTCCTGATGAGATACCATATAGATGTGGATATTACATTCACATCCAATACTATATAACTTTCACGAAAGGCTCTCTATGCATATTTCCACTCCCTGGAAACGACCCAATCTCCAATTTCCCCCCACCTTCGACACTATCTTCTTCGACGTCGATGGTGTTCTCATTAAAACTACCGATTCCTTCCGCGCCGCCGATATTGCCGTTGCAGAGTACGTCACCTCCCACATTCAAGGCCTCGATTGGGGCCAGCACAAAGGGAAAGAACTGGTTACCCTCGAAGATGTTAACGCCTTCAAACAAGCCGGTGGCTACAACAACGACTGGGATATGTGCTACCTGCTAGCCTCCCTGTCCACTGCTCGCCTGCGCGAATGGAAAGGCACCCCGTTAGCGGAACGCAGCAGCCAGGAATGGGCTGCTCTCTCGCGCAAAGCCAATTTAGAGGGGCACGGCGGCAAACAATGGGTTGATGAGGTCATCCCTGCCAGCGCACGCCTCGACTATGAGATGATCGGCGACCTCTACCACGAATACTACTGGGGAGCAGCAGAAATGCTCAAACGCTTTGGCCATCCTCCACGCTATCTCCATGATGCCCCCGGCTTCGTCCACAACGAAAACATGCTCTATTCTCCCGACTTTCCTGCATGTCTACGCCAGCTAGGCATTCGCTCCCTCGGCATGATCACCGGGCGCGTCGGCCCCGAAGTGGACAGTGCCTTAGAGCGCATAGAAGCCCATAGTGGCGCACGCTGGTGGGATATCGTCATCTCCGCCGACCTCCATCCCAAGCCCGATCCTCGCGCCTTACAAGCTGCTATCGAAGCTGTGGACAGTCGAGGTGGTCTCTACATCGGCGACACTGCCGACGACTTCGATGTCGTCATCAACTACCGCCGCATCAAGAAGCCCAGCGATCCTGAAATATTGATTGTCATGCTTGTCAGTGAGGAAGAGGTAGCCGTCTACCAAGAACGTGGAGCCGACCTGATCGTTGCCTCGGTTGGAGATCTAGCGGAGTGGTTGCCGGAGTATGTGAAGAAGTAAGCTTTATCCCCAACCTCGGAGTATAACAAGAAAGCGAGGAGAACATGGAAGCACGACTAGTGGCATTTATCAGTATTGTAACGGTACTCACGGTAACCCCTGGCCCCGATATGGCCCTGGTGGCACGGGTAGTGTTCGGAAAAGGACGAGTAGCAGGCTGGCTCACCTCGCTAGGGGTCGTCTCGGGACACCTACTCTGGGGTATAGCCTCGGCACTGGGAGTAGCTACCGTACTCAGTACCTCGGCGATGCTCTATACGATCTTGCGACTCATCGGGGCAGCCTATCTCATTTGGTTGGGCCTACAGGCACTCTTCTCTCGAGACACTCATAAAGAAACGACAGTACCTCCTTTGACAAACAAAGCCGGTGTGTATCGACAAGGATTGATCAACAACCTGCTCAATCCCAAAATCGGTGCCTTCTACACAACCTTCCTACCACAATTCATTGGCCCTGGACAGCCAATCTTCCTGACTTCGATCTTGCTGGCTGCCCTTTTTGCCCTGATCGGCATCATCTGGCTCACTATCTATGTTGTGATACTATCCAAGGCCGGAAATTTCTTTCGCCGCTCATTAGTACGACACGCCATGGAGCGCATCACCGGAGTAGTGCTGGTCGCTCTAGGCATTCGTCTAGCGGTAGAACAGCACTAAGCAACCAGCAAGAGAAGCCCTCAGCTACCGCTCAAGGCAGGCTCCTCGAAACCAAACTTAACCAGTAGTCTTTGAATTGAAAGGGGGATATCACAAATGAAACAGCATTCTAGACACATCTCTTCTCATCTAGTATACTTGTCCTAAAAGGAGGTGATGCTATTGAGAACACAGTCACCTGATACCCGGCCAGAAGCAGAACAAGTTCTCATTGGACTGATTCGCAAGGCTCCCATAACGAAGCGATTTGGCTTTCTTCGCTCCTGGAGCTACACTACCCTCAGTATGAAGAAACAAAGCATTCGAGAGATGTATCCAGACATAAGCGAGGAAGAGGCAGCTATACTCTTCGTTACACATCACTACGGTCAAGGATTAGCCAAGGGTTTACGCAGGCAGCTGCAGAAGAAAACATCAAAAATATTCGATACTTATGACCTTCTAGCAGCAATGACACCTGTGATAGAAACATTTGAGCAACTAAGCATTAACTATCATCTTGAAGGTGCGGTCGCAACTGCTATTTATGGTATGCAGCAAGCAACGCTAGACATAGACCTTGTTGCTAACCTAGATATGACTCATGTTCGTCCTTTGTTGAAACGGCTTGAGCAAGAATATCATATTGAAGAGGAAGCGGTGCAAGACGCCATTGCACGCCATGCAGCATTCAATAGCATTCATCTGCCATCGATGGTAAGGATAAATATATCTTTACCTAAACCTCGCCTCTTCGATCTGGAAGTCCAACGTAGAGTACAAAGTCATATTTTGGTAGAGAACACCTTCCCCTTTTATGTAGCCTCTGCCGAAGATATCATCCTCACTCAACTTGAGTCTTATAAAGGAGGCGGTGAGGTTGCTGATGACCAATGGAACAGTATTCTTGGTATTCTCAAAGTGCAGGCAACCGCTCTCGATTTCATCTATCTTGAGCAATGGGCAAAAGCGCTTGGTGTTGCTGAACTTCTAGAACGATCTATCACTGAAGCCAAACTTAATCGGTAGTGTTTTTGGTTGAAGGGGGACACCACCCATGCGAGAATATATCTACTCACTTGAGGAAATTAGTGAAGTAATTACGGATTTACCAGATCTCTTTGAGCAGGAGCCAGCAATAGCGACCGTGACACGAGACGGTGAACCTGTGATGACCATTCTGCCCACTAACTTCTACAAAGAGGTCATTGAGCCAATTGATTCGCTCTTGGAGACAATAGAAGTTATGCAGGATGAAGAGTTAATGGCGGCAATTCGGCAAGGCCTCAAGGATATGAAAGAAGGTAGAGTTAGACCGTGGGAGGATGTAAAAAAGGAGTTGGGATGGGAGTAAAATGCCGAATAGTGAACCTGAACCATGTAGGTGCCCTATCTGATTGACGTATTGTACGCTTTTTTGTACACTTCTTTGCAGAAGGAGGATAGTATCTATGACAGAAAAAACCTATTCGATCTCAGAAATCCAAGACATCGCTCACCTGGCAGAGCAATTTGAAGAAGAGGATTTGGACGCTGTGAACATAACCAGCCATGGCGAGCCGCTCCTGACTATTCTACCAACTAGCACTTATAACAGTCTTAAAGAACTGCACGAAACGATTGATTCACTCCTGGAGACGATAGAAGTTCTCCAGGACGAAGAGTTAATGGCGGCAATTCGGCAAGGACTCAAGGATATGAAAGAAGGTAGAGTTGAACCGCTAGATGACGTTTTGAAGGAGCTTGGTTGGGAATGAAACGTTGGACAGTGGGACTTACACGTAACGCCAAAAAGCAGCTAGCAGCCATCAAAGATCAACGAGTACAGGAAAAATTGAGAACCTGTCTGAGACGCCTCGAATATGAGCCTGATAAGCAAGGGAAACCTATGGAGGATGAGCTTACAGGCTTACGTAGTGTACGGGCAGTGGGACAACGTTATCGTATTCTTTACACCATTGAAGATCAAAAAGTGACGGTTATAGTAGTAACATTGGGCATTCGTAAAGAGGGGGATAAAAAAGACGTGTACGAGCAAGCCAAGAAACTAGCACGCCGAGGTCTCCTGAACATTGACACGGAAAAAGAATAAATATAGAAGACAAGCAAGTGGGCGCAACGCATCATTGCGCCCACTTGTCTAAGCTTGTTTCCCCTGTGCCTCCTCAATCAGCCCCACCAGATACTGTAACTTCTTAATCGTATGCTCCGCATTCTTCTTATTGCGCTCATAGCCGTCGGGAGCGAGTTGCATAAACCAGGTACGGATCTCCTCTTCGGAAACATCGTACCACTTGGCATCGGCCTGCAGGCGCAGGTAGACCCGCATCTGAGGGTCTTGCGGCTTCTTGCGGGGCGTCAACTGCAGCGGCTGAGCCACACCTGTACCAGCACTATCACGCTCATCGGCGGCCACCGCAGCTGCCAGAGCTGCCTCCGGGTACAATTCCTGATAAAGGGACTCAACCTCGGCGGTTTTGAAAAATGATTCTTTACCTACACCACGATATGCCTTGATGCGACCCTCCCGTACCCACAAATCCAGCGTTGTACGATCTATCTTCAAGCGGCGTGCCGTTTCTCCCGCATCGAGGAAGGCAAAGCGTCCGCCGCCACCTCCTGACATATTGATCATAGCCCTATCACCTCTGCTGTAATGTAATTCCAAAGCCCACAGTCTCAGGCTTCTGTAACTGTATTGTCATCGGACAATTGCTCCTCTTTTCTGGCAAAAAACATAAGTAGCGTACTGCCGTAGCGTCGCTCATCGGTCAAGCATAGGTGATGCAACGGCACTGCTACCACACCAGGTCGCTCCTTGGGGTGAATCTGTACGATTACCAATCCTTGCGAAGCCACCACAGGTGAGCCATCCAGCATACTCAAGGCGCGTGCCGCCATCTCTTCATATTGTGGCGGAGCAACATAAATCATATCATATTCATACTTTGCGTTAGTTTCCCTAGGCGATACGAGCGGGCGGTTCTGCGTCTGCAAGAACTTAAAGGCGTCCATATGCAAAGTCTCTGCCTTATCAGCTAGCCCAGTGATTTGCAGGTTTTCACGCACCAGAGCCAGTACCTTACGATTCATCTCAATAAAGGTGGCACGTGCGGCTCCGCGACTCAACGCTTCAATACCCACACTGCCCGTACCCGCGAACAAGTCTAAAAAACGAGCATCCTCCACGCGCACCGACAGAATATTAAAGAGAGCCTGCTTCACACGCTCAATAATCGGACGGGTTCCTATGGTTTTAGGGCTCTTCAGTCGACGTCCCTTGGCCTCACCGGTCACTACGCGCATATTCATCCTCCTGCAAAACAGCCAGCACGATCTCTGCCTCATTCATAAATTCGTCCTCTTTGGCCCATGAGATCAACGCCTCGAGCTGGTCGTTCTTCAACTTCTTGAGGCCGTTCACACCCCACACACCCTGAATCAGTTGTAAAAGTTGCTCGTTGCTCAACTGATCGCCGACCACATTCTTCAAGACTTTCAAACGATTGTCACTGGCGACACTAGAGCCTCGCGCCTCCCGCAGACGGCTCAGTACATTCTCGGCAATGGCTCGGTCATGCACCGACAGTGCCAGTGGCACCTCTCCTTCCTCTACATTATCGATGTCAGGATCATCTTCCTCATCAAAGTAGGCAGGCTCAACTTCACGTACGACTGCATGATGAAGCTCATTGATCTCCGTATGTTTGGCATAAGAGGCAGGAGATGATGGCATAAGCGGTGCTGGCGAAGGAGATAGAGCCACCTCATCTTCCTCACTCTCCTCTCCAGGGTTGGAAGCTGACTGTCTCTTGCTCTCTGGATTACTTGAGCCTTCCTCACTCAACGATGCTAACTGCCGCGTTTCACCATCACGACTGACCAGTTGCTGCAACTGCTCAATGGCATCGCGATAGTTCAGACCGCTCAGCGTCTTGACGTTGAGCAGTTCCATAGCCTGCTTCGGTGTCAGGCCCATCGCATCCTTAATATACTGAATAAATTGGGGCAACTTCAGACTATCGCCAGTATCCCCCGGTATCGCTGTCATCCCTGGCATACTTGCGCCAATGCTGGTGCGCGTTGGCGTTGGAGATGAAGATGCAGACCTCTCTTTTCTTTCAGGAGGGGGAGCTTGCGATACCTCTCGCGTCGGGGGTGCAGCCGGGGTTGGCACAGGAGTCGGTATAGCAGGAGCGGCAGGCGGAGTTGTTGCTTTCTTCACAGAAGGAGCTCCCGGCGACCTGACAGGCCCAAGTGAGGACGAAGCTGTATTTTGAACAGGGACTTGACGCTGCCCACTACGTCCTTCAACGCGATTGGCAAGCTGTTGCATACGTGCCTCTGCCTCAAGCAGCAGTTGCTCCCACTCTTCCGTACTTGCCCCTATTGGTACCGGTATCTCCATCTCAATCGTATGGGTACGTTCACCTACTACAAACTGCACGGCATGGCGCAGCCAAATATGCGTACCAGTTCCCTCTCGCTTTCCTATTGTGTTATCCATAAGTACTCCTAATGCCTTGCACTCCCCTAATCACTGAGCCAGCAAATTGTTCTATCTCTGCTGTGTCAGCATAACCGACGAAGGGCCAATCTATTGAAACATATGTACATTATATCAAAACAAAGCCGGTAAGTATATTTCTGTCGCTAACATCTTGCCAAAAAGTCGAGAGTAGTGTATGGTAACATCAATGAAGTAACTATCATGGAATCAGATACTAAAGTGCAGTGACCCGCTTGTGGGGGTGAGTCCTATTCCCTGATTGTGTTTCAACGCGGATATCGTCTCGAGTAGAAAAAAGCTGTATACTGTAGACGTGCTATAACAGCAGCTATCTATCATCTATGCTTGAGAAAGTAGAGAAGCCAAACCCATGCTAGTCAGTCCACCACCTGCTCAGCAACAGCCTGACCGTGATGTGGAACCCGCACAGAAGAAACCTGTCCGTACGACACGTATTCGGAGAAGAACGGGTGAAACTCCGGCAGCTTTGTTGATCAAAGCCATTTTACGCCCCCTTTTCAAGGGAATTTACTATCTCTTACGGGCCATCAGATACCATAAACTGGTAACAGTTCTTTTGCTGCTTTTGCTGATTGTGAGTAGCTCAGTCGCTACCTTTTTTGTCACCGGCTCCTGGCCCTTTGGCATTGGTAGCGATCCCTTCCGCGGCTTCAACGGTTTGCAAAAAAATGGTGATGCTGGTGATCATGTCAAGAACTGGCTCTACGCCTTGCGCGATGGAGATATAACCACCATGCAGTTGATTGAGGGAGAGCTGATCATGACCCAGCCACCGGACCCTAGTCAGCTGGTTACTCAGTTCAGTGAAAAGAACACACACCTTGTGTGGAAGGCTATCAACATCACTAATTCGTATACTGAGTCAGACACCACCGTCGATACGCTAGTGGAGGTAGATATGGCTGCTCCCGGCCCAGGAGGTGCGGTTAAAGCGATACTGCTCTTACACTTTACCACGCTCCCGCAACAGCAGGGACGTATCTTGCTTATTCATATTGTCGATTTCCGACAACCTCTGCAATAGTATACCTAGTTCGGCACATAGCAGAAGGGATATACACTCGTGTCAAAGAATTCGAATACCCAAAAGAGTAATCTTGATCGCTCAATCGACCTGGGACTTGACCAGTTTGGCCGCTTTGTCAAGCTGCGTTGGTTCTTGATCGTCCTGGCAGTTCTTGTGGGCTGGTATTGTATTATCTACATCGTCCCACAGTTGACGCCGCCTACGCCAGGAGTGCTTTTCCTGTATGTCGTCCAAATCATGTTTGCCGTCATGTACATTATGATCCAGTTCGTTGCCCTCTTCTGGTTCCTGGGGCGACCTCGTCTCTATTGGGTTATGCCGGGCGAAACAGGCGTGGGCTTTGATGACTACAAGGGCAATCCAGAGGTGCTTGAGGCAGCCCGGCGTATCGTTCTGCTGCTGCAAGGTGCAGAGGAATTTAAAGCAATGGGTGGTTCAGCTGTACGCGGCCTGCTCCTCTCCGGCCCTCCCGGCACTGGTAAAAGCTATCTGGCGCAGTGTATGAGTACTGAGGCAGGCGTTCCTTTCGCCTATGCCAGTGCCGCCAGTTTCCGCGCCATGTTCATCGGTATGGACGTCCTCATGATTAAACGCCTGTACAGTAAGGCACGTCGCTACGCTCGTGAATATGGTGGCTGCGTCGTCTTCCTGGATGAGTTTGATGCTATTGGTATGTCACGTTCAAAGAGCGGCGGTGGCACAATGGCCATGGGTGGTGGCATGTTTGGTGCTATGGGTGGCACCGGTGGTCTCAACGAACTGCTCATGCAGATGGATCCTCCCAACATCGAAACGGGCTGGTTCAGAAAAATTCTGCGTGTGCTGGGCTTATCTCATAGTCGCGTCCAAACCCAGCCAGTGTTGACCGTTGGCGCAACCAACATCCCCGACTCCCTTGATCCCGCGCTCTTACGTCCAGGCCGCTTCGACCGCAAGATTCATGTGGCACCACCTACCGACAAGTACCGTGGTGAAGTGATCGAGTACTACCTGAATAAAGTGTCCCATGAGCCCGATATCTCGGTAGCTGCTATCTCACAACGCCTCGTCAACTATACCCCCGTCGCCATCAAACACGTCATCAACGAAGCGGTGATCATCTCCCACTTTGATGGCCGTGACACCGTAACCTACAAAGACCTCATCGAGGCCCAGGACGTCCACGAATTTGGCCTACGCCAGATCAGCGAACTAACACCCATTGATCGCCGTCGTCTGGCCTATCACGAGGCAGGTCATGCCGTTGCCTCTTACTACCTCATGGAACGTTACTTTCCGGCCTACGTCACCATTCACCAGCGCAGCGATCTAGAGGGTGCAGCGGCTTTTGCTCTGCCACGCCCGAAAGAATCTATCAAAACGCTCAGTAAGGAAGATGTGCTGGCGCGTATCCAGGTCTCCCTGGCTGCACGTGCCACCGAAGAACTCTTCCTCGATTTGAATATGACCGGCGTTACCGCCGACCTCCAAAGTGCCACACAAATGGCTGCCGCTTATGTGGGAGCCTATGGTATGGATGGTTCGCTCATTTCCTTTGCCGCCTTTATCGATCCCCTCACCGGTGTTCCTTCCGCAGGAGGTGGGGCTGTACCTAAGCTGATGGAACGCACTGAGGCAGTCCTACAATCGCAGTTTAAGGCCGTCAAACACCTTCTGCAAGAGCATAGTGAAGCCCTTATCGCTGTCGCCGAAGCGCTGATCGAGCGCGATGAACTGATTGCCGACCAAATCAAACAACTGATCGACGAGGCTGACGCCAGACGTGTCACTCGCGTCGTTCTCAGTGACTTCGAAGCTATCCTCGGCAATGGTAACGGCCATGGCAAAAACGGCTATGCCCTCGTTGGTGAAGATAACATCAGTAGTGGCAGCCTTCCCTTGCTCGACAGTCCACGTACCGACTCAACATCGCTGTCTTTCAACCTCTGTGGCCAGGAGTCCCCTGGCTTCTAGCCATGGGGAGGAATGGCCACAAACGCGGCTAAACAGGCTGCCTTCATCGTTGGCTCTGATCGTCCCCCAGACGGAGCCGCCCAGACGCGGCTATCTATGCTATAATATAAGTGCGCTAAGGCACCTTGAGGTACAGGTACGGGCGTACTGAGGTACGGGAGCAATCCCACAAGGAGAGACGGCTCGCGCATTGCCCGCCAAAGCTGTAATTTGGTTCCAGCATCGCCACGCTGGGTAAAACAGTGCATTGGTGAGAACGTTGCTCATTCGGCAAGTTCTGGATGAGTACAGGTAGCTTGTCATGCTGCCTTGATGTAGCGTACTATGAAGTTGAAGCGGTTCCTGGAAACAGGTTCCGAGTTGAGATGGAGTACAGCTACAAGCCCCTGGC
>Ga0137371_10004253_pt1 | contig 11225 bp, 13 predicted proteins | sample SagtaG_7_FD_104919 | JGI IMG/M metagenome (GOLD analysis project Ga0137371, IMG submission 104919) | Vadose zone soil microbial communities from Sagehorn Ranch, Mendocino, California, USA - Sage1_R_40_16 metaG | ecosystem: Environmental > Terrestrial > Soil > Vadose zone | place: USA... | reverse complement strand
TCGAGGAAGCGGACCGCGCAGACGCACCGATCGCGGCGGTGTTCGAGACGCACGTGCAGGCTGACCACGTGTCCGGCCTGCCGGCCCTCGTCGAGGCGACCGGCGCGACGGCGTACCTGCCGGCGCAGGCCGGCGTCGAGTTCGAGCACGAGGAGCTCGCGGACGGGGCCGAGGTCGCGCTCGGAAACACCCTCGTGCGCGCGCTCGCGACGCCCGGGCACGCTCCGGCTCACAACGCCTATGTCGTCGCAGACCGGCGGCGCGGGGACACCGAGCCCTGGCTCGTGTTCACTGGCGACTCCCTCCTCGTCGGCGACGTAGGGCGGCCCGATCTTCACGCGCAAGGGGAGCCGGAGGCGCTGGCACACGACCTGTATGGCTCCATCCAGAGGCTGCTCGAGCTTCTCGACGGAGTGCTGGTGCTGCCGAGCCACTACGGCGGCTCCGTCTGCGGACGCTCGCTCTCGGGCAATCCGTTCTCGACCATCGGCTTCGAGCGCTCACACAACCGCGCGCTTGCAACGAGCGATGTCGACGACTTCGTGCGCGAGCTGCTCGTGGACATGCCGCCCCCGCCTGCCGACCAGGCCGCGATCGTCAGAATGAACCGCGCCGGAACCGCACCAGCGCGCGCGTGACCACCGTCCGCCTCGGGCTGCGCGCGAACGCCGCGCAGTTCAGCCTCCTCGTCGGGGTCAACGCCCTCGTCGGCGGGATGGTCGGGCTCGAGCGAAGCGTCTTGCCCCTCATCGGCAAGCGCGATTTCCACCTCAGCTCCCACGCCGCCGTGCTCGCGTTCGTCGTCGGTTTCGGGGTGGCGAAGGCGCTCGCCAACCTCAGCGCCGGAGCGCTTTCGGACCGGATCGGCAGGAAACAGCTGCTTGTCTTCGGCTGGCTCCTGGCGCTTCCGGTTGCGCCGCTCATCGCGCTCGCCCACAGCTGGTGGCTGATCGTCCTTGCGAACGTCTTCCTCGGAGCGAACCAGGGATTCGCCTGGTCGATGACGGTGGTCATGAAGATCGACCTCGCCGGGCCGGCGCGGCGGGGCCTTGCGCTGGGGCTCAACGAGTCGGCGGGCTATCTCGGCGTCGCCGCAACCGCGTTCGCAAGCGGCGCGCTGGCGGCCACCTTCGCCCCCCGCACCGTCGTTTGGGTGAGCGCCCTCGTGATCGCGGTCATCGGAATGCTGGTCGCGCTCATCTTCGTTCGCGACACCGCCTTGCACGTCGCGCACGAGCAAGCGGTTGCGCCAGTCGACTCGACCGCTCGGCGACCGGTGCTGTGGACCTGCTCGCAAGCTGGGCTCGTGAACAACCTCAACGACGCGCTCGCGTGGGGCCTGGTGCCTCTCTACCTGGCAGCGCACGGGGAGAGCGCGACCAAGATCGGCGTCGTGGCAGCCGTCTACCCCGCAGTCTGGGGATCGCTGCAGATCGGCACCGGCTGGCTTTCCGATTCCGTCGGCCGGAAGCCGCTGATCGTGCTCGGCATGCTCGTGCAAGGCGGCGCCCTGGCACTGCTCGCGGCAGGCGGAGGCGCCTTCGCGCCGGCCGTCGGCGCCGCCTTGCTGCTCGGCATCGGGACGGCCCTCGTCTATCCGACCTTGATCGCAGCCGTCGCCGACGCCGTCCAGCCGCGCGATCGAGCGCCGGCCGTCGGCGTCTACCGCTTCTGGCGCGACACGGGCTTCGTCATCGGCGCGCTCCTTGCGGGCTTCGCAGCCGACGCTCTCGGCAGCGCCGCGGCGATCTGGCTCGTCGCCGGGCTTACGGCCGCGAGCGGCCTCGTCGTCGCGGCGACACGCTGGCCGGCGTCCACCGGACTTCGTCTGCGCCGATGGGAGTCATTGCCAACTTCCTCTTGGTCGATACGACGATGACTCGTAGAGTCGGCTGCAGACAACCTGGAAGGAGGAGCCATGCGCGCAATCGACTGTCCATGCGGCCATCGCCTCGAAGGAGCGGATGACGAGGAGCTCTTCCGGCTCGCGCGCGAGCACGTCGACCGCGACCACCCGGAGATGGAGCGCACCGACGAGCAGCTTCGGCAGCGGGTCGCCGCCGACGCCTACGACCTGGTGAGCGCCTGACGTGGCCGACACCGACAACGTCGTCATCAACCTCGCGACCGGGCTGGAGGACGCCGAGCGGGTGACCGTCGCGTTCCTCGTCGGCGGCGCCGCGCTCGAGCAGGGCAAGCGCGTCGCGATGTTCCTGACCAAGGAAGCGGTCAGGCTCGGATTGCCGGGTTACGCGGAGGCCACCGCCTGCGAGGGATGCCCGCCGCTTCACCGGCTGATGGAGCAGTACACGGAGGGCGGCGGCGAGCTGCTCGTCTGTCCGATCTGTTTCAGCGCACGCAAGCTCGACGAGTCGGGCCTCGTCGCGAGTGCCCGGCTCGCGGGCGCGACGCCCCTCTGGGAATGGATCGGGGACGGAGCGACGGTGTTCAGCTATTGAGCCACGACACACACCCAGCGGTTGAAGTGGAGATCGACGTCGCGGTCCTCAAGACCGAGATCAAGAAGACGTACGCCTCCGTCTCGGACGAGCCCGAGAAGGACTTCATCTTTCCGACCGGGCGGGACTGGGCGGAGGATCTCGACTATCCGCCGGAGCTCGCGACCGTCCCCGATCGCGCAGTCGAGTCGTTCGCCGGCGTCGCGAACCCGTTCTCGCTCGGCCGGCTCGAGCGAGGCGAACGGGTGCTCGACCTCGGCAGCGGGGCGGGTACCGACTCGCTCGTCGCCGCTCAGATGGTCGGCCGCGAAGGGCGTGTCACGGGCATCGACATGACGCCCGCGATGCTCGCCAAGGCGCGGGGCGCGGCGGCGGAGATGGGGGCGACGAACGTCGACTTCGTCGAAGGAGAGGTCGAGCAGCTTCCGTGCCCAGACGGCAGCTTCGACGTCGTCATCTCGAACGGCGTCATCGACCTGATTCCGGACAAGGACGCCGTGTTCTCCGAGATCGAGCGCGTGCTGGTCCCCGGTGGCCGGATCCAGATCGCCGACGTGACGATCCAGAACCCCATCAGCGCCGAGGGCCGCCGCAACATCGACCTCTGGACCGGCTCAATAGCCGGGGCGCTGCTGGAAGCAGCGTACGCCAGGCTCCTAGAACGGCACGGGTTCGAGAGGATCGAGACCGGTCAGCTCGTGGACACCTACGCCCGGTCGAAGTTCGAGGACACGCGCCGTAAGGCGGAGAAGTTCGGCGCCCGCGGCACGACTGTCAAGGCGTACAAGCCCCTCCCGTAGCCGCCGGCTTCAACGGGCGACGGCGAGGCTTTCGACCTCGAAGAACTGCGGCTCCGACCCCGGCGGCATCGGCGCGTCGCCGAAGACCTTCTTCAGCGCCGCCCCGAGATCGCCAGACATGAAGCGCTCGAAGTCCTCCCGCGACTCCCACACGTCGTAGACGTACCAGCCGCCCTCGGCGGGGCCGGCGCTGTGCATGATCAGCCCCTCGGGGAGCCGGTCTGTGTCCGGCGTCGGCTGGCCGAAGAGCTCCCGGTTGATCGCTTCGTACTGGTCCTTCGTCACGCCCTGCAGCATCTGCAGCATCCCAACGGCCATCGTCCCTCCCTTTGAACTGACGATCCTGCCTCGCGGCGGATTCTACGAAGCCTTGTCTTCCGCTTGGCGGAGCTCCTTTTCGGCGAGCTCCAACTCGCGCCTTGCTTTCTCCGCGTCGCGCTCCGCAGCGCGGAGCGCCTGCTCCGCCTCCCTGACCCTGGCCCGGGCCTGTTCGATCCGCCTGCGATCCGGTTTCGGCTTCGGCTTCGGCTTCTGCCGCGACGCGGGTCTCTTTCGCTTGGGACCACCTGCGGCCAGCGGCGCAAGCAGGTCGAAGCCCGTAGCCTCGAGATCGCCGGTCAGCCGCCCGAGCGCGAGCAGCTCCCGGCCCTCATCCGAGACCGCTGCGGCCTGGAGCGTCGTCATGACCCGGTCAAGGGTCGAGCCGCTCTCCCGCCCGGACTCCGCGAGGATTCCCTTGGCCGCCCGGCGGAGCTTCCCCAGTGCCTCGCGCTCGATCCGCCTCGCCTCGTCGAGGCTGCCGGGATCCTCGCCGGCCAGGAGCCGCTGCTGGGCCTCGCGGAGGCGGTGACCGGCGTCGAGCAACAGGTCGACATCCCGCCGCTCTCGGCGGGCGAGCTGGTTGATCGCCGCCGCCGAGACGGTCGGCTTCCGCAGGCTCTTGACCTGAGCCGCCTCCTCGCGCTGCCCCGCGTCTCGCAGCTCGCGGGCCAACGAGTCGCGCTCCGCGACGAATTCGCCCGGGTCGAGCGCGTAGAGCCGGTCTAGCTCGCCTTCGAGATCCTTCATCCTGAGCCGGCGCTGATGCTACGCGCTCGCGCGCGAGTGAATCAGGCGCGCGAACTCGCCGGTCAGCGTGAGGGCGCCGTCGACGCTCAGGTGGGTGCCGTCGCGGTAGAGCATCAGGCCGCGGCGGGTGCTCGGACACTGCCGGGCAGAGCAGAGGAGCGGTTCCAGGCTCACCGCCGAGGCGGACGGCACCGCGGACACCGCCGCGTCCTCGGCTCGGACGGAGCGCTCCAGGTACCTGTCCACGCTGTGCCGAGCTGCGTCGGCCGTACAGCGCTCGGTCAGCACGCGGAAGACGGCGCAGGTGCCCGGGTCGATCTCCAGCACCGGCACGGGATGGATCACCAGCGCCGGGATGCCGGCACTGCCGAGCGTGCGCAAGTAGTCCTCGAGGCCGGTGCGCCAGAGGAGCGCCTTGGCCGAGGGCGAGTAGGTCGTGCCGCCCGAGAGCCCGCCGAGCCCGATCTTGGTGCCCTCGACGTAGTGGTCCGTGCGCGCCGCCACGACCACGAGCCGGGGCCGCAGTCGCAAGAGCGCCCGCAGCGAGGCATGGTCGAACTCCCAGCACGGCGCGTCTCCGATGTTCGTGCCCGACACGTGCAGGTTGGCGAAGGGACAGCTCGACAGCGTCGCCACCGTCGCGGTCAGGCCGAGCTTGTTCGCCGCGCGCACGAACGGCTCCGTGAACTGGCCGGCGTTCGAGTCGCCGATCAGCACGACGGTGCCGCGGCTCCCCGCCACCGGCCAGGAGCAGCGGCCGTCCGACCGTCCGCCGAGCGGCGTGTCGTCGCTGCAACCGGTCGTCTCGTCCGCGTGCAGGCGCTCCATTCGCTGCCAGCTCCGCACCTCCGGGCTCGCCGAGAGCACGTGAGGGGTCAGCGCGAGCCCGGCGGAGGCGGTACCCGCAAGGCCGACGCAGGCGGCGGCCAGCGCGACGACGAGCCTTCCGCGGACGCGCGGGCTCCGCCTGATCGGAGACTCGACGTACCGGTAGGAGAGCCACGCCGGAAGGAGCGAGAACGCGGCCGCCGCCACGGCGATGTGCGGCGTTGCGGGCCAGAGCGCCCGGGCAAAGACGATCAGGGGCCAATGCCAGAGATAGAAGCTGTACGAGAGGTCGCCGATCCAGGTCGCCGGGCGAACGCCGAGCAGCCCTGCCACGAGGCTGCGCTGGCCGCTCCCCGCGACGAGCAGCAGGCAGACGCCGGCGACCGGCAGCACGGTCTCGCTCGCCGAGAGCACACCGGGGCCGTCAAGAAGGAGGAGCCCGGCCGCCAGCCAGGCGAGCCCGACGGCGGCGACCACGTCGGCGGCCGGGAAGAAGAGCCGCCGAAAGACCGGCACGCCGAGGGCGACGAGGGACCCGCCGCCGAACTCCCAGGCACGGCTGGGTGACGCGTAGAAGCCGAAGCGCGCCGGGTTCTGCACGCCGCCGATGCGGAAAGCCAGCGAGTACTTGTACGCGAGGTAGAACGACGCAACCGACGCGGCGCCGATCACGCCGACAGCGAGCCAGCGCCGGCCCAGGCGCCAGCTCACCAGCAGGAGCACCGGAAAGACGAGGTAGAACTGCTCCTCGACCGCCAGCGTCCACGTGTGCAGCAGCGGGTTGAGGCCGGCGGCGACGTCGAAGTAGCCGCTGCCGAGGTGGTACAGGTAGTAGTTCGCCGAGAAGAGGGTCGCGGCGATGCCCGTCATTCCGGCCGTCTCCTGGGCGGCGATCGGGCTGCCGAGGGTTCCGACGAGGGCGACGAAGACGAGCATGACCGTCAGGGCCGGAAAGAGCCTGCGGACACGCCGCGCGTAGAAGTGCCCGAGACGAATGCGCCCGGTTTCGCTCAGCTCGCGCACGAGCGTCGCAGTGATGACGAAGCCGGAGATGACGAAGAACACGTCGACGCCTGCGAAACCGCCGTGCAGCGGAAGGCCGGCGTGGTAGGCGACCACGAGCAGCACCGCAAGGGCGCGCAGGCCCTGGATGTCCGCACGGCGATGGGTCGACTCCCGCACGAGGCCTGTATCGGCCGCTCACAAGCGGGGATTGACCTCGTCTTGCGTTACGCTTTGCCGGTACCGCCGATCCACCAAGGAGCGCCGATGCGCACAGCGTCACTCATCCAGATGGCCTTTTTGACCACTTCGGAGGGACTGACGCTTGCTTCGACGAACGCTCAACTTGGGGATCCTGGCGCATGTAGACGCCGGTAAGACAACGCTCACCGAGCGGCTGCTGTACGCGGCCGGCGTGATCGATGCGCCCGGCAGCGTCGACGACGGCAGCACGCAAACCGACACGCTCGCGCTCGAGCAGCAGCGCGGAATCACGATCAAGTCGGCGGTCGTGTCGTTCGCGATCGACGACGTCACGGTCAACCTGATCGACACGCCGGGCCACCCGGACTTCATCGCCGAGGTCGAGCGGGTGCTCAGCGTCCTCGACGGCGCCGTCCTCGTGATCTCGGCAGTGGAAGGCGTGCAGCCGCAGACGCCGCTGCTCTTTCGCGCCCTCCAGCGGCTCGAGGTGCCGACGCTCTTGTTCGTGAACAAGATGGACCGGGCCGGGGCGGACCCAGCGCGCGTGCTCGATCAGATCGGGGAGCGGCTGACTCCCGACGCGATTCCGATCGAATCCGAAGACGACCGGGCGGTGGCCAAGGAGCTCGGCGGGCAAGCGGTTCCGGTCTTCCTCGGTTCGGCCAGGAACGGTGCCGGCGTCGAGGAGCTGATGACCGGCATCGCGGAGCTCCTGCCGGCGGCGCCGCGGGACGGCGACGGCCCGGTTTCCGGGAACGTCTTCAAGATCGAGCGCGGGCCGGCGGGCGAGAAGGTCGCGTACGTCCGGATGTTCTCGGGCACGCTGCGAACGAGAGATCGCCTCGCCGAGCAGAAGGTGACGGCGATTCGCGTCTTCGAGGACGGCTCGAGCGTGCAGCGCCCCGCGGTGTCGGCCGGGGAGATCGCCCAGCTGTGGGGCCTCTCCGAGATCCAGATCGGCGACTCGATCGGCGAGGAGCGGCGGTCGCGGCAACCGCAGTTCGCGCCGCCGACGCTCGAGACGATCGTCGCACCGCGCAACCCAGCAGAGAGGGCCGCGTTTCGCGACGCGCTCTCCCGCCTGGCCGAGCAGGACCCGCTGATCAGCATTCGGCAGGACGACGTGCGGCAGGAGCTTTCGGTGCGCCTGTACGGCGAGGTGCAGAAGGAGGTGATCGAGGCGACGCTCGCCGACGACTTCGGCGTCGAGGTCGAGTTCCGCGAGACGACGACGATCTGCGTCGAGCGGCCGGTCGGCACCGGGGCGGCCGTCGAGAAGATCCGCGTCGCGCCGAACCCGTTCCTGGCGACTGTCGGCCTACGGATCGAGCCCGGCACAGGCGTGATCTACCAGCTGGATCCGCAGGTGCACGGCACGATGCCGCACGCCTTCTTCCGCGCGGTCGAAGACACCGTGCACGAGACACTGCGTGAGGGCCTCCGCGGCTGGCAGGTCACGGATTGCGCGGTCACGCTCACAGACACCGGCTACTACCCGCGCCAGAGCCACGCCCACCAGGGTTTCTCCAAGAGCATGTCGAGCACCGCCTCCGACTTCCGGCATTTGACGCCCCTCGTGTTGATGGCGGCGCTGAAGCAGGCAGGGACCGTGGTCTGCGAGCCCATTCACCGCTTCCAGCTCGGCCTGCCCACCGACACACTCGCAGCGGCGATGGGGTTGCTCGGGCGGCTCGACGCGGTCCCTGAGACACCCGAGATCAACGGGGCCTGGTGCACCGTCGAAGGCCACGTGCCCGCGGCTCGCGTACACGAGCTCCGGCTGCAGCTGCCCGCGAAGACCCGCGGCGAGGGCGTGCTGGAGGTCGTCTTCGACCGCTACGAGCCGGTGAGCGGCGAGCCCCCGGCCCGGGCGCGCACGGACTTCAACCCGCTCAACTGCGAGGAGTACCTCCTCCGGATCAAGCGAGGAGGCGGCCTTGGCTGAGCGGATGCACGCCGACGAGGTCGAGACCGGCGTCGAGCTCGTCCGCCGCCTGCTGGAGGCGCAATTCCCGGAGTGGGCGTCGCTGCGGATCGAGCCGGTGTCGTTCCGCGGGACGGACAACGCGCTGTTTCGCCTAGGTGACGACAAGGTCGTGCGGCTCCCGACGAAACCTCGAACGGAGCTGACGCTCGAGAAGGAACGGCGCTGGCTCCCGAGGCTCGCGCCGTTGCTGCCGCTCGCCGTTCCCGAGCCCCTGGCAGAGGGCGCGCCGGGCGAAGGCTACCCCTTCACGTGGTCGGTGTATCGCTGGCTTCCCGGGAAGACCGTGATCGAAGCTCCGGTCGCCGATCTCCACCAAGCGGCGGTCGATCTCGCAGGATTCATCCTGGCGCTTCAGGAAGTCGAGTCGACAGTCGGGCCGGGGCCGGGAGAGCACAACTTCGGACGGGGGGAGCGGCTCGCGAACCGCGATGAGCCCGTGCGCGCCGCGATCGACGCGCTCGGCGCGCACGACCGGGCCGCGGCCTGGGAGGAAGCGCTTGCCGTGCCCGAGTGGGGTCGCCGGCCGGTCTGGATCCACGGCGACCTCGACGCGCGCAACGTGCTCGTCGAGAACGGCCGGCTGAGCGCGGTGATCGACTTCGGCAGCGTGGGCATCGGCGATCCGGCCTGCGACGTGATGGTCGCGTGGAAGCTCTTCGATGCAGACAGCCGCGAGGTCTTCCGCCGCGAGCTCGCCGTCGACGACGCGACCTGGGCCCGCGCGCGCGGCTGGGCGCTCTCGCAGGCGCTGGTTGCGCTCGCTTACTACACGCTCGAGACGAACCCGGTGCTCGTCCGCGAGGCGCAGCACTGGCTGGAAGAGCTCGATGCGGACGCGTAGGGTTTCCGCAACCGACAAGGAGGACCCGAATGGCCGTCGCACGCGTTGTGAACTTCGAAGGGGTCGACAAGGGCCGCATGGACGAGATGAAGCAGGAGATGGAGAGCGGCGATCCGCCGGAAGGCTTCCCGCCCGCAGAGATGGTCGTGCTCCACGACGGCGCCGACAGCTCGATCGTGATGATCCTCTTCGAGAACGAGGACGACTACCAGAAGGGCGACGAGATCTTGAACGCGATGCCGGCCGAGGACACGCCCGGGCGCCGGACCTCGGTCAAGAAGTACGACGTCGCCATGCGCATGAAGTCCTGATCTACGAGCGCACTCGATAGTCGATGAACGTGGCGTGCGGCGACTGCCGCACGCCACGGTGCTCGAGGTCGAGCGACTTCGTGAAGCCCTCGAACAGCCGCTTGCCGCCGCCGAGGATCACCGGCGCGACGATGATCGTCAGCTCGTCGACGAGGCCTGCGTCCAGCGCCTGGCGAATCACGTCGGCGCCGCCCATGATGTGGACGTCCTTGCCGCCGGCGGCCTCGCGCGCATGCTCGACGGCCTCTTCTACGCCGGAGACGAACGTGAACGCCTCGCCCTCCGGCTGCTCCTCCGGCCGGTGCGTGACGATGAAGACCGGCAGGCCCCAGGGGTTCTCGTCGCCCCAGTGGCGCGCGGCCTCGTACGTCCAGCGCCCGCCGACGACCGCCCCGATTCGCGAAAAGACCTCGTCGAGCCAGGCGGCATCCTCGCCCGTCGGCTCGCCGCGCGGCTCGTCGTCGTAGCTCCACGGCCCTCCGAACACCCAGTAGTGCAGCCGCTCGCCGCCCTCGCCGAGCCCTTTGCCCGGGCCGTCGTCGGGGCCGGCGACATACCCGTCGATGGAGGTCGTGATCGCTGCGAGAACCTTGGTCATGCCCTAGAGACTCCCGGCGGGGCCGAGACTCATCGGTCAGGTCAGTCGTCGGCGCAGGCGGTGTCGGACATCGGCAGCTTCTCGAGGAGGTCGCCGAAGTGCTGGTGCTCCACGACGCTCAGCTGCCTGCCGAAGAGCTCCTCGATGTCCGCGGCGTGGCTTTCGTACGCGGCTTCGAACTTCTCCACGCCTTCGTCCGTCAGCACCGCATAGGTGACGCGCGCGTCGGTGTCGCAGCGCCGCTTCGCGACCCAGCCGGCCCGCTCGAGGCCGTCGAGAAGCCGCGTGATTCCCGACGCAGTCAGGAGCACCTGCCGCGAGAGATCGACCCGCCGCAGGGCGCGCTCCGGCGCAAAGTAGAGCTGCGCGAGGACGTCGAAGTCGCTCAGCGTGAGCCCGTGCTCGGTCTCCAGCCGCGCCGACATCTGCCGCGTCAACGCCGCATGCGCCCGCAGAAAGCGGGTCCACGGCCCCAGCGTGGGGTGTGCTAGTACTTGTGTTCTCAATATTTGACTGCTCAAGATGTTCTGCTAAGATTGTTGACGTCTCAAGTATATCGACCCAGGAGGAACTCGCAAATGTCAGTCACCCAGACCACCAAGACGCTGGCTCCGGCCGGCACGTGGACTGCGGATCCCGTCCACTCGAACGTCTCGTTCGAGATCGGGTACGCGGGCGTGAACACGTTCCGCGGCAGCTTCACCGACTTCAGCGCGACGCTCTCCGGCGACTCGCTCGAGGGCAGCGCGAAGGTCGCGTCGGTCGACGTCAAGGACGAGCAGCTGAACGGCCATCTGCAGACGCCCGACTTCTTCGACGCGCAGCGCTATCCGGAGATCACCTTCCGCGCGACGGAGCTCGTCCGCCACGGCGACGACACCGTCTCCGGCAAGGGCGACCTCACCATCAAGGGCAACACCCGGCCGATCACGCTTCAGGGCACGATTGCGCCGGCGCCGGCGACCGATCCATTCGGCCGCGAGCGGCTCGGCCTTCGGCTCGAATCGGAGATCGACCGCACCGAATACGGCGTCGAGTGGAACGCGCCGAACCAGAGTGGAGGCGAATACCTCGGCAACGACGTGAAGCTCATCGCGGAGCTCGCCTTCGTCAAGGCGGAGGGGTGA
>Ga0137371_10004252_pt1 | contig 11225 bp, 19 predicted proteins | sample SagtaG_7_FD_104919 | JGI IMG/M metagenome (GOLD analysis project Ga0137371, IMG submission 104919) | Vadose zone soil microbial communities from Sagehorn Ranch, Mendocino, California, USA - Sage1_R_40_16 metaG | ecosystem: Environmental > Terrestrial > Soil > Vadose zone | place: USA... | reverse complement strand
CTACAATCCCGCAGCGCCCAGTGATGGCGCTCACGTCGGAGTGGCGGAATAGGCAGACGCGCTAGGTTGAGGGCCTAGTGTCCGCAAGGACGTGGGGGTTCAAGTCCCCCCTCCGACACAGAGGGTCTGACCAGCAGAAACGCCCCCTTCCTCGGGGCGTTTCTGCGTCTCTCGGGTGCCGCCGTATGGCCCGGGATCTCTCCTTCGTCTAACGAGCGTCCTCGACGGCGCTCCGCGCGTCTCTGTTGGCGCGCTGCACTTCGACCATTGCCGGGTCATCGGCCGGCGCGTGGTGCGGGCAGAAGTGGCTGCCGATCAGGGGGTGATGCCTACAAGGTTCCTGCTTTCGATTCAGCCCCTCGCACCGCCGATTGCCGTCCAGGTGGATGTAAACCACTCCCCATCGCATCGTTACTGGCGGGCCAGAGTGGTTGGTCATCGAGGGGCACCTCCGAGGATCAGGCCGGCAACGGTGGCGGCCGCCGCGGCGTCCATCGCGGGCAGCACATGCTGGTACAGGTCGCTGGTGATGGCGGTGTTGGCGTGGCCGAGGCGCTCGCTCATGACCTTCACCGGCACGCCGGCGGCCAGGCCGGCGGTCGCGTAGGAGTGCCGCAGGCCGTGCAGCGTGAGCGTCGGGAGGCCGGCGCTGGCGGCGAGCCGGGCGAACGCTCTGGACACGTACGCCGGCCGGAGCGGCGTCCCGTCCTCCCGGGTGAACACCAGGCCGTGATCCTGCCACGCCTCACCCCAGGCCAGCCGCTCCTCGAGCTGACGGCGCTTGTGCGCCCGGAGCGCGGCGACGGTCGCCGGGTCGAGCGAGATCCGCCGCGCCGACTTCGGCGTCTTCGTGCCGAGCCGGATCTCCGGCTTGCCGTCGACCATAATGAGCCGCTGGACGACCGCCAGGTCGCCAGCGTCCAGGTTCACCGCGGACCAGGGCAGGCCGAGCAGCTCGCCGCGGCGCAGACCGGTCGTCGCGTCGAGCTGCCACAGCGCGGCGAGCCGGTCGGCCGCCATCGCATCCAGGAACACGCGGAGACTGCCCGGCTCCCACACGCGCCGCTCGATCCGGGGGACCTTCGCCGGCCGTGCAGCCTTCAGGGCGGCGACGTTGCGCGTCAGGATGCCCTGCTCGACCGCGCTCGCCAGCATCCCGTAGATCACGCCGTGGACGTGCTTGACGGTCTTCGGCGCGAGGCCGGCCTTGCCGCCCGCTGGGCCGTCCTTGACGGGATGGCGCCGGCCGGTCTCCGCCAGACGGTTGTAGAACGCCTTCAGCGCGCCGGCGGTCAGGTCCTGGAGCTTCACCGTGCCGAGCGCCGGGGTGATGTAGGCGCGGGTGAAGTGCCGGTACGTCTCCAGCGTGTTGTCCTCGACGTTGCCGCGCAGCGCCTCCAGGTGCTCGTCGAGCTGCTGCGCGACGGTCCGGTCAGTCGGGGGGACGTAGGCGCCCTGGTCGAGCGCGCCGAGGATCCTGGTGAGCTCCCGCTCGGCAGCCCGCTTGCTCGTGTGGTAGGGGTGCCATTTCTGCTGACGCTTGCTGGTGATGGGGTCGCGGGGGAGTTCGACGACGGGGTAGTAGCGCACGCCCTGGCTGGTCTGCTTCCGGGCGACGTGGCCGCGGCGGCGGGTCAACGGTCGCCGCCGCCCGTCTGCTCGGCAAGCCACCGGTCAAGGACCGAGCGGCGGTAGCGCCACTGCCGGCCAAGACGGGTAGCAGGCGGGCCCGTCCTCTCCTTCCGCCAGCGCAGCAGCGTGTTGCGGTGGACCTTCAGGTACCTGGCAGCCTCGGCTGGGGTCAGCAGCTCGTCAGGGTCGGGCGGGGTTGCCCTCACGTCTTCGGTCATGAGCTGCACTCTACTGCACCACCTGTCCTCATAGGGGCTCGTCTTCATGCGGCTTGCACCATACTGCACAACAGTATATCATGAGGCCACAGGAAGCAGTAGTGCCCCCGCAGCGAGGACAAGTCGCCCGGGGGCCGGCACAGGAGGGATCAGCTCCCATGCACCAGGCATCATCTCGCGCGCCCGAGCGCGCCACCAACCCCACCGACCGCCTCGCGGAGTTCCACGCGATCGCTGGCCACCCGGGCCCCGCCGACGGGTGCCAGGACTGCCGGGCGCAGCAGCAGCGCCAGCGGCAGGCCGCCAGCGCGCTCCGCGCCCACCAGCGCCACGCCCGCCAGCAGGTCGACGCCGTGATCGACGAGGACCCAGGCGACGAGCAGGCGCAGCAGCGCCGCGACGAGGAGCTAGACGACCTCGGCCCCGAGGAGCCGTTCCAGCGGTGGGAGCGGTGGGGGTGGTGACAACGACCCAGAACGGCCGCTCCCAGCGCCGCCAGGTCCCCGGCGCCAGCGCCAACTACACGATGATCGTGGGCGGCATGGTCGCCTGCCAGCGCTGCGCCTGCCTGCTCCAGGACACGAAGCCGGCGCGCGACCAGCACGACAACCACCATGCCGCCCTGCGGGCGATGTACGAGCGGATCGGAGGCCGGACATGACCCCGGCCGAGCGGGCCGCATGGGCCGCTGCGGTCGCTCAGGTCGAACGGTGCCGCTGCGGTGTCCTGGTGCTCCGCTGGTGGCCGAAGCTGCACGTCTGCGCCTCCCCGGGCGCTTCCCCTGGTGGTGAGCGGCCGTGACCGCCGAGCAGCGCCTCGCCGAGGCGGAAACCCGACTCGAAACGGTGGAGGCCGACTGTCAGCGGCTGCGCGACCTCGCCCGCCACCTGGTCGCCACCGTCGAGCTGCTCGCCGAGGCCGCCGGCGCCAAACCGTACCGTTTGGCGGAGCCGGCTCGCCCGCAGCTCCGTGTCCTCCCCGGTGGCGCGTCGTGAGCGCCGAGACCGCCCCCGCCATGGGCTCGCGCGTGCATGTCCAGGTGTTCGCCGGCGACCTGCTCGCCCACCAGGGGCTCATCCGCCTGGAGTCCTACCCGAGCAGCGGCTACGTGTCGGTGCTGCTCGACGATGGCGCCGGCGTCCGGGTCGCGGTGACCGGCGACCGGTCCAGTGTCCGCATGATCCTGTCGGCCGCGCTAGCGCAGCTCGGCCCCGAGGTCGAGCCCGGCGAGGAGTAGTCATGGGCACGGTCTACCTGCTGCACTTCCTCGCCCCGATCGGCAATCCCGCCAACCGGCGGGCGATGGCGCGCCACTACATCGGCTGGAGCGCGTCGCCGGCGGAACGGATCGCGAAGCACACCGCGGGCGCCGGCGCGGCGATCATGCGGGCCGTGCAGGCCCGGGGGATCGGTTTCGAGGTCGCCGCGACCTGGCCGGGCGGGCGCGACCTGGAACGCCGCTTGAAGCGCCGTAAACACGCGTCACGGTTCTGCCCACTGTGCAATGCCAACCTGAATAGCTACGGATTGACCGTGAATAGCTACGAATTAACTCGAAATGAATAAATTGCCCATCTGACCTACATGGATTATGCTGGACTTGCTCAAGACTTATCGGGATCGAGGCACCTGGAGGGCAAGTTGCCCAGAATCACGGAGATCCCTGACCCGGCCTTACGGCCGACCATTCCCGTCCGGGAGGCGTTCGCCCTCCTCGGCACCAGCGCCCCCACCGGATACGAGCAGATCCGCCAGGGCAACTTCCCGGTGCCGGTCCTACGGCTCGGCCGGTCGCTCAAGGTCCCGACCGCGCCGCTACTGGAGCTGCTCGGCCTGCGGCCCGGCATCAGCGCCCGCCGCCCCGACGACCAGTCGGAGCCGGCCACGCAGCCCGAATCCGGTGAGACAAGGGAGAGATCGCCGCCTATCGCCGCAGGTCAGGACACCTTCCCTAGGTCAGCAGCCTAGTTCCAGCCCGTCGCGAGCGGCCGCTCCGAGGCCCGCCGGCTCGCGATCCAACATCGATGGAGCCTCGAATGCCCCCAGACAAGCAGAACGGCCGGGCGCCGACACCCGACCGCTCCATGACCCCAGACGCCCTGAGTCTACAGCGCGCCTGCGTCGTGGTCGACCTTGGCGCCTGGCGTCGCCGGCGGCTGCTGCGCGACCTGCACCTCGGGCCGACCGTGCCGGTGCCGTGCGGCCCCGGCCCCTGCCGCTGCTATGGCGGCCGAGCAGGGTGGCCGGCGTGAGCGAGCGCACCCCGCCGAGCAACGTCAAGGCGGAAGAGGCGCTGCTCGGCGCAATCCTGCTCGCCAAGCGCCTGCCCGTGGAGATCGCCGCCAAGGTCGAGGAAGCCGACTTCTGGCGGCCGGCGCACCGCACCGTCTGGCGGGCCATCAACGCCCTGGCCGATGCCGGCGACCTCATCACCCCCGTCACCCTGCTCGGCCGCCTCCAGGCCGCCGGCGAGCTGGAGGACATCGGCGGTGCGTCGTTCATCCACGACCTCGCCGCGGCGGCCGGCACCACCGCCGAGGCCCGCCGCTACGCCGAGATCGTCGCCGAGACATCCAAGATCCGGCAGCTCATCGACACGGGCAACCGGATCGCGCAGCTCGGCTACGACGCGCGAGACGCCGGAGCTGCGATCGCCGAAGCCGAGAAGCTCCTGGGCAGAGTCGCGGCGGCCGGCAGCGGCGCTGGCGCCGAGCACACCGCCTCACTCATCCCCGGCGGGTCCTTCATCCTCGACGGCCCCAAGGGCGTCGACGCGGTCTGGGGCGACGGCGACCAGGTCGCCTGGTCAGAAGGCGAGCCGTTCCTGCTCGTCGGCCCGCAAGGGGTCGGCAAGACGACGCTGGCCGGCCAGCTCGTCCTCGCACGCCTGGGGCTGCGCTCCACGGTGCTCGGCATGCCCGTTCAGACGGGCAGGCGCCGCGTCCTGTACCTGGCCTGCGACCGGCCCGCGCAGGTCAAGCGATCCTTCGAGCGGATGGTCACCGAGGCAGACCGGGCCACCCTCGACGCGCGCCTCGACTTCCGCAAGGGCCCCCCGCCGGCCGACTTCGCCAAGCATCCGCGGACCCTGGTCGACCTCTGCCGCGCCGCCGACGCCGACACCGTGGTGATCGACTCGCTCAAGGACGTGGCGCTCGAGCTATCGAAGGATGACGCCGGCGCCGGCCTCAACAGCGCCCACCAGCACGCCGTCGCTGCCGGCATCCAGGTCCTCGGCCTCCACCACCAGCGCAAGAACAGCGCCAGCGGCGGCAAACCGAACAGCCTCGCCGACGTGTACGGCTCAACCTGGATCACCGCCGGCTGCGGCTCCGTCCTTCTCCTGTGGGGCGATGCCGGCGACCCTGTCGTCGAGCTGACCCACCTCAAGCAGCCCGCCGAGCCGATCGGGCCGCTCCAGGTCGCCCACGATCACCAGACAGGCACGTCGACCGTGTTCGAGGCCGTCGACCTGGTCGACCTCGCCCGCCGAAATCCGCACGGTCTCACCGCCGGCAGCGTCGCGGGGATCCTGTTCGACGAGCAGGACCCGAGCAAGGTCCAGGTCGCGAAGGCCCGCCGCAAGCTCGACGGGCTCGTCCGCAAGGGGCTTCTGCACCGCCAGGAGGCGGGCCGGGACAGCCAGGGCCGCCAGGAGCCTGTCCGGTACTTCGCGGTGGCGCTCATCCACAAGGCCGCATCGTGACCGGTTTGGCCGGTACGCGGCCGGTACGGTGGCCCCTTTGCCAGATGCCGGCACGGACCCCGGTACGCCCGGTACGCCCCAGGCCATTCGTGCAGGTCACAGCCGGTACGGCACCCGGTACGCCCTGTACGCCCCCCCATCCGGTACGCCCCCCTCTCTCCTTAAGGAGAGGGGGCGGACCGGGGGGTCGCCCGGAAACGCCTCGAAAGGAAGCCCGATGACCGACCAGCCCGACACCCACGACGGCGAGCGCCAGGACCTGCGCCCCGCTGACCTCCTCCAGGCGATCCGTGACGAACACGCCGCCAGAGCCGCCTCCTGGGCGCCGTGGCAGCTCGACGCTAAGGACCGCAGCCTCTGCGAGCCTGACGGGTACTACGTCGACCTGGAGGACTGCACCACCAGCGCCCACCTCCTGGACTGGATCTTCCAGGTGGCCCGCAAGAGCTGGGCGGACGACCGGGCCATCGCCGGCCTGGTCCGCGCGCTCGACGACGTGCTCCACCCCCAGGCGCACCTCTGCTCGTCCGGTGTCAGCTTGACGCTCAGCCGGGCGGAGATCCGCGCCCTCGTACGGAAGGCCGCCCCATGAGCGTCCGCGAGTCGCTTCGGGAGAAGGCCGTACGGCTGCTGGCCGAAGGCCGTGTCCAGGTCACCTGGGTCGACGACGAGCGCATCGAGGCGCACGTCCGCGGCAGCGACGCCGAGCATGTCGTCACCTACGAGCGGGGCGGCTGGCGCTGCTCCTGCGAAGCCGCCCGCTTCAACCAGCGCTGCAGCCACCTCGCCGCAGCCCAGCTCGTGACCCGCCGGCCGGAGCGGCAGACCGCCGGCCTGACCGCAGCGAGGATGCGCGCCGCACAGGACGAGGCGACCGCCACCAGAAACGGCGCCTCGCGGAGGCGGTCGGCGTGACCCAAAGGGGCAAGCTAGAGCGGGGCAAGATGGCCTCCGGTGACGTGCGAGTCACCGCCCGCCAGCGGGAAGCCAGAGCGCTCCAGCTCCGCCAGGCCGGCCTGACGTACGCCCAGATCGGCAGGCACCTCGGCGTGTGCGAGTCCCGCGCGTGGCGGATCGTCCAGCGCGCTCTCCGCCGCGTCGTCGCCGACCCCCTCGGCGAGCTCCGCCAGCTCGAAAACCTCCGCCTGGACAGCCTGCTCATGGCCGTGTGGCCCAAGGCGATGGCCGGCCAGCTCGAAGCGGTCGACCGGGTCCTCTCGATCATGGCCCGCCGCGCCCGCCTCCTCGGCCTCGACGCGCCCACCCAGCACCAAGTGTTGTCCATCGACGCGATCGACGCGGAGATCGTCCGGCTGGAGGCCGAGCTGCGGGGGCTGGAGGCGGACGGGTGACCCCGGGAGAGCGGGTCGACGCCGATCCGGTCTTGCGCGCCGGTCTCCTCGGGATGGTCGAGAAGGAGATTCGGCAGGCCCGCCACAACTACGCTCCGGTGCCCTCGCGCTACGTGGCGTTCGTCGAGTCCTGCCGACAGGACCCGCCATTGGCTATGGCCGCGTGCGGCCATCAGGTCGACGCGGCCCCCGCGGCGGTCCAACCATCGGCCCATGATGACTGGCTCACCGTCGAGCAGGCAGCGGAGCGGCTAGACCGGAGCGAGCGGACCGTGCGGCGCTGGTGCGCCGAAGGCGTGGTCGAAGCTCAGAGGCTCCCTGGTGGTCGGGACTGGCTGCTGAGGGCGGGCACGGTCGAACAGCAGTCGAACGGGAAGGAGCAGGATGGCAGCCACGGACACCGCCCAGGCGGAGCAGGAGCAGGCGCCGGCGGTGGAGCTGGACGCCCTGGACGAGACCAGGACCGGGACGTTCGCGGGGTGGGGGGCGACGGTGGCGGTGTTCACTGGCGACCTGCTCTCGCATCTGGAGTACCCGCCAGCGCCGACCACGCGCCGCTACCAGGTCGACCCGGTGACGGGCCTGATCGTCGGCAGGATCGCGTGACCGCCACGGCCGTCGAGGTCACGTCGCCTGAGCCGGCCGTCGCCTCCCCGGACGAGGTCCTGCTGATCCCCTGGGACGGCGAGGTGGAGACCAAGGTCCGCCGGCTGGCCAGCCAGTCGATGGTGGCGCTTGCCGACGTGGTCGCCTCCTGGCTGGCCGCCGGCGAGCAGGACGCGCCCGTCCCTGCCGAGGTCGCCGGCGCCGTCAACGTCCTGCTGCCCGTCGAGGTGCTCGCGAGCGTTCGCGCCGAGGCGAAGCGCCGCGGGCTCCAGGTCGGCCAGGTCGCCAGCGCCAGGCTCCAGAGCGTGGCCGAGAGGGGCTGACCGTGTCGTTCGTGAGCATCCTGTTCCCCGACACCGGCGATTTCTTGACCGTGGCCGACCCGAAGACCGAGGCCGGCCAGGCCGCCTGGGAGCGCGCGACCGCCGAGGCCATCGAGTTCAGCCGGAACCCCGGCCAGGCGGCCATGGCCAAGCTGGTGGCGCTCGTCGGCCGGCGCAGCTCGCTCGGCGACCCGACCGACCCCGGCTTCATCGAGAACCTGTCCTCCAGCCACCGCGTCGTCGCAATGGAGCAGGTCGCGCAGGTCGCGGCCACGGCGCATCACCTGGCGGGCCGCAACGCCGACGGCACCCGCAACCCGCCTATCGACGGTGTGGTCACGATGACGCCGCAGGGTGAGGCCATCATCAGCCGGCCGGTCACCAAGGCTTCAACCGCAGACGCCCTGCGCGTGGCCGCCACCCAGGCCGGCCCGCAGCATGCCGACTTTGCGGTCAGGGCCGCCGTCGCCGAGCGGGAGACCGCGCTCCGGGGCAAGGCCGCCGCGCCAGCCAGGCAGCCCACCACGACCGCCGACCTGGTGCCCGCGCAGGATCTGATGCTGTTCAAGGCCGCCCGCTCGGGTCGGCGCGCCGCGGAGGCCGACGGGCTGCGCGCCCGGGCCGCCGAATACCGAGCGCTCGCCAGCGTGCCCGGGATGCCCCCGCCCGACACGCGCACGCTGTTGCAGGCCGCCGACGAGCTCGAACAGCAGGCAGCGGGGTAGCCGCCGTGGCCCGCCTGGTGGTGACCACCGCGGTGGAGCAGGCGACCGGCGTGGAGGGCTGATCGGTGCCCGGCGAAGGCTGGCTTCCCCCGGTTGTGGGGTTGCTTCGGCTCGATAACGCCCAATTCCTCGCGGCGACCCGCGAGAGCACCGCCGCCATGAAGACGACGCAGGCCGAAGGGAAAGGCGCCTACGCCACCCTCGGCGCTGGGGCGGAGAAGGCACTCAAAGCGATCAGCGTGGCGAGCGGGATCGCGGCGGTCGCCTCGATCGCGCTGGCGACCAAGTTCGACTCGGCAATGGAGCGGGTCCATACCCAGGCCGGCGCCGCGCAGGCCGAGGTGGAGAAGATGGGGCCGGCCCTGCTCGACCTGGCCCCGAAGGTCGCCACCGGCCCGGAAGCGCTGGCTGAAAGCCTGTTCCACATCGAGAGCGTGGGACTGCGGGGCGCGAAGGCGCTCGACACCGTGGCTGCCTCGGCGAAGCTCGCGAAGGTCGGCAACGCGGACCTGGAGCAGACCACCAACGCCGTCGCCGCGGCGATGGTCACCCAGATGAAGGACGCCCGCTCCCTCGACCAGATCATCGGCCTGCTCAACGCCACGGTTGGTCAAGGGAACATGAAGATGAACGACCTGACCGCCGCGATCTCCACCGGCATCCTCCCGGTCGCGAAGAACTTCGGGTTGGGCCTGGCCGACGTGGGCGGCGCGCTCGCCGTGATGACGGACCGCGGGATGCACGCCGACGAGGCCGCGACCCGCCTCAAGATGACGATGACGATGATGGAGGCGCCGACCAACAAGGCATCGAAGGCGCTCCACTCGGTCGGTCTGTCCAGCACGCAGCTCGCTCTGGACATGCACAAGCCGGAAGGCCTGGTCACCGCCTTGTCGGACCTGAAGGACCACATGGACAAGGCCGGGTTGTCCGCGATCCAGCAGGCGCAGGTCATCTCCAGCGTGTTCGGCGGTGGCCGCTCCTCGGCGGGTGTGCAGACGCTGATGAACAACCTGACGGTGCTTGAGCAGAAGACCAAGGGGGTGACCGCGGGGGTCGGCAAGTTCGGGGACGCGTGGAGCAAGACGACCGAGACGGCGTCGTTCAAGCTGCACCAGACGACCGCGGCGCTCCAGTCCGCCGGGGTGAAGCTCGGCAATGACCTCCTCCCCGCCGTGACCCGGATCGCCGGGGCGGTCGGCAAGATCGCCGACGCGTTCGCGAAGCTGCCGAGCGGGGCGCAGACCGCGATCCTTGGGATCGGGCTGACCGTCGGCCCGCTGGCGAAGATGGCCACGCTGACCCTGAAGGCACGGGACGCGTGGATCGCGCTGCGGACCGCCAAGCTCGCCCAGGTCGGCGTGGACGCCACCGTCGGCGCTGCCGAGACCGGCCTGGCCGCCAAGACCGCCGCGGAGGGGGTCGCCGCAGCCGGCGCGTCGCGGGCGCTCGGGGGGGCCGGGATGGCTGGCGCGCTCGGCAAGGTTGGGATGGTCGGGCTTGCCGTGGCCCCCGTCATCTACGCGCTGACCACCAAGACGCAGGACTTCCACAAGGTCACCCAGGACCAGACCGCCGCGGTGCAGCGGTACGGGTTGACGCTCGGGGTCGGGCTGACGGCGCTGAACGGCGCCAAGAGCGGCGCGGACAGGATGCGGGACTCCTTCGCCGCGGCGAGCGCGGCGATGGTCGACGGCCGCCACAAGGCGCTGGCCTACCACGACGCGCTCCGCGCGCTGAACATGACCGTGCACACGACGGTGCTGACGACCTATGTGGGTAAGCCGGCGCCGGGGACTAGCGTGCCGGGGCCGTCCCGGCGGATGGCCGCCGGTGGTGTCCTGGACGAGCCGGTCGTCGGTGTTGGCATGCGTTCCGGCCGGTCGTACAGTCTCGGAGAGGCCGGCCCGGAAGCGGTTGTCCCCCTCGGCGGGCACGGTGGCGGCCGCGGCGGTAGTGGGGGCGGTGGCGGGACGACGGTCAACGTGTACGTCAGCGCCGGCGGGATTCTGCTCGGCAGCCCCCAGGAGGTCGCGGCGAAGCTGATGATGCCGATCCGCAACGAGCTGCTGAGGCATGGCATGCGCAACCCGACCATCTTCAGCAACTCGGGGATCCCGAGGGTGAAGGCGTGAGCGGCGACCAGGGCCCCGACGCGGAGCGGATCCTCGGCGAGCTGGGCGACCCGGCGGACGAGCTGCTCGCCGTCAGCGTGGCGGTCCAGGAGGTCGAGCAGGTCTGCGCGGGCCTGGATAGCGCCGTCCGCGACTACCTGGACGCGCGCCTCCCGGCCGCCGCTGCGGTGCTGGTCCGCGAGCTGGTGGACCCGGGGCAGGTGCTCCGGGCCGGGCTGGCCGCCTGGGCGAGAGCGTTCGCGCAGGAGCTGGAGCGCGACCAGGACGACCCGGCTACCTGAGCCAGCGGTAGATGGCCCTGCGCGCCACCCTGCGGGCGCTGTAGGCGCCGAGGGCTCTCGGCCCTCTGCTGGCTGCCCTGGCGGCGTACAGGGCGCCCACGAGGCTCCAGAAGGCGCTGCGGCGGCGGTAGGTCATAGCCTCTACCCGGGGTCTTTCTCGAGGATCTGCTGGACGCGGCCGTGACTGATCCCGACCGCGTCGGCGATCTGCCGGAACGACCAGCCATGCCGGTCCCGTAGCTGGCGG
>Ga0137371_10004247_pt1 | contig 11230 bp, 12 predicted proteins | sample SagtaG_7_FD_104919 | JGI IMG/M metagenome (GOLD analysis project Ga0137371, IMG submission 104919) | Vadose zone soil microbial communities from Sagehorn Ranch, Mendocino, California, USA - Sage1_R_40_16 metaG | ecosystem: Environmental > Terrestrial > Soil > Vadose zone | place: USA... | reverse complement strand
GCCGACGGCATGACGTTCACGATGCTCGACCCGGCGCGGAGCTCGACCGGCGCGCTCGGCGCCCCCGGCGGCGGGCTGGGCTACAGCGGCCTGCCCGGCGTCGCGGTGACCCTCGACACCTACCAGAACTCGGGCACCACCGACCCCTCGGCCAACTTCGTCGCGGTGGCCACTGGCGGGACCGGGTCCGCGCTCACCTACGCCGCCACGTCGACCGCGATCGGCAGCCTGCGAACCGGCACGCACGCCGTGGACGTGACCGTCACCGCCGCCGGGCACGTCGTGGTCAAGATCGACGGCGCTCAGGTCATCGACGTGGCCGTCGCGCTGCCGGCCAACGTGATCGCCGGCTTCACCGCGGCCACCGGCGGCAGGACCGACCAGCACACGGTCCGGGACGCGGTCATCGGTTACTGAACGTCGCCAATCGATCGCGCCAGAGCGGACTGCGATCGGATTGGCTGGGTACCGGTATGTGGGGAGCGACCGGTACGAACGCGGCTCCCCCGAACCGGAGGGAGATCACGATGGGTATCGGCATAAGCGTCTTCTTGATGGCCCTCGGCGCCATCCTCGCCTTTGCCACCAATGTCTCCGTCAGCGGCCTCGACCTGAACGTGGTCGGCATCATCCTGATCGCCGTCGGCGTGATCGGCCTGCTGACCACGTTGCTCATCTTCGCCCCGCGGCGGCGGATGTCCCGCGTGGAGCGTCGCGTCGCCGACCGTCCGTACGCCGACGGCCCGTACGCCGACCGTGCCTACGCCCGCCGTCCGGTGGTCGACGATGACCGTTCGGTGGTCGAGGAGCGTCGCACCTACGACGACGGGCTGTGACCGCCGGCGGAGGTGTGCTGCAGGATCGCGGGGACCACGACGTCCCAGACCTCCGGCGGGGGCATCTGGTGGCCGACGTCCTGTAGCGGGACCAGCCGGGCGCCGGGGATCTCGTTGGCCAGCGCCTCCCCGTGACCGTAGGGGAACAGCGGATCCTCGGTGCCGTGCAGCACCACCGTGGGCGCGACGATCTGGGCGAGGCGCGGGCGGATCGGTTCGCCTCCGTCGTCGAGGATCCAGTGGTTCGTCTGGCTGGCCGCCATGTCCGTGGTGCGGTCGTACACCCGGCCGGCGAGCCGCCGCACCCGCGCCTCGTCGACCGGGAGCAGGCCGGCGTACTGCCGCTCGCCCTCGACGATGTAGTCGATCACCGCTGCCCGGTCCGACCAGTCGGGCGATGGCGCGGGCGTCTCGCGGCTGGCTCTCAGCCGCTCGGCGACCGGCGGGAGATCCGGCGCCGGACCCGGGCTGGTCGCGATCAGGGTGAGCGACGCGACCCGCTCGGGATGGTCCACGGCGATGTGCTGCGCCATGGCGCCACCCGCCGATATGCCCACGACGTGGGCCCGTCCCAACCCAAGGGCGTCGAGCAGGCCGACTGCGTCGGCGACCAGGTCGGCCCCCGTGTACTGCGGAGCACCGGCCGGGTAGCTCACCGACCTTCCGGTGTCCCGCTGGTCGTAGCGGACGACGAACCGGCCGCCGTCCGCCAGCCGCTGGCAGAGCTCGTCGTCCCACCAGTCCATCGAGGCCGCGAGGCCGCCGATGAGCAGGATCGCCGGCGCGGCCGGGTCACCGAAGGTCCCCACGCACAGGTCGACGTCGTTCGCCCGCACGACGCGTTCGGTGCCGGATGCCATGGCAGACACGCTACTGGGGGCGCCGCGAGCGGGACGCGGGTGCCGCTCCCACCCGGATGTACTGTGCGCGGGGCGGCTGTCGCCGGCAGTCTGCTGACGCACCGGGAGGGGTGGCGTGCGACGGAGGAGGTGGGCGGCCCGGTTGGCACCCCGGTGCGGCCGGAGCTGCCTCGCGGTCCTGGCGGTGGCGGGCCTCGCGGCGGCGCTGGCCGGCTGCAGCGGAGGTTCGAAGCCCCTGGCGAGTCCCAGCACGGCGGTGGCCGGCACGCCGACCGCGTCGGCCGGCCCGACCTCGGCACCGGCCCGCACCCAGGCGACCGCCGAGATCGAGCGCACGTTCGTGACGTTCTTCGCGGGTAGCACCCCGGCCGCCACCAAGATCGGGCTGGTGCAGAACGGGCAGCGGTTCGCGCCTATCATCCAGGCCCAGGCGACCTCGGAGCTGGCCAGGAGCACCACCGCCACGGTCGGCAGGGTGACGCTGACCTCGCCCACCACCGCGACCGTGACCTACACGGTCCTGCTCGGCGGCAAGCCCGCGCTGCCGAACCAGCCCGGCCAGGCGATCCTGGTGAACGGCGGCTGGAAGGTCGCGGCCGCGAGCTTCTGCCAGCTGCTCGCGCTGGAGGGCCAGAAGGTTCCCGGCTGCCCGGGCGAGGGATGACCTCGGCCGTCGCGCCGGCACCCACGCGCACCGGCCGCGCGCTCGCGACCGTCTGCGGTGTGCTGTTCCTCACCTTCCTGGACACCACGATCGTCGCGGTGACGCTCGGCGACGTGCAGTCCGACCTGCACGCCGGGGTCACCGCGTTGCAGTGGGTGGTCAACGCCTACGCGCTGGTGTTCGCCAGCCTGATGCTCACCGGCGGCAGCCTGGGCGACCGGCTGGGCCGCAAGCGGGTCATGCTGGTCGGGCTCGGAGTGTTCGCCGCGGGCTCGCTGCTCGGCGCGCTGGCGTCCAGCGTGGGAGTGCTGCTCGCGGCTCGGGCGGTGATGGGGGTCGGCGCGGCCGCCTCCGAGCCGGGCACGCTCTCGGTGATCCGCCACCTGTACCCGCAGCCGCGGGCCCGGGCCCGGGCGATAGGGGCGTGGGCGGCGGTGTGCGGGCTGGCGCTCGCGTTCGGACCGATCGCGGGCGGGACGCTGGTCGGCGTCGGCGGGTGGCGCGCCGTCTTCTGGTTCAACCTGGCGGTCGGGGTCCTGCTGCTGGCCGCCGCGGCCCGCCTGGTGCCGGAGAGCGCCGACCCGCGGCCGGGCGGGGTGGACGTCCCGGGCTTCCTGCTCGGCGCGGTCGCGCTCGCCGCGGTGATCTTCGCCGTGATAGGCGGGGAGGACGCCGGGTACAGGGCGGGCTGGGTGGTCGCGCTGTTCGCGGTCGGCGCGATCGCGCTGCCGGCGTTCCTGCTGGTCGAGTCTCGCAGTCGGGCGCCGATGCTGGATCCGCGCTACTTCCGGCTCCCCGGCTTCAGCGGCCCGCTGGTGGTCGCGTTCGCCGTCTACTTCGGAGTGTTCTCCATCTTCTTCTTCACCGCGCTGTACCTGGAGGTGGTCGTCGGCTACTCCGGGTACCGAACGGCGGGTCAGTTCGCGCCGATGGCGGTGGCCATGGTCGGCGGCTCGCTGCTGACCGGCCGGTGGGTGGCCCGATCCGGCGGGCGGATCCCGATGGTCACCGGGTGCCTGCTGGCCGCCGCCGGCATCCTGCTCACCGAGCGGTATCTCGGCCGGGACGACCCGTTCGACCCGCTGCTGCTGTCGCTGGGCGTGGCCGGGCTGGGGTTCGGGATCGCGGTCGTCCCGGTGACGTCGGCGGTCCTCGGGCTGGTGCCGGCGCAGCGCTCCGGAATGGCCGCGTCGGCCACGAACACCAGCCGGCAGCTCGGCGCCGTGTTCGGCACCGCGATCCTCGGCTCGATCGTCAACGCCCACCTGACCTCGGACCTGTCCGCCCGGCTGGGCCAGCTCAACATCCCGGCGAACTTCCAGTCGATCGTCATCGACGCGGTCGAGCGAGGCACCGTGCCCAGCGCCGGCAGCGGCGGCGCGGCCGCTGCCAGCGCGGCGTTCGGGCCCATCGTCCAGCAGGTCATCGACGCCGCCTACGCGGCATTCCGGGCCGGGCTGCACACCTCGCTCCTCAGCTCCGCGGCGCTGATCGTCGCTGCCGCGGCGGTAGCGCTGTTGACCGTCCGGTCGGACGCAACCTAGCGGCCGCCCATCCCGAAAAGGTCACCCGCTGCCGGTTCGCCGGTTTCGGCCGCCGGCGGATCGGCTCCGGTCGGCCTCGGCGCGCACTTGCGCAACCCGCTGATGGGATATGCCGAGCAGCGCCGCCACATCGCGTACGGACAGCGACGCGGGCAGCTCAGCCACCGCCCGTCGGATTGCCTCGGCGGACTGGCGTTCGGCCTGTGCGGCCTCGGCGCGCGCCCGGAGGGGATGGCCGGGGCGTCCGGCGGCGTTTCGGTGCCGGAGGGGGGCCGGCTGGGGTCGCGTCACATCGGCTGGATCTCGTTCGTCAGGGCGATGACGGACTGTGAGCGGAGGAGGTGACCGTGGACGACGAGCGCGACTGGCTGGCCGAGCGGTTCGAGGCACACGGCACCCACCTGCGGGCGGTGGCCTACCGGATGCTCGGCTCGCTGACCGAGGCGGACGACGCGGTCCAGGAGGCTTGGATACGGCTCAGCCGTTCGGACACCAGCGGGGTGCAGAACCTGGGCGGGTGGCTGACCACGGTGGTCGCCCGGGTGTGCCTGGACATGCTGCGCTCGCGCAGGTCACGGCAGGAGGAGCCGCTGGACGGGCACCTGCCGGAGCCGATCGAAGCGAGCGCGGCCGCAACCGTCGACGACGACCCGGCCGACCACTCGGTCCTCGCCGACTCGGTGGGCTCGGCCCTCCTGGTCGTGCTCGACCTGCTCGGACCGGCCGAACGGCTCGCGTTCGTGCTGCACGACATGTTCGACATGCCGTTCGACGAGATCGCCCCGATCGTGGACCGCTCCCCGGCCGCGGCGCGGCAGCTGGCCAGCCGGGCCCGCCGCCGGGTGCGGGGGTCGGCTCCGGTTCCGGACGCCGATGTGGGCCGCCAGCGAGAAGTCGTCGACGCGTTCCTCGCCGCCGCGCGCAACGGTGACTTCGAGGCGCTCGTCGCGGTGCTCGACCCGGACATCGTGCTCCGCGCCGACGTCGGCACGGTACGCGCGGGCGGGTCGAGGGAGGTGCACGGTGCCCGGGCGGTGGCAGAGCAGGCGCTCACCTTCGCGCGGCTCGCCGAGTTCGCCCAGCCGGCGCTGGTGAACGGTGCCCCGGGATTCGTGGTGGCTCCGCGCGGACGGCCGTATGCGGTCGTCGGCTTCACCGTCGCGCACGGGAAGATCATCGAGATGGATGTGTTCGCCGACCCCGAGCGGGTCCGCCGCCTCGACCTGACGGTCCTGGACGACTGACCGCGCCGCGGATCACCCGTTCGCGCGGGCGGCGGGCGACGCGACAGCGCCTACTATCGCCGGGCGCGAACAACCACCCCCGCATCCGCGTCGGACAGGAGCAGGATCACATGGCGCGTCCCGGCAACCCGACCCTGCTGGCCAGCGCGGTGCTGGTCGGTCTCGTCCTGATCGTCGTCGGCATCGTGCTCGCCGTGGGCAGCCATCCGCTGCGCGGCCCGGCGCTGATCGTCCTCGGCGTGGTCGCCGTGCTGGCCGGCGTCCTGGTCGACCGGCGGGCCAGGCGGGCCGGCGCCAGGTAGCGCCCATTGCGAGCACCCGGGTGCCGGGCCTGCCCCTCCCCCTGGCCCGGTCGCCGGTGGACCGTCCGGGCCGGCGCCCCGGGCGCGTGCCGGCGATGTCCGGAGCCCGGCGCCCCGCCCGGCCCGGGCTAGGCCGAGGCCTAGCGTGAGTGCCATGCGGTACGACCCGAGCCAGCTCCCGGACGACCTGCCGGTCCCGGCCGACGACGGCGCCGCCGACCATCTCGCCGGCCTGGCCGTGCCGCGGCTGGAGCTGCCGTCCACCGACGGCCGGCCGTTCCGGGTCGACCTGGTGCCGGACGGCGCCAGCCGCCTGGTGCTCTACGCCTACCCGCGGACCGGGCGGCCCGGCGAGGACCCGCTGGTCCCGGACTGGGACGCCATCCCCGGCGCCCGCGGCTGCACCCCCGAGTCCTGCGGCTTCCGAGACCACGCCGCGGACCTCGCCCGCGCCGGCGCCGCGGTGGCCGGCCTGTCCACTCAGGACACCGGCTACCAGCGCGAGGCGGTGCGGCGGCTGCGGCTGCCGTTCCCCCTGCTGTCCGATGTGGACCTGCGGCTGACCGAGGGTCTGCGGCTGCCGACCTTCGAGGCAGCCGGCCACCGGCTGCTGCGCCGGCTCACCCTGGTGGTGCGCGACGGGCGGATCGAGCACGTCTTCTACCCGGTCTTCCCGCCGGACCGGCACGCCGAGCAGGTGCTCGACTGGCTCACCGAGGTCTCGGGGACAGGGCACCGGCCTGGGGCCTGATCCGTGGATCTTGGTGGATGCCCGCGGCGATCCAGGCGCCGTCCGGCAAGGCGGAGGAGGAGCCGATACCGGATGTGTATCGGCGACGCATCCGGGGTCCCCGCGGACACGTGGAGCGTCGCCGGTGTCGCACGGCCGGTGCCAACCGGCGCGGACGCGGAGCGTTTTCGTGGGGCGGTGGACAACGCAGACCGTGTCATAGAAGGCCGCGCTGGCCGCCACGTCGGCGCACTGGATGGACACGTGATCGAGCATGCCGACCATCCTGTCGGGTTCACGCCCTGAGCGAAACCGGGGTCCCGGCCGCCACAAGTGGCTGACACGCTGGCCTGATGCAGCCGGATTTCGGTGACGGCTTCGCCGGAACGGAGCGGAACGACCGGTACGACCCGTTCGACCGCGGCCCGTTCCCGGTCGGCGTGGTGACCGTCCAGGCCCCGGACCCGGCCCGGGACCGGCTGTTCCCCTGCGAGATCTGGTATCCGGCGGCCGCGCACCATGCCGGCCAGGATCTGGCGCCGGACACCCGGGACCTGGTGGCGGCGCGGCCCGACGACACCCCGCGGGCGCGGGCCGCGGTGCGCGACGCGGAGCCCCGGCCCGGAACCTATCCGCTCGTCGTGTTCTCCCATCACGGCGGCGGGCACCGGCGGTCCGCGACGTACCTGTGCACCCACCTGAGCAGCCACGGGTATCTGGTCGCGGCCTTGGATCACTCGGAGGTGGTCGCCGAGGAGTTGCGGCCCACCGGGGACGACACCCCGGCGCAGCGCATGGCGCGAGTGGACGCCTGGATCGCGAACCGGGTGCCGGACATCGGCTTCCTGCTCGACCGCGTGCTCGGTGGCGACGCCTGGCGCTCGGCGGCGGTCCCCGACCCGGGCCGGGTCGGCATCGTCGGGCACAGCTTCGGAGGGTGGACCGCGCTCGCCGCACCCGACGCCGAGCCGCGCATCCGGTCGGTGGTGGCGCTGGCTCCGGGCGGAAGCTCCATGCCGAGACCGGGGATCATCCCGGCGCGGCTGGCGTTCGGCTGGGCTCGGGAGGTGCCGACGCTGTATCTGGTCGCCGACGGCGACGTCTGCACACCGCTGGACGGGATGTACGAGTTGTTCGACCGGACGCCGGCAGCCCGCCGCATGGTCATCCTCCACCGGGCCGACCACCTGCACTTCGCCGACAACGTGGAGAGCGAGCACGAGGCCCTCCGGGCCATGTCGCTGCCCGGGGACGCGGCCTGGATCCCGAAGGCGATGCGGCCGATCGGCGAGCTCCGGACCGGAGCGCAGGCCCACCTTGCCGTGCGCGGGCTCACCGTCTGCCATCTGGACGCGACGATGAGGCAGCAGGACCAGGCGCAGCGCCTGCTCGCCGGGGACCTCGGCGCCGCGCTCGCCGCACGCGGCGTCGAGGTCAGCGTGCACGCGTCCTGACCCGGTCGGGCCCGGGACCGACCGCGGCGCCGGGCCCGGTCAGGACACCGACGGCGGCCACCACCGACCCGACGACCAGCAGGCTCGCCACGGCCAGGAGGCCGGAGGAGGTTTCATCGTGCCGACGAGGTTACAAGGCGCGCTCCGGTGACCGCCGCGCTACCGGCCGTCCCGTACCGGTCCGGCGACCGCCGCTGTGCGACGATCGCGCGTGGCGCCGATGAGTTCGGCGGGCGGGCGGCGTTCCACTGGCATGACGCAGCTACTTCAGGACGTGGGTGTGGCCGGGACCGAGCAGGACGCGGTGGTCGCCGCCGCGACGTCGGGTGACCAGGGCGCGTTCGAGGCGCTCGTGCACCGGCATCGGCGCGAACTGCACGTGCACTGCTACCGGATGCTGGGGTCGTTCACCGACGCCGAGGACCTGGTGCAGGAGACGTTCCTGCGGGCCTGGCGCAGCCGGGACGGCTTCTCCGGCGGAGCGGGGTTCCGGGCCTGGCTGTACCGGATCGCCACCAACGCCTGCCTGGACGAGATCCGGCGCGGCTCGCGCCAGGTGCGGTCGCTGAGCTCGCTCGCGGAGGTGCCGTGGCTGCAGCCGTACCCGGACCGGCTGCTCGACGAGGTCGCCCCCGGTGAGGCCGAGCCGGACGCGGCCGTGGTGGCGCGGGAGACGATCGAGCTGGCGTTCCTGGCCACGCTGCAGCTGCTGCCGACCCAGCAGCGAGCCGCCCTCATCCTGCGGGACGTGGTCGGCTGGTCGGCGGCGGAGACCGCGCGGATGCTGGAGACCAGCGTGGCCGCGGTCAACAGCGCGCTGCAGCGGGCCCGCGCCACGCTGCGCGAGCGGCTGCCGGACCGCGGCCTCGACCGGCCGGCCGGGGACCTGACCGGACCGGAGCGGGAGTTGCTGGCCCGGTACGTCGACGCGCACACCCGCTGCGACGCCGCGGGGATGGCCGCGCTGGTGCGGGAGGACGTCCGGGTCACCATGCCCCCCGCGCCGACGTGCTACCAGGGCCTCGACTCGCTCGCGCCGCTGTACGAGCTGGCCTTCGGCCCCAACCGGATGGGCGACTGGCGGGTGCTGCCCACCCGCGCCAACCGCCAGCCGGCGGCCGCCTGCTACCTCCGCCGTCCCGGCGAGTCCACCTACCGCGCGTTCAAGCTCGACCTGCTGCGGGTCGAGGGCGGCGCCGTCGCCGAGTTCACCACGTTCGACGCCGGCCTATTCCCGGCCTTCGGGCTGCCGGCCACCCTGCCCGGAGACGTCGAGCGATGAGCGAGACGCTGTTCCGGTCCGCGGGCGATGCGGCGGACCTGCTCCGCCGCGGGGAGATCTCCTCCCGGGAGCTGACCGAGTTGCTGCTGGCCCGGATCGCCGCCGTCAACCCCGGGCTGAACGCGGTGGTCGAGCTGCGCGCCGAGGCGGCGCTGCGGGAGGCCGCCGAGGCGGACCGGGCGATGGCCGCGGGCGCCCGGGCGCCGCTGCTCGGCGTGCCGATCACGGTCAAGGAGAGCTTCGACGTCACCGGGCTGCACACCACCTGGGGCAACCCGGCGTTCAAGGACCACCTGGCCGACTCGGACGCCACCGTGGTGCACCGGTTGCGGCAGGCCGGCGCGGTGATCGTCGGGAAGACGAACGTGCACTTCATGCTCGCCGACTTCGGGCAGACGGCGAACGACCGGTACGGCGTGACCAGCAGCCCGTGGGACCCGGCGCGCACCCCGGGCGGCTCCAGCGGCGGGGCCGCGGCCGCACTCGCCGCCGGCCTGACCTTCCTCGAGTACGGCTCGGACCTGGTCGGCTCGGTGCGCATCCCGGCCAGCTTCTGCGGCGTCTACGGCCTGCGGCCAAGCGTGCAGACCGTTCCGTTGACCGGGTTCCAACCGCCCGGTCCGCCGGCCGGCCCGAGCGACATGCGGTACATGTCCGCGGTTGGCCCGCTGGGCCGATCCGCCGGCGACCTGCGCACCGCGTTGACGGTGACGGCCGGTCCCGAGCCGCCGGCGGCGAACGCCTACACCTGGGCGCTGCCGCCGCCGCGGCACACCCGGCTGGCCGACTTCCGGGTCGGCGTCGTGCTCGACCACGGCCACGCCCCGGTCTCCAGCGAGGTCGGCGCGCTGCTGTCCGACGCCGTGGCGGAGCTGAGCAGGGCGGGTGCGGCCGTGGTCGAGGGCTGGCCGAACGGCGTGGACCCGGTGCGGGAGTACGAGTCGTTCGGGTACCACGTGCGGCTGTTCCTCGCCTTCCAGGAGCCCGGCGAGCCGGCCGGCACGCTGGCCGAGCTGGTCGAGCACGACCGCCGCCGGATGTCAGCCCGCTCGGCCTGGGGCCGCTACTTCGAGGACGTCGACGTGTTCCTGTGCCCGACGACCTTCACTCCGGCGATCCCGCACGACAGCAGGCCGTTCGAGGAGCGCACGGTCGGCACTCCGAAAGGCGAGCGCCCGTACTCCGACCTGCCCTTCTGGATCTCGCACGCCTCGCTGCCGGGCCTGCCGGTGGTGGCCGCGCCGATCGGGCGGACCCCCGGCGGCCTCCCGGTCGGGGCACAGATCATCGGCCCGCTCTACCAGGACGACGCGGCGCTCACCTTCGCCGAGCTGCTCGCAGACCTCATCGGCGGCTACCAGCCTCCGCCCGCCGGCGCAGCCGGAGGTACAGCAGCGACCCGGCGGTGAGCACGAGCGGCCAGGCCAGGTACGGCCCGGTCGTCACCAGCAGGGCCAGCACGGCGACCAGCGCCAGCACGGCCACCGCCCGGCCGGTGCTGCCCCGGGGCAGCAGCCGGACCGCCGCCGCGACCCCGACCAGGTACACGGTCACGAACGACCCGGTGGTGAGCAGCACGAGCGGGCGCGGACCGGTGGAGGCGAGCACGACGGCCAGCAGCGCGGCGAACGACAGCCCCGAGTTGAGGCCCAGGCTGCGCCGCGGCACCTCGCCGGCCTGGCTGCCGCGGGCCAGCCACCGCGGGAGCGCCCCGTCCCGGCCCAGCGCCGCGCCGAGCTTCGCCGCTCCGGCGTAGTAGACGTTCATCACGCCGAAGGTCAGCAGCAGCGCCGCGGCCGCGGCCAGCGCGCTGGCGTGGCCGCCGAACGCGGTGGCCAGCAGCTGCCCCAGCGGGGCGTCGGTGTCGTCGGCGGCCGGGCCCAGCACGGCGATGACGGCGAACGCGACGGACAGGTAGAGCACGCCGACCACGACGACCGCGACGGCGGTGGCCCGCGGCAGGTCCCGGGCCGGCCGGCGGAACTCGGCGGCGAGGTGGGTGATCGCCTCCCAGCCGACGAAGCTCCACACCAGCAGCGCGGCGGCCGGGGCGATCGCCGCCCATCCGTGCGGGGCGAACGGCCGCAGGTTCTCCAGCCGGGCCCGGTGCACCGAGAGCACGACGCCGACCAGCAGGAACGCGACCAGCAGCCCGGCCAGCCAGAGCTGCACCCGGCCGGCCAGCCGCACCCCAAGCCAGTTCGTGGCGGTGACCGCGATCATGAGGCCAGCCGCGGTCAGCGCCGTGGTCCGAGCCCCGCCACCGGTCGCGGCCGCGACGTAGCCGCCGCCGAACAGCGCTGCCGCGGACGCT
>Ga0137371_10004246_pt1 | contig 11230 bp, 8 predicted proteins | sample SagtaG_7_FD_104919 | JGI IMG/M metagenome (GOLD analysis project Ga0137371, IMG submission 104919) | Vadose zone soil microbial communities from Sagehorn Ranch, Mendocino, California, USA - Sage1_R_40_16 metaG | ecosystem: Environmental > Terrestrial > Soil > Vadose zone | place: USA: California... | reverse complement strand
TCTGTCGGCCCCTCCCGCGTTTCGGCCCCCTCCGGTGGCGTTTCCGGCCCGCCGGTCGGCGCTGTCGGCTCGGGTTCCGCACCCCGTGCCGCCGGTACGGAGGGCGTGGCCACGGAGGGCGCGGCCACCGATCGGGGCACTGACGGGGCCGATGTGGACGGCGCGGCAGCGGATGGCGCGGCCACGGACGGCGCGGCAGCTACGGACGGCGCGGCAGCGGATGGCGCGGTCAACGGTGGCATTCTCCACGACAACGGTGGCCTTCCCGCCGACATAGGGCTCGCCGTCATCGAGGGTCTCGCCGATGACGTACAGATCTCGGCCACGGACTGCGGTGTCAGCATCCGGATGAGCTGGCCCTTGGCACCCGGTGAGTGAGAATACGGTTACTTGAAGATATCCTAATTATAACGAATCAATTACGGACGTGTTAGGAAACTAGCCAAAGTTACGTTCTGCCGCCGCCATGCGTAGACTCCCGCCACTGCAGTGATGGCATTGCCCAGGACCGCCCGTGCGGTCTGCGTCGCTGCCCGGCGCCGGTCTTTCCGGCGGCGGCGTGTTTGGTATGCGGGAGCGTCGGTGCCCGCCTTGAGGAGGACGGATGAGTGGGCTCACCCTGGCCGGGGCGAGTAGCGCAGTACACCTGAGCGGCGGCAACCTGAGCCTGATCGTCGTCGTCGCGGTAATCGCGCTGCTCGCGCTGGCGGTGGCTGGCTGGCTGGTGCGCGAGGTGCTCGCGGCCGGCCAGGGAACCGAGAAGATGCAGGAGATATCGCGCGCGGTCCAGGAGGGGGCGGCGGCCTATCTGCGGAGGCAGTTCAGGACTCTGGGCGTGTTCGTAATCCTGATCTTCTTTGTCCTGCTGCTGCTTCCCGCCGATTCAATCGGCGTGCGGTGGGGGCGCTCTGCCTTCTTCGTGGTCGGTGCCGTGTTCTCGGCGCTGACCGGGTTCACCGGCATGTCCCTCACGGTCCGTGGCAACGTCCGGGTCGCGGCCGCGGCTCGTGACACCGGCGAACGCCACGCCCTGCGGATCGCGTTCCGCACCGGCGGCGTCGCCGGAATGTTCACGGTCGGCCTGGGCTTGTTTGGCGCGGCGATCGTGGTGCTGATCTTCAGGGCGAACGCCCCAAGCGTGCTGGAGGGGTTCGGCTTCGGCGCCGCACTTCTCGCGATGTTCATGCGTGTCGGCGGCGGCATCTACACCAAGGCGGCGGACGTCGGCGCCGATCTGGTCGGCAAGGTCGAGAAGGGCATCCCAGAGGACGACCCACGCAACGCGGCCACCATCGCCGACAACGTCGGCGACAATGTGGGCGACTGCGCGGGGATGGCCGCCGACCTTTTCGAGTCCTATGCGGTGACGCTGGTGGCCTCGCTCATCCTCGGCAAGGTGGCGTTTGGGAACCAGGGCCTGGTCTTCCCGCTCATCGTCCCGATGATCGGCGTGATCACCGCAGTGATCGGCATCTTCGTCGTCGCGCCGCGCAAGGGCGACCGAAGCGGCATGAGCGCCATCAACCGCGGCTTCTTCGTGTCGGCGGTGATCTCGGCCGTGCTTGTCGCGGTGGCTGCGTTCGTCTACTTGCCCGCTAAGTTCAGCGGCCTGGACGGGCTGAGCGACACCGCGATCCTGTCCCACGGCGGGAGCCCGCAGTGGCTCGCAATCGGCGCGGTACTCATCGGCCTGGTGCTCGCGAGCGCCATCCAGTTGCTGACCGGGTACTTCACGGAGACCAACAGGCGCCCGGTCCGCGAGGTCGGCGAGAGCTCGCTCACCGGCGCGGCAACGGTGATCTTGTCCGGTGTGTCGGCCGGCCTCGAATCGGCCGTGTACTCCGCCTTGCTGATCGGCGGTGCCGTCTACGGCGCCTTCCTGCTCGGCACCGGCAACGCCACACTCGCGCTGTTCGCGGTGGCGCTTGCAGGCACCGGCCTGCTCACCACCGTCGGCGTGATCGTGTCGATGGACTCCTTCGGGCCCGTCACCGACAATGCCCAGGGCATCGCGGAGATGTCCGGCGACATCGAGGGCGAAGGCGCGCAGGTGCTCACCCACCTCGACGCGGTGGGGAACACCACCAAGGCGATCACCAAGGGAATCGCGATCGCGACCGCCGTCCTCGCGGCGACCGCGCTGTTCGGGTCGTTCCGCACGGCGGTCGTTGGCGCGCTCAGCAAGACCGCTCCTGCCTTCAGCCTGTCGGTCGACAAGCCGAACGATCTGGTCGGCCTCCTCATAGGCGCATCGGTGGTCTTCCTGTTCGCAAGCCTGTTGATCATGGCGGTGGGCCGGGCGGCTCAGCGGGTGGTATTTGAGGTCCGTGAGCAGTTCCGCACCCGGCCCGGGATCATGGACTTCACCGAGAAGCCCGAATACGGGCGCGTGGTGGACATCTGCACCCGCGATTCGCTTCGTGAGCTCGCCACGCCTGGCCTGCTCGCGGTCCTCACACCGATCGCGATCGGATTCGGGCTCGGGTACGCGCCGCTCGGATCCTTCCTGGCCGGCGCCATCGCGGTCGGCGCGCTGATGGCGGTGTTCCTGGCTAACTCGGGCGCCGCATGGGACAACGCGAAGAAACTGGTCGAGGACGGACACCATGGCGGCAAGGGCTCAGAGGCGCACGCCGCGACGGTGATCGGCGACACGGTCGGCGACCCGTTCAAGGACACCGCCGGCCCGGCGATCAACCCATTGCTCAAGGTGATGAACCTCGTGTCACTGCTCATCGCCCCGAGCGTGGTGACCTACAGCCACAACGTCGCCCTGCGGACCGTCACGACGGTCGTCGCGGTCGGAATCGTGGTCACGATGATCGTTATTTCCAAGCGGCGTTCCGCGGCCATGAGGCCCTCCGCACCCGCTGAGGTGCCTGTCGAGGTCACCGGCGCTGGCGGCGGCTCCGCAGGTGCGGTGGAGGCGGGTCGTGACACGCCCGCCGGGACAGATAGCACTGGGGCCACTGGCGTGGCATCGGACGATGCCGAGAAGGCGGCGCGGGCAAAGCGCTGACCGCTCTCGCGGCTTTGTACTCCAGGATGTCGTTACTGGCCGGTATTTCAGGGGCCAGAACAACGTTTTGGAGTACAAAGAAGTTCTTTGGGCACCGCTACGCCTCCTCGGCGTCGGCGGCTTCGACCTCGTCGCGCGAGATACCGAGCAGATACAAGATCGCATCCAGGTAGGGCACGCTCACCGAGGTGTCGGCAGCATCGCGCACAACGGGCTTGGCGTTGAACGCCACCCCCAGCCCGGCGGCCGTGATCATGTCGAGATCGTTCGCGCCATCTCCGATGGCGACTGTCTGGCTGAGCGGCACGCCGGCCTGCCTGGCGAACTGCGCGAGGACGCGCGCCTTTCCCGCCCTGTCGATGATCGGCCCCGCTAGCCTGCCGGTCAGCCTGCCGTTGACAATCTCCAGCCTGTTCGCAGCCGAGTAATCGATGGCGAGCTGCTCCACCAGCGTGTCGGTGATTTGGGCGAAGCCGCCGCTGACGATCCCGCACCGGTAACCGAGCCGTTTCAGCGTCCTGATCAGCGTGCGGGTGCCGGGCGTGAGCCGCAACTCCTCGCGGACCTCGTCGACAGCCGAGGCGTCGAGCCCAGCGAGCAGAGCCACACGTTCGCGCAGCGCCGACGCGAAATCCAACTCGCCGCGCATGGCCGCGCTGGTGACCGCGCCGACCTGTTCCGCTGATCCGGCCCGCCGGGCAAGCATCTCGATGGCCTCACCCTGGACCAGCGTCGAGTCCACGTCCATCACGATCAGCCGCATCGCCCGCCGGTGCAGCCCACCGCGCTGGACTGCCACATCAACCTGCTGTGCCACCGCCTCCGCGGACAGCCCGGCACGCAGCGACTCCGGATCGGCGCCGGACACGTCGAGTTCGATGCAGGTCACCGGGTAGCGGGCGAGCCGGCCGATCCGGTCGATGTTGGCGCCGCCCGCTGCGATCCTGCCCGCGATGGCCGCCATCGCAGCGGGCAGCAGCGGGCTTCCGAGCACAGTCACATGCAGCTGCCCCCGCCGTCGGCCGCCATCGGCGGCCTCGCCCGTGCCAATGGTGATCTCGGCGTCCAAGCCGAGGTCCGCGGCGACTTTCATGATCTCCTGGTGCGCGGCCGTGAGGTCGATGGAACCCTCGCAGCTCACAAGCACGCCAAGGACCAGGCGACCGCGAATGACCACCTGCTCCACGTCGGCGACGGTGAGCGGGTGAGCGGCAAGCACCGAGAACAGCCGGGATGTCACCCCAGGCCTGTCCCGGCCGGTCAAGGTGATCAGCAGCGTCACGCGCGGGGCTTTCATTTGCGCACGCAACGCTACCTCCTGACTCACCTCGGCTTCGGCTGGTTGCCATGCCGGTCCGGCCTTCGGCCGCGCCGCCCCCGCCCGCGGCCGCGCCGCCCCGGCCCTCGGCCATGCCGCTCCTCGAGCGGCCCAGCGTGGTCATTGCAGCAACGCGCTCCCACATATGCCGTGACGTGACCCGCGCCACCGGACTCACCCGTGTGCTGAATGCCGCGTTCACCACACTGCGCATGGAGGTGGAGGCGTCACCGCGTGCTCGCCGCTGCGGCCAGCACCCAGTCAGGGCAGCAGCAGGTGAACGTCACCGAACTCGTGCCACAGATATCCGTGCTCCAAGGCCGCAGCGTAGCAGCGGCGCAGCAGCTCTGGATCGGAGAAAGCCTCGAGCATCAGTAGGTGTGACGAGCGTGGCTCGTGGAAGCCGGTGAGGAGGCCGTCAGTGACGCGCGTGCCGCGCTGCGCCGACACGACGAGGTCGGTCCAGCCTGCCGACGCCCGCACGCCGCGCTCGCCGCCTCCAGCCCGGCCGGCGTCGCCTCCAGCCCGGCCGGCGTCGCCGCCAGCCCGGCCGTCGCCGCCACGATCCCGGCGGGCGCCGTTGCCAGAGTCGGCGAAAGCCGCGGCGGTTTCGAGCGCCCGCACGACCGTGGTTCCGACGGCGATAACCCGGCCGCCGTTGGCCCTGGTCAGGTTAACAAGCCGCGCGGTGGAGGGCGGCACGTCGTAGGGCTCCGGGTAGGGCGCCTCGTCGCCCTCGAGCGAGGACACGCCGGTGTCCAGGGTCAGCGGCGCGACCGTAACACCGCGCGTGACGAGCCGGGTGACGAGTTCGGCGGTGAAAGGCCTGCTGGCGCTCGGCATCTCGGCGCTGCCCGGCCGGGTGGCGAACACGCTCTGGTACGCCGACGTCGGCCAGTCCCTCGGCACGTACGAATAGCGGATCGGGCTGCCGTGGCGCAGCAGGTAGGGGATGACGGCGGTGGACAGCCGAGCCGCCCACAGCCGCCCGGTGACCCGGCCACAGAGCGTCAGCCGCGCGCCCCCGGGAAGGCCGATCACCATGCCGGGGCGCCCGCCTCGGCACGGCGCCGTGGCGCCGCCCGACGGCGCGCGAAGCTCGATGAGCCACGTCCCGTCCGGCCGCGGCGAGGAGAAATGAACGCTGAGGTCCGCGCTGGCCCGGACCGCGGCCGGCAGCGTCGCCGACGTGTTGATCACGACCAGATCGCCGGGCAGCAAAACCGTCGGCAGCTCGGTGAACGCGTGATGGCTCATCGCGCCCGCGCGCCGCCTGCTGACCAGCATCCGCACGCTGTCACGGCGCTCGCCGCGGGCCTCGGGCGGTTCTCGCGCCTCGCGTTCGGCCGGGACAGTGAACTCAATCGTCATGATGTTCCTTAGTGATCATCCTTAACGGCCGCGCCGCGTGGCGCGCCCGGGACTGTGTCACCTGGCGGGGGCGCGCCAGGTAGCGTCCGCCGTTCAGGCGAAAACATGGGCGTCGCTGGCCGGGAACAGGTCCGCGGCGCGGTACCTGCCGCTGGGCAGCCGCTCCCCGATCAGCCGGAGGAACGCGGGGACGACCGAGCCAGGCAGCGGGCGATCGGAGATGTCCTCGCCAGGGAACGCCCGCTGGTGCATCGCGGTGCGGAGGTCACCGGGATCGACCCACCAGGTCCGGACCGTGTTCTCCTCCGCGGCGAGCACGTTCGACGCCTGCTCGAGCGCGGCCTTGGCTGCGCCGTAACCGCCCCAGCCCGCGTACGCCTCCACCGCGGCGTCCGAGGTGATGTTGAGGATCGCGCCGCCGCGCTCGCGCAGCCAGGGCAGCATGAGCTGGATCAGCGCGATCGGCGCGATGACGTTCGCCTCGAACGACGCCCGCAGCTCGGCGAGCGGGTAGCGGGAAAGCGGCGGCAGCGGGCTCGCGCCGAGCGTGCCCGCGTTGTTGACGAGCAGGTCAAGGCCGCCGGCCTGGGCGGCGGCGCGGCGCAGCGCCTCGCGGTGCGCAGGGTCGGTGACGTCGCCAGGCACGGCCCGCACCTGGGCGCCGACGGGAAGCGCAGCGACCGCGGCGTCGAGCGCGGCGGCGTCCCTGGCGTCGACGATGAGCGTGTAGCCGCCCCGCGCGAGGCCACCAGCGAGCGCCTCGCCAAGGCCCCTGGAGGCGCCAGTGACGAGTGCGACGGGATTGTTTGGAGCGTTCATGAGAGCGAGGCTAGGTTCATGCGGCCCGCCGCGCCTCGGGCGGCGGCCGTAGCCGGCCTGCGTTCATGGTCCTAGGACCGGCGGCCGATCCAGTCCCGCGGCGGCGGAGGTAGCGTTCGGCTATGGGGCAGCGAAAGGGCCTGAACGGAAACCCCGGCGCCATCGAGCCGGATCGGGGTTTTCTGACGGACCCGGAGCCCTCGGCGGCAAAGGCCTGTGATGAGCGGCTCGATCAGGCGCTCTACCAGGTCAGCCAGGCGGTGCTCGCGGTCACGAGGCAGGTGTCTGTCCGCGATGCCCTCGCCACGATCGTGAGGTCGGCTCGGTCGCTGATCGGCGCACGGTACGCCGCCCTCGGCGTGCCGGACACCGACGGCTCGTTCGCCGAGTTCGTGGTCGCCGGGATGAGCGCGCGCGAGCAGGAGGCGATCGGCCCGCTGCCGCGTCAGCATGGCATGCTCGGCGTGCTGCTCAGGGAGGGCAACCCGCTGCGGCTCGCCGATATCAGGGCGGACCCGAGGTTCGAGTACTTCCCCCGCGCGCACCCCGTGCTCGCCGACTTCCTTGGCGTGCCGATCAAGGATGGGCCCGATGTGCTTGGCATCCTTTTTCTCGCGAACAAGCGGGCGCCGGGTGGTTTTACCGAACGTGACCAGGAGCTGCTCTCTCTTTTCGCCGCGCATGCCGCCATCGCCCTGACCAATGCCAGGCTGTACGAACGCAGCCGCGAGCTCTCAGTGATCGAGGAACGCGCGCGGCTGGCGCGCGACCTGCACGACGCGGTGTCGCAGAAGCTGTTCGGCATCAGGGTCAAGGCACGCGCGGCGGCGATCTTGGTGCCGCGCGATCCTGTGCGCGCCGCGGCCGAACTGCAAAGCGTCGCCGAACTCGGCGTGGAAGCATACGCCGAGCTTCGCGCGGTGATCGATGGCCTGCTCCCGCCCGACCTGAGCGCGCACGACCTGTCCGAGTCCGTGCGCAGGTACGCGGAGGTGGCGGGCCGCGCGCACGGCAGGAAGGTGCGGTTCACCGCCGGTGAGCTGCCATCGCTCGGCAGCGAGGTGGATGCGGTCGTCTACCGGGTGGCGCAGGAGGCGCTGCACAACGCGCTGCGGCACTCCCGCGCCGAGCAGGTGCGGGTCGGGCTGCGCCGTGAACCCGGGCAGGTGATCCTTGAGGTCGCCGATGACGGCCCTGGGTTCGCGGTGGATGGGCTCGCGGCGCGGTCCAACGGGCTCGGCCTCGCGTCGATGCGAGACCGGGCCTCGTCGGTCGGTGGCAAGCTGACCGTGCGCTCCGCGCCCGGGGCCGGCACCACTGTGAGGCTCGCGGTTCCCGTCGGCGCGCGCGTTGGTGCGCCCTGATGGGCTGGCCGCGGCTCACTGTGACGGCGCGCTCATGACGGCGCAGATCCGGGTGCTCATCGCCGATGATCATCCGGTCGTGCGCCAAGGGCTGCGCACCTTCCTCGATGTCCAGGACGACATCGAGGTCGTCGGCGAAGCCGCTGACGGCACAGAGACGGTGGACCGCGCCGCATCGCTGACGCCAGACGTGATCCTGCTTGACCTGAAGATGCCGGGCCTCGACGGGATCGGCGTGCTCGAGGAGTTGCGGGCCCGGGGCATCACGGTGCGGGCGCTGATCCTGACAAGCGCCGCCGGCGCCGGGCCCGTCGCGCCCGCGATGGCGGCCGGCGCGGTCGGCTACCTGTACAAGGACGTGGACCCGGAAGCGCTGGTGCGCGCGATCCGGGCCGCCGCCGATGGAAACGTGGTGCTCGCGCCGGCGGCGGCGGGCCCGTTCACCGGCCAGGCCGCGAGGCGGCAGGACACACGCGGCGCGGCGGCCCTGACCAGGCGTGAACGTGAGGTGCTCGCGTTGCTGGCCCACGGCAGGTCAAACCGTGAGATCGCGAGGATCCTGGGCGTGGCGGAAAAGACCGTGAAGACCCACGTCAGCTCCGTGCTGACCAAGCTCGGCGTGCAAGACCGCACTCAAGCGGCGGTCTACGCGGTGCGGCGCGGCTTGGCGGGGGGATAAAGCCGCCAGAGCGCCCAGCGCTGTACATATAGGGTAATCGGCCGGAAACTTGCTGAAAACCCGAGAGTCTGGGAGCCGGTCGATGAGCGTGCGCCGCCTGGGTATCACGGATTTGCCGACGGCGGGCGCCATCATCAGCCGGTTCACCCGATCCAGGCGCCAGGATCCCTGGGACTTCCTGGCCGATCCCTACACGCTGCTGCTGGTGGCTGAGGAGGGCGGCGGCCCAGTGGGCTGGCTCTACGGGTACGAGCTGCTTCGCCCGGACGGCCGGCGGGTCATGCTGATACAGCAGATCGAGGTGGACGCCTCCGTCCGCCGCCGCGGGCACGGCCGGGCTCTCATGGCCGCCGCGCTCAGGCTGGCTCGCGAGCGCGGTCACGCGGAGGTCGTCGCTCCGGCGCGGCCGGGCGACCCGGCCGCGAGCGCCCTGTTCGCCAGATCGGGCGCGCGGCAGGACCAACTGCGCCAGATGTACCGCTGGAGTATGGGAGATAGCGATAGCACGCCCGGCGCGCGGTAGGTTCTTAGCAGCCTGTTCACAGGGTCCGCCGGTGGGAGGGCGTGCATGTCCGACGAAGTTCTTCGGCTGCGTGGCGTCGGTGTCCGGCGTGACGGGAACATGTTGCTCCGCAACATCGACTGGACCGTGCACGAGGATGAGCGCTGGGTGGTCATCGGCCCGAACGGCGCAGGCAAGACGACACTGCTTCAAGTGGCAGCCTCACTGCTGTTCCCGACCGAGGGCGAGGTCGAGATCCTGGGCCAGCGCCTCGGCCAGGTGGACGTTTTCGAGCTTCGGCCAAGGATTGGCTTCTCCAGCGCGGCGGTCGCGGAGAAGGTGCCGCCGGGTGAGAAGGTGATCGATCTCGTGCTCACCGCGTCCTACGCCGTTTTGGGCCGGTGGCAGGAGGAGTACGAGTCCTCTGACGTCACCCGCGCCGTCGAGATGCTCGATGCGCTCGGTTGCGCGCACCTGATCCGGCGCCGGTTCGGCACCCTGTCAGAGGGCGAGCGCAAGCGGGTGCAGATAGCCCGCGCGCTGATGCCGGATCCGGAGCTGCTGCTGCTCGATGAGCCGGCCGCGGGGCTTGACCTCGGCGGCCGCGAGGACCTTGTGCGCCGGCTCGGCGCGCTCGCCAGGGACCCGAACGCGCCAATGTCGGTGCTGGTCACTCACCACGTGGAGGAGGTTCCCGACGGGTTCACCCACGCCATGCTGCTGCGCAGGGGAAGCATCGTCGCCGTCGGCTCGCTGGAGACGGTGTTCACCGAGCGTAACCTGTCACGGTGCTTTGGCGTGCCGCTGACGATCGAGCACCGCTCGGCCCGGTGGACGGCGCTGGCCAGGTACGCCCATTGACGCCGGCGCGCGTGCGCGCAGCTTAACTAACTGCGAATTCTCGACTTAGTATCACCACTGTGGGCGCCATTCACGCGTGGCTATGGAGGCTCGTCGCCGCCCTGGGACTAGCGGTCCTGGAGATCCTCACCACGACGCTGGTTTTGGCATGTTCGCGATCGCCGCGGGCGCGGCGGCGAAGCCCGGGCAGGTTCTCGAACCGGGATCGCGCGCGGACATCATCGAGATCACGGGCGCAATCGCGCACGTATATGGAACCGATCCAGCATGAACGGGAGCTGAGCCGCTATGAGCGCCATTGTCACCGCCGTCCTCGCGCTCATTGTGGTTGCGCTGGCCGGATTCATCGTGGTGAAAACGATCCGGGTGGTGCCGCAAGCGATGGCCGGGATCGTCGAGCGGTTCGGCCGATATCACCGCACCCTGCACGCCGGCCTGAACATCGTGGTTCCGGTGGTCGACAGGCTCCGCCCACTCATCGACCTGCGGGAGCAGGTGGTGAGCTTCCCGCCGCAACCGGTGATCACCAAGGACAACCTGGTGGTCAGCATCGACACGGTCATCTATTTCCAGGTGACCGACGCGAAGGCGGCCACCTACGAGGTCGCGAACTTCATCACCGCGGTCGAGCAGCTGACGGTAACCACGCTGCGTAACGTGGTCGGGGGGATGGATCTGGAGACCACGCTGACCTCGCGCGATCAGATCAACCATGAGCTGCGCCGCGAGCTGGATGAGGCGACGGGCAAGTGGGGAATCCGGGTCGGCCGGGTAGAGCTGAAGGCGATCGAGCCGCCGCCGTCGATCCAGGATTCGATGGAGAAACAGATGCGCGCGGAGCGCGACAAGCGGGCCGCGATTCTGACAGCGGAAGGCTCGAAGCAGTCCGCGATCCTGACAGCGGAAGGCGAGAAGCAGGCCGCGGTGCTCAGGGCGCGCGGCGAGGCGGAGGCGGCGGTCGTGCGCGCGAACGCCGACGCCGAGGCGCAAGCGGCGCGCGCGGGCGGCCAGGCGCGTGCGATCACCACCGTTTTCAAGGCGATTCACGACGGCAACCCCGACCAGGGGCTGCTCGCCTACCAGTACCTGCAGACCCTGCCGCAGATCGCCCAGGGGGACTCGAACAAGCTGTGGATCGTGCCGAGCGAGGTTGGCAAGGCGCTGGAAGGCCTCGGTGGCCTGTTCGGCGCGCTCACCGGTGGGAAGGCGGCGGGCGAGAGCGCCGGGACCGCGTCGGGCGACGGCACGGGCGCGATGCCCGGCCAGGCCACGGTCCCCGGCCAGGCCACGGTCCCCG
>Ga0137371_10004243_pt1 | contig 11234 bp, 11 predicted proteins | sample SagtaG_7_FD_104919 | JGI IMG/M metagenome (GOLD analysis project Ga0137371, IMG submission 104919) | Vadose zone soil microbial communities from Sagehorn Ranch, Mendocino, California, USA - Sage1_R_40_16 metaG | ecosystem: Environmental > Terrestrial > Soil > Vadose zone | place: USA... | reverse complement strand
CTCACTGTGCGGATTGCTCTGTCCCAACGCCTGCTCTGCCCAACTCCGCAGCAGTTGTATGTGTCCACGATGCTCCGTCTCATGCTGGATCAGATGGTGCAGGACCCATTCCGGTGTGGAGAGTGTTCCTATGAAACGGTGTCAGATATTGACAAATGAGTACATTTGTTCTACACTTCTTCTATGAAGTTAAGTCAGTACGCCAAACAACAAGGCATCAGTTATCGCACAGCCCTTCGCTGGTTTTGGTCTGGAACGATTCAGGGCTATCAGGCTCCATCGGGAACCATCATCGTCATCGAGCATGAACGAGCGAACGCCGCACAAAAAGTCGCCATCTATGCCCGCGTCTCCTCTGCTGAGCACAAAGCGAATTTAGAGCGGCAGGCGGAGCGGCTCTCACAGTATTGTGAGGTGAAGGGGTACCAGGTCTCACAGGTGGGGAAGCGAGATTGCCTCTGGCGTCATTGATAGCCGTCCGAAGCTCTTGAGCCTGCTCAGAGATACGAGCATCACTCTGCTGGTCGTGGAACATCGGGATCGGCTCACGCGCTTTGGCTTCCACTACATCGAAACGCTCTTAGAGACCCAGGGGCGCAAGATCGAGGTCGTCAATGCGGGGGAGAACAACAAAGAGGATTTGATTGCAGATCTGGTCGCCATTGTCTATAGCTTCACTGCCCGTCTGTACGGTCAACGCCGCGCCAAACGCAAGACGGAGCGGATTGTCGCTGAACTACAAGAGCAGGAGAAAGAGGATGCAACTTGTTGAGCGGCATGTCATCCGCAAGACAGACAGCCGCTATCAGGCCATCGATGCGGCAGCCTTCGCTTCCAAGAACCTCTACAACCTGGCAAACTATCACATGCGGCAAAGCTTCATCCATACGGGCACCTACCTGGGCTATGCGGCAGTCTATCATCTGGTCAAAGGCTCTGACGCCTATACTGCGCTGCCGCGCAAAGTCAGCAATGATGTGCTGCGCCTCCTCGACAAGAACTGGAAAGCCTTTTGCAACGCACTTGCCGCCTGGTATGAAGACCCGTCACAATTCTTAGGCCGCCCGTGCTTGCCCAAGTACAAAGACAAGCAAAAGGGCCGCAACATCCTCATCTATGATATCCAGGCCCTGAGCAAGAAAGGACTAAAGCGCGGCGTGATCCAGCCCTCCGGGCTCGGCGGCATCGTCATTCGTACCAAACAAACGACTGTCAAACAAGCGCGCATTGTGCCACGCGTCGGCTACTATGTGGTGGAAGTGGTCTACGAGCGCAAAGAAACCCAGGCGGCAGTCGAACCTGCTCTCGTTGCCGCGATAGATATTGGCGTGAACAACCTGGCGGCTCTAACATCAAACAAAGTGGGGTTTCTCCCACGTCTTGTTAACGGGAGACCGCTCAAGTCCACGAACCAGTACTACAACAAGCGCAAGGCCGCCTTGCAGCAGAAGCTGGGAACGACCGGTACGACTAAGCGCATGGAGCGCATGACCGCCAAACGTACTCGGCGGATTGACCTCTACCTGCACACCGCCTCCAAGCGGATTGTCGCGCTCCTCGTGGCTGAGGGCATCGGCACGCTCGTCATCGGCAAGAACCCATGCTGGAAGCAGGAAGCGGAGATGCGCAAAAAGGACAAACAGCACTTTGTCCAACTCCCGCATGCGCGCTTTGTGGACATGCTCTGCTACAAGGCCAGGCTCGTCGGAATACAGGTGGTACTGCAAGAAGAGAGCTACACGAGCAAGGCCAGTTTCCTGGATGGGGATGCGATCCCGACCTATGGGGAAGTGGAACAGGAGCCGCGCTTCAGTGGGAGACGGGTGAAACGTGGCTTGTACCGGGCATCGGGCAAGCGGTTCCTCAATGCGGATGTGAACGGCTCATACAACATTTTGCGCAAAGCATCTCCCGACGCCTTTGGCAAGGGAGTAGAGGCTGTTGCAGTGCAGCCAGGACGGCTTACTGTCCGAACGGGAGGTCATTTGTCATGATTTCTCGATACTGTCACGCTATAGGCTGGGAAACTGCGGGGACGACGAAACTCCTCGAGGGTCATCCCGCGAAAGGATGCGAAGAGGCGCTCACGCACATGATCGAGTCGCTGGAAATGGTCAACAAGCGGCATCCCACGAACCGCGCTCAGGTGACCCTGGTCGTCTCGGACGTCGGTCGCGAACAGCTCCTTCATCTCTTGTTGCCAGGGTGCCTGCTCTTCTAAATACTTCTACGTAGAGCCAATCGAGGTGAAGTGCTCTCCCGCCTAAAGGCAGGGAGCTTCTACTGAGAGTGCTCTCAGTTGGCGTCTTCCACGCTCTAAAATGTTGATGGCCGCGTTGACATCGCGGTCTAGCTCACACCCACACTCGCAGCAATGCCAGCGTTCGGATAAGTCTTTCTTCTTGATCTGTCCACAGCCTGAACACACTTGCGAGGTGAACTTGGGATCAACCTTGATGATCGCCCGTCCGGCCCATGCTGCCTTGACAGTACAGATACTCACAAAGGTTCCCCAACCCGCGTCTAACATGCTTTTGTTTAATCCGCCTTTGGCCGCCGCTCCATTCGGCAGATACATCCCGTTTTCGTCCTGTTTGGGCTTCGGTTTCCTGATGAGATTGCTAGTCTGGATATCCTCAAACACCAGGACTTGATAGCGGTCTACCAGTTGCTTTGCTGCCTTGTGGTGGAAGTCCCGCCGTTGTCGTGCCACCTTGCGGTGTGCCTTCGCTACCGCTTTACGCGCCTTGTCCCGTCGATGGGAGCCACGTTTCTTGCGAGAGAGCGCCTGTTGCCGCTTCTCAAGCGTCTTCTGAGCTTTGCGGTAGTAGCGTGGGTGCTCGATCATCTCCCCGTTGGAAAGCGTTGCCAGGTGGGTGACACCAAGATCAATCCCAACATCCTCGACGCTCTCAGGAAGTTTCTCAGGCGCTTCCACTTCACACGAGAACGTGACGTACCACTGATCGACTTCCCGCTTCATGGTGACCGTTTTGATCTTGCCTTCTAACGGCCTGTGAAGCGTGACTTTGGCCTTGCCAATCTTGCTGAGACTGAGCGTCCCTTTGAGCTTCTTGCCCTGCTCTTCGATGGTGAGCTTCCAGCCGGCTCCATCAGGATAGGTGAAGCTATCATAGCGGTTACGGCCCTGAAACCTGGGATAGCCTGGATTTTCCCCGTTTTTGCAGCGCCGGAAGAAGTTCTGGAATGCCTTGTCAAGCCGCCGCAAGACATCTTGTAGGACATGGGCGGCAATATCCTGGTATTCCTGCCTGATCTCGGCCTTGATTTCAGGGAGATCATTTTGCTGATCGTAGTAGCTCACGCTCTTGCCTGCGTACTTATAGGCATCGCGCCGTTCAGTCAGTGCCGCATTATACAATTCCCTGCATCTGGTGAGCGTCCAAAACAGCTGCTGTTCGGTTGCTTTCGTTGGATACAAACGATACTTGAACGCTTTGCGCATTAGCCCTGTCCTAACTCAAGGTACTTTTTGACGGTTGCTTCGGTCATATCTCCAACCGTGCCCACATAATACGAGCGAGACCAGAAGGAGCCGCCCCATAACTGCTTCTTGACCTCTGGATATCGCTTAAAGACTTGTCGCGCCGTTATCCCCTTAAGCGTGTTGGTAATCAGTGAGGGAGCCACTGACGGGAGTGCTGAGAGAAATACGTGCAAGTGATCTTCTTGCACGTGTAAGGCCCCTATCTTCCAGCGGTTCTCTTCGCACAAGCGGCGAATTTCTGCCTCAACAAAGTGCGCAACCTCTCCTACGAGAATATGCTTCCGGTACGTGGGACACCACACAAAATGATACGCTATGTTATAGGTGACGTGTTTGGTATGTTGTTCTTCCATACCAAACATTATAGCATGGTATACCACCATAGAATGCAAGAGCAACAGATAGGGCGGCTAACCCCTGTCTAAAGGCGAGGGGAATGCGCCGCCCCCATCTTCACCCTGCCTGTCGCTCATCCCTCTGTGCTGATCCTGGTCTATTGCAGGTGAGCATACGTTACCAGGAGCCATTTCAGGCCAGGTCTCAGGACAATCTATTTTCCCCAGGTATCAGTCAACCACTTCTTTGTCTGTCGCGAGGAAGTGGCTTTTTCTACACAAAGAGTGACCATGTCCCAACCACGAGCACCACCCAAACGCTGGTGCAAATATGCAGACACCAACAGAACGATCACCCATCGTCAACAGCGAAAAGGCAGCACACCCCGGTAGGTGTGCTGCCCACTTTTGTTTTCTCCCATCCGGGAGAGAAAGGTCTAACCACATGATACCAGATGAACCCTTCAATTTCAACCACTTTGGCGCACTCACCAACTTCGATGATCATGATGTTCGTATGCGCCATCGGTTACGACAGGATACCATGTCGACACGAGAAGCTGACAGGCATCTCCTCTTTGTCTGCCCAGTCTGCAAACGTCCCTGGTATAAAGCGGGAAGTTGTGAATACCCACGCCTGACCGCGGAGCAACTGGCAGAACTTGGCGCAGCCCTGCATACCGATGTCCATGCGCTCCATCTGTTTCCCAAAGCACTCTGTCCCATCTGTAGCACCATCTACCTGGGCGGCATGTTCTCCGTTGGGGAATATCCTCACCACAGGGGCTATCACTTCCTATGGGAAAGCGCATCGCCACGGCGAATCCGACTGCTGGCAATGGTTTGCCGATCTGAAGGAATCACCATGGATCTGCTTGTGCAGATGTCGCCTACAACGCGTACGGAACCCAGGTGTAATATGCGTGCGGTGCTCGCCTGGCTGGAGACGTGTCCATTCCCGGAGACAGTCCAGGCGTATACCGACGAGCACAGCCAGCAGCCTGCCCGGCGTTGTCCTCCAGGGAGCGCACCCGATGGCAGTGTAAACCTATGGCGTGGGTATGCCTGGAAGGAGAGCTGCACTCCGCTCGGGGGTAACGTGCTGGTCTCGCTGGCGGTTGCTCTCCACCCGCTTGCTCCATCTCCGTTTGTCAGCTTGCTCATAGGTTGGCACGTATTGGCGCGAGCCATGCGCATGGTGCTGTGAGGAGGCGTGTCCATGACTATCACCTCACAGACCACCCGGCAGGGAAAAGTAATCTACCGGTTGTCTTTGGGCGATCTGGTCGATGCTGTAGAGAGCGGGCAGCAGCTACGAGCCTATTGTCCCATCCATGGCAGCGACCATCAACGCTCTCTCTCGATTGATTCCAGCACCGGCTGGGGGTTCTGCCACTGTTGCCATGCTATCGTGCTGCTAGAAACCATTAACCACACGATCTCCGGTAAACGAGGAAGCAGGGATGAGCGACGCGGGGTTGGCAGCGAGACACGCTCTCCACCACCGTGTGTCGATCCTCTTTCCCCATCCTCTTTAGGATCAGACGCGGTACGACATATGCGCTCTGCGCCACCTCTCCCACGTTGGCAACGAGACGAAGTGGCCGCCCTCACGGCTCTTGCGCCCCTGATGCGCGCGTCCCTGGCTTCATCCCAGCGGGTGCAGCTATACCTCAACGAACGTGCTATTCCTCTGGCCACTGCCCAGGCAAGTGGTAGTGGCTACCTCTCGCGCGGGGTCTTGGAACAAGCGCCGGTGTCAGCGGAACAGCAAACACTCTTGCAGCGCTGGATTGGACGCATCGTCTTCCCGCTGGGTTCCCTTTATGGAGGAGGATTCATCGGGCGCACGCTGCTCAGGTGGGAACCTGGGATGGATGAGAACACCCACAAGGCCTTGCTCGACAGACCTGGTGCTCCCAGGCGCTGGATCAAAACCAACCCTGCAGGGTGGTTCGGCTTTGATGCACCAGAGCAACTCACCGAACGGGTTGTCCTGGTCGAAGGCGGCTTTGATCGGCTGGCCTTGTTAGCAGCAGGCTTTCCAGCCAGTACTGTGATCGCCCTGGTCGGCACGGCTGCCCGACCTGGATGGTTCGTGCGATCAGCCCCACAGGTCAAAGGCGTGGTGCTGGCCCTTGACGCCGACGAGAGCGGGAAGACAGCGATGGCACGCCTCGCCAGCGAGTTCAGGCAGGCAGGACTCTCGGTCACGCTCTGCCCACCACCCCATGACCGGTGGGGCAAGGACTGGTGCGAGCGCTGGCGCAGACTCGGTCCGCAGAGCATGTGGCCGCTCTACGAGGCTTTTACACAACACCATACAACTGAGAATGAAAGGACGTAACCATGCACACGCATCGACGCTATGCCGTCTATCATGCTAACGACCTGTTCGCGATACCTATGGTACAGGCGTCGCACTGGCATGAAGACCGATCCAGATACTATACCCATGTTGCCGATGTGGAGGCTCCGCTCGAGCAGGTGTTTGCACTTACCAACCACATCGACCACTCCTGGACGAGTAACCCGCAGGTCGTCTGGCACGCCACCACCGCTCCGCTGCGATCCACCTCGGTCGGAGATGTCATTGTGTCCTGTGAAAGCGGTCAAGCCTGGCTGATCATGCCCATTGGCTTGCAGGAACTCCCACCAGACCACGGGACATCTGCAGGCGGTGCAGGAACTTCAGGCGCATCCCACATGATGCAGCAGGATTCGCCTCCTAACGACCGGGGCTAACCTCACATGCATTCTTGCATCCTGCCTCAGCTCACCCTCTCTGCTCTTCACCCGCCCGCCTGCTCTCATCTCGTGTGATCCCGTCTGCCTTCCCTGCCTCCGTCTCTTGTCCTCCTTCGGCGTGGAGAAGGAACGGCTCTGGAAATCAGATAGGAGAGAGCGCTTGCAGGGTGTGCAGGCCGGTGCACTGGGGCAGGATGCCTTGAGCACATTAGAAAGGACATTCTCTTATGAGCATACCTTCACCCGTGATCACACTCGATCTGCTGATCGAGCACCTCCGCGCACCCTTTCCGCCAGAGGAGATCAAATTCTTGCCGAAATCTCCCGTGCAGCGTGGCGACGCCTGGATCTGCCTGGCGTTGCCCTATGCCGACAAACGCGCCTATGAAGATCGCTTGAATACCCTGGTGCCCGGTCGCTGGAGTACACCGCCAATGACCCCACTGGTCGCTGGCAACAAGCTGGTGATCCCCGTCACCCTGGTGATCTGCGAGATCGCGCACACCGATGTAGGCGAAGCCTTCCTCACGAGTCTCTCGCGCAAAGGGGAGCCGCGCGAGGAGGAAAACGCCGCGACGGAAGCCTACTCGCAGGCCTTTCGTCGCGCCTGCGCCCAGGTCGCCCTGGGTCGCTATCTCTACGACCTGCCCAAAGCGTGGGTACCGTATGACCCACAGAAGCGAGCGATAGCGCTCTCGGAGCAAGAACTGCACCAGCTGGCGGAGCGGTTATATCGCAAAGCCGGTCTACTGCCTGCTTCACCGGCAGCGGAGTCGAAAGCAACCACTGCCGCCAGTGCGGGACCAGGTCCTGTGCCACCAGCATCGGCCCAGGAACTCGCCGGAGCACCACCAGCCCGAGGGCTGCAGCAAGCACCGGTGCAGGAGCCAGCAGTGCACATGAATGAGGCACTAGAGCGCCTTCCTGCTGCACCGCCTGCGCCCCCCGCCCCCGCTGTTCCCAGTGCAGGCACTGGGAACCTGGCTGAGACCAGCGATAGCATCAGCCCCTACCAGCGTTCCTGGATTGAACAACAATTAGGCGGTGATCCGTCGCGCATCGCGAAGGTCTGCCAGTTCTACCAGATCGAAACGCTGGACGAACTCTCCGGCCTGCAGACGGTCGACCTGGTCAATCGCCTGTTGGCGCAGCAGGCCGAGGAGCGCCAGCGCCGAGCGTCGGCACGAGGAGAGCGTCCCGGCCTGCCGAAGGCGAGAAAGGCGGTGGCCCGATGACGACACTCGACGGAACCTTGCCGCTACGGCCCTTTCATCCTAACCGCTTTTTCGGCACGGTACAGGTCGATGGGCAGCACCCACGGGTGGCTGCCCTGGCCTGCCACGACCTCGATGTAGTGGCCATCAGCCTAGTGGGCTATGACACCAGTGTCAGCGCAGCCCTCGCCAAACTCTGGCAGCGCGAACAGCTGGCCTTTCTCCTGGCTGATGGTGTGGAGTGGCATGGCCCGCTGCGCCTGCAACGGTTACCCATCGGATACAAGCAGTTTGCAACGCATTTGCCAGGAACCAGGGAGGTGCATGCCATTGCCCTGCCCCTTTCTGCCCACATCTCCGAGGGCATCCTGCACCCACCCGATCTGCCGAAGCCAAACGAGGAAGCCGAGTCTTCCCCTGCTGCAAGGAAGGCACCCTCTCCAATCCAGGTGGCAGAGGTGGACCGGACACGCTTCGTGCTGGGCAACTGGGACGAACCCACGCCACACAAGCGCAGTTTTCTCGGCCAGCTGTATGCCATGCGCGTGATGTTTCTGCACCGCGACCACGAGCATCCCGAGTGGGCCGACGTCTGGGCCGAAGAGCTGTGGAGTCACGGACTCACTCGCCAGTTGATCCGGCCCTTGAAAGCTCTGGGCATGAAGGCATGGCTGCTTTCGGGTGACCTGGCCGCCTGGTCGCAGCTCATCAAACATGGGGTGCGCAGCGGCTGGCTTCCCTGGCGAGATAGCTAGCAGCTAGGTGAGGAAGTCAGCAGACTGCTGAGCGTGTGCGTCACCCCGCCATGCCTGTATACAGGACTGCTCTGTTGTGCTGCAACTCCTCACCTTGCACTACAGAGGGGTGAGGCCTGCAAGGTCTGTGCATCCCGCATCTCCCATCCCCCTTTTCCTTCCGTCTGTTGTTTTTTTCCCCACATGTCGTCTCGGTCAGTGTCGCTTCCGCTCCAGTTGTTGTAGCTACAAGATGGCGCAAGCATGATGCTGACCAGCCTGCATGTGGGGCACTACTGTGTGTTTACAGGAGGTAATGAATGGCACATGGTACTCTGGTCAATCTCAGTCGATCGTCGTTTGTCCGTACACCCCCGAAGCTGGCCGCGCGCATTGTCCGCTGCCTGCTCAGCTTTCCACCACAGGAGGAAGCGGTCAACATCCTTGATCCCACGGTGGGCGAAGGGGATTTACTCTTTCCCTGTTGGGACATCCCCAACGCCCGGCTCTTCGGGATCGAGATCAGCGCCGAGCGGGCACGCGAGGCTCGCAGCAAACTGCCCTCTGCCACCATTGTCACCGCCGCCTTTGAGGGCGTGACCACTCCCCAGGGTTCGATGAGCCTGGTGCTGGTCAACCCACCCTACTTCTTGCAGGATGGCAAACGCGCCGAGTACCGCATCATCGCCGATGCGGGTGAACTGCTCATGCCCGGCGGCGTGATGGTCGCCATCGTGCCCGCCCGCTCTGCCTGGGACGGCACGATGGTCAACCACTGGTGCAAGTGGTATGAGCAGGTACGGGTGTGGAAGTTCCCGGACCGTGTCTCCGACGAGGACGATGAGAGCGCGTTCGAGGACTATACCCAGATCTGTGTGGTGGGCATCCGCCTGCCGTCCCCGCGTGTGTCGGAGGCGGCACACAAGAAGCGGCTCTCCGGGTTTCGCTGGCGCAAGCCCGAGAAGGCCGGGCAGTCGCCCTGGGAGCAAGGCCTGCCACCGCCCGAACTCCCTGAAATGGCAATTGCTGATCCCTACCCTGTCCCTCCAGCGCGGATCGTTCCGGCGCTGGTGGTACGTAACGCCGATGAGGCTACCCTGCTCTACGCACTCTCCCGGTCCGGTGCCCATCTCTCACCCGCCTGGCAGGCCGCGACCACCTGGCCGGAAGAAGGACTGCTTGGTTCATCCGCCATGCCCTATACGGGCGAGGCGCATGTGGCGGCAGAGTTCCTCACCGGAGTGCTCGATGGGGAAATCGTCACCGGGCCAGGCAGTGGCGCGGAGGCGACACCACACCTGTTCACGAGCTTTGTGGGTCAGGAGTGGGTCTCCATGCAGATCGACGCCGAGGAACGTGAGAAGCTGCGTGAACGCGGCGTGGTTCACGTCTCCATGCGCCAGACGCAGGACAAACCCATTCTGGGTGTGCTGGACCTGGAACAGGGCACCTCCCGCTACCTCCAGGGAGACGAGGTGTTCGCGTTCCTCCAGCCGTGGCTGCACACCCTGGCGGCACGCGTCGTGGAGAAGCGCATCCCGCGCTACCAGCTGAACCCGGACGACTGGGAGATTCGTGTGGTCTCCCAGTTCGGCAAGGATAAACAGTTGCCCGGCGCCGCTTTCCCCGGCCTGGCGCCTGCCCAGCAGCACCGGGTGTATGCCATGGGTCGCTCCATCGATCTCACAGGCCGCACGGCCATTCAAGGCGAACCCGGGACAGGGAAGACGCGCCTGGCAGCGGCCACGGCGGCACGCATGGCCTACCGCTGGCGCAGGCGAAATAGCGAGTTTCGCCAGACTGTGCAACCAGCCTGGATCGCAGGCTTGAGACGAGCGTGGCTGAAGAACCCATCCACCCTGGCCTTGCTCGGACTCGAACCCGTGAGAGACCCACGCACGCGGCAGATCGTCGCCTACCGCAACCGAGAGACAGGACGGCTCATGGCACCTGAAGCGGCAGGGCCGACGGCTCTCCCGGTGCTTGTCTCGACACCGCTCAAAGTCACCAAAGAGTACGCCAGGGAAATTCGGGCGGCCTGGCCGGAGGCCGAGGTGTTCTTCATTGAAAAGCACACGGACATCATGCGCTGGCTGAAGCGCTGCGCGACGAGTGCAGCGCCCGCCGTGTTCGCCATCTGTTCCCACTCGACAACACGTGCCTTTGGGCGGGAATGGCAACCGGCCGTGCTCGAACGGGCTTCTACCTCTGTCGTTCCTGATCTCGAACCAGATGAGAAGCGCAAAGCTTCCCTGGAGGCGGTCTATGACCAGAAGGATCGGTTGGTAGGGTATCGCTCGAAAGACGCTGGGGACCTGCTCACCAAAGAGGTGAAGGTCTCGCACTTTTACTGCCCCGCGTGCAGCGTCTCGCGCCGCTATCCTCTAGCCGGGCTCATTGGACGCATCGATGCTGTGCCAGGACAGCGCGATCAATTGAGTGGGCAGGAACAGGGCAAACAGGAAGGGCAGGTGCGTGCGAGTGAGGACCAGGACCGGGAACAGTCGCGGCAGAGCGAACCGGTGACCAGCCTCACGTGGTTCCGGCAGAAGCCACGCTGGTGCTCCTGTCCCACCGACCGGCGCAATGAAGAGCGGCGCAGTGTGGGTAATCCCGTGCTGCGCGCTGCACTCGGGCAAGCGCGGCGCTTAGCGGCCACAGAACGGAAAAACCCGCAGCTTACCTTTGCCGCCTG
>Ga0137371_10004242_pt1 | contig 11234 bp, 9 predicted proteins | sample SagtaG_7_FD_104919 | JGI IMG/M metagenome (GOLD analysis project Ga0137371, IMG submission 104919) | Vadose zone soil microbial communities from Sagehorn Ranch, Mendocino, California, USA - Sage1_R_40_16 metaG | ecosystem: Environmental > Terrestrial > Soil > Vadose zone | place: USA: California... | reverse complement strand
GGCGAGGTCGCCCGACACCTGGAACTCGCTGTGCGTGTACTGCACGCCGAGCGTCGGGTTCGGCCAGCGCTCGGCGCGCGCGAGGCGGAGCGCCGCCTCGGCCGCCTCCCGGGCACGCTCGGCCGCCGCGAGATCGGGCCGGCGCGCGAGCGCCTCGCTCACCAGCTGCTCGGCGCCCCCGGGCGCCGGCGGGAGCGCGAGCTCGCCCACCGGCTCGACGTCCGCCGCGTCCACGCCGACCAGCGGGAGCAGCGCGGCCACCGCCTCGCGACGGTCGCCCTCCGCGTCCGCCACCTCGCGCTCGAAGCCGCGCTGCTCGAGGGCGATCTTGTCGAACTCGGCGCGCGAGATGTCCCCCTCGCGCGCGCGCGCCTCGCTCACGCGCACCGTCTCCCGGTAGTGCTCGAGGTTCTCGCGCGCCAGGCGGAGGCGCTCCGTCGCTTCGAGGAGCCCCACGAAGCGCGCGCGCAGCTCGAAGGCGAGCCGGCGCTCGAGATCCGCGCGCTCGGCCGCCGCGGCCTCCTCGCGGCGGCGCGCCGCCGCGAGCCGCGAGCCGCGCTTGCCCGGAAGCAGGACCTCCTCCTGGAGCCCGACCTGGGACACGACCGTGTCACGCACGCCGATGCCACGCGGGTTCGTCTGCCCGAGGGGGAAGTTGCCGGCCCCCGCCGAGAGCGTCGGGTTCGGCAGGAGGCCGGCCGTGACCACGTCGCCGTGGGCCGCACGCACGTGCAGCGCGCCGGCGAGCAGCTCGGGGTTCTGCCGGCGGAGCGACGCGAGCGCGTCGTCGAGCGTCAGGCGCACCGTGTCCTCGCCCCGAGCCATGGGCGTGACGGCGAGCACGAGCGCGAGCACGAGCCAGCGCCTCCTCACCGGGTGCCGCTCCGGCTCCCGGGCGCGCGTGTCACGCGACCTCCGCCGCGGGGAGCGCCTGGTCGCGCCGTCTGAGCACTCGCGGAACGCCGCGCACCCCGCGCTCCGAGAGGACGAGCGTGTACAGCACGGGCAGGACGAGCAGGGTCAAGAGCGTCGCCGAGACGAGGCCGCCGATCACCACGACGGCGAGCGGCCGCTGCGTCTCCGAGCCGATCTGGGTGGAGAGCGCGGCGGGGAGGAGGCCGAGCGCCGCCAGCAGGGCGGTCATGAGCACGGCCCGCAGGCGACGCGCCGCCCCGGCCTCGACCGCGGCACGGAGCGGCAGGCCCTCGACGCGGAGCGCGTTGATCTGCGACACGAGCACGACCCCGTTCAGTACCACCTGGCCCATGAGCGCGATGAACCCGATGCACGCCGACACGCTCAGGTGCAGGCGGGCCACGTCGAGGCCTGCCACGCCGCCGACCAGCGCGAACGGGATCGTCGCCAGGATGAGGAGTGCGCACGCGAGCGACCCGAAGGTGCGCACGAGGATCGCCAGGATGAGGACGATGCTCAGCGGGATGACGAAGGCGAGCCGGGCCATGGCACGTCGCTGGTTCTCGAACTCGCCGCCCCAGGTGATGAAGGCGTTCGGCGGGAGCTGCACGCGCTCGGCGACCTTCCGCTGCGCCTCCGCCACGAAGCCGCCCAGGTCGCGGCCGCGGACGTTGCACTTGATGCCGACGAAGCGCATGTTCGCCTCGCGGCTGATGGCCGCCTGCCCGGGCGCGACCTCGATGTGGGCGAGCTGCGCCAGCGGCACCTGCGCGCCGTCCGGCGTGGTCACGCGGACATCAGGAATGCGATCCAGGGTTGCGCGGGCAGCTTCGGCGAGACGCACGACGACGTCGAAGTGCCGCTCGCCCTCCCACAAAGTGGTGGCCGGCTTGCCGCCGATCGCCGTCTCGACCACATCCTCCACGTCGCCGACATTGAGGCCGTAGCGGGCGACAGCCTGACGGTCGACACGGATGTGGACCTGCGGCAGCTCTGCTGCCTGGACGACTGCCAGGTCGGCGACGCCGCGCACGCCTTCGAGCACGCGCTTCACGTCGGCGGCCGCGCGGTGGAGTCCCTCCAAGTCATCGCCGAAGACCTTGACGGCGAGCTGGCCCTTCAGTCCAGAGATGTTCTCCTCGATGTTGTCCTTGATCGGTTGCGAGAAGTTGAAGTCGACGCCGGGGATCTCCGTGAGCCGCGCGTCCATGGCGGCGATCAGCCCTTCGGAGGTTACGCCGGACGGCCACTCCTCCCGTGGCTTCAGGTCCACGAAGTACTCGAGGTTGTTGGCCGTCTTCCAGTCGGTGCCGTCCTCGGGACCGCCGAGCTGACCGAGGACGCCCCGAACCTCCGGGAAGGACAGCAAGGCGTCGCGCACGCGCGGCACGACGAGCTCGGCCGCGCGGTTGAGCGAGACGCTGGGCGGAAGCGTGGCCGTCACCCACAGTGCCCCCTCGTTCAGCTCGGGCAGGAACTCGGTGCCGAGCCGCGTGAACAGCCACATGCCGACGGCCAGCATGGCCGCGGTGGCGGCCACGACGGCGCGGCGGTGGTCCAGGGCCCAGCCGAGCGCGGGGCGGTACACGCGCAGCGCCGCCGCCTCGATCGGCGTCTGCTCGCCGCCGGTCTTCCCGCGCAGCACGAGGAAGCTGAGCAGCGGGATCAGCGTGAACGAGAAGACGAGGGCGCCCACCAGGGCTGCGCAGACCGTGTTCGCCATCGGCGCGAAGATGCGGCCTTCCACCCGCTGGAGCGTGAAGATCGGGATGTAGGCGACGATGATGATGAGGAGCGCGAAGAGCGTCGGCCGCGCCACCTCCTCGGCGGCTTCGAGCACGGTCGAGCGTGTCTGCCGGCGACCCGTGACGCCCGCCAGCCGATGCGCCACGTGCTCCACCATGATCACTGCCCCGTCGACGATGATCCCGAAGTCGACCGCGCCGAGCGAGAGCAGGTTGGCGGACATCCCGCGGAGCTTCAAGTAGAGAAAGGCACCGAGGAGCGAGAGCGGGATGACGAGCGCCACGACGAGGGCCGCCCGCAGGCTCATCAGGAAGACGCCGACCACGAGCACGACGAGCAGCGCGCCGAGCACGAGGTTGTGGGTCACGGTAGTGAGCGTCCGGTGCACCAGGCGGCCGCGATCGTAGAACGCTTCGATATGCATCCCGGGCGGCAGGATGCCGTGGTTCAGCTGCTCGACCTTGGCGTGGAGGGCGTCGAGCACGACCGACGGATTCTCCCCGCGTCGCATGAGCACGATGCCCTCGACCGCCTCCGGATCCTCGCCCCGCGTGGCGATGCCGCGACGGGGCATGGCACCGATGGTCACGCGCGCCACGTCGCGGATGCGGATCGGCGTCCCGCCCCGGGCCGCGACCACGACGTTCTCGATGTCCTCGCTGCCGGCCAGCGTGCCGAGCCCGCGCACGATGTACTGTTCGTCGCCGTGCTCGATGTAGTTCCCCCCCGCGTTCGCGTTCGAGCGGCCGAGCGCGTCGAACACCTGGCGCAGCGCCAGGCCGCGCGCTTGCAGCTGCTGCGGATCGACCTGCACCTGGTACTGCTTCACGAAGCCGCCAAAGGAGACCACGTCGGCGACGCCCGGCACCTGCTTCAGGTGCCGCTCCATCACCCAGTCCTCGATCTCGCGCAGCTGCATCGGCGTGTAGCCGTCACCGACCAGCGTGTAGCGGTAGATCTCGCCGGTCGGCGTGGAGAGCGGCCCGAGCGTCGGCTTGACCCCGTCCGGCGCGTCGACCTGCGCCAAGCGCTCGTTCACCTGCTGGCGCGCGAAGTAGAGGTCGGTGCCATCATCGAAGGTGAGCACGACGAACGAGAGTCCGAAGATGGAGAAGGAGTGCATGCGGGTGAGCCCGGGCAGCCCGTTCATCTCGTGCTCGACGGGCAGCGTCACCTGGCGCTCCACCTCCTCCGCGGCGTGTCCCGGGAAGAGCGTGATCACCTGGACCTGGGGATCCGCCAGCTCCGGGAAGGCCTCGATCGGCAGGTGCCAGAAGGCGAAGGCGCCCGCGACGGCAAACCCCGCGGCGAGCGTGAGGAGCACGATCGGCCGGTGGAGCGAGAACGAGAGGACGCGGAGCATCGGCTCTGTAAGTGCAAGGGGGGTGCCAGCGCCGATCCCAGGATTTCTAGGCCAGCTGCGATCGGGCGTGTGGCAAACGGTCTCATGCTTGCCGGCAGCGCGCCCCACGCAACTGGGGCCGGAGGTTGACGCCGCCCCGGGGGACTGCGAGGCTCGCCCCGCCATGAAGCGGGCCGTCGTGGCGACCGGACTCCAGTTCCCCGAGGGGCCGGTCTGGCTCGGCCCCCGGCGCGTCGCCTTCACCGAGATCCGCGGCCAGTGCGTCTCGCTCTGGCACGACGGCGCGCTCGCGCGCGTGGCGCGGACCGGCGGGGGCGCCAACGGCGCCACGCTCGGCCCCGACGGCGCGCTCTACGTCGCGAACAACGGCGGCCTCGCGCTCGGACACGACGGACGCTGGACCGCGCCCGACGCCATCCCCGGGCGCATTCAGCGCGTCACGCTCGCGGGCGAGGTGAGCGACGTCGCCGTCCGTCTGCCCGGCGCGCCACCGAATCGGCCGAACGACCTCTGCTTCGGCCCCGACGGCCTCCTCTACTACACCGACCCGCACAACTGGGAGGATCTCGCGAACCTCGGCGTGGGCCGCGTCGGGCGCACGACGCTCGATGGCCGCGTCGAGCTGGTCGCGGAGATCCCCGCCTTCCCGAACGGCATCGCCTTCGGGCCCGACGACCGCCTCTACGTCGCGCAGAGCGTGACGCAGAAGATCCTGGTCATGGACGCGAAGCCCGGCGCCACGCCGGCCGTGTACGCGACCCTGCCGCGGGGCTATCCCGACGGCTTTTGCTTCGACGCCGCCGGGCGGCTCTACGCCGCCGGCAGCCTGGGCGACGTGGTGCTCGTCTTCGAGCCGGACGGAGAGGTGCGGGACATCGTCGAGATGGGCGCGGGGAGCGAGCCCACGAACTGCTGCCTCGGCGACGGCGCGCTCTACGTGACGCTCGCCGGCACGGGCCAGCTGGTCGCACTCGACATGCCGGTCGAGCCCCTGCCCCTCTACCCCGCCCGGCGCTGACTCAGCGCTGCGCCCAGAGCAGCACGCGCTTGAAGGTGAAGAAGTACGGGCGCGTCTCCTCGAGCGCGGGCAGCAGGCGCTCGCGATAGCGGGCCACGAAGCGCGCATAGAGCTCCGGCGGGAGGCGGCGCTGGTAGTCGGTGAGCAGCGAGCCCTTCACCCACTCGACCACCTCGTCGCGTGCCGCCAGGCGGTGGCCGTAGACCTGGAGGCGGACGTGCTGCTCGCCGTAGCCGAGGCGCTCGAGGAGCAGCGCGTACTCCTCGGGCAGGAGGACGGGGCGCTCGCGCGCATGACCGCCGAGCGCATCGTGAAAGGGCGCCTCGCCGGCCACCTGGGCGGCGACCACGTGTGAGGGGTGATCGAAGTTGGCCGGCATCTGCACCGCGAGCTGGCCGCCGGCGCCGAGCCCCGCCGTCAGGCGCGCGAACAGCGCCGCGTGATCGTCCACCCAGTGGAGCGCGGCGTTCGAGAAGACCAGGTCGTAGGCCGCGCGCGCCGCGAAGGCGGCGATGTCGCCCGCCTCGAAGCGGAGCCCGCCCTCCGCGCGCGGCCGCGCGCGCGCGAGCATCGCCTCGGAGCGGTCGATGCCGAGCGTCTCGCGCGCCGCGAGCTCGTGGTGGAGCCGCGCGGTGAGCTCGCCCGTGCCGCACCCGAGATCGACCACCCGCATGCCGGCGCGCGGGCGGACGAGCGCCAGCAGGTCGAGGAACGGCCGCGTGCGTTCGTCGCGGAAGCGCTCGTACTGCGCCGGGTCCCAGGCGTCGTCGCGGGTCATACAGGACCAGCTTCCTATCCGCCGCCCCGATCGACTACAAACGCCGCCGGCCATGCGAGCGAGCGACGCCGCGAACCGGCCCCGCTGGAGCGGCCGGGCCGGGTTCTTCGAGGTCTGGTTCCTGGTCGTGTTCGAGGCCGCGGCCCGGCGGGCGTGGTGGCTCCGCTACACGACCTTCGCCCCGGCGCCGGGGCAACCCGGCGAGCCGCGCGCCACGCTCTGGGCCGCGGCCTTCGACGCGCGGGCAGCCGAGCCGGCGATCGCGGTGAAGCACATCCTCGGCACCGCGGACTATCATGCCGGCTCGCCGGAGCGCTTCGCGATCCGCCTCGGCTCGGCCGAGTTGCGCAACGACGCCTGCCGCGGCGAGGTCGAGAGCGGCGCGCACCGCATCGCGTGGGCGCTCCGCCTCGCCCCCGCGGCGCGCGAGGCGCGGCGCGCCCCATGGCTCCTCCATCACCTCCCGCTCCCGACGCGCGTGGCGCACGCCAACAGCGAGATCACATGCAGCGGCTGGGTGAGCGTCGATGGCATCCGGCACGAGCTCGAGCGCGCGCCCGCGGTCCAGAAGCACATCTGGGGCACGCGCCGCGTGGAGGAGCTCTTCTGGCTCTACAGCCCGAGCTTCGACGAGGAGGTGGACGCCTGCCTCGAGGCGACCGCGGTGCGCCTCAGGCGGCGCGCCGGCGCGCCCTGGCTGGTGCCGATCTGGCTCCGCACCGCCCACCGCGTGCTCGATCGGTGCGGGCTCGCGTCGCTCGCGGGCAACCGGGTCGACGTCCGCGGTCCCGCACACCTCGAGTTCCGCTCCACCTCCGCGACCCGCTCGCTCCGGGCCGAGGCCTGGTGCGATCCGCGCACGCTCGCCGGCTACGTCTACCGTGACCCGGCGGGCTGGGATGTCCACGTGGCGCAGAGCGACGTCGCGTCGGTGGCGCTCGAGCTCCGCCGCCGCACTCATCCGCTGGCGCCCTGGGGACCGGCGCGCCGGCTCACCTGCACCGAGGGCGCGGCGCTCGAGCTCCACGCGCAGGAGCCGCTGCCCGGGGTGCGCTACGTCGGCTGGGACGCGACGGGGCTCGAGTAGGATGGCTTCCAAACTCACCGACCGCCTTCGCTGACGTCCCGATGTGGACTTTCGTCATTGGTTCCATCTCGATCTCTTCAGGCGTAGCAGTTCGCGAGCTGAAAATGCTCGAGCCGGCTGCTGCTCACGCGCCTCGATCGGCACCGCCGAGCAACCTGTTCGATGGCTCGCTCGGATCGAGGACCTTGCGTGCACTCTCGATGCCGGCGATTGGCAGAGCGCTTGCGTCGAGAAGGCCGAGCTGGACCAGCACGGAGGCTTGGTCCCAATAGATGTGCTCGTGGGCCAGCTTTCCGTCCCGGAGGCGAACGACCACGACCAACGCCACCTCGACTCGCCTTCCCGTGGGAGCGACGCGAGGCAGCATCCAGTCCATGCTGATGGTATGAGTGAACTTGAGGACCATCTCATCGACCAGCTGATCGTTCCCGATGGTCCGCGAGATGGGAATCAACTCCGTGTCCGGGGGCATCTGCGGAATGAAACGTTTGGAGTAGAACTCCCGCAACTCCTCACGCCCAACGCCCCCCGTCAGCACCGGGACGTGGTTGACATAGGCGTCGTCCACCATCGTTGCGAGAGTATCTTCGATACTGCGTGTGACGAACTCGTAGCGGATATGTTCCTCCCAGACATCATGCAAGCGCTGCTGCGCACCCGTAAGACCTTCGGCCGAGGGTGAATTCTCTCGTTCGTTCATGATCGCTCCTTCACCCTGACGAGGTTGTACACAGAGCTACCAAGTCCACGTCGCCTTCCTTGCGCACTCGAACGTCACCGCGTTGAGCGGCGGGCCGCAGGCCCGTCCGATCCAACGCCCATTTTAGGCGGTTTGGTCCAGAGTCGGCAGCTGTCCCACAAGCCATAAGCCGAGACTCTTGTCACCGAAAGCTCCGCGACTCTCGGTGCACCTCTCGTTCATCAGCCGCAGCGGCGGTGGGAAGTTGAACGGCGGCCGCTGCAGATTCAGCAGGCGCCAGTCTCCGGTCACGATGTCCTCGTTCCGATCGCAGTTGGGAAAGGTGGTCGTGAGCAGGTAGCCGATGCCGCCCCGTTTGATGTTGGCAAGCGCGCGGGCGACGTCGGCGAAAGACAAATGCACCAGGCAGTCGCGGCAGAGCAGCAGGTCCGCACGGGGCAAGGGGTCCACGGTGAGGTCCAAGACGAGAAAGCGGCGCCGGTCATCGGCGAAGCGAGCCTGATGTTCCGTGATCAGCGCCGGCAACAGATCGGCCCCAACGTACTGGGCCACCGGGAGAGCCAGCTGGCGCATCCAGCTGAAATCACCGCACGGTAGGTCCAGCAGAGTGTGCGTCTCGAACTCCCGCAAAAGCTCCGGTAGAGCGGCCCGGAGGTGGGCGGTCTGATCCTGACTCGCCCCTTCGCCGGAGGCCGACTCCTTGCCGGCCCAGTGTCGCCTCCGATGGATGTAGTCGAACGCTTCGCGAGGTGAGTAGTTTACGCCTTGGCGCGCAAGCCGCTCGAAGTAGTAGGGATCAAAGGGTACTTGGTCCCTGCGAGTAGTCATCGAGCGGCATCTCCCCGCGGCGATTGCGCGCCGCCGACCTGCGCATCTGCGGCCCGCCACGAGGCGACTGGGGCCAGAGACGAAACGTAGACTCGCGAACGACGCGACGGTAGATCAGGCCAGCCCATGGCGGGTCCGCTGCATGCGCGTGTTGGCTGGCGATTTCAGACCGCGACCCCCAGAGACGATAGGGTGGAGCTTACTTCCCCGACGCCTCGTGCACAGCGAGCGGTGACCCCAAGAGCATGAGCCGCGTCTACACACTCAGGATTGTCATCGAGAAAGAGGATGCGGTCTGGATCGATCCTGAGGTCGCGAACGACGTAATCGAAGGCTTCTCGGTCCGGTTTCATGACGCCGATCTCGTGGGACAGATAGTAGCGGTGAAACCTTCCCGCGAGGCCCATCTGATCCCGAAGGCGCCGCCAGTGCAGCCCGTTATTGTTGCTGAGACAAGCAAGAAGGAAGTGCGGCCTGAGCGAATCAAGGAGAGTAAGGGCACCCTCCATTGGGCCTCGGTCCCAGGTTAGGAAATGCTGCAGGAAGACGTCGGGCGCAATTGGCAGGTTGAGCTCTGCGACTGCACCGGCCGCGAACTCTTCCGGGGCGCATCTGCCAGTCTCAAACCGCCGCACCGACGCCGACGTACGCCAGAAGCGGCGAGCGTCTTCTGCAGTAAGGGCGGCCCCGGATAGGATGAGCAAGGGTGCGATGCCGTCGAACTCCACGAGCACGCCGCCCAAATCGAAGAGAAGTGCCTGAAATCCCGCGTTAGCCATGGTTGTGATACTCGTCGCCACCCAACGATGCTTGCCCAGTTCCGTGTAGCGCACACGGTCCAGCGTCCGAGGTCTCCCTATCACCGAGGACGAGCGAGTGCGACGCCGCTGGGGCCGTCGCGCGCGGACGCTCCGCTCTCAGCCATCTCCTCTCCCGGCGCGTTAGCCTGCGAGAGCCGGCCGTGTAGTACACTGGGGCGGCCACGGGCAGCAGATTACGGCACCACGCACGAGTGGATGCTCGCCTCGCCGGGGAGCTCGCCGGCGAGGGTCTGGATCGCCCGCTCGGCCTCCTCGAGCGGGAAGTCGTGCGTGTGCATCTTCGCGAGCGGGACGCGGCCCGACTCGATCAGCCGGATGGCGGACTCGTAGGCGCGGCTGGTGACGGCGAAGGCGCCGCGGATGGTGATCTCCTTGACGACCACGAGGTCGCTCACGAAGTCGGGCACGGCCTTCAAGCCCTTCACGCCGGCCAGCACGATGCGCCCGCCCGCTGCCACGTAGTGGAGCGCCTCGGCCACCGGCTCGGCCGCGTTGGCGGTGACCTCGATCACCACCTCCGCCCCGCGCCCGCCGGTCAGCTCGCGCACACGCGCGCGGGCGTCCTCCCGCTCGACGTCGATCACGTGGTCGGCGCCGAGATCGCGCGCGAGCGCGAGCTTCCGCGCGTCGCGCGAGAGGCCGGTCACGATGATCGTGTCGGCGCCCGCCGCGCGCGCGGCGATCACGCTCGCGAGCCCGCGCTGCCCGGGGCCGAGCACGAGCACGCTGTCGCCCGGTCCGGTGGCGGGAATCTCGACCGCCCAGCGGAAGCCCGCGCCGAGGGGGTTGAACATGACCGCGAGGCTCGCCGGAATGTCCTTGCGCACGCGGTGCACGATCGAGAGCGGATCGAGGTACATGTAGTCGGCGTACGCGCCCCATAAGCCTGGCGGGCGGTCGAGCGGGACGTAGCCGTGCCCGAAGAGGCCGCCGCGTCCGCGGCAGAGCTGGTAGCGGCCCGCGATGCAGGCCCGGCAGTGGCCGCAGCGAATGATCGACTCGACCGCGACGCGATCGCCGACGTCGACGCCCCAGCGCTTCGCCGCCCGGTCGCCGATGCGCTCGATCACGCCGAGCGGCTCGTGCCCGGGCACCAGGGGCAGGCGGACGGGAAGGACGCCGGCGTACTGCTCGGCGTCGCTCCCGCAGATGCCGCACGCCTCGACGCGCAGAAGCGCGCTGTCGTCGTCGATGTCGGGGACGGGCAGCTCGCGCAGCTCGAGGCGGCGCGGCGCGGTCTGCACGACGGCCCGGCTCGTCCGCATGGCGCATCCAAGCACGGCGCCGCCCGCCGAGTCCAGGCGCTTGCACCCGAGCCCGTGCTCGACGATGACGGGAGGCGCGCATGCAGTGCCACCGCTGCGGGACATCCTTCGACGGCGAGCGCGTGCCCGTCCGCGGCGTCTGCTCGCGCTGCTCCGCCTTCCTCCACTGCTGCCGGAACTGCGACTTCTATGCGCCCGGCGTCGCCAACGACTGCCGCGAGCCTCAGGCCGCGCGCGTCGCGGACAAGGAGCAGGGGAATTTCTGCGACTGGTTCCGCCCCGCCGCCACCCGGCCGGCCGCCCACACGAGCGAGGGCGGCGCCCGCGCCGCCCTGGACGCACTCTTCAAGAGGAAGCGCGACGAACACGAGCGCTAGCCGCGTAGGGGATGGCTGCCGAAACGCTCCGGCGCTACCGGCTGCGCTTTCGTATTGGCGCTCTCCGTGGCCGTGATATGTGCCCGTACCGGGAGGGCACGTCATGCGAAGGGCCGGGCTCGCAGCACTTTGGCTGGTGCTCGAGTGCGGTGGCCGCGTCGACGCCGCGGACGTCACAGGGTGCGGGCACGCGGTCGGTGACGGCGAGGTCGCCGAGCTGCGCGGCGACCTCGACTGCGCTGCCCCTACGACGTTCCCGTTCTCTGCCGAGGGCGTGCACCTCAGCGCCGGCGCCACGCTGCGGATGAACGGCTTTGCGATCCGCGGCGACGGCTC
>Ga0137371_10004240_pt1 | contig 11236 bp, 11 predicted proteins | sample SagtaG_7_FD_104919 | JGI IMG/M metagenome (GOLD analysis project Ga0137371, IMG submission 104919) | Vadose zone soil microbial communities from Sagehorn Ranch, Mendocino, California, USA - Sage1_R_40_16 metaG | ecosystem: Environmental > Terrestrial > Soil > Vadose zone | place: USA... | reverse complement strand
TCGGCCCGCTGCTCGCGGTCGGGAAGGCGCCGTACTCGTTCTTCACGACGATCCCGGGCGCGGGCGCGTACCTGTTCGAGGTCGTCTTCGCCGGCGTCTCGCTCGCGATCGTGTGGGGCGCCATGGCCGAACGGGCCAAGCTCTGGGTCTATTTCGTCTTCGGCGTCGCGTTCACGCTGATCTACTCGGTCACCTCGCACTGGATCTGGCACTCGGGCGGCTGGCTCTTCGGACTCGGAATGCAGGATTTCGCCGGCTCGACTGTCGTCCATTACCAGGGCGCGCTGGCGGCGCTCGCAGGCGCGATCCTGCTCGGCCCCCGAATCGGCAAGTTCGGCCACGACGGCCGTGCCAACCCGATCCCCGGCCACAACATGCCCTACGCCGTGCTCGGGACCTTGATCCTCTGGTTCGGCTGGTTCGGCTTCAATCCGGGCTCGACGCTCGCCGTGATTACCGGCGACAGGATCGGCTATTTCGGCTACGTCGCGCTGACGACGAACGTCGCCGCGGCGGCCGGCGCCCTCGGCGGGATCGCCACCGCCTGGCTCGTGCTGAAGAAGCCGGACGTCTCGATGATGCTGAACGGCGTCATCGCCGCGCTGGTCGCGATCACGGCCGCGTCCGGCTTCGTCGCACCCTGGGCTGCGATCGTGATCGGCTTCCTCGCCGCGGCGATCGCCGTCGTCGCCGTACCGCTCGTCGAGCGGATCGGGATCGACGATCCGATCGGCGCCGTCGCCGTCCACGGGCTCGCGGGCGTCTGGGGAACGCTGGCAACGGGCATCTTCGCCGTGCCGGCGCTCGCCTCGAACCTCGCCACCGGCAGCGGCGGGCTCGTCTACACCGGCTCGTTCCACCAACTCGGCGTTCAGGCGCTCGGCCTCGCCGCGGTCGGCGGCTTCACCTTCACCGCGTCGTTCGGCTGCCTCTGGACGCTGAAGCGGCTGTGGGGCATCCGGGTCGAGGAGCACGTCGAGACGGCCGGCCTGGACGTTTCCGAGCACGGCATGTGGGGTTACCCCGAGTTCTACATTCCCGTTCCCGGCGGCTACGGCACCGAGTCGCACGGGCATCTCGGCGCGCCGCACATGCACCCGCCTGTGCGTGAGCCAGAGTCGGTGCCGGCCCCCGCCCAACCAGCCGAGGAGGCTGCATGAATCACGAACCGAAATGCGAGTGCGAACGGCCGATCCTGCGCGAGCGGGCGGAGCAGAAGGGCGTCTCCGAAAGCTTCTGCGACCGCTGCAAGCGCCCGCTCGGGCTACGCCTCGCCGCAGTCCGCAGCACCGCGTGATCTAGATCACAAGCCTCCGGCTACAGTCGGCAGATGTCGTACCAATTCGTCGACTGCCGCTGGGAGCTCGGCAAACCGGGCCGCGGCCAGGAGCTCTATCTCGCGGGGCACATCCCCGGAGCCTCGTTCCTCGACGTCGAGCGCGATCTATCGTCGTCACCCGGTCCCGGCGGGCGACACCCGCTGCCGAGTGAGGAGCAGTTCGCGGAGGCAGCCGGCCAGGCCGGCATTGGCGACGGCGTCTTCGTCGTTGCGTACGGCTCGATGGGCGGCGCGGAGCGGCTCTGGTGGCTGCTGCGCCATTTCGGCCACGACGGTTGCGCGGTGCTGGAGCTCGAGGGTTGGCTCGGGCCGCTCCGGGCCGGGGAGGAGAACATCGAGCCGACCGCCTTCACTCCGTGGCCGCAGAAGGGCGACACGATCGAGGCGGAGGAGCTGCACGAGCGCCTCGACGAGCTCGTCCTGGTCGACGCCCGCGTCCCGGAGCGCTACCGCGGCGACGTCGAGCCGATCGATCCCGTCGCGGGGCACATCCCTGGCGCCCGGAACGCGCCCTGGAACGAACCGATCGCTCCGCGCCAGTTACCCGCCGGCGAGGTCGTCGTCTATTGCGGCTCGGGTGTCACCGCCACCGTGCTCGTCCACCGGCTCGCGCTCGCGGGCCGCGAGGCGAAGCTCTACCCGGGCTCGTGGAGCGAGTGGTCAGGTCGGGGGCTGCCGGTAGAAACAGGCGCGCCCTGACCCAACCCGCCGTAGCGACTGGCGCCGGAGCTCCCAGTGCCTGAAACGCCGCCGGCCGAGCGCTACGCCGTCGACAGGCCGGTCAGGTAGGGCTGCCAACCGTCCGGGATCTTCGGAGCGGCCAGGCGGATGAAGAGCACGGGCGCGGGCGGCCGCGGCTTTCTGCGCAGCTCCATCGAGACCTCGTGCGGCAGCCGGTTCCCCTTGCGCAGGTTGCAGGGTGCGCACGAGGTGACCACGTTCTCCCAGACCGACTCGCCGCCCCTGCTCTTCGGCACGACGTGGTCGAGAGTGAGCCGTCCTCCGGCGCTGCCGCAGTAGACGCAACGCCAGTCGTCACGGGCGAAGAGCGCCCGGCGCGAGATCTTGCGCTGCACGGTTCGCGGCACCCGGACGTACTGGACAAGCCTGATCACGTGGGGCCAGGGAAACGTGGTCGTCGCGGAGCGTAAAGCCTGGTCGAGCTCCTCGATCACCTCGGCCTTGCCCTTGAACACGAGCACGTGCGCACGCCGAACCGTCGTTACGTTGAGCGGCTCATAGCTCGCGTTCAACACCAATACTTGCTGCAAGACAGCAAAAAGGTACCACCGAGATAAGAGCCCGCTACCGCGACATCGCTCTCTCTACCGCTTCTTCTTCCTCCGGCGAGAGGGCGATCGAGGCGCGGCCGCGCTCGAGTTCCTTCATGTAGATCCGCGCGTAGTCGCGGCCCTGAATGGCGCTGAGGACGATCCCGCTGCGGCCACCGTCGAGGAGCGCGACCGAGGCCGACTGGTGGCCGCCCGTCCCCTCGTAGGCGTCGTAGCGGACGATCGAGATCTTCCCCAGGGATTCGTCGACTCGCCGGTCGACGCGGGCGAGCCCGGCCGCGATCTCGTCGACCGCCCGGTGGAGATCGTCGATCCGGGCCTGCAGCGAGACGGCGAAATCGACGAGATCGTCCTTCGCACCGCCAAGGAGCACCTGCTGCGATGCGCGGACTCGCCTGAGCTGACGCCAGGCCAGCAGGGCCGCCCCGAGCGCGAGGATCGCCGCCGCTGCGGCGGCGATCGCGATTGCCGCAGTCGTCGAGTTGCTCATCGGCTGCGCAATCTACGGTGGCGGCAGCGTGAAGGTGACCGGATATTCGGCGCTGTTGTTTCCGAGGTTGTGCTCGTTCGGGACCGCGTCGACCTTCACCTTCACCGTCGACGGAGCGCCGAAGAAGGACGGGTCGAGCTGGATGTTGCGGAAGGTGATCGTCTTCTGCTCCTTCGAGCTGATCAGGTCGATCACTTGCTTCTTGACGATCGGCGTCGTGCCGCCGGTGATCGTCAGCGTGACCGGAATGTGAACCTCGACCGAATCGCCGGAGTCCTCGATCGCAACGGCGAAGCCCAGGGTGGTGCCCGTTTGCACCGGCAGCCGCGTGTCGGTCGAAAGCTCGGTGCCTTTCGGCAGCGCCTTCGTCGAGACGACGTTCGTTCCGTGCAGCCCTCCCGCCGTCGGCGAGACGCTGACGCCGCGAAGCCGGCTCACCACCGCTGCCAGGCCGCCGGCCGTGAAGAAGTCCGGATTCGAGACGAAGTTCGAATCCGGGACGCGGACATCCCCGACGCCCTGGTTCCTCAGCACCTGCTTCGAGGGATCCTTGAAGCTGTCGTCCCAGACGACGTCGCTCGCGAGCAGGCGCTGCGCCGGCGTCACGAGCAGCGCGCCGGCCTGCGCGGCGGCGAGTTTCTTGTCGGCAAGCGCCTGCCGCAGGGATTCGGCGATCCCGACGATGCCGCTGTAGCGATACTGGAGGGCGTCGATCAGGCGCGAGTGCTCGTCGCGGAGGCGTCCCGGAGGATCGATCGCTCGGGCCTCGTCGACGTCTTGCTGCTCGTCGCGAGCGAGGCCGGCGAGCTTGCTCTGCACCTCGTTCGCCTTCAGGCCCGGCTGCCCGAGCAAGGAGGTCAAGCGGGTGCCGATCGCGCGCGAGTTCGAGGCGACCGGGGCAACCTTGGCCATGTAGTGCTCGTACTTCGCGTGCTTGCTCGAAGACTGGCAGCCCTCGATCGCGTAGACGAGCAGCAGGACAATCACGATCGCGAAGGCGATCAGGCCGACGAGGCGCAGGAGCGGGGTGAGGCCTTGAGGCGTCCGGATCGGCGGCCGCGGCCCGCCTCGGGACGGCGGCCGCTCGGGCCGGGCAGCTTCTCTCGTCTCCGGCTCCTCGAAGAAGTCGAACTCGATGTCTGTGTCGCGCTCGGTCATGCCCTCATTGCAGGGAAAACTCGCCGAGCACTGTAACCGTTGGACCAGCCGGAGCCATTGCGGCAGAGCGCCCGCCCCTCCAACGGAGGCTTTTACGCCGCAGCGGCGAACCTCCGGCCGTGTCAGAAGCGGCTCTAGCCGTCGCCCCGAACGAGCTCGTTCTCGGCCGGTATCGCCCGCTCCAGCCGCTTGGCAGCGGCGGCTCGGGCTCGGTCTGGCTCGCCCGGGACGAGCCGACCGGCGCCGAGGTCGCGCTCAAGATCGTTCCGCGCGAGGGCAAAGCAGCTTCGCGGGCCGAGCGCGAGGCCACCACAGCAGCGCGTCTCCGTCACCCGGGGTGCCAGCGTGCCTACGCACTCGCGCGCGACGCCCGCCACGTCTACATCGCCTACGAATACGTCCCCGGCCGGACGCTGCGACAAGCACTGCGCGAGGGCGAAGTCGACGACGCGGCGGCCCTCGAGGTTGCGGCGCAGATTTGCGAGGCACTCGCGCACGCGCATGCGCACCGGATCGTCCACCGCGACGTGAAGCCCTCCAACGTGCTGCTCGCCGAGAGCGACGAGATCTCCATCCGCCTGCTCGACTTCGGGCTCGCCCGAATGGACGGCGAGGAGACGCTGACCGCGGCCGGCGACGTGCCCGGGACGCTCGCCTACATCCCGCCGGAACGGCTCCGCGGCGAGGAATCGGGCGCGCCCGCAGACGTCTGGGCGGTCGGCGTCCTGCTCTGGGAGGCGCTCGCGGGCTGGCATCCGTTCTGGCAGGGGTCGCTGCTCGACACGGCGCGGCGGATCGAGTCCGGCGCGGTCTCGCTGGCGACCGCCAGGCCCGACCTGCCGCGACCGCTGATCGCACTCGTCGACCGGGCGCTCTCGGTCGAGCCCGCAAGGCGGCCGTCGGCTGCAAGATTCGCGGCCGCGCTGCGGGCGACGCGGCACAGACGCGAGCGGCGCGAGCGCAGCGTGCCGCAGCTCTCGCCCCCCGCACCCGGGCGCTTTGCCCCGGCCGCTGTGGCGGGTCTCGTCGCCGGCGCCGGAGCCGCGGCGTTGCCTTTCTACCCCTCCGGCTGGCCGCTCGGCCTCGCGGCGCTCGCCGCCGCGCTGACCCTTTTCAGCGAGCGCGCCGGCCTGGCGCTGGCGCTGGTCGTTCCGGTCTTCCCGCTCGGTAACCTCTCGGCCGGCCTCGCCTGGGCGTACGTCGCCCTCGCCCTCGGCTGGCTTGCGCTTGCGTGGCAGGACTCGCGAACGGCCCTCTTCTTCGTCGCGGGCCCATTTTTGGCGCCACTCTCGCTGCTCGGCCTCCTACCCCTGGCCGCGCAAAGGCTGCGCGGGGGCGTACGTCGAGCCGGTCAGGTGTTCGCCGCCGTGCTGGCCGCCGGCCTGGTCGCGGGTCTCCGTGGCAGCGAGCTCCCGTTCACCGGCGGCTTGGCTCCGCCACTCGACCTCGACCACACGCGCGGCCCGCTGACGGCGGCCGGCACGGTCGTGCACGCGCTGAGCGCGCAGCCTGGGCTGTTGCTCGAGGCGCTCGTGCTCGCCGCGGCGGCGGCGGTGCTTCCCCACGTGCGGCGCCGCCGGATCCTGCCGTTCGGACTCCTGCTGCTGGCCGGAATCCTCGCCCCGAGCCCAACCCTGCCCGACGCGGCGATCGTCGCCACAATCCTCGCCACTTGCCTCGGTCTGGCGGCCAAAGCCGAAAGCTAGACTCGGTGATTTGGGGTACAAGACCCCTGGAATGAGCGTGCTCAGAAACATCGAAGACAAGATCGAGTCCCTGTTCGAAGGCGTCTTCGGGCGGGCCTTCAGAACGAACGTCCAGCCGGTCGAGCTGGCCCGGAAGCTCGTCAAGGAGATGGAGGACCATCGCGTCATCTCGGTCTCCCGCCTGTACGTGCCCAACGAGTACACGGTCTACTTGTCTCCAGCCGACCGCGAGCAGTTCGCGGACTACGAAGAGTCGCTGCTCGGGGAGCTCCAGGACTACCTCGCGGAGAACGCCCGCCGGGAGAAGTACGTGCTGCTGTCCCCACCGAAGGTGCTGATGGAGACCGACGAGGACCTCGAGGTGGGCGAATTCGGAATCGCGACCCGGATGGCGCAAGGTGGGCCGGAGGCCGCGCCGGACGAAGCGCCGGCTCCCGAGGTCGCACCCGGCGCGACCATGGTCTACAAGCCGAAGCAGCCGGACACGCAGGCGGTCTCGGCGGAGGAGCTTGGCCTCGAGCGGGAGGTCGTGACGCTCTCCTGGGACGGCCGGCGGCATGAGATCGAGAAGCGGCGGGTCGTCATCGGCCGCTCGAAGGACTGCGACATCCAGGTCGCCGACCCGAACGTCTCACGCCGCCATGCGGAGGTGCGACAAGAGGGAGCCGCACACTGGGTGGTCGACCTGGACTCGACGAACGGAACCGAGGTCAACGGCAGACGGCTGAAGCGCGCGAAGCTGCGCCCCGGTGACACGATCACCGTCGGGTCGACCGAGCTCGTCTTCGAGCGCGAGGCCGGAGGCTGACATGCTCGTTGCCTCGATCGCGGTCGAGGAGCTCCTGCTCGTCCTCAAGATCGCGTTCGTCGTGCTGCTGTACCTGTTCATCTGGCGCATAGTCCGCACCGCGAGCAAGGATCTGCGGACGCCGCAGGAGAGCTTCATCCTGGCGCCCTCGCAGGCGCAGGAGATGGCGGTCGTTCGCGACTCCGGCCCACGTGACGTCGGTCGCCTGGTCGTCGTCAGCAGCCCCACGCTCGAGCCGGGCGAAGGGCGGATGCTCGATTCTGCCTCGGTGACCGTCGGCCGCGGCCCGCAGAACGACATCGCGCTCGATGGTGACGACTACGCCTCGGCGAAGCACGCGCGAATCGAGCCTCGCCGCGACGGCGTCTGGGTGGAGGACATCGGCTCGACGAACGGCACCTACCTGAACGGGATCAAGCTGACACGCGCGCGCAAGCTCACGCCCGGCGACGTGGTCCGTGTTGGCGAGACGGAATTGAGGTACGAGACTTGAGTCGAGTCGTGCAGATCGGCCACGGCACGGACACCGGCAAGAAGCGCCGGCGAAACGAGGACGAGTACGTCGTCGCGCCGCCGCTCTTCGCGATCGCCGACGGCATGGGCGGCGCGCAGGCCGGCGAGCTCGCGTCGAGCCTCGCCGCCGGCGCCGTGCGCGAGGACGAAGGCGCCGCCGGCAGCGGCGAGCGGCGCGTCGCGGAGCTGATCCAGGAGGCGAACCGGCGCGTCTACCAGCGCTCGAGCCAGGATGCCGCCGCCTCCGGCATGGGCACGACGATGACGGTCGCGCTCGTCGAGGGCGGCACAGTCGCCTTCGGCCACGTCGGCGACTCCCGCGCCTATCTGATCCGCGACGGCAAGCTCGAGCAGGTGACCGAGGACCACTCACTCGTCGCGGAGCTCGTTCGCAGCGGCAAGCTCTCCCCCGAGGAGGCCGGGACGCATCCGCAGCGCTCTGTGATCACCCGCGCGCTCGGGACGGACCCGGACGTCGATCCCGACACATTCTCGATCCCGACCCAGCCCGGCGACCTGTTCATGCTCTGCTCGGACGGGCTCACCTCGATGGTCGAAGACGAGGTCATCCTGCGGTGCATCGAGAAGAACCGCGACGATCTCCAGGCGACGGCGAAAGCGCTCATCCGCGCCGCCAACAAAGGCGGCGGCGAGGACAACATCACCGTCGTCTTCTTCGAGATCGGCGAGGAAACGGGCGAACCGCTCGAGGAGACGGCCCAATATCCAGCCCTCGGCGAAGACGGCTACGGTGAGCTCGACGAGGAGACGCTGGACGAGCTCGACCGCGTCCCCGCCCTCGGCACGATGGTCGTCCCGCCGGGCGAGGCAGAGCAAGCTGCGGAGCCCTCGCAGCCCAAGCGCCGCACCCGCTCGCGGATCGTGCCCGCGCTGCTGCTGATCCTGCTCGCCCTCGCGATGCTCGCGGTCGTCCTCTGGACGCTGCATGGGAGATAAGCGGTGAGCCTGAGAAACCGAGAGCTGCTGAACCTGGTCGTGGTCGGAACGCTGACCGCGCTCGGGTTCGCAAGCGTCTACATCGCGCGGCAGTCGGTGGTATCGACGGCCTCGCTCTCGTACGCGGCGTTCTTCCTGGTGCTGTACCTCATCGCGCATGTTGTCGCCCGCTACGCGGTGCCCTATGCGGACCCGTACCTGCTGCCGATGGCCGCCCTCCTGACTGCGATCGGCGTGACGGAGATCTACCGAATCCACCCGGGCGACGCGTTCCGCCAGGGGGTCTGGATCATCATCGCGGTCGCGGTCTTCGCCGGGACGCTGATCGGACTTCGCCGCGACTACCGCCGGCTGGAGAGCTACAAGTACCTGTTCGGGCTGACCGCGATCGGCCTGCTCGTGCTGCCGGCGCTGCCCGGACTCGGGACGACTGTCAACGGCGCCCGGCTCTGGATCCACTTCGGCTCGCTGCAGTTCCAGCCCGGCGAGATCGCGAAGCTCTGCCTGATCGTCTTCCTCGCCGGCTACCTGCGCGAGAAGCGCGAAGTGTTGGCGCAGGGACGGCTGAAGGACTTCGGGCCGCTGCTCGTGATCTGGGGCGGGGCCATGCTCGTCCTCGTCGAGACCAACGACCTCGGCTCCGCGCTCCTCTACTTCGGGATCTTCCTGGCGATGGTCTACGTGGCGACCGGGCGAGTCCTGTTCACCGCGATCGGCCTCGCGCTCTTCCTTGCCGGCTCGTATTTCGTCTACACCCAGGTCGCGCACGTACACGAGCGGGTGACGATCTGGCTGCATCCATGGACCGACCACAAGGTCTACTGCGCGCTGAACGGGCGCTTGGAGTTACGCCAGGACTGCGGCAGCTTCCAGCTCGTGAAGTCGCTCTACTCGATCGCCAGCGGCGGCTTCGGCGGCACCGGCCTCGGCAAGGAGACGATCGAGACCTCGCAGGGCCACCCGCTGATCCCGTCCCTGAACACGGACTTCATCTACTCGGCGCTCGCGCAGGGGCTCGGCCTGATCGGGATCTCCGCCCTGATCCTTCTCTTCATGGTCTTCGTCTTGCGAGGGATGCGAATCGCACTGCTCGCCGATGACGGCTTCTCGAAGCTCGCCGGTGCCGGCCTCACCTTCGGCTTCGCCTTCCAGACCTTCATCATCGTCGGCGGCGTCCTGCGGCTGATCCCGCTGACGGGAATCACCCTTCCCTTCGTCTCCTACGGCGGCTCCAGCGTGGTCGCGAACTTCGTCCTGCTCGCAGGCCTGCTCCTGATCTCCAACCGCGCCAACGCGCCGAGGCAAGGATGAACCGGCAGATCACGAAGCTCGCCGTCGCCTCGCTGATCCTGCTCGCGGCACTGATCGTCGCGACCACGTACTGGCAGACGTGGGCCTCCGCGGGCCTGGCAGAGAAGCAGGACAACGCGATCCAGCGGGTGGCCCAGTTCCGGATCAAGCGCGGAGTGATTCGGGCGGCCGACGGAACCCTGCTCGCGACGAACGTCCGCCGCAGGGTCGACGGGCAGACGCTCTACTACCGCCGCTACCCGACCGGGCGCCTGTTCGCGAACCTCGTCGGCTACTCGACAGAGAAGCGCTCGCGAGCAGGACTCGAGCAGTCCGAGAACGCGTATCTGACCTCCTCGAACGCGAACCTCGGCACGATCTTCAACAAGACGCTGGACAAGCTCAAAGGCGTCACGATCACCGGCAACGACCTGATCCTGAGCGTCCGCCCAGGCATCCAGCGGCTGGCGATGGCCCAGCTCGCCGGCAAATGCGGCGCCGCGGTCGTGATGAACCCGAAGACCGGCAAGGTCTACGCGCTCGCCTCACAGCCGACCTACGACCCGAACCTGGTCGAGAACCACTTCAACCAGATCAAGGCGCCCGGGGCCCCGTGCCACCCGGCGGCGCCGCTTTTGAACCGCGCCACCGACGGGCTGTTCACCCCGGGCTCGACCTTCAAGGTCGTCACCGCCACGGCGGCCCTGAACTCACACAAGTTCACGCCAGAGTCGACCTTCGACGATCCCGGCTACTGCATCGAGTACGGCAAGCAGGTCTCCAACGCGGCGAGCCCGGACGGGCCGGTCGAGGCCTTCGGCCGCGTCACCTTCGCGCAGGGTCTCCAGCACTCGATCAACTCGGTCTTCTGCAACATCGGCAAGGCGATCGGCGCCGGTTTGATCCTCGACTATATGAAGAAGTTCGGCTTCTACAAGGACCCGACGCTCGAGACGCCCGCCGACGAGAAGGTTCCGAGCGGCCTCTATCACGGCGGCAGGCTCTTCTTCCCGTCCAACCCGGCGACGCAGGTCGACCCCGGCCGGCTCGCCTTCGGGCAGGAAACCCTGGCGGTGACGCCTTTGCAGATGGCGATGGTCGCCTCGACCGTCGCGAACCGGGGCGTGGCCATGAATCCCCAGGTGCTCGACCGGGTCGTCGACTCCGGCGGCAAGACGATCGTCCGAGTCCACCCGAAAGAGCTGAGGCGGGTGATGTCGCGCACGACCGCGGACGAGATCACCTCGATGATGGTCGACGCGGTCAGGGACGGCACCGGCGGCGCGGCGGCGATCCCCGGCATCTCCGTGGCGGGCAAGACCGGCACCGCGGAAACGGGCAACAGCGGGATCAACACGACCTGGTTCATCTGCTTCGCCCCGGCCGAGAACCCGCGGGTCGCCGTCGCGGTCACGCTCGAGAACCAGACGGGCTTCGGCGGCACGACCGCAGCGCCGATCGCCAGGGTGCTGATGCAGGCGGTCCTGAGCCCGAGGTCGAAGAAGTAAAGCCGTGGCGGTAACAGGCGACACCCTGATCGACTCGGTCTTCGACGGCCGCTACCGGATCATCCGCAAGCTCGGCTCCGGCGGGATGGCAAACGTCTATCTCGCCGAGGACCAGGAGCTCGGCCGCCGCGTCGCGATCAAGATCCTCGACGACCGCCACGCCGCCGACGATTCG
>Ga0137371_10004236_pt1 | contig 11242 bp, 10 predicted proteins | sample SagtaG_7_FD_104919 | JGI IMG/M metagenome (GOLD analysis project Ga0137371, IMG submission 104919) | Vadose zone soil microbial communities from Sagehorn Ranch, Mendocino, California, USA - Sage1_R_40_16 metaG | ecosystem: Environmental > Terrestrial > Soil > Vadose zone | place: USA... | reverse complement strand
GGCACGGTGGTCCCGGCGGCCAGCACGGCGGCCTGTGCCTGCGTGCCCGGGCTGGCCTTGGCCGGCCGGGCTGCGCGCCTGCGGGCTGCCCGGGGCGCGGCACTGGCCTGCCGGGGCGTCGCGGCCTGCGCCTGCGCGACCGGGCTGGCCTTGGTCGGCTGGCCTGCCGCGGCGGGCGCGACCGTGGTGCTGCAGGCGGCGAGCAGCGCCAGTGGCAGCGCGGCGGCCGTGGCGGTCATCGCCGCCGCGGCCGGGCGGGACCTACGGGGCGCGCGGGGCGCGCGGGGCCTACGGGGCGCGCGGGAACTATCGCGGAATCTCTGCATCGCCGAACATCCTGGCACGGCCGCCCGCCCGGGATCCGGCATTCCGGGCTACACCGGCTCGATCCCGGACCACCCGAACTGCTTGCCCCGGCTCCCCGCTAGCCCGGCTCCCCGCGACCCGTTGAACCCGGAGTTCAGCGGCACCCAACCCGCTCAACGCCACATCGAACGGGTTGCCCAGGCGCCGCCAGCGCTACCGGACCCCGGACGAATCGGGCACGGTCGTCGCGGCTGCCCTGCTGATCATGACTGCACACGTACGGTAGTCCGGTCACGAATGTCATGCGGGCCGTCGCGCCAGTGCCAGCCTGCGCCCGACCAGCTGCCGGAGGTGGGAATCGCCGTGGGCCTGCCGCGGACTTCGGCGGATTCGGTGCTGTTCAGCACCTACAACGTGCTTGACCTGTTCGAGGACGATTCGCCCGCCGGGCGCGAGCGCTACGGGATGGTCATCGAGGCCATCCGCGGTCTTGGCACGGATGTCCTCGCCATCCAGGAAATCCGGGGCCCGGATGGCCGGACGGCCCGCGCCAGGCTGCGCCAGCTCGCGGACGATGCCGGGATGCGGTGCCGGGTGCCGGGCCCGGCGGGCGGCGCGGGCCGTACCGCGCTGGCGACCGGACCCCGCGGCTTCCACGCCGGCCTGCTCTGGCGGGACGGGATCGGGGCCGTGCCCGGATCGTTCCGCGGCTACGGGAAGGGCAACTTCTGGCATTCGCTAGCGTGCGTCACTCTCGACCTCGGCGGGACGCTGGTGCGGCATGCCGCGTTTCACGCGACGCCGTTCGGCCGGCGGCTGCGCGCGGACCAGAACGAGCGGCTGGTCGCCGCGCTGACGAACCCGCCGGGCAGCCTGCCGGCGCTGGTCGGGGCGGACTGGAACACCGAGTGCGCCGACCGCGTGCTCGATGCGGAGTCCGGAGAGTGGATCTTGTACGAGCCGCGGGATCCCTACGCCGCGGTCGACTGGTTCGGCGAGCTCATCTACCAGTGCGAGTGGGACTACGACGAGCGCGGCGTGCGCGTGCACCGGGCCGACCGTCGGCCCGGCGACGTGCTCTGGGCCGGCGGCCTGCACGATGCCGCCGCGGCCCTGCGGGCGCCCTGGCAGGCGACGGCCGGCCACCACCCCGGCGACTCCTACGGCCGGCACGGGATCTCCCGCCGCATCGACGGCATCCGGGTGACGAGGCACGTCCTCGGCGCGCTGCGCGCCCATGCGGTGGACGACACCGACCTCACCAGGCACGCCTCCGACCACCTGCCCGTCACCATCGAGTACGCCCCGTCCGCCATCACGCCAGCGTAGGCCGCCCGCACTATCCGACTTCAGCCGCGCGGGGTTTTTTCCGGCGCGTACCACGTGGCAGGCTCGCCGCATGGCAGAGCAATCAACGATCCTCGTCCGCCCTTATCTCCCCGATGATCGTGGCCAGGTCATGGCTCTCCCCCCGCGCCTCACCGAATGGGTAGCCGCCTGGCGTGACCCTGCCGCTGTGCTCCCCGCAGTGCAGGGCTGGGTCCGGGATTCCATTGACGCCATCAGCCAGCCAGGCCATGCCATCTACGTGGCCGCCGACGCAGGCAGCATCGTCGGCCTTGTCACCATCTGCGAGCGAACCCACTTCACCGGCCAGGTGGACGCTTATGTCGGCGAACTCGCGGTCAAACCAGGGATGGCACGGCGGGGGATAGCTACCCGGCTGATGGCAGCCGCCGAGTCCTGGGCAGCCGACCGCGGCCTGGCGTTCCTCACCCTGGAGACCGGCGCCGCCAACCAGCCCGCCCGCAAGCTCTACGCCGCGCTCGGATACCAGGAAGAAGACGTCCGGCTGACCAAGGCGGTCTCGCCCAGCCCGTCCGGACAGCAACCCGGAAGCAAGGAGGCCAGCCTGGCGTGATCACGGCGGGTTTGCGGGGTTGCAGCACCGAAAACCCTCCGTGATCATGGAATGCGGCGGCGCCGGGCCGCCGTACGCGAGCGGGGAGCGCTTCGATGGAGATACCAGCCAGCCTGCCGGAGTGGCCGGGCGGCGCCGATGTCGCGGTGGCGCTGACCTTTGACGTCGATGCCGAGGCGCCCTGGCTCGGCGAGGGCCCGGAGTACGCGAGCCGCCTGACGATGTTGTCCCAGGCACGCTACGGTCCCGTGCGCGGGCTCGGCCGCATCCTGGACATGCTGGCGGCGGCAGGCCTGCGGGCCACGTTCTACATTCCCGGTCACACCGCGGACAACTACCCGGCTACCGTCGAGGCCATCCTGGCCCGCGGTCACGAGGTCGGTCACCACGGTTACCTGCACCTGCAGAGCGAGCGGCTGGACGAAGCGGGCCAGCGCGCCGAGCTTGAGCAGGGCCTGGCGGCGCTGGGCAAGCACGGCGTGCGGCCGGCCGGCTACCGGTCGCCTGGCTGGGAACTGACGCCGGACACGCTGGCACTGCTGGCCGAGCTCGGCTTCGGCTATGACAGCAGCCTGATGGCCGACGACCGGCCGTACTGGATCCCGGCAGGCGGCAGGCAGCTGCTTGAGCTGCCGGGGCACTGGAGCCTCTGCGACTGGCCGTTCTTCGGCTACACGTCCTTCCATGGCGGGCTGCTGACCGACCCGGCCGTGGTCGAGCGGATCTGGCTAGAGGAGTTCGAGTCGGCCAGGCAGGAACGCAGGCTAGTCACCTACACGATGCATCCGGAGGCCATCGGCCGCGGTTACTGCATGCGCATGCTGGAGCGTGTCGTCACGGCCATGCGGGACCGCGGGCGGCCCTGGTTCGCGACGCATGCCGAGATCGCCGCCCTGGCTAGGCAGGCAATGCCGCAGCCTGCCGCCGATCCAGGCGGGCCCGGGCCAGCCGGTCGGTGAGCAGGCCGGCCCCCCGCGCGCCCACGGCTGCAGCACGGCATCCAGCCTGCCCAGGTCGGCCTCAAGTACCGCGAGCCCTGGGGTGGGCACAGTGGCGCCGAGCTCGACGAGCAGCGGCCGCAGGTGAACGTCGACGGCCAACGCGTGCTGCGCTGACTTCATCACCAGCAACGGCAGCGCGGCCGCCCGCTCCAGCCCGCGGCAGGGCAGCCGGTCGAGAAAGACCTTGAGTAGCCCGGTGTAGGTGCCCTTGAACGTCGGGCTGGCAACATGCAGCAGGTCCGCGCTGGTCACTAGGTCGGCCGCGTCCTCCACGGCCACCGAAGGCTCCGGCAGCAGCAGCCGCCGCGACGGCACGGACAGGTCGACGATCTCGTATCCCGCGTCCAGCCGGAGGGCTAGCGCGATCGCCTCAGCCGCCGCAGTGGCGACGGTGCGCGTGCGAGCTCCGGGCAAGTCACGACGGATGTCACAGTGGCACATGGGGCGGTCGGCACCGCTGCGTGCGGTGCCGGCCGCCCATCACAAGCAGCCCGGGCAGCGGGCCTGCGGGCCCGTCACAAGCAGCCCGGGGCAGCGGGCCTGCGGGTCAGCGCGCCGCGCGCCGCCAGCTGCCGATGGCGACGATGATCACGAGCAGCGCGCAGAGGTCGAAGATGGTCGCGGCGCCGAACGCGCTGGCCATGCCATGCGTGACGGCCTCCCTGGCCCGTGCCAGCGCGGTGCCGGATCCCCCGCCGTGCGCAGCGCTCCTGCTCGCCGAGGCGTACACGGTGACCAGGATGGCCAGGCCGAGGGAGCCGCCAACCTGCTGGGTGACGTTCACCATGCTGGACGCGGCGCCAGAATCCTCCGGCCGGACCCCGGCGAGCGCGGCCATGGTCAGCGGCACGAACACGACCCCCATGCCGGCACCGAGCAGCAGCATCGGGCCAAGGACGCCGGGCAGGTAACCGGCCGCCGGGGTGATCTGGGCAAGCCAGGCCATCCCGGCCACCACCGGCAGCAAGCCGGCCACCATCAGGACCTTCGGGGAGAAGCGGGATAGCAGCCGGGGCGCGGCCCGTGACACCGCGAAGAGCATCGCCGTCATCGGCACGAAGGCCAGGCCGGCCCGCAGCGGGCTGAACCCGAGGATGTCCTGGACGAACTGGGTGAGGAAGAAGAACATCCCGAACATTCCGGCGACGAGCAGCAGCCTGGCGACGTAGGAGCCCGAGCGGCCGCGGTCGGCGAACAGCCGCAGCGGCGTGATCGGCTGCCTGGCCCGGGCCTCGGTCAGCAGGAACAGCCCGAGCAGGACTGCGGCGGCGCCGAAGGCGCCCAGGGTAACCGGGTCCCGCCACCCGCTGGACGCGGCCCGGATGAACGCGTATACCAGCGCGGCCATGCCGGCCGTCGAGGTCAGCGCCCCGGTGATGTCGAACCGGCCGGGCTGGCGCTGTGACTCGCCGAGGAACCGGGGGGCGGCCAGCAGCACGGCCGCGCCGATCGGCACGTTGACGAACAGCACCCAGCGCCAGGACGCCCATTCGGTGATCACGCCGCCGAGCACCAGGCCAAGCGAGGCGCCGCCCATCGCCACGGCGGTGTAGAGGCCGATTGCCCGGGTGCGCTCGCGGCCCTCAGGGAAACCGGACGTGATCAGCGCGAGCACGGCCGGCGAGGCGATTGCGCCGCCGACGCCCTGCACGGCCCGGGCGGCGAGCAGCCCGCCGGCCGACGTGGCCAGGCCGCCAGCCAGCGACGCCACGGTGAACAGCAGGACGCCGGCCATGAATACCCGGCGCCTGCCGAGTATGTCGCCGGCCCGGCCGCCGAGCAGCAGCAGCCCGCCGAAGGTGAGTGTGTAGGCGTTGAGCACCCAGGACAGGCTGGGCGCGGAGAAGTGCAGGCCGCGGGCGATGCTCGGCAGGGCGATGTTCACCACCGTCATGTCGAGGATGATCATCAGCTGGGCGCAGAGGACGATGGCAAGGGCCACGCCGCGCGCGTCCCTGCGAACAGAGTCGCGGGCCGTGCCTTGCGCTATGGTCTGCGGCATCGACGTAGTCGACATGTTTGCCTTTCCTGGGGACTGACAAGTGCAGCGGGCTGGCCACGCCGGCGTACTGCGTGAGCTACGATGGGAATCGGAGGTAGCCTCCGCTAACTATACGGAGGGACCCTCCGCTTTGCAACCTGGATTAGGTGAAGGCCGATGAGCGCGCCCGAGGAGCGGCCGCAGGCAGCTCCGCCCGAGGAGCGGCCGCAGGCAGTGTCGTCGCGGCGGGGCGGGCTGCCACCAGCCAGCGGCCCAGTGCTGGCAGGAGGTTCAGTGCTGGCAGGAGGTCCGGTGCTGGCAGGAGGTCCGGTGCTGGCAGGCAGCCCGGTGCAGGAGGCCGGCCGGCAACTGGATGGCGACCCGGTGCAGGAGGCGGCCCGGCGGCCGGATGGCGGCCCGGCGCCCGGTGTCGGCCCGGCGCCCGGTGTCGGCCCGGCGGCCGGCGGCGGCCCGGCGCCAGATGACAGTGCGCCGCCGGATGGCGGCGCGCCGCGGCCGATGCGTGCCGACGCCAGGCGGAATTACCAGGCCCTGGTGAGCGCGGCCAAGGCAGCCTTCATCGAGCAAGGCGCCGACGACGCGTCGCTTGAGGAGATCGCCCGCCGGGCTGGCGTCGGCATCGGCACCCTTTACCGGCACTTCCCGACGCGCCAGGCACTGCTGGAAGCGGTCTATCGAGATCAGGTCGAGGCGCTGCGCGGCCGGGCGGAGGAATTGCTCGAATCTGCGCCGCCTGGCGAGGCGCTGGTGACCTGGCTGCGGGCGATGGTCGAATTCGGCAGCACCAAGCGCAGCCTGACCTCGGGCATACTCGCCACCCTCAACAAGGATTCCGAGCTCGTGTCGTCCTGCAGTGCCATCATGCGGCAGTCAGCGACGGCCCTGCTGACCCGGGCGCAGGAGGCCGGGGCGGTGCGAGCCGATGCCAACGCGACGGACTTGCTCAGGCTGGTGCACGCGGTCAGCATCGCCGTCGAGCGCGCTCCTGTCGACGCCGGCCAGGCGGACCGGATGATCGCGCTGATCGCGGATGGCCTGCGCTATCAGCCGGCCGGGTGAGCTGGCCGGATGACTGATCCCGCGCCGCAACGCCGGCCGCTGCCTGACGACGGCAACCCGCCGGGCAGTGATGCGCCTTTCATCCCGGCCGATCTGCCCGACCCGGCCGACCTGCCCGACCTGCCCGGTCTGGCCGACCTGGGTGACATGGGTGTCCCGGCCGGGCCGGCTGGGCTGGGCTACTTCGCCGTCCCTGCCATCCCGGTCTCCGCCGGGGCGATGATCTTCGACCAGTCGGGGCGGCTGCTGATACTCAAGCCGACCTACAAGTCGGGCTGGACCATCCCCGGCGGCGTCATGGAAGCCGACGGGGAGACGCCGTGGGATGCCTGCCGGCGCGAGGTCCGCGAGGAGTGCGGGCTCGACGTGCGGGCCGGGCGGCTGGCCTGCGTCGATTTCCGCCGCCCCCGCCCCGCCCGCCCCGGCAATCCCGGGAATCCCGTCAGCCACCCCGGGAAGCCCGGCAACCGCGGCGGTATCAGGTTCCTCTTCGACTGCGGCCGCCTCGATGATGCCAGCCTCGCGGCCGTCGTGCTGCAGCCTGAGGAGATCTCCGAGCACCGGCTGGCCCGGCTGCCGGTGGCCCTGAAGCTGCTCAGGAAGCCGATCCGGCGCCGGGTGGCCGCCGCGCGCCGCACCGGGGAGCCGCGTTACCTGGAGAACGGCAGGCCGGTGCCGGGCATCAGCCGCTGACGGCCGGGCATCGGCCGCTGACGGCCGGGCATCGGCCGCTGACGGCCGGGCATCGGCCGGCCGGGCCGGTCAGCCGTGATCGCCCAGGCCGCGCACGTAGGCGGCCTGCCCGGCGTGCTGGAGGTCGTCGGAGATCACGCTCACCAGGCGCACCCCGAGTGTCACCGGGGGATCCCAGCCCTTGTCCACGATCCGGTCCAGGTCGGCGTCGGCCAGGCCCCTGACATACCGGGTCGTCTGCTCCGATACTGCGTCGTGGTAGCCGGTCAGCAGCTCGCCGGAGGCCACCCGCACGGTGCCGACGTCATCCGCGCCGTGCCCGTATCCGGTGTCCGCGGGGTCGAGCGGCAGGCCGAACCGTGCCGCCCAGCCGTCTGCCGTCCAGGCCTGCTCGGTTCCCGCCGCGGCCGCGACATGATCGTCGGTAACCCTGGTCAGGTGCCAGATCAGCCAGGCGATCGAGTTCGCCATGCCAGCCGGGCGCTGCGCCAGCTGGCGGGGCGTAAGCCCGTCTACCGCCTCGTGCACCACCTCGCGGATCCGGCCGAAGGCGTCGGCAAGCAAGTCAGCCGTTGTCATGCGGGTACTCCTTCCGATGGGTTACGCAGTCCTCTGCAGCCTGTCAGTAAGCTAGGCCAGATCAGCGCCCCGCCAGACAGCTCGGGCCCGCCGCCGCCGGCGGTCGGCTCATTCTTGCGGGCCTGCCAGCGGGTAACCGCCGGGGCTGGGTGAGCGGTCAGTGCCGGGCGAGGGGAGCGGCCTGTAGTGCCCAGGACTGATGATCGCGCGCCGCTGCGGGTGGCACTGCTCGGCTGCGGGGTAGTGGGCTCGGAGGTCTTCCGGCTGCTCCGGGAGCAGGCAGCCGATCTCAGGGCCCGCGCGGGCGCGCCGCTCGAAGTGGCGGGCGTCGCGGTCAGGGACATCAGCCGCAGGCGCGGCGCGGCGGCGGGCAGCCCGCTGCTGACGGCCGACGCGATGGGCCTCGTTACCCGTCCCGACGTGGACATAGTGATCGAGCTGATGGGCGGCATCGAACCCGCCAGGTCGCTGCTGCTCGCCGCGATGCGGGCGGGCAAGCCGGTGGTCACGGCCAACAAGGAGCTGCTGGCTCAGGAGAGTGCCGCCCTGCACCTGGTGGCACGCGAGCACGGCACTGATCTCTACTACGAGGGCTCGGTGGCTGGCGCGATCCCGTTGCTGCGGCCGCTGCGGGAGTCCCTGGCTGGCGATGCGGTGCGCCGCGTGCTCGGAATCGTCAACGGGACGACGAACTACATACTCGACAAGATGGACACCTCAGGGGCCGATTTCACCGACGCGCTCGCCGAGGCGCAGGCACTCGGCTACGCGGAAGCGGACCCGACCGCGGATGTCGAGGGCTTCGACGCGGCCGCCAAGGCGGCGATCCTGGCTGGGCTGGCATTCCACACCAGGGTGACCGCCGCTGACGTGCACCGGGAAGGAATCGGGGCCGTGACGGCGGCCGACATCGCGGGCGCCCAGGCGCTCGGCTGCGTGGTCAAGCTGCTCGCGATCTGCGAACGGTGCGATGGCGGCATCTCGGCGCGGGTGCACCCGGCGATGATTCCGCGGGTGCATCCGCTGGCCGCGGTCCGCGGGGCCTACAACGCTGTCTTCGTCGAGGCGGAATCGGCGGGCCGCCTGATGTTCTACGGCGCGGGGGCCGGCGGCGGGCCGACGGCGAGCGCCGTGCTCGGTGACCTGGTCGCGGTCGCGCGGAACCGGATCGCCGGGATCCACGGGCCCGACACCTCGACTTACGCCGAGCTGCCGGTGCTGCCGATGGGAGACGCGCTGACCCGCTACTACGTCGCGCTTGACGTCGCCGACCGGCCCGGCGTGCTCGCCCCGGTGGCCGAGTCGTTCGCCCGGCACAACGTGTCCATCAAGGCAGTTCGCCAGGAGGGCAGGGGCGAGGATGCCAACCTGGTCATCGTCACGCACACGGCCCGCGAGGCTGAGCTGGCGGCGACCGTGGCCGAGCTCGGGGCGATGGCAGCAGTCCGCGCCGTCGACAGCGTGCTGCGAGTCGAGGGCGAGGAGGGCGAGTGAGTTCCGTCCCCGGGGAGCTGCCGGGCGCGCTGGGAAGCCTTCCGGGAAGTCCTCCGCAGAGCCCGCCGCGGCGGGCGGTCTTCGCGGCGGCTGGCCGGTGGCACGGCGTGATCAGCTAGTACCGCGACCGGCTGCCGGTAACGGCCACCGGGCCGGTCGTGACCCTCGGCGAGGGCGGCACGCCGCTGCTTCCCGCGCCCGCGCTGTCCGCGATGACCGGCTGCGAGGTCTACCTCAAGGTCGAGGGCGCGAACCCGACGGGGTCGTTCAAGGACCGGGGGATGACGGTCGCGGTGAGCATGGCGGCTTCGCGCGGCGCCACGATGGTCATCTGCGCTTCCACCGGGAACACCAGCGCGAGTGCCGCTGCCTACGCCGCCAGGGCCGGCCTGGCCTGCGCCGTCCTCGTTCCGGATGGCAAGATCGCGATCGGCAAGCTTGCCCAGGCGCTGGTGCACGGCGCGCGGCTGCTGCAGGTAGACGGCAACTTCGATGACTGCATGAAGCTCGTCCGCAAGCTCGCCGAGAGCTACCCGGTCGCGCTGGTCAACTCCGTCAACCCGGATCGGCTGCAAGGCCAGAAGACGGCCGCGTTCGAGATCGTGGACGCGCTCGGCGACGCGCCCGACGTGCACTGCCTGCCGGTGGGCAACGCCGGCAACATCGCCGCGTACTGGCTGGGCTATACCGAGTACCTGGCCGACGGCAGCTCGACGCGGGCGCCGCGGATGCTCGGCTTCCAGGCGAGCGGCGCCGCGCCCATCGTGACCGGCAGGCCGGTCCAAGCGCCCAGCACCATCGCTACTGCGATCAGGATCGGCAACCCGGCGTCGTGGCGGCTGGCCGAGGCGGCGCGGGACGAGTCAGGCGGCCTGATCGGCTCGGTCACCGACGATCAGATCCTCGCCGCCTACCGGCTGCTGGCCAGCAAGGAAGCCGTGTTCGGCGAGCTGGCGTCCGCGGCCGGGGTGGCCGGGCTGCTGCAAGCCTGCCGGGCCGGCCAGGTCCGGCCCGGCTCCCTGGTGGTCTGCACGATCTCCGGCAACGGGCTCAAGGAGCCAGGCCCGGCGATCTCGGCGGCGCCAGCCCCGCCGACGATCCCGGCGGATGCGGCCGCGGCCGCCGCGGCGCTTGGCCTTGACTAACGAGATGGTGCGCGATAGGAGTCGTGAGCAAGCTCACGCAGACCCGTAGTCAAGCGGCGGGACCGTGACCAGCATGGCCTGTAGGACCAAGATCACCAATCGTTATCGTGCACCACCTCGTAACTGCGTCGGCCAGTAGCGTGCGCCCCCGGGCAATGAGCGGCGCCCGGGAGGCGCACGCCAGCCAGGAACTGGCTCAGGCGGCGATCGCCGACCGCGCGGCGGCTGTCTCCAGCGCCAGCTCGAGCACCTCGCGGACGTCGCTGACCGGGTGAATCTCCAGCTCCGCCCGGATGCCGGCGGGCACGTCGTCCAGGTCGGGCTCGTTGCGCTTCGGAATCAGCACCGTCGTGATCCCGGCCCGGTGGGCGGCCAGCAGCTTCTGCTTCACGCCGCCGATCGGCAGCACCCGCCCGGTGAGCGAGACCTCGCCGGTCATCGCAACGTCGGACCGGACAAGCCGGCCGGACAGCAGGGACGCGAGGGCCGTGGTCATCGTCACCCCGGCGCTCGGCCCGTCCTTGGGCACGGCGCCGGCCGGCACGTGCACGTGCACGCCGCGGTCCTTCAGGTCGCCGACCGGCAGCTCGAGCTCGGCGCCGTGCGAGCGCAGGTAGGACAGCGCGATCTGGGCAGACTCCTTCATCACGTCGCCCAGCTGGCCGGTGAGCGTGACGGCGGTCGTGCCGGTCTCCGGATCGGCCAGCGACGCCTCGATGAACAGCACGTCACCGCCGGCGCCGGTCACCGCCAGGCCGGTCGCGACGCCGGGCACGGCCGTCCGCTCGGCCGACTCGGGGGTGTGCCGGGGATGGCCGAGGTAACCGTGCAGGTCGGCCGGGCCGACCGTGACCGGCAGCGTCGCGGTGCCGCCGGCCAGCTGCGCGGCGATCTTCCGCAGCACCCGGGCGATGCTCCGCTCCAGCGCCCGCACGCCCGCCTCGCGGGTGTACTCGGCGGCCAGCCGCCGCAGCGCGTCGCCGGTCACCGTCACGTCACCGGCGTCCAGGCCGGCCCGCCCAAGCTGGCGCGGCAGCAGATG
>Ga0137371_10004235_pt1 | contig 11242 bp, 10 predicted proteins | sample SagtaG_7_FD_104919 | JGI IMG/M metagenome (GOLD analysis project Ga0137371, IMG submission 104919) | Vadose zone soil microbial communities from Sagehorn Ranch, Mendocino, California, USA - Sage1_R_40_16 metaG | ecosystem: Environmental > Terrestrial > Soil > Vadose zone | place: USA... | reverse complement strand
TATCGTGCTCCTCGCCGGCGGCTCGCAGTCACGCTTCGGCTCGACGATCAATTCAGCCCTCGCCTCATCGTGCTCCTCGCCGGCGGCTCGCAGTCACGCTTCGGCTCGACGATCAATTCAGCCCTCGCACATCATCTCGGGAAGTTCATGCAGTCCACGAAGATGTCCTGGAAATCGGGATGGGCGGCCAGCGAGACGTGCTCGATGCTCCGCGCGATGCGCTCGGCCCGATGCCGCTCCAGCTCGGAAAGGAGGGCCATCTGCGCGCCCAGCGCCGCGGCGTTGCCGACGTAGCGGATCTTCGACTCGGCGAGGGCAGGAATGAGCCCGATGCGGAGCGCGCTCCGGATCGAGAGATAGTTGCCGAAGCCCCCCGCGAGCATGAGCTCGGCCACCTTGTCGTCGGGGACGCCGGCCACGTGCTGGAGCATGGCCGCTCCCGAGGCGATGGCGCCCTTGCACAGCTGAACCTGGCGGATGTCGTCCTGGGTGAGCAGGATCTCCTGCGTGGCGCCCGCTTCGCCGGGGCGCGCGAGGATGACCATGCGCTCCTCTCCGCGCTTCGTCACCCTCGCGCGCAGGGGTGGCGGGAGACGATCGAGGTGGTCGAGCTCGATGAGCCCAGTCCAGTCGATGACGCCTGCGTCCAGGAGGACGGCGATGGCGTCGATCAGCCCCGAGCCGCATATGCCCTGCGCGGCCGCATCCCCGATGGTGTGGAGGGCGAGATCGCCGCCCGCGAGGGCCACGCGGTCGATGGCGCCCATGGCCGCGCGCATGCCGTGGCGGATCTGCGCACCCTCGAGAGCCGGGCCGGCTGGCGCCGAGCAGGCCCAGAGATGATCGCGGGAGCCCAGGAGCACCTCGCCATTGGTGCCGATGTCGACGGCGATGCGGATCTCCGGCGTCTCGTCCATGCGCGTGGCGAGGGCCACGGCGACCGCGTCGGCGCCCACGAAGCCCGCCACGATGGGTAGGAAGCAGACGCGCGCCTCCGGGTTGACCTTGAGAAAGAGCTCCCGGGCGGAGAGGACGAGGGGATGCCGCATCACCGGCGCGTAGGGGGCGAGGCCGAGATGGGAGGGATCGATGCCCAGGAGCATGTGGTGCATGCACGTGTTGCCGACGATGGTGACCTTGTAGATCCACTTGGCGGGCACGCCCGAGTCCCGCACGAGCGCCTCCACGTGCTGGTTGAGGAGCCCGATGATGCGCGTCTGGAGCTTGCGCAGGTTGCCCGCGTCGAACTGGGCGAAGGCGATCCTGGACATGAGGTCGCCGCCGAACACGGCCTGCGGGTTGAGGCTCGACGCGGAGGCCATCTGCTCGCCCGACTCGAGCTCGAGCAAGGTCGAGACCACGCTCGTGGTGCCGATGTCGATGGCGAGGCCGAACTTGTGCAGGTGCGTGTCGCCCGCCTCGATCGAGAGAATGCGGGAGCCGAAGGTCGCCACGGTGACCTCGCCGCCATGCGCCCGGAGGGCCGCGGGCAGCGTCTTGAGCGCTTCGGGGGCGCAGTCCTCCGGTGTTCCGCCCACGGCCTCGAGCACCGCCTCCAGATCGGAGGTCTGGTGATGCTCTTCGGCGGGAAGCGTGACGCGGACCACGGCCTTGGCGATGCCCGCCTCGATGCGCACGGGCACGGGCGCGCCTTCGGGTCGCTCGCCCCCGAGGATCTGGAACGTGCGGTCGTCCATGGGAGGTGAGACCTGTACCGTGATCGCATCGCTGACACGGCACTGGCAGGAGAGGCGATAGCCCTCGCGCACGAGCGCGTCGCCGAGCTGCACTTCGTCCATGATGGTGGGAGGCGGGATGGCGCCGGCCACGAGCTTGACGCGGCACGAAGTGCAGCGACCACGACCGCCGCACGTCGCCTCGATGTCGACGCCGGCCGAGTGGGCCGCCTTGAGGATGCTCGATCCCGCCTCGACGTGGAGCGTCCGCCCCGCCGGCAGGAGGGTGAGCGCGACCGTCGTCATACGACCGAAGATACCACTTCCCGCTTGACTTCCCGGAGGGCTTTGCCGATAGTGACCGCACCCGATGAACCCCAGGTCGCGTCCGGCCGGCAGGTGACCAGGGAGACCCGGTGCTCACCTACACGATTCAGCGACTCCTCTGGCTGATCCCGACGGTTCTCGCCATGGCGCTGGTGACTTTCCTCGTCATGCACGCCACGCCGGGCAGCCCGCTCGATCCTGTCGCCGAGGGCGCCAACCCGCTCTCCCCCGAGGCGCAGAAGAACCTGGCGGAGGCCTACGGCCTCGACAAGCCCCTCTGGGAGCAGTTCGCCATCTTCATCGGCAAATCGCTCCGGGGCGATTTCGGACAATCCTTCGTCTACAAGACGCGGACGGTGAGCGAGATCCTCGTCGAGACCTTCCCCATCTCGCTCTTCCTCGGCGCCATGGCCCTGGCCATCGCCGTCGCGGGCGGCGTCACTCTCGGTATCCTGGCTGCCGTCTATCAGAACCGTTCGTGGGACTATGTGTGCGTGAGCCTCGCCACGCTCGGCGTCAGCCTCCCCAACTTCGTCCTCGCCGTCTTCCTCATCGTCCTCTTCTCGTTCGTGATTCCGCTCTTTCCCACGGGGGGCTGGGGATCGCCGCGGGACTGGGTGCTGCCCGCCGTCACGCTGGCCCTGGGGCCTCTCGGCATCATCGCGCGCTTCACGCGCTCGAGCATGGTCGAGGTCATCCGATCCGACTACATCCGCACCGCGCGCGCCAAGGGCCTTGCCGAGCAGCCCGTCGTGCTCAAGCACGTGCTCAAGAACGCCTTGATCCCCGTGGTGACCTTGCTCGGCCCCATGTTCGCCGCGGTGGGCACGGGATCCTTCTTCGTGGAATCCATCTTCCGCGTGCCCGGCATGGGGCGCTTCTTCGTGCAATCCATGACGGGGCGGGACTACCCGATGATCATGGCGGTGGTCCTGATCTATGGCGCCTTCCTCGCTCTCATGAATCTCCTCGTGGATCTCGCCTATGGCCTTATCGACCCCCGCATCCGGTACTAGCCTCGCCGCCGCCGGGCTCGCGGCGGCGCCGTCCACGCAGACCTCGAACCTCTGGCGGGATGCCTGGCGTCGCCTCCTCCGCAACAAGCTCGCGGTCGTGGGTGGCGTGACGGTGATCCTGCTCTGCCTCGTGGCGATCTTCGCGGACTTCATTGCGCCCTACTCGTATACGAAGGCGAATTTCGGCAAGATCTACGAGTTTCCCTCCCGCGAGTTCCCGCTCGGCACCGATCAGCTGGGCCGCGACGTGCTCTCGCGCATGATCTTCGGGGCGCGGGTGTCCATGCTCGTGGGCGTGGGCGCCCAGGTCATCATCGTGATGATCGGCGTGCCCATCGGCCTCGTCGCGGGCTATCTCGGCGGGCGCGTGGATCTTCTCCTGACGCGCTTCATCGACGTGATGTACGCGTTTCCACGGCTGCTCTTCGTCATCCTGATCATGTCCATGCTCGGGGCGGGGCTGCTGAACATCTTCATCGCCATCGGGCTCACGGGCTGGGTTGGCATCGCGCGCCAGACCCGCGCCCAGGTGCTCTCCATCAAGGAGAAGGAGTTCGTCGAGGGCGCGCGCGCCCTGGGCGCGGGCTTCTTCCGGACCGTCACGAAGCATGTGCTGCCGAGCGCCCTCACGCCCATCGTGGTGTCGGTCACCTTCGGCATTCCCGAGGCCATCTTCACGGAGGCGGCGCTGTCCTTCATCGGAGTGGGGATCAACCCCCCGACCCCGTCCTGGGGACAGATGGTGGGAGAGAATCAGCAGTACCTGCGCTCGTACTGGCACCTGTGCGTCTTTCCCTCCATCGCCATCGCCATCACCATGCTGTCCTTCACTTTCTTCGGAGACGGGGTGCGCGACGCCCTCGATCCCAAAATGAATTAGGAGCTGAGACGCGGCCAGCTCTTCGAGCTGAGCGGCGTAGTGCGAGGCGAGGCCAGAGTAAATCCCGAAGGCGTGGCAATTCGAGCTGAGCGGCCGCGAGGCGAGACCTGAGTAAATGAGCGCGGCGAGGCGACAGCTGAGATAGTAGTAGCGGTTCAGACAAATAAAGGAGAATTGACATGCGCATACCCGACGAGCAGCTGGCCTTGTTCGAGCAGCGTCTACAGGTACTGGGCCTCGGCCGGCGCGACTTTCTCAAGGCGGTGGGCGCCATGGCCGCCTTCGGCGGGCTCGGGTTCGCTACCCGGGCCGAGGCGGCCAAGCCCTTCAAGCTCGCGCCCGGCGAGAAGCTCGCCAAGGAGCAGGTCCTGCGCCTGGGGGGCGGCGGATTCTGGCAGAACGACCCGTCCAGTCACGACTACAACAAGGACCTCTACTGCGCGGGCGTGCCGATCCAGTTCGCCGGTCTCATGAACTTCAACGCGGACTTCGTGGCCGAGCCATACCTGGCCACCAAGGTCCAGAGCAACAAGGACGGTTCCGTCTGGACCTTCACCATTCGCAAGGACAGCCGCTGGTCCGACAACTCGCCCGTGAGCGCCCGCGACTTCGAGTGGTCGTGGAAGCGCCAGCTCGATCCCGAGAGCAAGGCGCCCTACGCCGCCTTCCTGTACGACATCAAGAATGGCGAGGCCTTCAACAAGAAGCAGGTGACGAACCGCGACGAGGTCGGGGTCAAGGCCAAGGACGACTGGACGCTCGAGGTCACCCTCGAGGGCCCGCGTGGCTATTTCCCCGTCCTCGCCGCCTATCTCGCCGCGCTCCCCGCGCACCGGGGCGCCGTCGAGAAGCACGGCGACAACTGGACGGAGGCCGGAAACATCGTCACCAACGGGCCCTTCGTGCTCGAGCAGTGGGAGCACAACAAGCAGATGGTGCTGAGAAAGAACCCGTACTTCTTCGGCGCCAAGGACGTGCACGTGGAGAAGATGATCATTCCCATCATTCCCGTGCAGGCCGGCTCACTTCCCTACGAGAACAACGAGCTGGACCTGACGTGGCTCCAGCCCGGCGACCTCAAGAAGCTTCAGAGCGATCCTCGCATGCAGAAGGACGTCTTTCAGTACCCGTATCCGGGGACGTGGTACCTGCTGCCCCAGGCGACCAAGCCCCCCTTCGACAACCTCAAGGTCCGCCGCGCGGTGGCGCACGCCGTCGACCGCGAGAACGTGGTCAAGGTCAGCCAGGGCCTCGCCATTCCCGCCTGGTCCATGATTCCCCCTGGCTTCCCAGGCGCCGTGGACGATCCGAAGATCAAGGCCATCCAGCGCTACGACAAGAAGGCGGCCCTCGAGCAGCTCAAGGGCACGCCTTTCGAAGGTGGCAAGAACTGGCCGAAGATCACCCTGTCGATGCGCGAGGAAGGTCTGGGCTCCAAGCCGCTCGCGGAGGCGGTGCAGGCGGTACTCCTGGACAGCCTCAACATGAAGACCGATCTCGAGGTGCTGGAGCAGCGGGTATTCCGCGAGCGCCTCTGGAAGCAGGATCTGCAGTTCGTGTGGATCCGCTGGTTCATGGACTACCCCGACCCGCACAACGAGTACTTCGACACCTTCTACGGCAAGAAGACCACGGGAAAGCGGCAGGCGTGGGTCAACGACGCCTTCGACAAGGAGCTCGAGGGTGGGCGCGACACGCGCGACCCCAAGAAGCGGCTCGAGCACTACAAGAAGGCCGAGGAGATCATGCAGATGGACGTGGGCTATGTGCCGGTGGCGTGGGTCGCGCGCTTTGCCGCGGCCAAGCCCTGGGTCAAGGGCATCGAGAAGAACAAGCAGGGACAGAACGTGATCGACGGCAATATCTACGTCGACATGATGCGCCACATCTACATCATCGAGAAGGGCTAGCCGGTCGAGGTGGGCAGGGATGAGCAGAAGTGAGATGGGCGACGGGTGAGCTGGCCAAGGAGCGCGGATAGGGCAGGGGGGCAATGACCGCCATGCGGATGAAGGACAAGGTGGCGATCGTGACGGGGGCGGGCTCGGGGATCGGGCGCGCCACCGCGCTGCGCTTCGCCACCGAGGGCGCCCGTGTCATGTGCGTGGATCGGGCGCGAGAAGCGGCGCAGGGTACCGCCAAGGCGATCGCCGAGGCGGGCGGGGAGGCGGTCGAGCTCGGCGTGGACGTGACCGACGAGCGCGGCTGCGCCCTCATGGTCCAGACGACGCTCGATCGCTTCGGACGGCTGACCACGCTCGTGAACTCCGCGGGCGTGAGCGGGACGCGGCGCGACGCCACGCCGCCCCTCGAGGAATGGACACGCGTGCTCGACGTGAATCTCAGCGGCACCTACCTCGCCTCGCGGGCGGCCCTCGAGGCGCTGGCCGCCAGTGGGCACGGCTCGATCACGAATCTTGCCTCCATCTACGGCCTGGTGGGGGGCTCTCTCTCGCCCGCGTACGCGGCATCGAAGGGCGGTGTGGTCAACCTGACCCGGACGATGGCCCTGACGTGGGCGCCGAAGATCCGCGTGAACTGCGTGTGCCCGGGTGTCATCGAGACGCCCATGACCAAGCCTTTCATGGCCGATCCCGCCTGGCTGCAACCCATGCGGGAGCGCCATCCCCTGGGCCGCTTCGGCCAGCCCGAGGACATCGCGGCGGCAATTCTGTACCTGGCGAGTGACGAAGCTGGTTTCGTCACCGGCGTCGCCCTGCCCGTGGACGGAGGCTACACCGCGGCCTAGCCCGCGCTTCTCTCGCCGAGCCCAAAGCGAAACTGGACCATACAGGAGGAAACATGAGGAGTGCGCTCCGCATCGTGACGATGTCTCTGTTCTCTGTCGCGCTTGCCCTCGGTCCCGCCACGGCGGGCTGGGCTCAGGCCAAGCCCGAGCTCTCGGTCGCCCTGTCGAGCTTCTCCACCGAAGTGCTGGACCCGGTCCTGGGCGGTCACATCGTCAAGTACTACCTCTCGCCGATGTTCGACTATCTCGTCGGCACCACCCCCGAAGGTCAGCCGTCTCGAGACGGCGGGATCGCCACGCGCTGGGAGAACTCGGCCGACCACAAGCGCTGGACGTTTCACCTGCGCAAGGGGGTGAAGTTTCACAACGGCGACGAGGTGATGTCGGAGGACGTCAAGTTCAGCCTCCAGCGCGCCATGGGCAAGCGCTCCACCACGGGCTATGCCGGCCCCCTCCGGACCCTCATTCAGGACATCGAGACGCCCGCCCCGGATCGCGTGGTCATCGTCACCAAGGAGCCGACTCTCATCATCCCGACGTACCTCTCACGGACCCTGTCCACCGAGGGCATGGTGCTGCCCAAGAAGTACATCGAGGCCAACGGGGATGATGCCTTTGCCCGCAAGCCGGTGGGGAGCGGCCCCTACAAGTTCGTGGAGCAGATTACGGGCTAGCACATCAAGCTCGACGCCGTGGACAACCACTGGCGCATCGGCGTGCCCCGGTTCAAGACCATGCTGTTCAGGCTCGTGCCCGAGGAGACCACGCGCATCGCCCTCCTGCGCCGAGGCGAAGTCGACGTGGCCGATGTCAGTCGCGAGCGGGTAGCCGAGCTGGAGAAGGAAGGCTTTCCCGTCCATTTCCGGAAGGAAGAGGCGATCCTCAGCATGTACTGGGTGCTGCCCCGCGACGGACAGCCCACCGCCGACAAGCGGGTGCGCGAGGCCATGAACCTCGCCGTCGACCGGGCGGAGATCGCCCAGGCGATCTTCGCGGGCAAGGCCGAACCCGCGTTCATCCCCCTCGGGCTCTCGTGGTCGTTCCGAGATATCGGCTTCAAGGTCTCGCCCGAGATGGTGTATCCCTACGATCCGGCGCGGGCGAAGAAGCTCCTGGCCGACGCCGGCTTCCCGAGCGGCTTCTCGCTCGAGCTGTACGCCTTCCAGCTTCCCGGCCTCCCCGAGGGCAAGGCCTTCGCGGAGGCGATGAGCGGCTACTGGCAGAAGATCGGCATCAAGACCAAGATCGTGCCGCTGGACTATCCAGGGTTCCGCAAGCTCTGGGTCGACCGCAAGGTGCCCGGCGCCGTGGGCTACTACAACATCGCCAACCGCGACTGGATCGGCGCCTACGCCCTCCTCGAGAAGATGGCCTACACGCCCTCCAAGGCCAATGACACCGTGGCCGATCCCGAGATCGACGGCATGATCGCGCAGGTGATGCGCCAGACCGACCGGGAAAAGATCAATGCCTTGATGCGGAACATCTTCACGCGCCTCCGGAGCGAGCACTACGGCGTGCCCGTGGTCTATCTGCACTCGCCCTACGCCACCTCCAAGACGCTGGGCAAGTGGAACCCGGGCTCGGTCATGTACGACCTCTTCTTCGACCAGCTGGCTTCGGGGAAATAGCGGCGGGGTGACGCGCGCGCAGTGATCCGCTTCGTCCTGTCACGGGTTCTCCAGTCGCTGGTGGCCCTGGCCATCCTCTCGGTTGTTGTCTTCGTCCTGGCCAGGGCCACCGGCGACCCTCTGCACCTGATCCTGCCCATGTCCGCCTCCGAGGAGGACTACGCCTATGCCCGGCGCTATCTCGGTCTCGATAGGCCGTACGTAGAGCAGTATTTCTCCTTCGTGGGCAAGGCGGTGATGGGAGATTTCGGCACGTCGCTGCGGGCGCGACGGCCGGTCAGCGAGCTCATCCGGGAGCGGCTGCCCAACTCGCTGCGCCTGGCGCTGTTCGCCATGTGCGTCTCGCTCTCCTTCGCCTTTCCCCTGGGTGTGCTGGCCGCCGTCAAGAAGGGGACGTGGATCGACCGCACGGCCCAGGTGATCGCGGTGCTGGGTCAGTCGCTGCCGACCTTCTGGGTGGCCATCGTGCTGGTGGAGTTCGTGGCCGGGCGGCTGCAGTGGCTTCCCGCGGGGGGCATCGCGGGCTTCGCGAGCCATATCCTTCCCGGCTTCACGGTGGGTTGGGTCGTGCTGGCGGGAATGATGCGGCTCCTTCGCTCCGGGATGCTCGAGGTGCTCGATTCGGAGTACGTCAAGCTGGCCCGCGTCAAGGGCGTGGTCGAGCGCCGGGTCGTGTGGCTCCACGCGCTCAAGAACGCCCTCATCCCCGTGGTGACGTTCGCGGGCATCTACTTCGCCATCCTCGTCACCACCGCCATCGTGGTGGAGACGGTCTTCGCCTGGCCGGGGCTGGGGCGGCTCGCCTACGAGGGCATCTCGTCGCGCGATTTTCCCGTCATCCAGGCGGTGGTGCTGACCACGGCGGTCATCGTGGCCGTGGTCAACCTCGGGGTCGATCTGCTCTACGCGGTGATCGACCCGCGGATACGCCATGCGCGTTGATCCGATGGAGGGCGCCACCGCCTTGCCCGTGGCGGAGCCGCGGGCGTGGGGGAGGCTCCGCGACCGGCGGCTGCCCGTCATTCCCCTCGGCATCATCACAATGTTCGTTCTCGTCGCCGTCCTGGCGCCCCTCATCAGCCCCGCCGATCCCGAGGAGCAGTCGCTGCGCCACCGGTTCCGGCCTCCCGTCTGGGACGAGCGCGGAAGCTGGCAGCATCCGCTCGGCACGGATCGCCTCGGGCGCGACATGCTCTCGCGCATCTTCTATGGCTCGCGCGTCTCGCTGACGGCGGGGGTGGTCACGGTGCTCCTGGCCAGCGCCTTCGGAGCCGCGGTGGGGCTGGTAGCCGGCTACTACGGCGGGCGCATGGACGCGGTGCTCATGCGTCTGACGGACGCCACCATGTCCTTTCCGGTGATCCTGCTCGCCCTCATCCTGGCCGTGACGGTGGGGCCGAGCTTCGCCAACGTCGTGGTCGCCATCGCCGTCATCCTCTGGGCGCGATACGCGCGCGTCATCCGCGGGCAGGTCCTCACCCTGATGGAGCTCGACTTCATCGCCCAGGCGCGCATCGCGGGGGCAGGCGCGTGGCGCGTGATCAGCCGGCACCTCCTGCCCAACACGCTCAATACCCTGGTGGTGCTGGTGACGCTCCAGATCGGCTACGTCATCATCGTGGAGGCCTCGCTCTCCTTTCTCGGAGCGGGCATCCCGCCGCCCACGCCGGCCTGGGGCTCCATGATCGCGGAAGGGCGCGAGTTCGTGACGAGCGCGTGGTGGGTGTCGTTCTTCCCCGGCCTGGCCATCCTCCTCGTCGTCCTCGCCTTCAACCTGCTCGGCGACTGGCTGCGGGACACTCTCGATCCGAAGCTCCGCCAGCTATGACGAGCCCGGCCTCCGCGCGGCCGCCCGTCATCGAGGTGCGCGACCTGCGCACGCACCTGGTCACCCGCTGGGGCACCGTCAAAGCCGTCGACGGCGTCTCTTTCGCCGTGCGCGAGGGCGAGACGCTGGGGCTGGTCGGCGAGTCCGGATCGGGCAAGAGCATGACGTGTCTCAGCATTGTCCGGCTCACACCGCGCTCCGTCTCCGGCCTGCTCGAGGGCACGGTGCGGCTCGAGGGCGACGATCTCCTGACCAAGAGCGAGCGGGAGATGCAGCGCATCCGCGGGCGCAAGGTGGCCATGATCCTGCAAGACCCCATGAGCTCGCTCAACCCGGTGTTTTCCATCGGCATGCAGATGCGGGAGCCGGTGGCCGCCTATCACGGACTCCGCGGCGCGGCCCTGAGGCGGCGGGCGGCCGAGCTTCTGGCCTCGGTGCGCATCCCGTCGCCGGAGGCGCGTCTGCGGGCCTTCCCGCATCAGCTCTCGGGGGGCATGCGACAGCGGGTGGTGGGAGCCATGGCCATCGCGGCGCCTCCGCGTCTCCTCATCGCCGACGAGCCGACCACGAGCCTGGATCTGACCATCCAGGCGCAGTATCTCGGACTCCTCAAGGAGCTCCAGGAGCGGCACCATTTCGCCATGATCTTCGTCACCCACAATCTCGGCATCGTGGCCAAGATGTGCGAGCGCGTGGCCGTGATGTACGCAGGAAGGATCGTGGAGATGGGGCCCGTGCGCGAGATCTTCACCTCGCCCCGCCACCCCTACACGCAGGCGCTCCTCGAATCCGTCCCGCGCCTCGGCGCCAAGCTCGACCGCCTCACCGCCATCGAGGGCCAGCCGCCCGACCTCGCCCGGCTCCCCGCCGGCTGTGCCTTTGCCGCCCGCTGTCCCAGGGTCATGGATCGCTGCGCCGAGGCGCCCCCCGAGCTGGCGGTGGCGCCCGGGCACACCAGCCGCTGCTGGCTGCAGGCGCCGGCGTGATCGTCGTCCGTGACCCGTCCTGAGCTTCCCGAGAAGATCCCGAGCCCTTCCACGGACAACGGCGGCCTGCTCGAGGTCTCCAACCTGACCAAGCACTTTCCCGTGCGGCGGGGGGTCCTCGGGTGGTCGGCGGGACTCGTGCGTGCCGT
>Ga0137371_10004227_pt1 | contig 11260 bp, 9 predicted proteins | sample SagtaG_7_FD_104919 | JGI IMG/M metagenome (GOLD analysis project Ga0137371, IMG submission 104919) | Vadose zone soil microbial communities from Sagehorn Ranch, Mendocino, California, USA - Sage1_R_40_16 metaG | ecosystem: Environmental > Terrestrial > Soil > Vadose zone | place: USA: California... | reverse complement strand
GGGTGGCGCGCTTTTATGCTTTCCACCATTAACTCACCGCTGGAGTGCCTATCTTCTACCAGCGTCACAGGTTTCCCGTCTGGATAGAGAACCAGCAGGCGTTCAGTAGTTTTCAGCCGCAGTGGTATTAGCGCATCTTCGTCCTTCAATACAGTCACCGACCTGTCGTACACCGCGTCTCTCAAGTGAGCATGGTCTACTCCTCCGAGCCATCCCGGCATGCTCGTTTTTGGCAGGTTATCCCAGCACAGGTAGCGATCTTTCAAGCGCAGCACGCGTTCCGCCGCCAGGCGAATCACCTCCAGTGACAGTTTGCCAGTATGAACAGCCCTTTGAATTGCAACAATGCTGCCTATCTGCCGTGAGTGGCAGTGAGAAACCAGGGCCAGGTCGATACCCGCCTGGATGGCGAGCACCGTTCCCTGTTCCGTTCCAACCGTTTTCGTGATGGCAAGCATCTCCAGGCAGTCGGACATGATGACCCCGTCAAATCCTAGCTTCTCGCGTAATAATCCCTGAATGATGGTAGGTGATGTCGTAGCGACCAGGGTATCAGCTTCGACATGCCTGATACGTGGGTAGCAAATATGTGCTACCATTACGCTGTCTGCTCCAGCGGCGATGCCTCTTCTGAAAGGAACCAGCTCTACCTGCTCCAGCCGTTCCATAGTGTAGGGGATGCTTGGCAATGCTAGGTGCGAATCCACGGCCGTATCGCCATGGCCCGGGAAATGTTTAAGGCAAGTAATGATGCCCGCCTCGTGATACCCACGCACCGCCGCCTCGACAAAACAGGCCACCTGCCGGGGATCTTCACCGAACGAGCGAATGCCGATCACAGGATTAGTTGGATTGTTATTCACGTCCACTACGGGAGCCAGGTTCATATTGATACCGAGCGCCTTCAATTCGCGTCCGCTTGCGAAGGCGATATCGTGCGCAGCCTGCTCCAGGCCGGTTGCTCCGATCGCCATGTTTCCAGGGAAGATGGTTGCTCCTTGCCCAAGGCGGCGCACTACACCGTTCTCCTGGTCAATAGCAATGAGCAGGGGATAGCGATACCCGGCTTCTCGGGCTACGTCCTGTAAGCTGCTCGTGAGGCGAAGTAACTGTTCTGTATCCTCTACATTGCGTGAAAACAGAATAATGCCGCCAACGTGATAACGTTGAATTAATTCGATAACTTCCTGTGTGACGGTCGTTCCATGGAAACCAACGACCATTAACTGTCCAACCAGCTCGTCAAAAGTCATCCCGCAAGTATAGTGGTAGTCTGGCATCTTGCTCATGACCTCTTTTATTGTTGAGTATACCATATAGGATGAGTTTGATGAGCAGGATTTGTCATAGAATGGTCACTTGCAGTGGAAAGTGGGTCAACACCTACAACCAGTTTGACGCGGCCGCCCCCTTTGGTGGCTACAAGCAGAGCGGCTATGGCCGCGAAATGGGCCACGCCGTGCTGGATGCCTACACCCAGGTAAAGACGGTTTGGATCAACCTGCGTTGACGAGGCAACCCGCTACGAGCGGGGCGAGAAAGCCTGGACACCCGTGATATCGCGCCCGACGATCAACGACTGAATGGTGTCGGTGCCTTCATAAGTGAACACCGCCTCGATGTCAGCGTGGTGGCGGGCAATGTGATATTCCAGCAGAATACCGTTGCCGCCCAGCATCTCACGGGCATCGGCAACAACCTCGCGAGCCAGCCGCGCGTTGTTCATCTTGGCGAGCGATGCCATCGCCGCTGTCATCTTGCCCTCACCTTGAAGTTGACCGAGTCGCAGGCAGAGCAGCTGCATGCTCGTCACATTCGCGAGCATAGCAGCAAGCTTGCTCTGAATGATCTGGAAGCTTGTCAGTGACTTGCCAAACTGGACGCGTTCCTTCGCGTAGGAGAGTGCTATCTCATACGCGGCAACAGCGTGACCAACCGCCTCCCAGGCCACGCCGGAGCGCGTGGCTGTCAATACCTTCGCGGTATCCTTGAAGCTGCGTGAAAATGCGAGGCGATTCTCCACGGGTACATGCACATCGGTGAGTGTGATGTCGCTTTGCCACACGGCGCGCTTTGCTACCTTGCCAGTCATCACCTTCGCCTCAAAACCGGGTGTTCCCTTTTCGACGAGGAAGCCGCCAACATTGCCATCGTCATCGCGCGCCCAGATAATCGTGACGTCTGCAAAGGAAGCGTTGCCAATCCATCGCTTGGCTCCATTGATGATATATTCGTTTCCTGCGTGATGAGCGCGAGTTTCCAGCGCCACTGCATCGGAGCCATGATTCGGCTCGGTCAGCGCGAAAGCGCCGGTCTTCTCCAATCGTGCCATCGCTGGCAGCCAGCACTGCTTCTGCTCCTCCGAACCCAGCATAGCAATCGAAGACATCGCGAGTCCCGAGTGGACACCGAAGAAGGTGCAGATGCTTGCATCACCACGGGCCAGCTCCAGCGCTATGAGTCCCGCCGCCACAGCACTCATGCCTGGGCAGCCATAGCCCTGGATACTGCTGCCGGCCACGTGTAAATCTGCCATCTTGGGGATAAGCTCGAAAGGGAACTCCGCCCGCTCCCAGTAGTCGTTAATGATTGGGATGACTTCTTTGTCGCAAAAGGCGCGTACTTTGTCGCGTATGCCGCGTTCCTCGTCGCTCAGAAGTTCATCCATCAGGTAGAAATCTACGCTTTGCGAGCGCTTGATGTCCTGGTCATAGTTTAACATGTTATCTCCTCGCCGAATCGGTAAAGGTTCTTTTATTCATCTTGTACATAATTTTACCATCTACAGCTTTGAGAGTTGCTCCTCATTCATAACACTGATACAATGCCCCCCATAAATAGTTTTTATAGGAGAAATGTCATGAGTTCAACGCCCCTCGGATTTTTAAGAACCTGTATGGATCGGCGTTTTGTTGCCACTACACGCGAAGCATTTGAAAAAGCTACAGGATTGGGATCTACCGATTATTGGCATGAATCATATGCAGGAGGAGCTGCCTTAGCTCCAGCTACCGCCATTGGTGAAGAATATGCTCTTGCCCATGGGGCATCCATCTTTGGCTGGCAGGCGCATATCAATAACTGTGGTGGACAGCCCGGCGTAAGCGATCAAGAGATCGTACGTAGACTGGATCGAACGCTTGCTGCGATGAAAGGAAAATTTCCCCAGGCCAGGCATTTCCGTATCCTTGCCTCGGTAGACGGCATAGATATCAAGGAAGTATAGCGTAAACCAGCCTTACAGCTTTCCCTGCTCAGCCAACCGTGCTGCGTAGAGTATCAGGTTGCGGATGCGGTCGCCGAAAATGGCGAAGCGCTCATCCTGCGTCTGCCCGCGCTTCCAGCGCACATAGATCTGCTGGATGATCACTGCCAGTTTGAAGTAGGCAAAGGTCATATAGAAGTGCATGGAGGAGAGATCGCGCCCGCTCTTCTGTGCATATTCTTCCATGAATTGCTCCCGGCTGATGAAGCCAGGAAAGTTCGTCACCGTTGGCAGGATCATTCGTATCTCCTCGGGATCATCGGCATTGACCCAGTAGCTCAGGGAAACCGCGAGGTCGAAGAGCGGGTCGCCAATGGTCGACATCTCCCAGTCCAGCACCGCCACTGCCCGCGTCAGGTCATCTGGACCAAGCAGCATGTTGTTCAGCTTGAAATCGTTATGGATCAGTGCCGGTGGCGGGCTCGGGGGTACATGCTCAGCCAGCCAGCGGGTGAGTGGTTCCACCTGGGGTATGTCATCCGTCTGGGCGCGGAAGTAGCGCTCGATCCAACCCTTTACCTGGCGCCCAAGGAAACCTTCGGGATAGCCAAATTCGCTGAGCCCGGCTGCGTTCCAATCGATGGCATGTATCTGCACCAGCGTTTCCACTACCGTGTGAGAAAGACGCCGGCAGAGTTCTTCACCTGGGTGTACTCCTGCTGGAAAAGTGTAATTCAGGACTATGCCTTTGCGCCGCTCCATCACATAGAAAGGCGCCCCTAAAATAGTCAGGTCATTGCAGAAGAGATAGGGCCGCGGGGCCAGTGGAAAGACAGGGTGGATCCTCTGTAGCAGGCCGGACTCGCGCTCCATATCGTGGGCTTTCGGCGGCACCGGCCCAAATGGTGGGCGGCGCAATACCCCTTCCCAGTCGCCAATTTGCACCAGGTAGGTCAGGTTGGAGGCGCCGGAAGGGAACTGGCGCACGTGTAGTGATCCGGCACCCAGCCCGGAGATATGACTGCGCAGGTACTGTTCTACCTTAGGGAAATCGAATTCCTCTCCTGCGCGGATGGCGATAGTGTCTTCTTCGTTTATCATCTCAGGCAAAATCCGGTCTGCTACCCGTTTGCGGCCTTGCTTCGGCAGCGAAGAAAAGCGGCACAGCGGGATCACGTTGTTCAAGTGTACCCTGGCGAGCGGCCTGCACCAATGCCCAGATTTTCTCGGGCTTGAGCGCCATATCAATGGTTTTGATACCGAGCGGAGTAAGGGCATCCAACACGGCATTGACCACGGCGGGTGGGGCAGCGATGGTCCCTCCTTCGCCAACACCCTTGACGCCCAGCGGATTGATGGGCGAAGGCGTTTCGATCAGGTCAGTGACAAATTCGGGTATCTGTTCCGCATTAGGCAGAGTATAATCCATCAAGGAGCTGGTGAGCAACTGGCCGTTGGAGTCGTAGATAACTTCTTCATAGAGCGCCTGCCCGATGCCCTGGGCCAGGCTGCCATGTATCTGGGCTTCGGTCATGTAGTGGTTCAGTACGCGCCCGCAGTCATCAACAGCCACATAGGTGAGCAGGTGTACATCACCTGTATCGCTATCCACCTCGACCACGGCAATGTGTGCGCCGGAGGAGAATGTTGAGTTCGATGGAACAAAATCGCGCCAGGCTGCCAGGCCTTCGATGGGCACGCCATTAGCCAGGTTGGGCGCTTCTCGCTCGATCAGGTCCGGCTGCTCCTCGACCCTGTCTGCCAGTTCACCCAGGGTCACTGTTCGTGTGGGAACGCCCCGCACCATGACACGTCCATCCTGTGTGACGAGATCTTCCGGTGCAGCTTCCAGAACTCGCGATGCAACCTGCAAGGCCTTCTCGCGTGCGGCCTCGGCGGCCAGGAACACAACGGAGCCGGCTGTCTGGGTGATACGGCTGCCGAAGGTGCCGATGCTGTAGGCTGGCAGGTCGGAATCATTCATGCGGACTTCCACCTGCCTCGCAGGAAGGTGAAAGACCGTTGCCGCGATCTGCGCGAACAAGGTGAAGTGGCCCTGGCCGTTGGAGGCAACCGCGCTTTGCACCAGGATGGTACCATCACGCCTGATACGCACGGCGGCGGCCTCCTGTGGTATGTCCGGTCGGACCGGGCCAAAGGTACCACCCGAATTTTCGATAAAGGTGGACAGGCCGATACCCAGCAGCCTGGGACTGCCTGCCTTGCGGCGTTCCTGCTGTTTTGCTCGCCAGCCCGCGTAATCGGCCAGTTCAACTACGCGGTCGAGGCCGGCCTGGTAGTTCCCGCTGTCGTACTGCAGACCTGTCATGGTGCGGTAGGGAAAGGCATCCGGCGCGATGAAATTGCGCCGCCGCACCTCGATGGGATCGAGGCTCAGTTCGTGGGCAATGCGGTCCATAGTGCGTTCCAGGATGTACGCGGCTTCAGGTCTGCCCGCGCCCCGGTAGGGGGCTGTCGGCACCTTGTTGGTGAAAGCGCCTGCCACCTGGGTGTCTACCGCCTGCACCTGGTACGGGCCGCTGAGCAGGTACGATGTGCCGTTGGGTACCATCGCCGTCATGCCCAGGAGGAAGCCGCCCAGGTCCCCTATTGAACGCACCTTGAGGCCGAGTAACCTCCCATCATTTTGAAAGGCAGCCTCGACGTAGTTGATTTGGCCCCGGCCGTGGGTCTGCGCCTGTAAATTCTCGCCGCGGCTTTCAATCCACTTGACGGGTCGTCTGTATCTCACGGCCAGGGCGGCCGCGATAATCTCTTCGCCGACGAAGGTCGTTTTGGTGCCAAAGCCGCCCCCCACCTGGGCATTGTGCACGTGAATATGGCCGCGGTCGATGCCCAGAAAAGCCGACAGTGTGTCTCGCGCGCGAAAAACGGATTGAGACGATACCCATGCCACAAGCTGACCGCTGCCCGGATCGAAATCGAACATGCAGGCGCGCGGCTCAAGGGAACTGGGGGCGAGCCGCTGGTTGACCAGTCGCAGCAGGACGGTGCGATCGGCCTGCACGAAAGCGGCGGCAATATCGCCTCCGCCTGACGGTACAAGGTACGCCAGATTCGAGCCGAACTCATCGTAGAGCAGCGGGGCATCCGGAGCAAGAGCTGCCTCCGGGTTGGTCACGGCTGGTAGTGGCTCATATTCCACGTCAACCAGGTCCCGGGCGTCCTCTGCAGCGTAGAGATTTTCGGCAAGCACAACCGCCACCGGGTCACCCACGTAGCGAACCCGGCCTACAGCCAATGGCCGTCGTTCCGGCTTTTTGAGGCCCGGCATAGGGAAAACATCCATGGGGCGCATGTCGCTAACCAGTTCCTGGCTTGTAAATGCCGCGAACACCCCAGGCAGGGCGCGTGCCGCATCTAGCTGGATATCCTTGATCTCCGCATGAGCATATGGGCTGCGTACCACCACCATGTGCAGCGCAGGTGGTCGCCCCGCGGGTGACCTGAGGTCGTCTACGTAGTGGGAATGGCCAGTAATCAGCTCGATATCTTCTCTGCGGCGTTCCAAATCGGCGGGTAAACTTGTCTCTGTCATCGAACGTCGCGGCGTGGAGACCCATCTGCCTTCAGGCGACGGGAGGAAACGCCGCACTCCTTTCGACTAAACAGGCCGAAGCCTTCTGGATGACTACTAGCTTCTTGTAACTGGCGCTCGTACTGATCTTTGATCCGTCAAGGGTGCGTAGATCAAAGTAGCCAGAACTTCTTCTGCCAAAGACAAAGCAGCACGTGCCTTGATACTTCACGCAGTCAAAGAGCCGAAACCCATGTACATACTTGGGCGCGGTGTTGCGCTGCCTCTTCCCACCTTTTCTGATGGTCGCTTTGTGCAGTTGGCGGTTGTTTCTTCTCACCTGCTTGATCAGATACCATGTGCCAGGAGATACAGCTAGAGGATGCTGGCCTATGCAACGAGCATCGATCACGTGTGACTTCTCCAGGTTATGCGTGATACGTGTATGCTTGGTGCTATACCCATACGTCAGATGCACGTTTGGGAACATCGTTTTGGCTTGTTCATAGATGCGCCACCGGATCATGCCCATGTGGGTAGCATCACGAAAGCCCCTGGACTGACGCTCTATCTTGTGCTCCTGGTGCGTTCTATGAATATGCTCATGGCACCTCTCACACAGTGTGATCAGATTGTCAGGGCTGTCACCGCCGGTCTTGCAAGACTCGATATGATGGACATTCAAGATGGGATCTTTCGATTTCCCCCGACACCACTGGCAACAATGATTGTCCCGAAAGAGCACGTACTCACGGACATTGCAGAACCCTAATTGTGGTCCCTGCTGGTAATCCGTTCCCTCGATCTCTGGATGACGAATTTTCTGAATGTCAAATTGCGCTACCTCGATCGTTGTCCTGCTCACGGGCAAGATCTGGTGAACCAGGCGGATCGTTTTGATATGACCATCAACCTTGTGCTGCACAGAAGGGGCAAGCCATCCTTGCACTTTCTTTCTATTGAGAAAGTGCACCTTGCGATAACGTGTCTTTCTGTTTCTTCTGGCACGACGGAACTGCCTACGAGTGGCTAACAATGCTCCAATATTAGTTCGTGGCAGCACCTCAGCCTCGAAGAACACGCTCTGCTCAGTGGTAGCCGAAACACCAATATGGTGTGTGCCAGCATCAATCCCTAAAGAAACTGCTTGTTTGTATCCACTACTGCCATAGAGCAGTTGGAGAGTGAACGGAACCATCTTTACGACCTTGGCCTTGCCCTCTTTGAGCAGGAATCTTGCCTTACGTGGTTGGCAGGGCATTAACGGTTCACCGTGACAATTTAAAACGTAAACGAACATTACGTTTACCTCCTTTTGGGAGTACGGTGCTCTTCGTCAATGTTCAACGCGCTTGTCGTGTCGGCAACACAGTTCCTCCCATCAGAACGTTTAATCACCGACGACAGGGCTTGCCACTGGAGCAAGCATGGCAAGGTGTCGTGACGTATTGAACGGAGTGCTTTCGCACCAAGACTAGTCAAGCAGGACTTTCACAAGCCCATCTCCTTATTAAGGGATTGGGTTCTTGACGCTCTTTCCTTCACATTGTTTTTTTGGCAGCTCAGTGAAAGCTGCTACTGCCCCGCGCTGTTATCCTGGCCCCTATCTCTTGTAGCATAATCATAACACTCCTGAAATCCCGTTGCAAAAATTGCGCCAGTTTGATAGAGTAACGCTAACTGGCGGGATTGCCAGAAAATGGCCCCCTATGGCCGCGAAAGGAATGCGATGGACTCGTACGAAGAGAAGTTGAGAACATTCATCAGAGAGCATGCCATTCAAGCGGAGCACCTGTTCTTTGACCAATCTTGCCACTCCGTTGCCGAGGCTGCGCGGGTGGTCAATGCCTCGCCGGAGGAAATCGTAAAGAGTATCTGCCTGGTGGATGCAGGTGGTAGTGCCATCATCGTCATCTTGAAGGGCGAAGACAGGGTGAGCATCTCACGTGTCGCGGGGGCACTCGCCATCAATCCGCCGCGCCTGGCGACTCCAAAAGAAATTCTCGAGAAAACCGGCTACCCCTGTGGAGGTACACCATCCTTTGGCTATCAAGCAACGTATCTCATAGACCCAAGAGTGATGGAGAAAGAAATGGTTTTCACCGGTGGTGGCAGTGAAAACTCGCTGGTCAAGATCGCGCCACAAGAGCTGGTACGAGCAAATTCAGGTAACATTGTTCGGATACGCAAATAGGAGGAGACTACTATGGCAGGTTTAGAAGGCAGGGTCGCTATCGTGACGGGCGCTGCTTCGGGCATTGGACTGGCAATCGCCCGCGATTTTGCGCAGCATGGTATACGGGTGACGTTATCGGATATCGACGCTGAAGGAGGAAGTGCCGCCGCCTCTGAACTGACCGGGGCACGTTTTCAAGCAGCTGATATGGCGAACAGTGATGACATTGCGCTGCTCGTCACAGGTACTCTCGCCGCCCAAGGGCAGATAGATATCCTGGTCAATAACGCGGGCATCCAGTATGTCGCGCCGATTATAGAGTTTCCGGAAGCAAAGTGGCGGCAGATCATTGAAATTATGCTTACCGCACCTTTCTTGCTGACAAAAGCTGTTTTACCGGGAATGTATGCTCACAAGTGGGGGCGCATCATCAATATTGCGTCGGTTCACGCGCTGCGAGCATCCGCTTTCAAATCTGCCTACGTGACTGCCAAGCACGGCCTGCTGGGGCTGACTCGCGTCACGGCGCTCGAAGCAGCGGAGCATGGTGTCACCTGCAATGCCATCTGCCCATCATACGTGCGCACCGCCCTCGTCGAGAAGCAGATCGCCGACCAGGCTCGCATTCATGGCATACCTGAGTCGGAGGTGGTGGAGAAGATCATGGTGACCGAAGGCGCCATCCGTCGCCTCCTGGAGCCGGAGGAGGTAGCGCAATTAGTCACCTATCTTTGCACAGACGCTGCCAGCGGCATTACGGGCAGCGCACAGACAATAGACTGCGGATGGACGGCCCATTAAAGTACGGGCGATTCTGACTCGACTTTACCTTGTACCGGCCGACCCGGTAATCCCACGGCAGTCAACACGGCAAGCCCAACGACAACAATGACGAGAATATCTACCGTGAGAATCCCGGAACCTGGCCGCCCACCCGCCACCGTCACCAATCCGACAATCACGCCACCAAGGCCAGTTCCTAGCGCTGATCCAAGCACCGAAGAGAGCTGCATCGATGACAATGCTGAGCCCTGCTGATCAGCGGGGGCTGTTTCCAGCACAACCAGATTGAGCGTCGAGTAAGCAAGCCCCATGCCAAGCCCGGCAACTCCCCACGCCACTGGCGCCACCGCTACCGGAATACCTGCTATGAGCACACTCGCAGTGCCAGCCACACCAAAGACAAGCAGCGTCAGACCACTCGTCACAAGCAGGCGGCGCCCTCGTCGAGGAGCCAGCTGCGCCTGCACCCATGCCCCTGCCGTCCAGGTCAAAGTGGCAGCCGTGAGCGTTACACCAGCAACGAACAAACTCTGACCGCGTATAGAAATCAGCGTCAGTGGAAGGAAGGCTTCCCCTCCAAAGAAGGCCATATTGAGGAAACCCAGGGTTGCGATAGCAGCAGGCAGGCCCTCCTTCGCCCTCAGAGTACCAGGCGGGAGCAGACGCTGTAGGGATGGTATCCCTAATGCCAGACCCACCAGAACCAACACAGCCGCCGCGAGAAGGGACCCCATCTGCAGTCCCGTCAGGGTCATTACTGTCCCGATCACCAGGCCAACCGCAGCAACAAGACGACGAGCGTCAAATGATCTAGACGTCACAGCAGGGGTCAACTGTCTCAGGGCAGGTAGCGCTAAACCAGTTGCAAGTGGCAGCAGCGGCACCAGGCCCAGGAAGACCCAGCGCCAGCCTGCCAGGTCAGCTACAATCCCTGCCAATGCAGGGCCGACCAGTCCTGGCACTACCCAGGCGCTCGAAAGCACTGCCAGCATGCGCGGCTTCACCGCCTCCGGGTATCCCCATCCAACACAGACAAAAGCGACCGAGGCGAGAAGACCTGCTCCAAAGCCTTGTACGCCCCGGCTCAAGACAAGCATGAGCATAGAAGATGCAGCCCCCGCCAGGATGAGGCCTAGGACGAACAGCACCACACCAGCAATGAAGGGGAGAACAGGCCCTCGCCGGTCGGCCTCGCTTCCAGCCAGAATGATCCCCACAAAAGTCGCCAGCATATAGGCACTAAAAGCCCAGCCATAAAAACTCAATCCACCCAGGTCTGCAACAACTTTGGGGAGAATGGTTGCGACAGCCAATCCCTCGAACGCCGGCCCCAGCGTGATAAGGATCAGCCCCAGCGTCAGCCGCCGGTATCGCGCACTCCATACGCCCGCGTCGGTGGCAACACGCTTTTCCCGGTAATCTAAAGGAGGTAGAGGTCGTGACATTACGTATTCCTCATGATAGGTTCTTTTCTTGAAGGCGCCTTCGGCATTTACTCGACTTTGGCTGCCCCTATACTCCGCCAATCGAAAGCCACATGGGATGAACCAGCCACAGG
>Ga0137371_10004223_pt1 | contig 11265 bp, 6 predicted proteins | sample SagtaG_7_FD_104919 | JGI IMG/M metagenome (GOLD analysis project Ga0137371, IMG submission 104919) | Vadose zone soil microbial communities from Sagehorn Ranch, Mendocino, California, USA - Sage1_R_40_16 metaG | ecosystem: Environmental > Terrestrial > Soil > Vadose zone | place: USA: California... | reverse complement strand
GCTTCTCACCGACCTTCAGAGCTTCATCTGTCGTCGCTAGCTTAAGCTGCGCGATTCTCGATGCCTTAACCGTATCCACCGAGACGTCGATGGGCTTTGCCAAACTTGTCAGCACTGCGTTGGTCGGTCCAACCGTTCCCGTGTTCACCGCCGCAACCTCCGTCGCCGCCTGGTTATTAATCAAAGACTTTGGCGCCGGCACAAAGGCCTGCGACTCCTCGGTAGCCGACGTCTTTCGATCTGGCGCCACCGGTGCGGCGGTCTGAACCGGCGAGGCGTTGCTGGTGGCCATGGTATTCGACTCGTTCTTCGCTGATACCGAGGCCGACGCGGCCGCATCGACCTGGCTGGGCTTCGGCGCGCTGGACTGAGTGTCACCGGCGCTCGATGTGTTTATAACGTTCTCAGCCGCTGCGAAAACTCCCGGATTAACATCGGGCACCTGCACGGTCACGTTGCGGGGCACTTTACGCGCCGCGGCTATCTGGTCTTCGCGATCAGCCTCGGCAATTACCGTCGCAATCGTCCCGAGTGTCGGATTCGAAAGCGTGCCACTCGGCCGGTCGATCAGATCGCGCGGCGTCACGGCGGGCGCGCGCAAAACGCGCGGCGTTACCGCGATAACGATATCGACCTGGCGATTATCTCGGGTCGGAGACGAAAACAGTCGGCCCACCAGAGGAAGGCCGCCCAGCACGGGCAATCCCTGACGTCCGGTCGATTGAATGTCCTGCGAGACACTTGCCAATAACATCGTGCGATTATTCTGCACACGCGCCGTGCCGGTAATGGTGCGCTCCGAAAAAGTTGGTTGGAGTCCGTTGGTGTTGTTGCCCGTCACGTCCTTCGACTCGATCGACATCTTTACCTGAACGTCGAAGTTCGGATAAACCAGCGGCGTAAACTTGAGCGTCAGACCAGTCGGCTCGTAGTTGATTACCGGGAAACCGCCGGTGGGAAAATTGTTTCCCGTGCCGGGATTGGGCGTTCCAGTTTGAACGCCAAAGGGATAAGCCTGCGCTGTCTGAACTGGCACACGCTGGCCAATGCGCGCCGTTGATTCTTCGTTATTGAACGCGTGAACCTGCGTTGAGGCAATTAGTTTCGCGTTGGTCTTGCTTTGGAACGCGGTCAGTATAGAAGGCGGTAGAATTAACGCCGCCGCCGCCGCAGTGGGAACACCCCCGGCTATACTTGCGAGATTCACGCCGGTCCGCAGTCGGTCGACAGTACCGTTTGAGGTAAGAACAGTTAGGCCCGGTGAACCACCGAGATTGAATGTTCCATTAGGGCCAGGTGTTCCGATCTGATTACCCAGCTGCAGGAAGTCCGTTTTCGAGACCTCATAGATGTTCACTTCCATCACGACTTCAGGGCGATCTTTGTCGATGCTGGTCAGCAGGTCACCAATCAGCCGCACATTCTCGGCCGTATCACGCACGGTCAAAGTGTTGGTTTCTTTATCCGGCACGACGATCGTTTGCGGCCGGCCAACCGATGGCGGGATGGCCCGCGTAATGAGTTCGCTCGCTTTCTGTGGATCGGTGTTCGAAAGGAAGAACGTGCGCAGTACCAGTTGCTGATATTGCGCCCGGCGCTGCTGGTCGGCGACGAGGATTGTTCGTTTGCTCAGTTTCTGAAAGAACAAGCTCTCCTGGAGAAAGATGTAATCCAGCGCTTGCGCGGTCGTTACTTCCTTGAGATTGATGTCGATCGTGCGCGGCTGCATAAATGACTGTTTGTCGAAAACAACGTTGAGGTTGAGCTGATCGCAGAGACTACGAATGAAGGCCTTGAGATCCCCGCTGTAACTGATCACGCGGAGCTGCTCGGTCCGGGCGGTAGGCGCCGCGGGCTCCTGTGCCGTCTGCCCGTTCGCAGGTGTTCCGCCGCCATTCTCTTCCCCTTCTGTCGGCCCATTCGGCGCAGCAGTTCCATCCTTCACCGCTTGCAGGCGCAGCATTCGTTCCATCTCGGAGACCGCCAGTTGATTCACCGGATCGTATCCGTACGCCTGGCGGAAGGCGTTGTATGCTCCAACATAATCGCGCCGCTCGGCGAGCGCCCGTCCCTGCGACATAAACGCTTGCGAGGCATTGAAGGTAGCACGCCGGAAATGGAGCTGATATTCCGTGTTCGAAGGGTTGGCGGCCACCGCCAGCGTGAACTCCTGCGCGGCCTTTTCCCACTGTTGGGCAGCCTCGTACTCCATGCCCTTCTTGAAGTGAGCATCGCCCTTTTTCGCAAAGGCGCTGATGGGCATGACCAACAGGCAGAAGGTAACTAGGAGCGAAACGAATAGGCGCATCCGAATTGTCGTTCTCATGGTTCTTTCTCCCAGGAGGAGTTGGATATTAAGCGGCGCGATCATGCCGCCGTGGAGGCCAGGATGCAAGTCATCTGGCCCGGTTCTCTTTAAACGCTCCGGGGAACACCTGGTTCCCCAAGTGTCCGACAAACTTTCAGTTTGTCGCTTTCTTAGTCAGATATCCCAGATCTCAAATCTCAAATCTGAAATTTGAAATCGGCTATTTACTAACGTTTACTTCCTCGACAAACGTCACCCGATTGATCTCATGCAAGGTCGAAATCCCGGAGAACACTTTCTTCAGGGCCGACTCGCGCAGGCCCTTTAGCCCTTCGGCCTCGGCGCTTCGTCTTACTTCAGACCCCGGTCTTCGCTCAACAATCATTTCCCGAATGTTGTCCGAAAGATCGAGTAACTCATGAATCGCCGTGCGCCCGCGGTAACCGGTGTGGTTGCAGGTGTCGCAGCCGACACTCGTGTAAAGCACTACGCCCCGGTGCTCCTCCGGCTTGAGGCCTGACTCTATCAGTTCCTCGTCTGAAGGGCGATATGCGCGCTTGCACAAATTGCAGAGCAACCGAGTCAGGCGCTGGGCGAGCACGCAATTCAAAGACGAGACGAAATTATACGGCTCGACCCCCATGTTAATGAAGCGCCCGATCACGTCAATGACGTTGTTCGCGTGGACCGTAGTGAATACGAGATGGCCCGTCAAAGCCGATTGGAGGGCAATCTGCGCCGTCTCGTTGTCACGAATCTCGCCGACCATGATCTTGTCAGGGTCGTGGCGCAAGATAGAACGCAAACCGCGCGCGAATGTTAAGCCCTTCTTCTCGTTTACAGGTATTTGCGTGATGCCGTGCAATTGATACTCGACCGGGTCTTCGATCGTGATGATCTTGTCTTCCTCATTTCTAATCTCGTTCAGCGCGGCGTACAAGGTCGTCGTTTTACCCGATCCGGTTGGACCCGTGACCAGCACCATGCCGTACGGTTCCGCGATGTAGCGCCGAAACTTTCTCAGATCTTCTTCGGCAAAGCCGACCACATCCAGATTGAGGTTGCGAAACGATTCGTTGATCTGTTCCTTGTCGAGAATACGAATCACCGCGTCTTCGCCGTGAATGGTCGGCATGATCGAGACGCGGAAGTCGACGTTACGAGCTTTGTAGCGCACCCGGAATCGTCCGTCCTGGGGCACGCGCCGCTCGGCGATGTCAAGTTCCGACATCACCTTGATGCGCGAGATCAGCGTCTGATGATAAGCAAGATCGATCGGATCGACTTTGGCATAGAGCGCGCCGTCGATCCGATACTTGACTTGCACTTCAGTATCGCGCGTCTCGATGTGAATGTCCGACGCTCGCGACTCCATTGCGTTGTAAATGATCGTATCGACGAGCTTGATGATCGGCGACATTTCGGAATCCGTCGCCAGTCGATCAAGATCCAGCACCTCTTCGCCCTGCTCGGTCTCTCTGACCAGCGAGATGCGAAAGCCCGACGCCGCCTCTTGCAACACGCGCTGGGTTGTGTCACCCCGGCGCAAGACTACGTCTATCGCTCCGGCAGTGGCCACGAACGGAATCAATCGGCAGTGCAGCGCCCCGGCCAGCTCGTCGAGACGTTCAAGGTCAGTCGGGTCCGCCATGGCAATGTGCAGCCCTCTCGCGTCTCGCTTGAGCGGAACAAACTGGTGGCGGACCATCAGGTCGACCGGCACTTCGGTGAACAAATTGTAATCGATCGGCGAATCGCCATTGTGTGGCAGGAGATCGATATAGGGCAGACGATAACGGCGGGCCAGCTCCTTTGCGGCGCTCACTTCCGGAGGCTCGTTGTCTTCCGGCATCAGCGGAAGCTGATGCTCGTCCGGCAACACTTGAGTTTCAGTAGGTTCTTCAGTCAACTATTTCTTTCCTGCTTGTAGCGGTTGGCTTGTTTAGGGCGCGCAAGTTAACAATTTCCCCGCCTCAATCTAATGACCGCCCACTCCGATGCCGCCTGAGATCGATCGAATAATCGGCAGATAGATGGCCAACAGGATGGTGACGACAACCACGCCCATGACCACAAGGATCGCAGGCTCAAGGGTAGTCGTCAACTGTTCAAGGCGCACCTCTGACTCGGCGTCATAGAAGACTGCGACCTCGTCGAGCATCTCCCGCAAACTGCCTGATCGTTCGCCGATCCCAATCATGTCGAGAGCCAGCAGCGGCAACCACGCCGCAGACTCCAAACTCTCCGTGAACGAACGCCCTTCTCGGATCATGGGCAGGATGGCCGCGCTTCTGCGGCGAAGCTCCCGGTTGGAAATCGACTCGGAAGCGATTTCCCACGACTCGACCAGCGTGATGCCGCCGGCCAGGAGCGTCGCCAGCGAGCGAGTGCCCTGGGCCACCGACAACTGAACCACGAGCGGACCGGCAAATGGAACTTTCAAAACAAATGCGTCCAGTTTTAGTCGACCCTGGAGCGTGCGCGACCAAAGATAAAACAGAACTGCGCCGCCAATCACCAGTGGCCCAAACCAGAAAACGTTGGCGGTGAGCCAATGAGAAAGGCCAACAACGATCTTCGTCGGGAGCGGGAGATCGCTACCGAAACCAGTAAACAGTTCGGACATGCGCGGCACGACGTAAACGCTCAGAAAAGTGATCATGCACAGCGACGCAAAGAGCAGAAAAACCGGATAGGCCAGCGCACCCCGGATCTTGCGGCGCAGTCCAACGCTGCGACGCATGTAGGTGACGTAGCGGCTCAACACCTCGTCCAGAGCGCCCGAGCGCTCGCCGGCCAGAATAGACGCGGTATAGATTCTGGGAAAGACTTGCCCCTGCGCCGCGAATGCCTCCGACAAGGCCGAGCCACCTCGTATCTCTTCCTCTACATCGCCGAGCACGGCACGCAGGCGCGCTGAGGCGGCCCGCTTCCGCAACATTGAAATTGCCTGGAGGATCGGGATGCCGGCCCGAATCAGCGCCGCCAGTTGCTGGTTGAAGAGGAGAAAGTCGTTTGCCTTGACGCGAGCCTGAGCGCCCAGTCGTCCAAATTGGGTCAACGCCGTTACGCCCGAAGTCTTCGGCGGCGTGACGTTGAAGACTTTGAATCCTTCGCGTTCGAGATGCGCGCGCGCTTCGTTGATGCCGGGCGCTTCAACGGTTCGCGTCACCACCTCGCCCGCAGGCGTTCCTAAACGACAAATAAACTCAGCCATTCGTTGCTATCCATTCCTTGCTCAGTCCCGTTGAAATCCGAAGCGGCTTTATGCTGGGGCGTATCCGAGCCGTGCTGGCTGAACCGGTCACTACGGGCCGAAGTATACCACGCGGTTTCACTCGGCAGTGATCCGGGAGACCACGCATTTTCCTACACGCCAGCGGTGCAACAAAGTTGCAATGGAAAACCAAGTCTCACTGGTCAACGCTGCCAGCCTCAACAAATTACGACTGTGCATTAGCGGCTCCCCTGCGATAGAATGCGGCTCCGAAAAGTTGTCTTTGCGAGAAATCAATTGACGTTCTAACGGGAAAGGTTTGAACTGCAATCAATGAACAATCCGGCACAGGCAGCACCTGCTGAAGTCAGACCGCAAGAAGCAATGCTCAAGCTCATTTCTGGTTTCTGGATCTCGCGGGCGATCTATATCGCGGCAAAACTGGGCGTCGCCGATCTGATCAAGGATCAACCCAGGACCGTCGATGAGTTGGCAACTGCGACCGGCACTCACGCGCCGTCGCTTTATCGCGTGCTGCGCGCCCTCGCCAGTGTTGGGGTTTTTGCCGACGACGGTGATCTGCGTTTCTCGCTGACGCCGCTCGCGGGGACTCTACAGAGCGGAGTTCCCGGCTCGCTGCGCGCCTTCGCGATGACCGAGCTCGGCGAGGAGCACTATCCCGCCTGGGGCGATCTCATGCACAGCGTAAGGACCGGCGAGATTGCGTTTGATCATCATTTCGGAACGGACGTCTGGAAATTCTTCGAACAGCATCCTGAGAACGCCAGGATCTTCAACGACGCGATGTCCGGGTTGACCGCTGCCGCGAACGAGGCGATTTTGGCGCGCTATGATTTTTCGGCAGTTAAGAAGCTCGTGGATATCGGTGGTGGGCACGGCGGACTAATTACGTCGATTCTCAAAGCCAACCGAAGCATGAATGGCGTGCTCTTCGATTCGCCGCAGGTGATTGAAGGAGCGCAGACGCGAATTGAAGCCGCCGGTCTTGCCGATCGCTGCGAAATCATCGCCGGCGACTTCTTCAAAGCGGTGCCCGCCGGCGGCGATGGTTACATTCTGAAATGGATCATCCATGACTGGGATGAAGAGCGTGCTACGACGATTTTAAGAAACTGTCGCCGGGCGATCACAAACGATGGCCGGTTGATGGTTATTGAGGCAGTGATTCCGCCAGGTGTAGAGCCTCACTTTGCCAAGTTCATCGATCTCAACATGCTGGTGATGACCGGCGGGCGCGAACGCACGGAAGAAGAGTTTCGCCGGCTGTTCGGCGCATCCGGCTTCCGGCTAACGCGGACCGTAGCCACCGAGTCTCCTTTCAGCGTCATTGAAGGGGCGCCAATGTAGCAGCGGAGGGCTGAGCGAATAGTTTAGAGAAAGTCTTGCCTGGCCTTCCGGGAACATGGAATCCCCGGCCACCATGGAATCCGCGGTCACCCCCCCGTCCAAAAAGCGTCGGTCCTCTTGCGAACCGGCACGGCCACAGCTCACAGAAGTCAGAAATAGAAATCAAAACGAGGATTTCTTTCTTGCGCGCGATAACGGCCTGTCCTACAATGGCAGCAGTTAGCACAGACAGCTAAGGAACGGGCGCGCGGCGTCTCCCACGCAGGCCAGTCCCGGTTGGGATCAACCAAAAGATTCTCAGGCATCACTGTTTCCCGAACCCGCATCTGTGTTGGCGAAGTCCCGTCCGACCAATGACCGTTAGTTCGAGTGCTTCCGAAAGGAGCCGAAGGTCACATGAATCCACGCCACCGGCATGCGGTTGCAAACGCTTTTGTCGCGTGCTTCGCTTTTCTGCTTGCAACATTCCTCCTTGCCGGCATCGGCCAAGCTCAGGAGAAACCCCCAGCTGACACTCCGCCGTCACCAAAGCCGACCACCGAACCGCAAAAACTTGGAAAAGAACTGGACCGTCCGGAGATCATCATAAACTCGGACCTTGTTACCCTAACCGTCACCGTTACTGACCCTTATGGCCGCTACGTTTCGGGCCTGAACAAAAGCGCCTTCGCGGTTTTCGACGAAAAGCTGCCGCAGGACATTTCTTTTTTCAGTGACGACGATGCGCCGGTGTCGGTCGGTGTCATTTTTGACGTTTCGGGCTCGATGGGCGGCGACAAGATCAGACGCGCGCGCGAGGCTCTCGCGCGGTTTATTCAGACCAGCCATAATGCCGACGAGTATTTTTTGATCGCCTTCAATTCACGCGCGCAGCTTTTGCTCGACAAGACTCGCGACGGCAATGCGGTGCTCGATAAACTCACTTTCGTTCAGACTCGCAACAATACGGCGCTCTACGACGCCTGTTACCTGGGTGTCGAGAAGGTGCAGCGTGGCGCGCACCCAAAGCGCGCGCTGCTGCTGATTAGCGACGGTCAGGACAACGATTCGCGATACACCTTCAGCGAAGTGCGCCGGCTCTTAAAGGAATCCGATGTAGTGCTATACTCCATCGGCATCCTGGGCGGCTCCGATGCCGGCAGCTCTCTGGGCATGGATGGCCAGGGTATTCTTGACGAGCTTTCGAATGTTTCTGGCGGTAAGGCGTTCTTTCCCAGGACCAACGCCGAGATGGACGATATCTTCGAACAGATTGCTTTGGAGTTGCGCCATCAATACTCGATTGGCTACAAGCCGACGAACTTTTCGAAGGACGGCCGGTGGCATCACATTAAAGTGAAGATTACGCCGCCGCGCGGTCTGCCGCGTCTGTTTGTGCGCAGTAAAGAGGGCTACTACTCGCTGACAGGCTCGAAGTGAAGTATGGCCGTAGCCCGCCGGCAACGCGTTAAGTCTCCCAAAGCATCTTTTGCGGTGTGCGCAGTGGACGCGATAGTTCGCGACGCTGTTTGCCCCAGCTCCCGCGAAGTAGCCCGAGAGAGCGGAACGGTTTTTAGCGCCACGCTGTCCCGATAAGGTTGTGGTCGGGCGTGCGGGGCGCTTCGCATTGTCGGGCCAGGCGAGATAGACTATTCGTCAGGTAGCGGCAGGCGAACCGGCGCCTGAGCATTCGCCTCGATTAGGCATTTTATTTAGTGAGGACTTATCTGGTAAATGAAGGCTTCTAACGATCATTCAGCAAAATTGGCGCGTCGTATCCTTTTGCTTGTCGCGGTTTTTGCGGCCGTCTTCTCGCTCCTGTTTTCCTCGCGATTAAGCGGCGCCCAGTCGCCTGAGGGACGCCCGCGTCGCACCGGGCTGCAGCCCGCGGCGACGCCAACGCCGACACCCGCGAACGTCCCGAGCCAGGCACCGGCGCCTCGAGCAACCGCGACACCGGCGCCCACGCCCAGGAACAAAACCGCTCCAGCGCTGGGCGAAGCGCCGCCGCCCCCGAAACTGAAACCAAAACCAACTCCGACGCCTCCGCAGGAGATCGATCCGGATACCACGATTGAATTCCACACCGAGTTGGTGACGCTGAACATACGGGTGATCGATCGCAACAACCGCCCAATCGACAACGTGCGGCAAAATGAGTTTCATGTTTTCGAAGACGGTGTGCCGCAGCCGGTCTTCGTCTTCTCGCGCGAAGAAGTGCCTATTAGCTACGGACTTGCGGTTGACACTTCCGGCTCCCTTCGCACCCAGTTGACCGGCGTGATCGACGCGGCGAAAACGATCATTAACAGCAACAAGTCAGCTGATGAGACTTTTCTCGAGCGCTTTATCAGCAGCGACAAGATCGAAACGCTTCAAGACTTCACCTCAAGCAAGGATCTGCTGCTTGATGCTTTGGACAATCTCTATGTGGAAGGTGGTCAAACAGCGGTGATCGATGGGGTCTATCTCGCTGCTGAGCACGTCGCAGAGTACAAGAAAGGCGGCGACAATGACCGCCGACGCCGAGCGCTGATTGTGATTACTGACGGCGAGGATCGTAACAGCTATTACAAGGAGACTCAGCTCTTTCAACGCTTGCGCGAAGAGGATGTACAGATCTACCTAATCGCATTTATCAACGAACTCGATAAAGAGGGCGGCTTTATCAGAAAGAGCCCGCGCGACAAGGCCGTCAATTTGATCAATAAGCTGGCCACCGAATCCGGCGGGCGTGCTTTCTTTCCGCAGTCGTTGTCTGAGCTTCCCGAGATTGCCCGCGCCATTGTGCGCGATCTGCGTACGCAGTATGTGCTTGCTTACAATCCGACAAACAAAACGCGCGACGGCTCGTATCGCGCGATTCGTGTGATGGTGGATGACGGCGCGAGCCGGGACAAGCGGATCGCTCTGACGCGGAATGGCCGCCTCGCTCCCAGGGGAGGCGCTGCGCCCGTGAAAACTCCCGCAGCGCGCACCGGAAACACCTCGCGACCGGCCAGTGGTCCACCCAGGTCGCCTTAGCGACTCGCGCCAAACAAATCGAAAAGGGGCACGGCATGCGGTGCCCCTATTCTTACTGCGCCGCGTGAATACTCATGAGGGAGGTTGGCCACTGCCAGTTCCCTTCGTGTCCCGCAACGAGCTGACGATATCAACCAACTGGTCGAGCTGCGCGTCTCGGCCGCCGCTCTTGCGCACTAGTTCCTCCAGCATCAATTCGCTTTTCAGATTCACTTTGAAGTCCTGCTCGGCAGCCAGCCGGTCCTTTTCGGCGGCCCGGTTTTGCGACATCATGATCACGGGCGCCTGCAGCGCTGCGGTCATTGAGAGCATCAGGTTCAAAAGGATGTATGGGTAGGGATCGAATTGGGCCCCGTTCTCACCGTGACCATAGTAAGCGAGCATGAACGTATTGACACCCATCCAGAGAAGGAGAGCGCCACAGTAAATGAAAATGAATGTCCACGAGCCCCCAAATGAAGCTACCTTGTCGGCCACCCGCTGGCCTATGGTCGACCGTTCTTCTATCTCCTTATTGATATTGCGCGACACGCGTTGCGACACGAGCTGGTTTGTCTGTCTCATGCGCGTTCCGATCTCGCAGATGACATCGATCGCGCAGTCAGGGTGTTCCATCAAGAACTGCTGAAAATCATCACTGCTCAAGCGGTGGAGGTGCGTGTCAACAATGGCCGTCGCGCTGGTCGAACGCTCGCCGCGATCGAGCACCGCCAGCTCACCGAAAAACTCTCCCGGCTTAAGTTCTGCCAGCGTGACCTCTTGCACATCCTCGTCCCAGACCCAGATGCGCACCGAACCCGTTTCGACAACGTACAGCGCGTCGCCCCGGTCACGCTCGTTGAATATTATGTCGCCGGCTTTGTAGTTAACCTGATCAACTTCCTCCGCAAGTTTTTCCAGTTCGTGTGGCTCCAGACGCTTGAAGAGAGGAACCTGCGAAAGGCTCTCAGCTTCTTCGCTCAATGTTTTCTCAGTGGCCATAACTTCTATTATTCCTCCCAAGCGGGTTCAAATCGTCGTACGATATTGACAGGATAAGATCCGCCGGACCATTTCAATCGGTCAGGCGCGCAAGAACGTCATCTGTCAGCGCGAATGGATCGGTAACCGGTTCATCTCTGGTTGCCGACTCTACCGTCGCAACCAACTCTGACACCGCGTGGCCCAGCTCCTCATCATTCGAATTGATCTCGATGCAGGCAGGCGAGTCAAACGGAGTGACGAACAGGTAGCGTGGCACCTGCTTGTCGCGCAGCGGCTCACTGGGGCCGAGAATCAAGAGGTTGTTGTTCCAACGCGCATAGCGGTGCGCCGAGCCGGCCTCTCTTTCCCAGCGCAGCCCGCCGTCTCTGGTCATTGACTCGAGCCT
>Ga0137371_10004220_pt1 | contig 11268 bp, 9 predicted proteins | sample SagtaG_7_FD_104919 | JGI IMG/M metagenome (GOLD analysis project Ga0137371, IMG submission 104919) | Vadose zone soil microbial communities from Sagehorn Ranch, Mendocino, California, USA - Sage1_R_40_16 metaG | ecosystem: Environmental > Terrestrial > Soil > Vadose zone | place: USA: California... | reverse complement strand
GATCCCCACTGCCATTGAATTAAGGAATAGAACCGGCGATGCACCGAGGAATTCTCCCTCTCCTCCTCACAAAGGGAGGAGAGGGTCGGGGAGAGGAGGGCCGTTTTTTATTTGGATTCCCCTCTCCCCAGCCCTCTCCCCACTCGTTCCTCGCGGGGAGAGGGAGAAGACCCGAAGCGGCAATGCGCTTAATTCAATGGCAGTGCCCTTGATCCCTCTCCCCGCGCCATTCATGTTTCCGGTGCAACAGCGCGGGGAGAGGGTAGGGAGAGGGGCCATGCAAATTCCACCGTGTCAGAATCTCTGAGGCAAAATAGATCAGGCCCACAAGTTTGTGCTGAAATATTTCATCCCGGAATCGCAGATGGTTACGGCGACGGTCTTGCCTGCGAAATCGCCACGCAACAATTGCAAGGCTGCGGCGACGTTGGCCCCGGCGGTGAACCCCGCAAAGATGCCCTCCTCGCGGGCGAGGCGGCGGGTTGTGGCCGTGGCTTCGGCGTCGGTCACGGCGAGAAAACCGTCGATGTGTTCGCGGCGCAACAGTCGAAGATCGGCCCGGCCGTAGCCGGCGCCTTGCAGCAAGTGGGCACAACAGGCTTGCAGACACCCGGCCAGGACCTCGGCTCCGGCCGGTTCGACGACGAAACAGCGGATGTTCGGATCGTGCTCCTTGAAGGCCATGGCACAGCCGGCGAACGACCCCCCGGTGCCCACGAGATCACAGAAGGCGTCAATCCGGCCGCCCGTTGCCCGGAGGAAGTGCGGGCCGGTGCGCAGATAATGAGCCCGGGTGTTCGATTCGCGGTTGAACTGGTCGGCGCGAAAGGCCCCGCGCTCCGCCACGACGCGGGCAGCCACTTCCTCGACGCGGCTCAGATCCTCGCCGGTCACGCGACCCGGCGTATGGCCCGGCGACTGGTCCACCAAAATGACTTCCGCCCCCATCCCTCTCGAGATGGCCACGCGCTCCGGCGAGTTGCCTTTCGACATGATGGCCACAAAGGGATAGCCCTTCACGGCGCAGACCATCGCCAGCCCGTTGCCCGTGTTGCCGCTGGTCACTTCGACCACTGTCTGCCCGGGCTTGAGCGAGCCCTCCTGCTCGGCCTCCTCGATCAGCTGCAGCGCAACCAGATCCTTCTTCGAGCCGGCAGGATTGAGGTATTCCAACTTGGCCAGGATGCGGCCGGACAAGCCACGGGTCAGCCGCGATAGCGCCACCACCGGGGTGCTTCCAATCACCTCGAGAACCGAAGGGTATACTTGGTCGGGTGCTTTCATCGTCGCTCTTTTTCTTGGACGAGTCAGAGGCCCAATTCTTGTTTGACTTCGGCGAAGGCCCGGATGGCCTTGAGGAGATCGGCTCGCGAATGGACCGCCGAGATCTGGGCGCGGATGCGCGCCTTGCCCTGCGGCACGACCGGGTAAGAGAAGCCAATAACATAAACGCCTTTGGCCAGCATCGCTTCGGCGAAGCGGGTGGCCAATGCGGCCTCGCCAAGCAGGATCGGCACGATGGGATGCTGGCCCGGCAGGATGTTGAAGCCGAGTTGGGTCATTTTCTCCCGAAAGAACTTGGTGTTCGCCTCCAGTTGGTCGCGCAACTCGGTGGACTCGCTCAGCAGCTCGATGGCTTTGATGGAACCGGTCACGAGCGGCGGCGCCAGCGTGTTCGAGAAAAGATACGGGCGCGAGCGCTGGCGCAGGTAGTCGATGATTTCCCGGCGCCCGCTGGTGTAACCGCCACTGGCGCCGCCCAGCGCCTTGCCCAGCGTGCCGGTGAGAATATCGACCCGGCCCATCACGTCATGAAACTGATGCGTTCCTCGTCCGTGCCTGCCCATGAAGCCCACGGCGTGCGAGTCGTCCACCATCACCAGGGCGTCATGTTTCTCCGCGAGTTCACAGATGGCCGGCAATGGCGCCAGAGTACCGTCCATCGAGAAAACGCCATCGCTGGCAATCATGCGGAACCGGGCCGATTTGGCGGCGCACAACTTCGCCTCCAAATCCGCCATGTTGTTGTTTTGGTAACGAAACCGCTGGGCTTTGCAAAGGCGGACGCCGTCGATGATGCTGGCGTGGTTCAGTTCATCGGAAAGGATCGCGTCTTCGGAGTCCAGCAACGTTTCGAACAACCCGCCGTTGGCATCGAAGCAGGAGGTGTAGAGGAGGGTGTCCTCGGTGCCAAGAAACTCGCTGAGCTTCCTCTCCAGTTCCTTGTGCGGCGCTTGCGTGCCACAGATGAAGCGAACCGACGCCAGGCCGTAGCCCCACTTTTCCAATCCGTCGCGAGCGGCGGCGGCCACCGCCGGATGTTGGGCCAGGCCGAGGTAATTGTTCGCGCACAAGTTGAGCACCGGCTGGCCATCTTGGACCCGGATGGATGCGCCCTGCGGCGTGACGAGCACGCGCTCACGCTTGTAGGTGCCCGCGGCCTTGACCTCTGCCAATTGCCTGGCGATGTGCTGTCGAAAGGAGCTATCCATGGGGTGACAACCCACCAGTGACCAGTTGGCCTTCAGTCCACATCCGGTTCAGGGAGAGAATTTCTCCCAAGCAAATCTTGGTGCATTGAACCCCTGAACCACGGAGGCTCACACCCATGAGACTTGTAACTGGTAACTAGTAACTGGCGATTGACTGACGCTGGGACCGGATCTCTGCAAATCCCCAGTTACTAGTGACAAGTTACAAGTTACAAGTCGCTGCTGAATTCGAGACGGTTCATGGGGAGGATGCAGGGGACCTCCTACAGAAGGAAACGAAGGAAACGAAGGGAAGGCAAGAAGACGATGATCTTCGTTTCCTTCGTTTCCTTCTGTCGAATTCGCTTTCATTGTCCTTGGGGAGCAGGCTTGCGAACACCGTTCGTGGAGAGGGGGCAGTTCATTGGGTCCTCAGAGTTACGGTTGCCACTGCGGCGCCAGCCGATTGATGGTCCCTTGCAACTGGCTGCGCATGGTTTTACCCTCGACGGTCGTCAGACTGTATTTGACCTCCCACTGCATTACCGGACGCAGGGCGGGAATCTCGAGAAACACACTGCGAGTGTCCGGGAGCAAGATCGCCGAGCGCACCGCCAGCGCGTCGTGGCCCACCGTGTCAGGCGCGATCACCGAATAATCCTTGGAACCGTATGGGGCGGCGTAGCGATAGTTCCACTGCGCCACGGCGTAACTGCCGGGATCCTCGGCGGACGCCCGCTCCAGGGAGGCGGTAAAGGTCAGGCGCAGGCCGTTGCTGTGAACGTGGAACCCGACCGGCAGCAGCGGATCGTTGCCGCGGTAGCGGACGCGCTGCAGACAGCCGTCGCGCGCGGCGCTCGTCTGCCAACCGCGGGATCCGACCACGTAGAGTTGGCCATCCTGGGGACGAAAGGCGCCTCGCATCACGCCGGACAAGAATCGTCCCGGCAGGGGCGCCAGCGCGCCTTGAGGCACGCCGTCGACGACATCGCGCAACACGAGGAACTCCGCGCAGCGGCCATAGGAGAAATGTAAAAAGTGATTGCGCAATGGACCCCAGCGCGGGCTTGTCACCCAGAGTTGGCTGCCACCCGAATTGTCCACGGAGTGCGGAATCCAGCAGAGCGGCGGGTCGTAGCCAATGGGCCGTTCGGGGGTTACCCGCGGTCCGCCGTAGCCGTACCAGCCGCCGGGCCGCACCTCGCAAATCGCGCTCGAGGGCGTCCATTCCCCTTCCTGGGGCGCCACTGTGAGGATGGTCCCGTCGGGAGTGGCGCCCATGCCGTTGGGATTGCGCCAGCCTTCGGCAATGGTCTCGAAGTGGGCGGCGTCGGCCGAAACCCGATGCAAGCCGCGCGGATCCACATAGTAGAGATTTCCGTTGGTATCCGTTTCCAGGCTCGTGACGTAGTCGTGGCCGGCGGTGGAGGTGTGGATGCCATTGAAAAAGTTCTCGTAGTAATCGGCCTCACCGTCGCCGTTCTGGTCGTGCAGGATCGTGATCTGATCCCGGCCCAGGACGAACACCTTGCCCTGAAGCACGCGCAGACCAAGCGGCTGGAAGAGACCCGTGGCCAGGCGTCTCCAGGTGAGCTGTTCCAGGGTGTCATCCAGGCCGCTCACCAGCCAAACGTCGCCGTGAATCGTGCACACCGCCGCATCCCCATTCGGCAGGAAATCGATCCCCGAAGTAAAGAAAAGAGCCTTCCATGGGTTCTCATAAGGAATGGTCAGGGTGTCGATGGTGAACGCGCCTGCGCCGGCGCCGCGCTGACCCCGGGTGGTCAGCGGGTGCCACCGCGGTGGTCCAGGTTGCGCCCAAAAGGAGAGATCCTCCGGCGCCGGTGATTCTTGAATCAACCCGGCGATGCGGGGCAAATCCTCCGCCTTGCCCGCGGCGAGGAAGACTTTGACGCGTCGTGGCACGTTGGTCGCAGGAAAACGCAGCGTCAATGCACTCCGGCTTAAACGCAGTTCGCCGCCGGCTTCTCCGGTGGCGGCGACGATCAGCAGCCCGCTCGGATCCGTCAGCGTTGCCAAAGTCAGGCCATTGAATGGCTTCACCTCGAATCGCCGGCCCCCGGCCTCGAGCAGCGCCAGCGCCAACGGCTCTGTTGTGCGACCAATTTCCAGCGTCCGGGTGAACGCTCCGAAGCCGTTGGCCGTTTCGTACCAGGGCGACTCGCACACGCGAGTTTCTCCCACTTCGTAGTCCAACACCACTCGCGGGCCGTGGACATGAAATCCCCGCCAACGTCCTGCGGTCGGACTCCACCCCGGCGCATTGGGGGCAAGGAAGCGAAGTTTGCCCGCCGGCTGGGGCGGTTGGATCAAACCGTAACGCGCCCCGCTGAACTTGAGGAACCCGTCGGTCCATCCGGCGCGCAGCGTCCGCGACGCCGTGTCGTAAACCAGCGCGGCCTCGCCGTGCTCGCCCACGCGCACCGTCAACCCTTTCGCCACGGTGCCGTTAGGCAAGGGCAGGATGGAAGCCTCGAAATTCCCGAAGTCGGTCCGGCTCCAGCGCGCATCCATCCAGTCGGATTCCTTCTGATTCTCCGGCGCATCAGCTCCCGTGTCGGACGGGGCGGCCACCGAGGGTGCTGTGTGGGGGCCAGCGGCCAGGGCGGCGCTTAGCGCCACCGCGCGGCAGAGCCTGCGCCAGGGGGGCGTGCGCCAGACGAAAGCCTGCCGCAGATCGGGCAATGCCATGAACCGAGTTATCTGCTTTCCGCCTGGCTGAGGTCTTCGAAATCGACGGTTCATTCGGCCCAACTGAGAAGCACTTTGCCCGACTGGCCGGACATCATCACCGCAAAGGCCGCCTCGTAATCGGTGTAATGAAAGCGATGGGTGATGACCGGTTTGATGTCCAGCCCGCTTTGGAGCATCACGGTCATTTTGTACTAGGTCTCGTACATCTCCCGCCCGTAAATGCCTTTGATCGTCAGCATATTGAAGACGACTTTGTTCCAGTCGATGGCCATTTCTGCCGACGGAATGCCCAGCATGGCGATCTTGCCGCCGTGGCACAGGTTGTCGATCATGTCGCGGAAGGCCGCGGGGTTGCCGGACATTTCCAAACCGACGTCGAAGCCCTCTTTCATGCCGAGTTGCCGTTGCACCTCGCTGAGCTTGCCGGCGCGCACATTCAAGGCCACCGTGGCCCCCAGTTGCCGGGCCAGGCCCAGCCGATAATCGTTCAGATCGGTAATCACGACAAAGCGAGCGCCGGCGTGTCTGGCGATGGCCGCGGCCATGATGCCGATGGGGCCGGCCCCGGTGATCAACACGTCCTCCCCCAGCACGGGGAAGGACAGCGCCGTGTGCACTGCGTTGCCGAACGGGTCGAAGATCGCCGCCACGTCAGGATCCACTCCCTCGCTGTGATGCCAGACGTTGGTCATGGGCAGGGCCAGGTACTCCGCGAAGGCCCCGGGACGGTTGACGCCAATGCCCTTGGTGTCGGCGCACAGATGGCGCCGTCCCGCCAGGCAGTTCCGGCAACGCCCGCACACCACGTGGCCCTCGCCGCTGACGAGATCGCCCGGGTGAAAATCCGTCACGTTGGCGCCGACCTCCACAATCTGCCCGACAAACTCGTGCCCCACGACCATGGGCACGGGGATGGTCTTCTGCGCCCAGGCATCCCATTGGTAAATGTGCACGTCGGTGCCGCAGATTCCGGTCCGGTCCACGCGGATGAGAACGTCGTTGATCCCGATCGGCGGCCGGGCGGTTTCCTCCAGCCACAAACCGGGTTTGGCTTTGCTTTTGACCAGCGCTTGCATGGTTGGTCTTGATCTTCACCAATGCCCTTTGTCGCAACCTTTGTCGCCACCTTTGTCGGTCCGTGCATCCTCCGACTAAGGTGACGACGAAGGCGGCGACAAAGAGGGAACATGAGCAGAGAATGACGCTAAACACATACTCTCAACTATCGAGACCCTGCCGCACGGCGAGCGCGAGTTTGGTGTCATCGAACGGTTTTTGCAGGAAGTTCAAGCCATCGAGCACCGAAAAGCCTTTGCCGGCGACCTGGAGGCTGTAGCCACTGATGTAAATGACTTTCAAAGCCGGTTTCTGGGTGGTGAACTGCTCGGCCAATTCCTGCCCGCTGAGGCCGACGGGCATGACCAGGTCGGTGAGCAAGAGGGCGATCTCATCGTGATGCTGGTGCCACAAGGCCAGCGCTTCCACGCCGCTGCCAGCCTCGAGGACATGGTAGCCGTATTTGCTGAGGACGTCCTTAACGATCCAGCGCACGGGCGATTCATCCTCAATCACCAGGATGGTCTCGGTGCCGCGGAGGGCTTTCTCCTGGAAAGCTCTCTCCCCTCGTCTCTCGTCGGATCGGTCGTCAGGCGGGAGGAAAACCTTGAAGGTAGATCCCTGGCCGAGTTGGCTGCTCACCTCGATCCAGCCGCCGTGTTGCTTGACGATGCCGTAAACGGTGGCCAACCCCAGGCCGGTGCCTTTGCCAAACTCTTTGGTGGTGAAGAACGGCTCGAAGAGGCGGTGCAGAGTGACGCTATCCATGCCGCAACCAGTATCGGCGAGGCTCAGGCAGACGAAGCGCCCGCCGCGGGCTTCGACGGAATGGCGTTCGACGTAGGTCGCATCGATGTCCACCAGGGCCGTGCTAATCAACAGTTGGCCGCCATGCGGCATGGCATCGCGGGCATTGACCGCGAGGTTCATGATGACCTGCTCCGTCAAGCCAGGGTCGGCGTAGACCGGCGGCAGGTCGGAGGCGTAACTGAACTGATAGGTAATATCTTCGCCAAGGGTGCGGTGCAGGAGGCTGCTGAGGCTGGTCAGCACTTCATTCAAGTCCAGCCGTTGCGGCTGGAGAACATTTCGCCGGCTGAAGGCCAGCAACTGGCTGGTGAGTTTGCTGCCGCGTTCGGCCGCGCGGCCGATTTGCTGCACACAGTCGCCCAGGGTCGAGGTGAGGGCCGGATCGGAGCGCATCAGCCCGGCGTGCCCCTGGATGACCGTGAGCACGTTGTTAAAGTCGTGCGCGATGCCGGCGGCCAGCCGTCCCACCGACTCCAGCTTCTGCGAGTGGCGCAACTGAGCCTCCAGTTGTTGGCGCTCGGTGATGTCGCCGACGTAGCAATGCACCACCTCATTCTGTTTGATCGGATAGAACGACCAGGAAAGAGTCCGCCCCCCAATGGTGGTTTCGACGCGCAGTCTCTTTTGTCCAGTGGCCAGGGAACTCTGCAGAATCGCTGGGGTCTCTGGCGGCAACATGTCCTCGGGATGCGTTTTGCCCAGGGCCTTGGCCATCTCCCCGGCCGCGTCGTTGAAGTAGGTCAGCTTGCCCTCGCGCGAAAACTGCAGCACGGGGTTGGGGTTGAGACGGGCGAAGGTCGCCAGCGATGGAACCGATTCTTCCGGGCGGATTCCCTCGGCGGGGTTGCCGCCGGTAGGCTGGCGCTGGGTTTGGGCAAGTTTCTCCTCCAAGGCGCGGCATTTCTCTTCCAGGCGCGTCTGCGTCTCGCGGAGCGTCTTGCGTTCCAGAGCCAGGCGCACCGCCATGACCACGCGGCTCAGACTGTTTTTGTGGACGAAGTCCACCCCGCCTTGCAGCGCGCACCGGGCGGCCTCTTCCTCCCGCACGCTGCCGGTCAGCAAAATGAAAGGGATGCTCTTGGCTGCGCGTCGCAACATCTCCAGCGCGTCCAATCCGGTCCAGGCCGGCAGCGAATAATCCCCCAGGACGACGTCATACTCGTTGGCCGAGATCCGGGCGGCAAATTCCTCCGCGGTCCGCACCACTTCCAGGTGCGGCCGGTATCCGGCCCTCTGCAACTCGTGGAGGCACAACTCAGCGTCAGCGGGATTGTCCTCCACCATCAGCACCCGGAGCGGTTGGGTGACGGTTGCGGGCGCAAGCAGATCGCTCATGGCTGGAACACGCCAGCCGCGCGGAGGGCTTTACCCGGGACCAATGCATCGCTCCAGCGCAGGCGAGTCCTCAGGCCGCAAAGACACCCTGCGCTCTCGGCCGAGGCAACCTTGAGGATCGGCAGATACGAGCCCGCACTGGAAACATGGCTCAACACCAGGACACCTATGAGCCGATTGACGGCCAAACGCCACCCAAAGTCACGAAGAAAAAAACCCTCGGCCCAGAGGGGCGCGTGACGAGAATCTTCACCAGTCGAAAATTCGGAAGATTTTCAGCCAAATGGAAATAGGGGACACATGCGCAAATCACCGGGCGGGGTTGGCGTCGATCAATTCCAGTTGCCGGCGGAGACGCCGCTCCAGTTCGAGCATGGCCGGGACGTTGCGGCGGGTCGGAGGCAACGTTTGGAAGGAGGCGAGGGCGGCTTTGAAAGCCTGGCGGGCTTCCTCGGGCCGGCCGGCTTGCTGAAGGATCTCGCCGCGCCGGGCCAACCAGGTTTCCTTACGGGGAGATTTTTCGGCGACTTTGTCGAGACGGGCCAGGGCGCCATCGATGTTTTTTTGTTTCAACTCCACGTCGACGGCGAAGAGTTGCAACGTGACCAGCGGACCCAGCTTCTGGATGCCCTCGTCGAGCCCGCGCAACGCGGAGGAAAAATAGGCGCTCCCTTCGGCGGCGAGCACTTGCGCCCGCTCGATAAACAGGTCCGGTCCGGGCTCGGGCGAGAAGCGGATGGCGCGGCTGTAGTCTTGCGCGGCGGCCAGCCGCAGGTTGAGTCTGGCCAAAGCGCGGGCCCGCAGGATCAGGGCCTCGACGTGGTTGGGTTGGTGGATGAGGAAACGATCCAGGACCGCCCGCGCGGAAAGCGGCCAGCCGGAGTCGAGGAAAAGGCGGCCGCGGGCCAGGTCGATGAGCGACCAGTCGGGAGCCAGGGCGGAGGCGCGTTGGTAGTCGGCATAGGCGGCATCCCACTCGACATGGAGGCGACGCAGTTCGCCTCGTTTCAAGTAGAGCTCGGGATTTCTCGGGTCCTTCTCGATCTGCCTGGTTACCTCTTCGATCTGCAGCATCAAATCAGGATGAGCCCCGGCCGACGGCGGCAGACAAGCTGCCAGGGCCAGCAGGACCCCCACCGAGCGAGCGGCTTGTCTCTTTTGCCGGGGTCTCTGGCGGGCAGCGTTCACGTGGAAATGTTAGGCGCGACCTCGTTGGCGCGGCAATGTCTCTTTTCCCTTGTGGGTGCGGGACATCTCGGAAAATTTTTGCAATTTCAGCAGGCCTGTCCCAATCTTCCGCCATGAAGCAACCGCTGGCGCTGCTGTTGTACGAGAAACTCCTGCCCGGGGGCCAGTTAGTTAACCGGCTGCAGGATCTCGGCTACCGCGTCCAGCCGGTGCCTGCGCCCGGCGACCTGGTTCCGACCGCTGAGCGCGAGAAACCGTTGCTGGCCTTTGTCGATCTGGAGCCACGTTATGAAAAGACTTGCGAAGCCATCTCGGCCCTGCGGCAAAACTCAGCCACCAGCCACATTCCGGTGATCGCCTTTGCCGCCGCGCAGAGCACCGAGGCTCACGAGACGGCCCGGCGCGCTGGAGCCACGCTCGTGGTCAACGACGCGGCGTTGTTGGTGCACTTGGGCCAGTTTCTCGATCAGGCGCTGCAAGTGGACTGAGGGTTTCGACATGACCTGCTCTACCCACGAACCGTCTCGATTTAGATTTAGACAGCGACTTGTCACTGGTAACTTGTCACTAGTAACTGGCGATTTGCAGAGATCCGGCCCAAGCGTCAGTCAATCTCCAGTTACCAGTTACCAGTTACCAGTTACCAGTCTAATGGGCGTGAGCCTCCGTGGTTCATGGTGCCGATCCGCGTCCTAATCTCGGAGGTTGCCTCTTTCCATGCTCCCACTCCCCACCGTGAAACTCGACCGGGGCATCCACGTGATGCACCTCTTCTATGGGATCGATCGCGAACACTGGGCGCAGCTTCCTCCCGGCCACTCGGCCCAGACGCGCCTGCGGCTGGAAACGCTCTGCGACGCCAACGCCGCCGCCGCACACCCCCGCGTCGTGACTTACGCGAACATCAGCGGCAAAGCCGACCTGGCCTTTATGCTTTACGCGGCGGAACTCGGCTGCATCGGCCAGATGCACCGTGACCTGGAAGCCTGCTTTCCCCCCGGCACGCTGCAAAAAGCCTACAGCTATTTGAGCGTCACCGAACTGACGGAATACCGGTCCACGGATGAGGAGAACCGCCAACTGCTGATCCAGCAGGAGAAACTCCAGCCCGGCACGGAGGGCTTCGACCGGCGCCTGGCCGAGTTGACCCAGCGGAGGGAAGAATACGAGCACTACCGTCTTTACCCCGAAATGCCCGACTGGGAGATTATGGGTTTCTACCCGATGAATAAGCGGCGCGACGGGGGTGACAACTGGTATCTCCTCGACTTCACCACGCGCAAGCGGCTCATGGGCGGCCACGCGCGGGTGGGCCGAAAATTCGTCGGACGCGTTACGCAACTGATCACCGGCTCCATCGGTCTGGACGATTGGGAATGGGGCGTGACCCTCATGGCGCACCAGGTGGACGCGATCAAGGAGATTGTCTATGAGATGCGCTTCGATGAAGTGAGTGCCCGCTACGGGGAGTTTGGTCCGTTCTATATCAACTTGCGTCTCCAGCCAGCGGCGCTCTGGGAACATCTGCGGCTGTAGCCTGGGCCCAGCGGAGTCGATCGTCGTCGAGGAGGTATGTGTTTAGGGCGTGTGAGTGTTGCGGTTCAGCCAAGGCTCGGAAGCGCAGAAGCCCGATTGAAAATTGGTTATTGAGAATTTGTTATCTGTTATCGGATGAGGCGGAGTTGGCACCGCG
>Ga0137371_10004219_pt1 | contig 11269 bp, 10 predicted proteins | sample SagtaG_7_FD_104919 | JGI IMG/M metagenome (GOLD analysis project Ga0137371, IMG submission 104919) | Vadose zone soil microbial communities from Sagehorn Ranch, Mendocino, California, USA - Sage1_R_40_16 metaG | ecosystem: Environmental > Terrestrial > Soil > Vadose zone | place: USA... | reverse complement strand
GGCACCACGGTGATCGACAACACCGCGTCCGAGCCCGAGGTGCTCGACATGATCTCGTTCCTGACCAAGATGGGGGCGCAGATCAGCGGCGGGGGCACCGGTTTCATCACGGTGCAGGGGGTGGGCAAGCTCGCCGCCACCGAGCACACGGTGATGGCCGACCGGATCGACGCCGGCATGTTCGCCATGGCCGCGGCGATCACCGGCGGCGAGCTGAGCCTGGTCGGGGCCAATCTGGAGCACTTCGGAGTGGCGCGATGGAAGCTGGAGCAGATGGGGGTGGAGTTCGCCTCCAACGGCGCAGTGCTCCAGGTGCGCCGGGAGCGCCCGCTGCGGCCGATCAACGTGATCACCAGCCCCTACCCGGGGTTCGCCACCGACCTGCAGTCCCCGATCATGGCGCTCAGCTGCCTCGCGGACGGCAGCAGCTACATCCGCGAGAACATCTACGATGGCCGGTTCACCCTGGTGGGCGAGCTCACCAAGATGGGTGCCGAGGCAGAGGTGGACGGCAACGTGGCCATCGTGCACGGCCCGTCGCAGCTCCGGGGGACCAAGGTGATCGCACACGACCTGCGCGGCGGCATGGCGCTCATCCTGGCCGGGCTGTGCGCGGAGGGCGAGACGGTGGTCGCCCCCGGCTACCTGATCGACCGCGGGCACGCGGCCATCGCCAGCCGGCTCGCCACCCTCGGTGCCGACATCTCCACGGAGGAGAGCGCCTGACGCAGCGGGCCGACCGCCGCCCCGGGGCACGGGCACCGATCCCCGCGAGGCGCGCTAATGGCGGCGGGGGCAGGCGCGGGCGACGTCCAGGAACGCCTCGCTGTCCTCCTCGTTGCCGACCGAGATCCGGGCACCCTCGCCGGCGAACGGCCGGATGCTGACGCCGCTGCGGGCACAGGCGGCGGCAAAGTCCGCCGTGTCCTCGTTGAGCCGCAGCCAGACGAAGTTCGCCTCGGTGGGCGGCACCGACCAGCCCTGGGCCAGCAGTTCGTCGCGGACCCGGGTTCGCTGCTTCACCACCTGCTCGACCCGGGCCAGCAACTCGGGCTCCGCGGCCAGCGAGGCGATCGCCGCCGCCTGGGCGATCCGGTTCACCGCGAACGGCAGCAGCGTCTTGCGGGCGGCCTCGGCGACCGGCTCATGGCCGACGAGGAAGCCGACCCGCAGCCCGGCCAGCCCGTAGGCCTTGGAGAAGGTACGCAGCACGGCCGTGTTCGGGCGGTCACGGTAGAGCTCCAGGCCGTTGGGCATGTCCGGGTCGCGCACGTACTCGGCGTAGGCCTCGTCCAGCACCACCAGGCAGTCGGGTGGCACACGGTCGAGGAAGTCCTCGAGTTCCGCCCGGTGCACCACGGTCCCCGTCGGGTTGTTCGGGTTGCAGACGAAGACCACCCTGGTCCGGGGGGTGATCGCCGCCGCCATCGCGGCCAGGTTGTGCGTCTCGTCCCGGATCGGCACGCGCACCTCGTCGGCGCCGGCCAGCTTGACCAGTAGCGGGTACGCCTCGAACGAGCGCCACGCGTACAGCACCTCGCCGCCCGGCTCGGCGGCCGCCTCGAGCAGTTGCTGGGTGACGCCCACCGAGCCGCAGCCCAGCGCGATGTGCCCGGGCGGGACGCCGTGGCGCCGGGCGATCGCCTCCGTGAGCGCGACCGCCCCGTTGTCCGGGTAACGGTTGACGTCCGCGCATGCCTCCGCGATGGCCTGCACCACCGATGGGAGGGGGCCGAACGGGGACTCGTTGGACGACAGCTTGAAGGAGCGGCCGTCGGGCCCTGCCACCGCTTGGCCCGGCCGGTAGGGGGCGAACTGGTCCAGGACGCTGCGGAAGCGTGGCGATGATGCGGTCACCTGTCCTCCCGGGCATGGGGCATGGATCCACGAGACACGCCCTCGTCGGCTCGTTCCAGTCTGCCATCGGGCAGGCACGGGCGTGCAGAGCGGATCTGCTCCCCGCGCCGGGCCAGCCTCGGGCTAGCCTGGTTCCAGCGAGGCGAGCACGCCGCTGAAAATCGCGTGCATGCCGGGAGTGAACAGGACGAACCGGGCCTCCTCGACCTGGCACGATGCCCCGCTCACCGTGGTCAGCGCGATCCGCGCGGCGTCCTCGTGCGGCCATCCGTAGATTCCGGCCGAGACCGCGGGGAAGGCCACGGTCTTGGCCCCCAGCTCGTCCGCGACCCGCAGCGACTCGGCGTAACAGGACGCCAGCACCGCCGACCGGTCCTCGGAGGCGGAGTAGACCGGGCCCACGGTGTGGATCACCCACCTGGCCGGGAGCTCGCCCGCGATGGTCGCCACCGCCTGGCCGGCCGGCAGCCCGTCCGGGTAGTGCGATGCCCGCACCTCGCGGCAGGCCGCCAGGATCGCCGGGCCGCCGCGACGGTGAATCGCCCCGTCCACTCCGCCGCCGCCGAGCAGGGACGAGTTCGCCGCGTTGACGACGGCATCCGCGCGCTGCGCGGTGATGTCGCCGACCTCCAGGGTGATCCTCATCTGGTGTGACTTTTCCCGATAGTTGGCGGGCTTTCAGCCAGTATGGCGGGGCGATGCGGCAAGGACGCCGAAGCCCCAGTTGAGCATCCTCCTCGCGGCGGTGAACCTGGCGCCGGGCCGGGTGGCCGTGCTGTGCAGCACGACGCCGATGAGCACGCTCGTCCCGCGGTGCGCCTCGAACAGCAGGCAGTACCCGGCGGCCAAGGTGAACCCGGTCTTGATGCCGTCCGCCCCGGCGTAGGAGCCGAGCAGCAGGTTGGTGTTCCGCCATGAGTACGCGTGGTGCCCGTTGCGGTTGGCGAGGTGGTAGGCCTGCCGGTCCACGGTGGCGCGGAACGCTGCCAGGGCGATGGCGGCGCGGCCCAGCGCGACCAGGTTCGCGGGCGTGGAGTGGGTGGCCCGCGGGGTCGGGTACGGCAGGCCGTCGAAGTTCGAGAAGTGCGTCTTGGCCAGGCCCAGCCGCCGGGCCTCCGCATTCATCTTCGCAACGAATGCTGCCCGCCCCGGGCCGTAGGCGGTGGCGAGCACGTAGGCAGCGTCACACCCAGAGGGGAGCAGCATGGCATTCAGCAGCTGGCGCGCGGTGAGAACGTCGCCGGCGCGCAGGCCAGCGGTGCTGGCGCCGTGGCTGGCCACATAACTGACCGCGGACGCGGGGACCCTGATTTTCCGGCCCAGGTTCCCGGCCTCGATCACCACCAGCGCGGTCATGACCTTGGTGACGCTCCCCATCGGCCGTTTGGTGCCGGGGTCACGGCCCCACAGCTGCTGGCCGGTGCCCGCATCGGCCAGTTCCGCGCCCAGGGCGCGGACACCAGTGGGCGCCGCCGCGGGCGGCGCGCTCGCGGGCACGGTTCTCGCGTGCACAGTGCCAGTGGGTACGGCGCCCGTGGGCAGGGTGCCGGTGGGCGCCGCGCTCGCGGGCGCGGCCGCCAGGGCGACGGCCAGGACGGCGCCGAAGACGGGCGGGACGGCGAGACGGGCGGGCGGCCGCATAACACGCAAGGTAATCACATGGTGACCTCCGGCGGAAGCCGGCACGGCGGCGGTCAGCGGTGCAGAACGTGGGGGTTGAGCATCCCGGCCGGGTCGAACGCGGCCCGGCGCCCGGCGAAGAGCGCGCGCCCGGCATCCGAGCCCCGCCAACCACCGGGTTCTGGCCCACATTTCGTGATGGCAACGAATCCTTCTGGGCGGCCCGTGTGACCGTGCTGAGATAACACGGATTTGTGTTATCTCAGGATCCTGTGTAGGGTGATTGGCATGCCAAGTGACGCCGAGATCACGTTCGCCGACCATGCCGGGCGCTTCTACGCCCGGCGCTTCGGGATGGCCCCGATGGTGGGCCGGCTGATCGGCTATCTGGCGGTGTGCGACCCGCGCGAGCAGAGCATCAGCGAGCTGGCCGACGCCCTGCTGGCGAGCCGGAGCGCGATCGCCGGAGCGGTGAACGTGCTGGAGAACCTCGGGCTCATCCGGCGCTCCCGGGCGGCGGGCGAGCGGATGGACCGGGTACGCATCGACATGTCGTCGTCCCACGCGATGGGCTTCGACGTCTCCGAGTACCGGGAGATGGCCGACCTCGCCCGAGAGGGTCTGGGCCTGCTGGGTGAGGCGCCACCTGAGCGGCAAGCGATCTTGCTGGAGTGGGCGGCATTCTCCGATTTCTTGGTCGGGCGGCTCCCGGTCTTGGAGCAGGAGTGGAAAGCGCAACGGGAGGCGCTGCGTGCCGCGGGCAAGCTTCCCGACGACTCGACCACACGGCAAGAAGGGAGAAGGCCATGACAAGCGTGCCCGCTTCGACGGGGACCGTAGCCCGGGACGTGTGCAAGTCGTTCGGCGACCATCTGGTGCTCGACAAGGTGAGCCTGGCCGCGGAGGAGGGCACGATCCTGGCGCTTCTCGGCCCCAATGGGGCCGGCAAGACCACGATGGTCCGCATCCTGTCCACCCTCATCCCGGCCGATTCCGGATCCATGCGCATCGCCGGTCACGACGTGGTCACCGACCCTGACGGGGTACGGGCCGTCATCGGGGTCACCGGCCAGTTCTCAGCCGTGGACAACCTGCTCACCGGCGCAGAGAACCTGCAGATGATCGCCGACCTTCGCCACCTCGGCCGCGAGGCTGGGCGGCGGCGCGTGGCCGAGTTGCTGGAGCAGTTCGACCTCACCGACGCCGCTCACAAGCTGCTTTCGACCTATTCAGGCGGGATGCGGCGACGGCTCGACCTGGCGATGACCCTCGTCGGCAAGCCCGGGGTGATTTTCCTCGACGAGCCCACCACCGGCTTGGACCCGCGCAGCCGTCGCACCATGTGGCAGATCATCCGCGAGCTGGCCTCCGCCGGGGTCACCATCCTGCTCACGACCCAGTACCTCGACGAGGCAGACCAGCTGGCCGACCGGATCGCGGTCCTCGACCAGGGCCGGGTCGTCGCCGAAGGAACCCCCGCCGAGCTGAAGAGCCGCATCCATGGCGGCCACGTCCAACTCCACTTCGCCAATCCCCAGCTGCTGCACTCGGCGAGCGAGCTCCTTCCGGCAGCCGCACCCGACCAGGACCAGCTCGTCCTCCAGGTCCCGGCCGACGGCACCGTCGACTCGCTCCGGGGCCTGCTCGACGAGCTGCACGAAGCCCGCATCTCCGTCGAACGGCTGTCGATCCATACGCCGGACCTCGACGACGTGTTCTTCGCCGTCACCGGCAGCCACGTCACCGCACAGCTCAACGGAGACCCCGCACCACAAGGAGTACTGCTGTCATGACCAAGCTCGCCTACACGCTCAGCGACTCGCGGGTGATGCTGCGCCGCAACCTCAAGCACCAGCTCCGCTACCCGTCCATGACCGTGATGCTCATCGGCCTACCCATCGTGCTCTTGCTGCTGTTCGTCTACGTCTTCGGCGGCCAGCTCGGCGCCGGGCTCGGCGCCCACGAGGGGCGCAGCGCCTACCTCAACTACGTGGTGCCAGGGCTGCTGCTCCTCACCGTGGCCTCAGCCATCCAGGGCACCTCAATCATGGTCGCCATGGACATGACCGGCGGCATCATCGACCGGTTCCGCACCATGGCTATCGCCCGTGCCTCGGTCCTCACCGGCCACGTACTCGGCAGCCTGATCCAAACCCTCGTCGCCATCGCCGTCCTCATCGCAGTCGCCTTCGGACTCGGATTCCGCTCTGCTGCCGGACCGCTCCGCTGGCTGGCCGCGATCGGGATACTGGCCCTGTTCGCCTTCGCGCTGATCTGGCTGGCCGTCGCGCTCGGGCTAGCCGCCAAGAGTGTCGAGACCGCCAGCAACACCCCGATGATCCTGTTCTTGCTGCTGTTCCTCAGCAGCGGCTTCGTGGCCACGGCCACCATGCCAACGGGCTTGCGCCAATTCGCTGAGTACCAGCCCCTCACCCCCGTCGCCGACACCGTACGCGGCCTGCTCAGCGGCGGCGCCGTTGGCGACCACGCCATCGCCGCCATCGCCTGGAGCATCGGCATCGCCGTCGCCGCCTACCTCTGGGCCATCCGCCTCTACAACCGGCGCCGAGCAGCCGAGCCGAAGTGAGCGAGGGCTGCGGCTGGCCATTGACGGGCGGCGGGTAACGGGTCTGCATTGAGGTAGCGACACGCCGCACGAGCCAGCAGCGGCAAGCCCTGGCTGGCCCTGAGGCTCCCACGAACGTTCCGCCAACCCTGAGAAACCTCCGCCGGCCCGCGCTAGGCAGACAGGTGCCGGTGACGGCGTCACCCGTCACCGGCACCCGGGCCGGCCCGGTCACCCGGGCTCGCCCGCTACCGCGGTCCGCGGCAGCAGGAACGACAGCACGGCGCAGGCGAGGAACCATGCCGCGGTGAACGGGGCCGTATAGGTGAAGGCGGCCACGAGCGAGTGCGTGCCGAGGTAACCGAAGAACACGGTGCCGGCGGCGGCGATCCCGATCGCGCCACCGACCTGCTGCGCGGTGGTGAAGACGCCGGACGCACCTCCAGCCGCCTCCGCGGGCACGGCGGCAAGTACCACGTTAACCAGCGGGATGACCAGCAGCGCGAGGCCAGCGCCGGCGACGACCAGGCCGGGCACGAGCGGCCATGGGCTGGTGCCCGTGCCGATGTGGTGGGCGCCGACGTCGACGGCGGCGACCCCGGCCGCCATCAGCACGGCTCCCGCCACGAGCACGAGCCGCCCGTAACGCTGGGCCATCGGGACCGCCACCGGCGCGAGGATGAAGCTGCCCGCGCTGAAGGCGATGGCGGTCAGCCCGGCGCGCAGCGGCGAGAAGTGCTGTCCGGCCTGCACCCAGATCGTGAAGATCAGGAAGAACCCCTGCAGCCCGGCCGCGAAGGCCAGTTGCATGCCCAGGCCGGCCGCGAATGCAGGCACCCGGAACAGCCGCGTGCGCAGCACCGGCGCTATCCGCCCCCGCTGGCGCCGCTCCTCGACAAACACGAGCACACCGAGCGCCACCACGCCGCCGCAGAGCAGCAGCCATATCCAGGCCGGCCAGCCCAGGCTCCGGCCTTCGAGCAGCGGGTAGACGATGGCGACGAGGGCGGCGGTAAGCAGGACGGCGCCCGCGATGTCCGGACGGCGGGCCGAACGGCCGCGGGTCTCGGGGACCAGCCGCGCGGATGCCACCAGCGAGATCAGCGCGACCGGGATGTTGATGAAGAAGACCGAGCGCCAGTTCCAGCCAAACAGGTTGGCGCTGGTCAGGACGCCTCCGAGCAGCAGCCCGATCGCCGCTGCGAAGCCGAGGATCGCTCCGTAGAGCCCGAACGCCTGCCCACGCTCCTTGTCGGAGAAGATCGCGCGGAAGGTGGCCAGCAGTTGCGGCGTCATCACCGCCGCCGCGGCGCCCTGCACGACCCGGGCCGCGATCAGCTGGCCCGGCGTCTGGGCGAGGCCCGCGCACAGGCTTGCAGCGCCGAAGACGGCGATCCCGGCCAGGAACAGCCGCTTCCGACCGAGCAGGTCACCGACGCTGCCCGCGGTGATCAAGGCGGCGGCGAAGGCGAGCATGTAGGCGGACACCATCCACTCCAGCTGGGTGGCGCTGGCGCCGAGATCGCGGCGGATCGTGGGCAGGGCGACGTTCACGATGGTCACGTCGATCATGTCCATCAGCACGGCGATCATCATCGCCACGGCCGCGAGCCAGCGGTGAGGGTATCGCCCGGAGGCTGCCGTCCGGCCCGGTCCGGCCGGCGCGATCGTGGTCATGGGAACCTCCCTGTAGAACCTCGGTCGTTTATCGAACAGTGTTCTATCACAGACCAACGTTCTATGCAAACAGGGTTCGTTGATGGTACACTGTTCGTCAATGGCAGACGATCTCAGCACACAGGCGGCGGCGCTCCCGCCCACGCCGTGGCAGCGTGCGCCCCAACGCGCGGCCAGGCGCCGCCGCGATCCGATCACCCGGGATGCGATCGTCGAGACCGCACTCCGGATCCTCGACAGCGAAGGGCTGGACGGCCTGTCCATGCGCCGCATCGCCGAGGAGCTCGACACCGGCCCCGCCTCGCTGTACTGGCACGTCGGTAGCAAGGACGGGCTGCTGGACCTGGTGTTCGATCACGTCATCGGCGAGCAGCACATCCCCGACCCGGACCCCGCGCACTGGCGGGAGCAGCTCAAGCAGGTGGCCCGCACGCAGCGGGCAACCATCTTGCGGCACCGGGACATCGTGGCGGTCTCGCTCGGCCGCATCCCCATGGGACCCAACGCACTGCGGTACGCCGAGCGCGTGCTGGCGATCCTGCGCGCCGGCGGCGTCCCCGACCAGCTGGCCGTCGCGGGCCACCACCTGCTCATCGCCGTGGTCAACGGGTTCACGCTCGACGAGTCGACGGCCGCCCTGCCCGCGAGTGGCGAGGCTCCCGTGCCGCCCTCACCGGGCGCTGCCCGTGATTACATCGCCTTGCTTCCGCCCGGGCAGTTCCCGAACCTCACGGCAGTCACCGACCACTTCGCCGACGCCGACCCCGACCAGCGCTTCGAGCTTCTGCTCGACCTGTTCGTCGACGGGCTGGCGCAGCGGGCCGCCAGCGGCCAACGGCGGTGAGGCAGGCCGGAACCCTTGCTGAACAGCGGAAACGCGACCGGGACGCTTCACGTCGGGCGCAGAAACCTGTTGCGGCCGCTAACCGGCCCGCCTACCGTTCGTCGCATGGCCGCCAACATGAGCATGGTCCGCCGTGTCCGCCACCGCGCGGTCGCGACGGGCGTGGGGCTGGCATCCGCTCACTGACACCGCCTCGGGTCGATTCCGCCGTCCTGGTCGTGCGCCGCTCCTGACGACGGCCCCGCCGTGAACGCAAATTCGTCGTTGGCAAGGTGTATCAGGACGGCAGCGAGCTCTCCCTTAGTCGATGGAGTGCCGCAGCGCGAGATACCGGGAATGAGGGAGTAGTCAGCGGGTGCCAAACGGAGACGGCGTGACCGGCGTGATGCTGCGGGATCCGCCGGCCTTGGAAAGGACACGCCATGCGCAACGACCCGTCGGTCATTGCCTTGGTCGCCCGGGTGGGCGACGGCGACCAGGATGCGTGGGATGAGCTCATCGAGCGGTACTCCCCGCTCGTGTGGTCCATCTGCGCCCACTACCAGCTGAGCCGTCAAGACGTTGCTGACGTCGGCCAGAACGTCTGGCTGCTGCTGGTGGAGCAGATCGGGAGGCTGCGCGAGCCAGCGGCACTGCCCGGCTGGCTGGCAACAACGACCAAACGTGAATGCCTGCGGGTGCTGCGGGCAGTACGCCGACATGAACACGCCGGTCTGCCGCCGGAGGACCAGATGCCACCAGATCCTGCCGCCACGACGATCGAGCAGGAGATCATCACAGCGGAACGCAATGCCGCGCTCCGGGCCGCGTTCGCCGAGTTGCCGCGAACCTGCCATGAGCTGCTCTCGATGCTCATGAGTGATCCGCCGCCCGCCTACGTAGACGTCAGCGCGACACTGGGCATGCCGGTGGGCAGCATCGGCCCGATGCGGGCCCGCTGCCTGGACCGGCTGCGCCATTCGCAGCATCTCGTCGCCGTTCTCGGCAACCAGGCCGAGGACATCGAGGTCAGGGAGCCGAGGGGTGAGCATCGTGGCTAAGGGCTGGGACGACGACGACACACTCCTCGCGGCGCTCAAGCAGGCTGTACGTGCCCGGCGGGACGTCCCGCCCGAATTCGTCGAGGCCGGGAAGAGCGCCTTCGCGTGGCACAACATCGACGCCGAGCTCGCGCAGCTCACCTACGACTCCATCCGCGACTCCGAACTCGCCACGAGCGTGCGGGCCGAGTCCGCGTCCATTCGCGCTCTCACCTTCAGCTCCGCGCACCTGACCATCGAGCTCGAGGTCACCCCGGACTCGCTGGTCGGCCAGGTCATCCCGGCTCAGTCCGCGGTGGTCACCGTCCAGCCCCGCTCCGGGGCGGAGACGGTGGTCCCCGCCGACGAGATCGGCCTCTTCTCGATCCGCCCCATCCCGCCCGGCCCGTTCCGGATGTATTGCCGGAGCGACGCCGGCGTCGACGTCCTCACCGGATGGATCACCCTCTGAACCGTGTGAGCGGGAGCGCGCCATGAGGGTCCGGTCCGGGTGCGCGACTGCGCGGCGTCAGCCCGCGCCCAGCGCCACCAGCGACATCGCGGTTGCCTGCTGGAGCGGATCATCGCTGAGGCCGCGCCGGACGCTGCACATCGCCTCGGCGAGGGTCTGCCCCGCGCGCAAGTACCGGTGCAGGTCCACCATCATGGGCACGGCGGCGTAGTCGTTCAGCTGGACGACGCTGGCGATGATCCCCGCCGTGCCGAGCGGTAGCAGGCTGCTCACCAGCCCGAGCAGTTCATCCGCCCCGGCCGGTGCCAGGACGGCGGAGTCGCAGCTCGACAGGACCAGCCGGTACGGCGCCCGCTTCAGCCGCTCGAAGTCATAGACGGAGAGCAGCCCGTCATGCATGCGCAACGAGGAGAACAGCGGGCTGTCGGCGCGGAAGGTACCGTGGGCGGCCACATGGGCCAGCCAGGACCCATCGATCGCGGACAGCACCTGCTCCGTGGTGGCCTCACCACCGGCCAGCACCGTGGCGTCGTCGTACAACGGCGCTACCTGGGGCACCTCGGCGCCCTCGGTGACCAGGCCCGGCCCGCGGACGAGCGTGACGTGCCGGCGGCGCGGAGGTGGGGCGGTGTGCGCGCGCAGCCAGGCGCCCGCCGAGGGGGCGACGCTGAACATGCGGTCTGCCAGCGCGGGAAGCAGGGCCCACGGGATCGCGTGAAGCCTGCCGGGCGGGACGATCACGACCGGCCCGTCGCCGAGGTTCCGGGTGGCCGGGCCAAGGAGCGCGGCCTGGAGTTTCGGCCCGGCCGCCTTGAGGACGGCCAGCGCGCTGTCCAGGTCGTCCCCAGGCCGGCTGCGGGCCACGCGGCGCAGCGCGAACCGGGCGAAGTCGGCCGCGCGGACGGCATCCTCGGTGCGGCCCGCCGTGAACTGCCGCACCTGCCCCGCCCCGCAGGTCAGCACGTGCAGGGTGCCGTCGACGTCGACGATCTCGATGAGCCGGGCACGGCCAAGCTCGTCGAGCAGCTCCGCTATGTCGACGGCGGCACGGCCGGGACCGGCGGTTCCGCGCGCCCGCAGCGCGCTGGCGCGCACCGCGCTCTCGAGCCGCCGCTGTTCCCGCTCCAGCGTCACGGTCGGCCGGCCCTCGGACCGCGCCTGCTCCAGCTGACTGGTCACCTCGCGCAGCGCGGCAAGACCGGTGTTGAGCTCCG
>Ga0137371_10004217_pt1 | contig 11272 bp, 9 predicted proteins | sample SagtaG_7_FD_104919 | JGI IMG/M metagenome (GOLD analysis project Ga0137371, IMG submission 104919) | Vadose zone soil microbial communities from Sagehorn Ranch, Mendocino, California, USA - Sage1_R_40_16 metaG | ecosystem: Environmental > Terrestrial > Soil > Vadose zone | place: USA: California... | reverse complement strand
GGTAGGAGCAGCGTGCAGGCCGCAAGTGCGGTGAGCACGATGCCGCGACCGCCGCGTCCCCACAGTGCGTTGTCGCGCTTTCCGGTCGCTGATCCCCAGAGCGCGTTCGAGCGGACGCCGCTGGCCGAATTCCGTGAATGCCGCATTTCGAAGAAACTCCTTTTGCCCGCGCGAGCGCGGAGCCGCAGTTGACGCCACAGGAGACTCTCCGAGCCTCCGTCGCATCGCAACGTAGGACGCGGCACGCGCGCGGGCCTCCCTCAGCAGGGGGAGGAGCGCATGAATCACTCTGTCGAGGGATTGGTCTACTCGAGGGTGATGCGGCGCCTGATCGTGCCGGCCCGTTGATGTCGCGCCTCGATGCCGATCTCCGTTCCTGCGGGCGCTTCGACGACCCACTCGAGCTTGACGAGGTCTCTGGTCGACTCGTCGTTCAACCACCAGGTGGTAGAGCGCTTCTCCGCGCGGCCCTTCAGTTGTCCCGCCTCCGTCTTGACGTCACCGCCGACGAGCCTGGCACTGTCGGGCAACTCGACCTCGACCTCGAGATCCCGAACGGACTTTCGCTCGAGAGCTTTCTCCGTCACGTTCGTCGGGAGCCAGCCTGAGTTCTGCAGGACGAGGCGGACGACATACGAGCTCTCCCCCAGCTTCTCGACGTCGAGCGAGCGCGCTTCGAGGAGCGGAGAGACGAGCAGGTGGAAGAGCGCCCACTCCGAATGCGGCGCGACCTCGTCCTCCAGCCGGTCGAACGGAACGTTGAACCAGTAGTTGATGATGTCCCAGCCGCCCAGCTCGACCTTGCCGAGCTCGGGATGGTCGAACTCGTACCAGTCGACGTACGCGTCCGGATAATTCTTCTTCGCCCACTCGATCAGCTTGACGTCGTCCTCGATCGGGTGCTCTCTGATCCAGTCCGTGAAGTGGTAGTCGGACACCCCGGCCTGGCGCTGAGGGCTCCAGAACTCCGTCGTCCACGAGAAGACGCCGAGGTGGTCGTACATCCAGTCGTGCGCTCCGCCCTTGATCGTCTGCTTCGGCTCGTACTTGAAATCGTGGAACACGGAGATAGCGGGATAGCCCGTCAGCTCGGTACCGCGCTCTCCGATCAGCTTGTATGCCCGTAGATCCGGTGTCGGAAAGTCGTCGTCGGGACGGCCGGCGTACGGACGCAGGTGAACGCCGCTGAACGTGTGGTAGGCGATGTGGCCCGTGATGTTCGGACGCTCCGTGACCGCCTGCACCATCGCGCGTACCTCGGGCTCGGACGTCGGGTAGGGACCGGCGCCGCGCTGTTGGTGCTCGGGCACCCACTCAGCCGGGAAGTTGCGGTTGAGATCGAGCCCCTCCAGCGGAGGCGCGACCTTGATCGTGACGCCGTCATAGTTCTCGATGCGCCCTTCTGCGAACAGCCGGTAGAAGGGCCCGTCCTCGGGCGAGTCGACGGGCTCGCGACGAACCAGCAGCTTGGGCTCATCGGGATGAGGACGCCAGGCGCCGTTCGGGTCCTCGACGCGCATGTCGAGCACGCGCCCGTCACCATCGAGGTCCTCGACCCGGAGACCGTCGGCCAGATCTTCCCGCGGGTACGGCCGAACGCTCGAGCGGATGAAGCGACGCTCCTCGAGACCCCTCTCGGCTCCGTCCGGGTTCAACCTCGGGATGACGTAGAAGGCACGAGTGTCGAGCGCGCGAGTCACGAGCTCGTCCTTGCCGTGTCCGACCAGCAGCCGGTGGATGAGGTGAAGCGCAGCCGTGCAACCGGTCCACTCCATCGAATGGATGTTGGCTTCGATCAGGAGGGCCGGCTTGTCTGCGTGCGCGCCGGTCTCGGCGTTCGTGACCGTGACGAGCCAGATGTCGCGGCCTTCGTAGGACTTGCCGATGGACTCGAGCGCGCAGAGGGCCGTTGCTTCCTCCGCCCACGTGCGGAGCGTGTCGGTCAGCTCGTCGTAGGCGTAGAAGTGGTCGTACGCGACGGAGCGCACGTACTAGTGGCTCAGCTCGGCGACAAGCGGAGCCGTGTCGTAGGCCTCGAAGCCGAGCCTGCCTGCGATCTCCTCGCTCGAAGGCCTGGTCCCCTCGGCGAAGAGGCCACGCAAGAGCTCTCCCGTCTTCGGGCTGCGCCACCAGTCCTCGCCGACCTCGTCGATGAGGTAGGCGCGCAGCTGTGCGTGGCGGATCCATGCGCGCAGATAGTCCGCCGAATAGAAACCGGCATCCATGTCCGCCAGGTGGCCGTCGCTCGGATAGTGAATCCCCGTCGCCGCGGTCAGACGCTGCGAGTAGTCGTCGTTCGTCAGCCCGGCTTCGTCGAACGTCGACCAGAAGTCGAGCTCGAACTGCAGCTTCGCCGTGTAGCGTCTGAAGAGAAGCGCCTCGAGGAAGATGGTTGCCTCCGCGTTGGTGCTCGCCTCCTCGTCCGAGAGGCCGAAGTATTCGGCGTGCCAAGCAGGCTCGCGGGTAATCGCCTCGCAGATGTACGAGTAGATCTCCGTCAGCGCATGGTCGCGAGAGAGCCTGCGGAAGGTGTAGGGCAGGTTCGGATCGACGCCCGCGTAGTGGAGAGCATGACCGGCTTCGTGCAGGAAGGCCTGGTAGTCGTGGAGCCCGCCCTGCGCACGGGTGATCAGGTGGACGACATGCGGCGGATCGGACGCGATCACGCACGCGCGCGGAGACTTCTGCGGCCTGTCGTCGAGGTCGAGACGAATGTTGCGGTCTGCGGCGAGGTCGAACCCGAGCGCGGACAGCGTCGCCAGACAGACCTCGGTCGCCCGCTCCTTGGTGTAGGTGGAGTCGAGCGGCGAGAGCCGCCGGATGTAACCCATGTGCGCGGACGACGGGACCTCCGTGCGATCTGGGCCGAGCAGCCGCTCGAACCAGCGCTCGCGCACGGCGATGAAGTGGCTCTCGATGTCGTCGCTCGCGGCCGCGAGAACGCGTTCCAGGTCGCGCAGGGAGATCTGCTTCTCCTCCTCGTTCCTCGCCACCGCGTCGGGCTCCTCGGTCAGATCCGCCTCCAGCTCCTCGTAGGCACGGAGTAGCTCGAGCCGCTGTTCATTGAAGTCCGCTGACCTCCGCCTGTAGAGCTCTCCGAGGTCGTCGCGCTCCCCGTAGTCGGAGATGACGGCAAGCCGGGCCAGTGCGGAGCGAAGTGGGAGCTCCTCCCCCTTGAATTCGACGCGCGCGGCCAGGATCTCGTTCTCCAGCTCGTCGTCTTTCTCCGCGAGCTCAGCCGCGATGAGCCCGCTCTCGCACGTCTTGCGGAGCCGGTAGAGCCATTCGCGCTGGTCTTCGTCCGCGCGCTCCTCCTCGTCCCTGAGCGCCCTCAACTGATCGCGGCTGAAGAGATCGGCGTACCGGGCGACGATCGCCGCCTGCTCCGAGACCTCTTTCTCGCCGACCCGGACGGCTCGCCCCTCCTCCGACCGCTCATAGAGGTACCGCTGGAGTTGTTCCTCGAACTCCGCGGGACTGCGCACGGCCGTGGTCGACATCTCGAAGACTCTATCGAGCCTCGGAACCGCCTCGCACCACGAGCCGGCCGACGGTGCCGGTCAGTTGGTCGAGCGTGAACGGCTTCGAGATCACCGCGTCGGCATCGACTCCGTCGAGACCAGGCGACCCGACCGAGCCGGTGAGCAGCACGACTGGGACACCTGGATGACGCTGTCGAATCTCCGCCATGAAGTCGAGCCCGCTGTCGACTCCGACGTGAACGTCGAGCACGACGATGTCGACGGGATCCGCCGCGAGGGTATCCCGGGCCAGCGTGACGCTCGCCGCCTCGAGCACGGCCCAACCGTCGAGCTCCAGGTTCACACGACACAGGAAACGGATGGCTGCGTCGTCGTCGACGACGAGCACGGTGTGGCTGCGCGCGTCCACCGCGGGGCCGCGATTCTACGCGTAACTGGATCCTGGGAGACTCCGTTTCCTACTTGAAAATGAGAAACGACGGTAGCGATCCCCGCCACGAGTACGAGCGCGAGATCGAACGCGCGTCGAGCCGCGTCCCACGCGCTTCGCCGCAGTTCCGGCGCCGGTCCTGGCTCGCGTTTCAGCGCGCGCTCGATCCGCTCGCGAGGCCTAAGCCGCTGCGCGGGCGGCAGCAGCGCTGAGCCGGCGCAGCGTCTCCTCCTTCCCGAGCAGCTCCAGGCTCTCGAACAAACCGGGTGAGACCTTCGAGCCGGTGACCGCGACCCGGATCGGCTCGAACGCCTTGCGCGGTGGCAGCTCCAGCCGGTCGGCCAGGTCACGCAGCGCAGCCTCGATCTCCGGAGCAGCGAACGGCTCCACATGCTCGAGCTCCTCACGGGCGGCGTTGACGACGGGGGCGTTCCCGTTGAGCAGCGCTGGATCCGGTTCGATGTCGCGGAAGAGGAAACCCGCGAAGTCCGGGAACTGTCCGAAGCGCTCGATCTTCTCCTGCACGATCGGCGCAGCCCGCCGGATCAGCGTTTCGTCCCAGTCGTAGCCGTCGTCGCGCAGGAAGCGCACGAGCTCCGTGGCGTACTCCTCCGGCGACAGAGCTCGTAGATACATCCCGTTCAGCCAGTCGAGCTTCTCGTAGTCGAACGTGGCCGGGCTCGGAACCACTCGATCGAGGCTGAACCGCTCGATCAGCTCGTCGCGGGACATGATCGTGGTCTTGTCGTCGTAGCTCCAGCCCAGGAGTGCGAGGAAGTTCATCAACGCGGGCGCGTAGTAGCCCGCGTGTCGGAACTCGTCCACGGTCACCGACCCATGTCGCTTCGAAAGGCGCTTGCCGTCGGCGCCCAACACGTGCGACACGTGTGCGTAGACAGGCGGCTCGGCACCGACGGCACGGATGATGTTGATCTGCTTCGGCGTGTTCGAGATGTGGTCCTCGCCCCGGATGACGTGGGTGATCCCGTCCCAGACGTCCTCCAGCGGCGACGCGCAGTTGTAGGTCGGCCGTCCGTCGGAGCGAACCAGCACGAGATCTTCGAGCTGGTCGTTCGGGAACTCGATCCGGCCGCGCACCGCATCGTCCCACGCCGTCACGCCCTCGTCGGGCATGCGAAAGCGAATCGCGCCCTCGTCCTCGTAGGCCCTTCCCTCCTCGACGAGTCGCCGCGCGACGTCGGCACAGTCCTGCAGCCGGTCGAGCTGGAAGGTGACGTCGCCGTCCCAGTCGAGCCCGAGCCAGCGAAGCGAATCCTGGATCTGCTGGGTAGCCTCCTCCACCTCGCGGCTGGTGTCCGTGTTCTCGATCCGGAGGCGAAACTCCCCACCTTTGTTCCGGGCGAAGAACCAGTTGAAGAGCGCCGTCCGGACGTTTCCGATGTGGAGGAAGCCGGTCGGGCTCGGAGCCATGCGGACGCGAACGGACACACCGTTAGGTTACTGGCGTGCTGTTCGGTGCCCACTGTTCCGGGGGGGTGAAGAAGGCGCTCGACAACGGGGCGGCGATGGGCGCCGAAGCCGTGCAGCTCTTCGTCCAGAGCCCGCGCACCTGGCGGTTCCCCGAACATGACCCTGCCGATCTCGAGGCGTTCAGGTCGGAACGCGAGGAGTCGGAGGTCCCTGTCCTCGTTCACGCGCTCTATCTCGTGAACCTCGCCGCGCCGGACGACGCGGTCTACTCGAAGAGCGTCGACACGATGCGCGCAACGGTCGACACGGCGTGCGCGATCGACGCCGAAGCGGTCGTCTTCCACCTCGGATCGCATCTCGGCGCCGGGTTCGAGACCGGCCTCGAGCGTCTCGTGCCGGCGGTCGAGCAGGTGCTCGACCGGTGCAACGACCGAACCTGGCTGCTGATGGAGAACTCCGCGGGCGCCGGCGGGACGATCGGGCGCTCACTCGACGAGCTCGCCGCCGTCTTCGCTGCACTCGGACGGCACGAGCGCCTCGGCGTCTGTCTCGACTCATGCCATCTGTTCGTGTCCGGTGTGGACGTCACCGATGCCGCGACGTGGGCTGCGCTGCTGGAGGACCTCGACGAGCGCATCGGGCTCGACCGCCTGCGCGCGCTCCACGCCAACGACGCCAAGGCGCCGCTTGGATCGAATCGCGACCGGCACGACAACATCGGGGAAGGGTTGATCGGCGAGGGGCTCGGGGTCTTTCTCGCGCACCCGAAGCTGCAGGGTCTTCCAGTCCTCCTCGAAGTGCCCGGCGCGGACGGCAAGGGCCCGAACGCCGACGAGATTCGCAAGCTTCGCGAGCTACACGCCCGCGCCACTTCCTGAGGAGCGTCGCCCGCTCAGTCCGCGAGCTGGGCGAAGACCTTGAACGTCGGCCTGCCCACCGGGAGCTCGTGGAATTCCGGGTTCACACAGCCGAGCTCGCCCGACCGTCCGGCGTCGTAGCACTCCTCGACCTCGACGCGGCACATCGGGAGGGGCGCACGCGTTGTGCGCATCGCACCGAACCCTTCCCCGCGCGCCTCGGCTTCGCGCAGCATCTCCAGATCGATCTCGACGCCGTACACGCGTTGCATGCAGCCGATGTACGTGTGCCCGAATTCTTCGTACGCGTACAGGAAGGGACATGCGCGCTCAACGCATGCCGACGGATAGACCACCTTGTCGCAGTGCACCTCGCACCTCCGGCACTCCAACTCGTCCTGCGGCCGGAGCGGAAGCTCCGTGACAGTGAGTGCCTCGAGGCGCTGAGCCGGTGGTGGTTGCATGGCGGAATTGTCGTCCCGGAAAGCGGCCTACGCAAGACTTGACATGAAGGCTGTGGATCAGCTAAGGCCGCTAGGCTAGGCACTCGTGGCGCGACGACTCCTCTGGGCCTCGCTTGCGCTCGCTCCGGTCACGATGCTCGTCGACGTCTTCGTCCATCCGGACAAGACGCTGCTGTTCGTGCTCGCCGCACTCTCGCTCGTTCCCCTCGCCTGGCTGATCGGGGAAGCGACCGAACACGCGGGAGAACACACCGGACCACGCATCGGCGGCCTCTTGAACGCGAGCTTTGGAAACGCGCCCGAGGTCATCATCGCCGTGATCGCGGTGGCGGACAATCTGCCTGACGTCGTACGCGGCTCGATGGCGGGCAGCATCGTCTCGAACATCCTGCTCGTGCTCGGTGCAGCGCTGGTTCTCGGCAAGGACAACGCGGAGCTCGACCGGCGCTCGTTGCTCAGCCAGCTCGGCCTGGTCATCGTCGCGGTGGTGCTGCTGCTGATCCCATCCGTCCCCGGCTGGCACGGCGACCCGAATCGCCACTCGCTCGCCTTGCTCAGCATCGGCCCTGCCGTCGTCCTGCTCGGCCTCTACCTCGCCGTGACGATCGCCGACCTCAAGCGTCGCCCCGCGCATGAGGTCACCGACTCGAGCGGGTGGAGCCTGCGGATGTCGCTCGTGATCCTTGGGGTGACCACGGCGGCGACTGCCGTGATCAGCGAGATCCTCGTCCACTCCCTCGAGGCCTTCGCCGAAGCGGCGAATCTCTCCGAGTTCTTCATCGCGGTGGTGATCGTGGCGATCGTCGGCAATGCCGCGGAACACGGTGGCGCGGTCGTGATCGCCCGACGCGGGAAGATGAAGCTCGCGACCGAGATCGCAGTCTCCTCGAGCGCCCAGGTCGGCCTCCTGGTCATCCCCGTGGTCACCCTGGCGTCCTTCGCTTTCGCGCACCCGCTCGCGCTTGCGTTCAGGCCGATCGAGCTCGTCGCGATGGGAGCGGCGGCGCTCTTCGTCGGCTTCGTGATCCGCGACGGCCGGGCACGACGCTGGGAGGGAGCGCTCCTGATCGCGGTTTACGGCGGGTTCGTGGTCTGGTTCCTCTCTGCGGGAGACAGATGAGACCGAACGGGTGCGGTTAACCGCACCGGTCACCGGCCGGTGACCCGCCTTGCGAGCCCTCCCGCTACCGTTGACACTGGCCGCAACGACATGGAGGACAGATGAGCGACACAGCGTCAGCGCCCGCGCAGATGGACGAAGCAGCAGCGGCAGATGAGACTCCCGCAGCGGGGCCCGTTGTCTCCGCCACCGACCTGACGCGCCGCTACGGCGAGGGCGACACCGCGGTGGACGCCCTCCGAGGCGTCTCCCTCGACGTGCCCAAGGGCCAACTAACCGCGGTGATGGGCCCCTCAGGGTCGGGCAAGTCGACCCTGATGCACATCCTCGCCGGCCTCGACAAGCCGACCTCCGGTGAGGTCACGATCGACGGGACGGCCATCTCGAAGCTGAACGACTCGGACCTGACGAAGCTTAGACGCCGGCACATCGGCTTCATCTTCCAGTTCTTCAACCTCCTGCCGATGCTGACCGCAGAGGAGAACATCCTGCTGCCACTCTCGATCGCGGGGGAGAAGCCCGACCGCAAGTGGGTCGACGAGCTGCTCGGCAGGATCGGGCTCGCCGACCGCAGCACGCACCGGCCCGCGGAGCTCTCGGGCGGACAGCAGCAGCGCGTCGCCATTGGCCGCGCGCTCGTCAGTAAGCCGACGATCGTCTTTGCAGACGAGCCGACCGGCAATCTCGACTCGACCACGAGCGGCGAGATCCTTGAGCTGATGCGGGGCTCCGTCGACGCGTACGGACAGACCACCGTCATGGTGACGCATGACGCTCGCGCCGCCGCAATCGCGGATCGCATCCTCTTCCTCGACGACGGCCTGATCGTGAAGGAGCTCGGCCGCTCCGACGCGCACGAGGTCATCTCCGTCCTGGAAGACCTCGCAGCCAAATGATCAAAGTCGCGCTCAAGGGACTCGCGGGACGAAAGCTGCGCGCATCGCTGAGCGCGTTCGCGATCATCCTCGGCGTTGCGATGGTGAGCGGCACGTTTGTCCTCACGGACACGATGAACGGGGCCTTCGACTCCATCATCACGCAGTCCTACAAGAACGCCGACGTCGTCGTCAGCGGCAAGACTGCGTTCGACACCGACACGAACGGCAACGCGGTTCAGCCTCCGAGCTTCCCTGAGTCCGTGCTCGTGAAAATCAGGGCGCTCCCGGACGTCAACGCAGCCGCCGGCTCACTTACGGACGACAAGACGAAGCTTGTCGGCCGTGATGGCAAGGTCGTCGGTGGGCACGGCGCCCCGAACCTCGCGTTCAGCGTCGACCCGGGCGGCGACCAACGCTTCAATCCTCTCGTGCTCACCGCGGGCACCTGGCCGGAAGGCGGGAACCAGGTCGCGATCGACACCGGAACCGCGAGCAAGGCCCATTACGCGGTCGGTGACACGATCGGTATCCAGAGCCGTGGGCCCATTCAGCACTTCCGGGTGGCAGGGATCGTGAAGTTGCCGGGAGTCTCGATCGGCGGCGCGACCATGTCCGTCTTCGACATCCCGACGTCGCAGAAGCTCTTCCACCGCGCAGGCGAGCTGGACGTGATCCGCGTCCAGGCCAAGAGCGGCGTCTCGACGCCGCAACTCCTGTCTGAGATCAAGCCGCTCCTGCCGGCGACGGTTCAGGCCACGGACGTCGCAGCCCAGGTGAAGAAAGACAAGAAGAGCGTGAGCTTCACGTCATTCATCAAATACTTCCTGCTCGCGTTTGCCGGAATCGCGCTCTTCGTCGGCAGCTTCGTGATCGCGAACACACTCTCGATCACGATCGCGCAGCGGGTGCGTGAGTTTGCGACGCTTCGCACTCTCGGCGCGACTCGGCGTCAGATCCTGAAGGCGGTCGTGATCGAAGCATTCGTCGTCGGCGCCCTCGCCTCGGTCGTCGGCCTCTTCCTCGGGCTCGGCCTCGCGAAAGGCCTTAACGCGCTGTTCAAGGCGATCGGCTTCGACCTGCCGACTGCGGGAACCGTCTTCGCGACCCGAACGATCATCGTGAGCCTCCTCGTCGGAATCGTGATCACGCTGTTTGCGAGCCTACGACCCGCCCTCCGAGCAACCCGTGTGCCTCCGATCGCCGCCGTACGAGAAGGGGCGACCCTGCCGCCCGGGCGCTTCGCACGCCTCACGCCGATCCTCGCTCTGATCACGCTCGCGCTCGGCATCCTCCTGCTCGGCTACGGCGTTCTCGGCCACGGACTCACGACCGCCAACCGTCTTGCCTCACTCGGGTTCGGCATCGTGCTGCTGTTCTTCGGGGTCTCGTCGAACGCCGCTCGGCTCGTGCGCCCCCTCGCCTCTATTCTCGGTTGGCCCGCGACGCGCATCGGCGGAACCGCCGGAGTGCTTGCGCGCGACAACACGATGCGCAACACGAAGCGCACGGCTTCCACCGCGTCCGCACTGATGATTGGCCTGGCCCTCGTCACCTTCGTCGCCATTCTCGGACAGGGAATCCGGACGTCGTTCGAGAGCGCGGTCGACCAACTGTTGAGAGGCGACTACGCACTGACCGCAACCGACACTTTCACCCCCCTCGCGGTGTCGGCCGAGAACCAGCTCGCAAAAGCCCCGAACCTGACCACCATCTCCGGCGTGCGAGCCGGCTCGGCGCGCATCTACGGGAGCACCGACAACCTCACTGGAGTCGACAAGAACCTGGCGAAGGTCATCCACCTCGACTGGAAAGAAGGCTCCACGTCGGTGCCCGCGCAGCTCGGCCTGGACGGCGCCTTCGTCGATCACAAATTCGCGAAGAAACACCATCTGACCATCGGTTCGCCGATCAGGCTCACGACACCCTCGAACCACACGATCACAGTGCGCGTCAAGGGCGTCTTCAAGTTGCCGAACGGCGGCTCACCGTTCGGACCTGTGACGATCTCCAACACCCTCTTCGACAAGAACTATCCGAGCCCGGAGAACGAGATGGTGTTCGTGAACGTCCGCGGCGGCGTCACCGACGCGAACACGAAGATTCTCGACCAGCAGGTGAAGGGCTTCGCCGACGCAAAGATCCAGACCTCGTCCCAGTTCAAGACGAACTTCGAGCGGCCCATCAACAGGATCCTGATCCTTCTCTACGTGCTGCTGCTGCTCTCCGTGATCGTGAGCCTGTTCGGCATCGTCAACACGCTCGTCCTGACGGTCTTCGAACGGACACGTGAAATCGGGATGCTGCGAGCGGTCGGAATGACACGACGCCAGACGCGCTCGATGATCAGGCACGAGAGCATCGTCACGGCGCTGATCGGCGGTGTCCTGGGGATGGCGGTCGGCGTGTTCCTGGCGCTCCTCGTCACACACGCGCTCTCGAGCGAAGGGATCGTCTTCGCGGTGCCCTGGACGTCGCTCGTCATCTTCGTCATCGCAACGATCCTCGTCGGGATCGTGGCTTCGATCTTCCCGGCGCGCCGTGCCGCCAGGCTCAACGTTCTAGAGGCACTTCAGTACGAGTAGCGCCGAGCGCGGCGGGAATCGCCTCGAT
>Ga0137371_10004216_pt1 | contig 11272 bp, 10 predicted proteins | sample SagtaG_7_FD_104919 | JGI IMG/M metagenome (GOLD analysis project Ga0137371, IMG submission 104919) | Vadose zone soil microbial communities from Sagehorn Ranch, Mendocino, California, USA - Sage1_R_40_16 metaG | ecosystem: Environmental > Terrestrial > Soil > Vadose zone | place: USA... | reverse complement strand
TACAACGACAATCACCCGGCGATCTCGAAGGATGGCCTGAGCCTGTACATCAGCTCCGACCGCCCAGGAGGGTTCGGCATGCTCGACATCTGGGTCTCGCACCGAGACAGCATCGGTGCTCCTTGGGGTGCCCCGCAGCACCTGGGGCCCAACATCAATTCTGCCGGGATGGATCTGGCCCCGACCTTCACCCCGGATGGGCACCAGATGTACTTCCACAGTACCGGACGCGGGGGCTGCGGCGACGCGGACCTCTTCGTCGCTCGGCGTCACGACAAGCGCGACGACCTCCATTGGGAGCCCGCCGAGAACCTCGGCTGCGTCGTCAACTCGCCCTTTAAGGACGCCGGCCCGACGTACTTCGAGGACGAGGCGGCGGGGATCACGACCCTCTACTTCACTCGACAGAATAATCCGCCGGGCTCCGACGAGGGCTGGGACGTTTACGCGAGCACGCGGATCGGGGACGAAGGGGCGTTCGGCCCGCCTGCCCTGGTTCCGGAGCTCAGCAGTCCGTACCGGGACACCCGCACGGCGATTCGGCGCGACGGCCTCGAGATCTTCATCTCCTCCGGGCGCCCGGGAGACGATGTGGTCGGCCGTTCTGCCGGTAGCGAAGACCTTTGGGTCTCGACGCGCGCGACGACGAGCGACGCTTGGTCGCCACCGTTGAATCTCAACCTGGTGAACCAGCAACCGGGCGGCCCTGCCGTCAACAGCGCGGCCTTCGACGGCGCTCCCGCGCTCTCGTTCGACGGCACCACGCTGTACTTCTTCTCAGAACGGGCCGGCGGTTTCGGGAAGAGAGACCTCTACGTGACTACGCGCACCCGCCTCAGGGACTGAGGCGGCAGGCCCGTTCCGTATCCGTGCGCTGAAGCGCCGGCTCGGCATAGACGTGCGCCCTCAAGGGCGCTCGCGCGGGGTCCTTCAGGACGCTCACGCGGCCGAGCCGGCCCTTCAGGGCACGGTTTCGACGGCACCGGGCTTTTCTTCTTCAGTGCACCGGCTACCTTTCAGCCCTGAGATGAGCCGGCCCCCCCCCGGACGGACCACCATCCTGGACGCCCGCGCCTTGTCGCGGGCGCTTCAGCGTATGGCGGTCGAAGTGCTCGAGCTGGCCCACGGCACCGACGATCTCGTCCTCATCGGCATCCAGCGGCGCGGCGTCGAGCTCGCCGAACGGATCGCCAAGCTGATCGAGAAGGAAGAGGGCGTGCTCGTGCCCCGCGGCGCCCTCGACATCACCCTGTACCGCGACGACCTCCAGACCGTCGGGCCCAAGCCCGTGATCGGCGAGACCCGCATCCCGGGCGAGCTCTCGGGCAAGCACGTCGTGATCGTGGACGACGTGCTCTACACCGGCCGCACGGTGCGCGCCGCACTCGACGAGCTCGCCGACTTCGGCCGGCCCAAACGCATCTCGCTGTGCGTGCTGGTGGACCGGGGTGGGCGGGAGCTGCCGATCCAGCCGGACATCGTGGGGAAACAGGTGAAGATGAACAGCGGCGAGCGGGTGGACGTGCTGGTCGAGGAGCTCGATGGGCGCGACGAAGTGGACGTCGTGCGCACCGGAGGGTCCGCGTGACCGCGCTCGGCAAGGACTTGATCGGCCTCGAGCACCTCTCGGCCGACCAGATCCGCCTGATCCTCGACACCGCCGAGCCGTTCAAGGAGGTGTCGGAGCGTCCCATCAAGAAGGTGCCCGCGCTGCGCGGCAAGACCATCGTCAACCTCTTCTTCGAATCCTCCACCCGCACCCGCATCTCCTTCGAGTTCGCTGAGAAACGCCTCTCGGCCGACACGGTAAACGTGGCCGCGAGCGGCTCCTCGGTGCAGAAAGGGGAGACGCTCGTCGACACGGCTCGGAATCTCGAAGCGATGCGGATCGACATGGTGGTGATGCGCCACCCGTCGTCCGGGGCGGCCGGCTTCCTCGGCGACCGCATCCGCTCGAACGTCATCAACGCGGGTGACGGCAAACACGAGCATCCCACCCAGGGGCTGCTGGACCTGCTCACGATCCGCGACAAGCACGGCAAGATCGAGGGGCTCAAGGTCTGCCTCGTCGGCGACATCCTGCACTCGCGCGTCGCTCGCTCCAACATCTGGGGCCTGTCGAAGCTCGGCGCCGAGGTGGGCGTATGCGGGCCCGACACCTTGATGCCGCGCGGCATCGAGGAGCTCGGCGTGTGCCGCTTCCGCCGCATCGAGGAGGCCATCGAGTGGGCGGACGTGCTGAACGTGCTGCGGTTGCAGCTCGAGCGCATGGAGGGGGGCTTCATCCCGAGCCTGCGCGAGTACTACCGTGTGTTCGGCGTGACGGCAGAGCGGCTCGCGCAGGCGCCGCGCGAGCTCACGGTCATGCACCCGGGGCCGATGAACCGCGGCGTGGAGATCGACTCGCGCGTCGCCGACGGGAAGCACAGCGTCATCCTCGACCAGGTGACGAACGGCGTCGCGGTGCGCATGGCGGTGCTCTACCTGCTGGCGGGCGGGCGCCCCGAGCTCGCCGAAGCAGCCAAAGGCCCCGCGGGCGGAGGGCCCGAGTGACCCCGCCCTTGCTGCTCCGCGGCGGGCGGGTGATCGACCCGAGCCGTGGCCTGGATCAGACGGCGGACGTCCTCATTCAGGATGGCAAGATCGCCGGCGTCGGTACCGGGCTCGGGGAACCGGACGGCGTCGAGGTGCGCGACGTGCGGGGCAGGGTCGTGGCGCCGGGGCTCGTGGACGTGCACGTGCACCTGCGCGAGCCCGGGAACGAAGACGTGGAGACGATCGCGAGCGGCGCGCGCGCGGCGGCAGCGGGCGGGTTCACGGCGGTGTGCGCGATGCCCAACACCGACCCGGTCACCGACAACCAGGCCGCGGTCGGCTTCATCGTGCGACAGTCGGTGCGCGCCGGGCTCACGCGGGTGTACCCGATCGGCGCGATCTCGGTGGGCCAGAAGGGCGAGCAGCTCTCCGAGTTCGGCGAGATGGTCGGCGCCGGTGCGGTCGCCGTCTCGGACGACGGCCGGCCAGTGGCGTCGGGCCACCTCATGCGCACCGCCCTCGAGTACGCGCGCACCTTCGAAATCCCCGTCGCGGACCACTGCGAAGAGCCGACGCTGGCCGCGGGCGGCGTGATGCACGAGGGGCTCGTCGCGACCCGGCTCGGCCTGAAGGGCATCCCTGCGGCGGCCGAAGAGATCATGGTGGGTCGTGACATCCTCCTCGCCCAGCTGACGGGTGGGCACGTGCATTTGTGCCACGTGTCCACGCGCGGGTCGGTGGACCTGATCCGGCGCGGGAAGGCACAAGGGGTCCGCGTCACGGCCGAGGTGACGCCGCACCACCTCACCCTCACCGACCGCGCCTGCGAGGGATACGACACCCACGCCAAGATGAACCCGCCGTTGCGCGAGGCCGCGGACGTGGCGGCGCTGCGGGCCGCGCTCGCGGAGGGCGTCATCGACTGCATCGCTTCCGACCACGCGCCGCACGCCTACGACGCGAAGGAAGCCGCCTTCGACGACGCGCCGTTCGGGATCGTGGGGCTCGAGACCGCGTTCGGCGTGGCGCACAGCGAACTGGTGTTGGGCGGGGTACTGTCGCTCCCCGACCTCGTCCGGCGCATGAGCACGGCGCCCGCAGCCGCGTTCCGGCTCGCCGGCGGTACGCTCAAGCCTGGCGCGCCGGCGGACGTCGTGATCCTCGACGTCACCGCGCAGTGGACTGTCGACCCGACGGCGTTCTGCTCGAAGAGCCGGAACACACCGTTCGCAGGCCGCATGCTCACCGGGCGCGCCGCGCTGACGCTGGTGGGCGGCAGGATGGTGCACGAGGCGGAGGCGCGCGCCGGCCGGTGAGCGCAGCCGCCGCAAGCAATGGAGTGAATTGCACTTACAAGGCCGCGTGCCGGTTTGCTAGATTTGTACCATGGCCAAGGGGATGTCCAAGAGCACCGCCATCATCCAGCGCCTGCTGGAGGAGCGGCGTCAGTACGAGGCGTGGATCGCCCGCCTGAACGACTCGGCGGACGCGAGTCCCGGGCACGTGCGGGCGCGTATCCGCTCCGACTACGAAGCCCGGCTCGCCGCGGTGACCGAGGAGCTCAAGGCCCACGCGGAGACCGCCCGCCAGGCGATCGAGGAGAAACGCCACCTGCGAGGCGAGCTCCAGAAGAAGGAAGCGCTCACCGCCGAGAAACTCACCGAGACCGAGTTGCGGCACTCGGTGGGCGAATACGACGAGGGGCAGTGGGGTCAGGTGCACAAGGACGTCCTCGCGGAGCTGATCTCGGTGCGCGAGGACCTGCAGGCCGTCGAGGCGGACATTCGCAAGCTCGAGGAGCTCGACGCCCTGGTCGGCAACAAGCCTCCGCTCCCCCATCGGGTCGTGCCGCCGCCCAAGGTACGACGAGAGCCTGAGCACGTGTCGCACGAAGACGAGCTCGCGTTCATCAAATCCGTCACCGAGGACGACAAAGCGGCCCCCTCGGCGCGGCGCGCGAGCGGCGCCCAGTTTCAGCCCGTCATCCCGGGCGATCCCCCGCGCACGCCCATCGCGACCCCCCGGGCTGCCACTCCGACGCCCGAGCCGATGCTGCCCGAAGCATCGGACGCTGCCGATGCGGAAGCGGAGAAGACGCTCCAGTGCAAAGAATGCGGCACGATGAACCTGGCGACGGAGTGGTATTGCGAGCAGTGCGGGGCGGAGCTCGCCGCTGTCTAATCGAGAAACGTCACGGAAAAGCGTCACGAAGAGTCGTCACGGAGGATCGTTGCGAGAATACGTCTCTCCGGGACGTTTGTTCGTGACGTCTTTTGTTATTTGGAAAGTTTCCTGACAGCGGCTGCAAGACGGGATTTGTGCCGCGCCGCGTTGTTCCCGTGGATCAGCCCCTTGCGCGCGGCGCGGTCGAGCAGCTGGGCCGCGGCGCGATAGGCCTCGGTCGCCTGCTCGCTGGTTGTCGCGGCGCGGACTCGCTTGAGCGCGGTACGCAGCGCGGAGCGCTGCGCGCGATTGCGCAGGTGGCGCGAGCGCCCCTGCCGCATGGCTTTCTTGGCGGACTTGATTCGCGGCACAACTGCCTCCTCGTGAGGCGCGGAAGATAGAGGGTAAGTGCAGGTCGGTCAAGGCGCTACGCCGTTGACCCGACCCAGCCCGCGTCGTTATCTTAGGCCGTCACCGACCCCCGAGCCCGAGCCATCTCCTTCGAATTCCTCGTCTGGGCCCCGGTGCTCTTGTTCTCGATGGTGGCCCACGAATATGCCCACGCCGAAGCCGCGTACCGGCAGGGCGACGACACCGCCTACATGCTGGGGCGGCTCACGCTGAATCCCCTCAAGCACATTGACCCGTTCATGACGGTGCTGCTCCCCGTCATTCTCTGGATCTCCCACACCGGGTTTCTGTTCGGGGCGGCCAAGCCCGTCCCCGTCACCCCCAGGAAGTACCGCAAGTACGTGCAGGGGGACGTGATCGTCTCGCTCGCCGGGATCGCGGTGAATCTGGCCCTGTTCGTGGTGGCGGGCACGTTGTTCGCAGCGGTCGGCCTGCTCGCGTCAGCGGCGCCTTCGCTCACCGGCAGCCTGGAGATCCTCCAGCGCATGATGTTCTACGGAATGCGGTTCAACCTGGTGCTCGCGTTCTTCAACCTCATCCCGATCCCGCCCCTGGACGGCAGTCACGTCTTCTATCATCTGCTGCCGCCGGGCGCCGGCCTGAAGTACCGCCAGTTCTACGCGCTGGGCATGGTGCCGCTTTTCCTCATCATTTGGCTCGCGCCGGTGCTCCTCACACCGTTCTTGTGGCCGGCGCGGCAGTTGCTGCAGCTGGGGTGGGCGGTGGTCGGCGGCTACGCGCTCCCCGGGGCCCTGCCCCCGCTATGACGATTCCGGCCCCGGTGACGCACGAGTCGAACGCCTTCGTCATCGAGCTCGAGCAGTTCTCGGGCCCCCTCGACCTGCTGTTGAACCTGATCCGCGAGGACGAGGTCGACATCACCGACCTGCCCATCGCGAAGATCGCGGATCAATTCCTCGCGGTCATCAACGAGCTGGGGCTGAACCAGGCGGCGGACTACCTCGAAATGGCCGCTCGGCTGCTCCGCATCAAGGCCCAGCTGCTGTTGCCGCGCCGGCTGGGCGACGACGACTGGGAAGATCCGCGGGCGGAGCTCGTGCGCCGGCTGCTCGAGTACCAGCAGATCCGCGAGCTGGTGGAGTGGCTGGGCCAGGCGGCCACGCGCCGCGCCGAGCAGTTCGGGCGCGGCTTCTCCCCCGCGCCGCCCTCCGCGCCGCCCGCGCCACTCGTGATCGAGCTGAACGACCTCCTCGCCGCCGCGGAGCGGGTGATCGCGCTGATCCCGGAGCCGATGCTCCACCGGGTGGTGCCCCGACCGCTCGACGTGGAGGGCGCGACCGCGCGGATTCAGGCGCTCCTGGCCGAGCGTGCGGAGTTCGGGTGGCTCGACGTGGTGGGGGAGCGCCCCACGATCGTGGACGCGCTGTCGGCCTTCATCGCCCTGCTCGAGCTCGCCAAGCGCGGGTCGCTGAAGCTCCGGCAGGCCGGACCCTTCACTCCGATCGTGATCCAGCGTGAGCCCCCTCGCGCAGCTGCTTGAAGCCGCGCTGTTCGCGGCGTCGCGTCCGCTCACGGTCGAGGAGCTGATGACCCTCGAGCCGCAAGCGGGGGAAGCGGCCGTGCGGGCCGGGCTGGACGAAATCCGCGAGGCGTATGCCGCCCGCGACCACGGGGTGGAGCTGGTCGAGATCGCCCAGGGGTGGCAGTTCCTCACGCGGCGCGAGTTCGCCGAGGCGGTGGAGCGCGCGCAGTTCGCGCTGCGCCCGCGCCGCCTCAGTCCCGCGGCGCTCGAGACGCTCGCCATCATTGCCTACCGGCAGCCCGTGGGGCGCAGCGAAGTGGACGAGATCCGGGGCGTCGACTCGGGCGCTGTGATCGACAAGCTCATCGAGCGGGCGCTGGTGGAAGTGGTCACCCGGGGCGAGGGGCTCGGCCGGCCGCTGCTGTACGGTACCACGCCGCAGTTCCTGGAGATCCTGGGGCTCAAAGATCTGGACGAGCTGCCGCGACTGGAAGAGCTGTCGGTGGCGCTCCGCCCCCCCGCCCCCGCGCCCGCCGAACCGGAATGATGCCGATGCGCCTGCAGCGCGCCCTGGCGCGCGCGGGCGTGACGTCACGCCGCAAGGCCGAGGAGCTGATCCGCGCGGGTCGCGTGTGTGTGGACGGCGCCGTGGCCGCGATCGGCACGAGCGTGGACGTCGCGCACCAGCGGGTCACGCTGGACGGCCGGGTGGTGCGCCCCGCATCGCTCACGTGGCTCGCCCTCAACAAACCTGTGGGCTACGTCGTGAGCCGGGCGGACCCCGAGGGGCGGCGGACCGTGTACGACCTCCTCCCCAAGGTCCCGGGCCTCACGTACGTTGGACGGCTGGACGTCATGACGTCGGGGTTGCTGCTGCTCACGACGGATGGGGCGGCGGCGCACCGGCTGATGCACCCGCGCTTTGCGGTGCCGCGGACCTACCGGCTGCGGGCGCACGGGCTCGGGGCGGCGGAGCTCGGCGCCGCGCTGGCGCGCCCGCCGGCGATCGACGGTCGCCCGGTGCGCGTGGTCGCCTATCGGGTGCGCCGGGCGCAGCGCAGCGTCGAGGTGGAGCTCACCCTCGCCGAAGGGCGGCACCGCATCGTGCGCCGGCTCGCGGAGGCGCTGGGGCTCAAGGTCGAGTGGCTGCACCGGGTCGCGTACGGGCCCGTGCGGCTCGGGCGGCTCGCCGAGGGGAAGCACCGGCGGCTGTCCCCGCACGAGATCGACGCCATTGAGCGACTGCATGGAACTGCGTGATCGGACGGCGATGATCCTGGGCGGGAGCGGGCTGGTCGGGCATGCGGTGGCCCGCCGGCTGCTCGCGGCCGCGCCCCGGCGGATCGTGCTGGTGGCGCTGTACGAGGACGAAGTGCGGGCCACGGCGCGGGCGCTCGAGCCCTACCGGGGTCGCGCCGCGATCGAGCTCGAGTGGGGCAACGTTTTCATGCCGGCGGAACTCGCCCGTCTGGAACGCAGCGCCATCGTCGGCGACTCCGAGCACCGCGCGCTGCTGGTGCGGGACGTCCTCGGCGAGATGACCGACGATATCCTGCACCGCAGCTTCCTCTACCAGCTGCTCATGAAGTACCGCCCCGACGCGGTCGTGGATAGCATCAACACCGCGACCGCGTTCGCCTATCAGGACGTCGTGAAGGGCGCGCAAGAGCTGCTCGCGCTCGCGGGCGAGGGGAAGGTGGATCGCGCGGCGGTCGAGCGGCACGTCCTCGTGCTCACCACGCCGCAGCTCATCCGGCACGTGCAGATTCTCGTCGAAGCGCTGCGGCGCGCCGAGACCAAAGCGTACGTGAAGATCGGGACGAGCGGCACCGGCGGGATGGGCTTCAACGTCCCCTACACGCACTCCGAGGAGCGGCCGAGCCGCACACTGCTGGCGAAGTCGGCGGTGGCGGGCGCGCAGTCGCTGCTGCTGTTCCTCCTGGGGCGTACGCCCGGCGCCCCCGCGACGGTGGAGATCAAGCCCACCGCCACGATCGCCTGGCGCGAGATCGGGTTCGGGCCGATCCGCCGCAAGGGGAAGCCGATCCCGCTCGTCGATTGCCCCAAGCCGGTGCCCCTGGCGGAAGCGTTCCGCCCCGACGCGAAGCCGTGGTGCGATCTCGGGAAGCCGCTCGAGGGCGTGTTCATCGACGTGGGGGAGAACGGGCTGTTCTCGCGCGACGAGTTCGAAACGGTGACGGCGCTCGGCCAGATGGAATTCATCACGCCGGAAGAGGTCGCGGACTACGTGCTGATGGAGCTCGAGGGCCGGCCCACCGGGCGTGACGTCGTCGCCGCGCTCGACGCGGCGACGGCCGGCCCCACCTACCGGGCGGCGATGTTGCGCGGGCACGCGATCGAGCACCTGCGCTCGCTCGAGCGTCAGACCAAGACCCGCAGCGTCGCCTACGAGATGCTCGGGCCGCCGCGCCTCACCAAGCTGCTGTGGGAATCGCACCTGTGCGCCCTGCTGCGCCCCAGCGTCCGGGCCCTCGCCCAATCCAAAGCCAAGGAGCTCGCCAGCGAGGCCCACGGCTTGGTGACGCGCGACGCAGCGCTCCGGAGTCATATTCTCTCGGTGGGAATTCCGATCCTCGTACCGGATGGGGAGCACCTGTACCGCGGCAGTTTCGTCGTGGTTTCGGGGGACGGGAGCGACGCGGGCGCCGCGGCGGCGCGCGGCTGGGTGGACCTGCGGCCGCAGCAGTTCGGCATGTGGGTCAAGCGGGCGCAGGAGATGGTGGCGCAGGGCGAGCGGCGCCAGACTCGCGCTGAGTCCGGCAGCGGGGGCGACTGGACGGCGGTCGGCCTCGACGACCCGATCGAGCCGGCCCGCTTCGCCACCTGGGTGTTCCGCTACGAGGACCGGGGGGAGCGGATCAAGCGCTAAGCCCATGGCCGTGGATACCGCAGGAGTCGACCGCGCGCTCGGCGCCATCGGGACCACGTTCCGTCTGACGCGGCTCTACCCGCCGACCCACCCCGCCGTGATGGAGGCGCTGCGACAGATCGCCGAGGCCCTGCCGTCGCTCGCGGCGCTCGGCACCGTAGAGTGGAAAGTCGGCGTGACGGGGCTCCACTGGCGCGGCCAGCATTTGCTGCCGCGCAACGCGCAGCTCGCGGAGCTGGCGGGGCTGCTGTATGCCCACGGCGTGCGCGGGGTCACCTTGAATCCCGGCGCGACTCCCGAGAGCACGCTCGCGCTGTTCCAGGTCGCGACCGGGACGATCCCGCCGGACGACGCCACGCTCGGGCAGATCGTGCTGACCCTGGGACGCCGCTCCTCGGCGCGGCTCGAGCGGCACCGCGCGGCGGCCTCGGGGCAGGGCGACGCAGCGGCGCCCGAAACGCCTGCCCCCCCTGCCCCCCCTGCCCCCGGGCTGGCCGCGCCGCCGCGCGCCGCCTCCGAGCCGGCGATGGGGAAGCGGGCGAGCGCGGTGTTCCGGCCCGACGTGGTGCCCGCCGACGTCGAGGCGAAACGCGCCATCGGCGTGCTCAAGGCAACCGCGACGCCGGAAGAGCAACGTGCCGCGGTCGAGAAGCTGGCCGGGCTCGCGCCCGGCCTGCTCGAGCAGCGCGATGTTCCTACCGTGGCCGATGCGATCGCGGCGCTCGACCGGTTGCTCCCGGCCGCCACGGACCCCGGTCTGCTCGAGGCGATCGACCGGGCGGCGCTCGCGCTCTCCGACCGCAGTCTGGTGGAGCGGATGGTGCAACGGTTGGGCGAGCCGCGCGTGCCGCTCGAGGAGCGCGAAGCGCTGGTCGCCGCGGTCGGCGCCCTCGCGTCGCTCTCCATGGCGCTGGTGCTCGACGCCTTCGTCGGCACGCCGCTCGATCGCCGAGCGCCGTACCGCGCCGTGGTGCGCACGGCCGCCGACCGGGCGGTCGAGGCGCTGCAGGGCAAGCTGGCGGACAAGGATCCGCACATCGTGGCGGCGGCCGCCGAGTTTCTCGGAATCACCGGCAGCCCGCAGACGGTGCCGCTGCTCGTGCCGCTCACGCACCACGCGTCCGAGTTCGTGCGCGAGGCGGCGCTCGTGGGTCTGGCGGAGGCGGGAGGTCGGGAGATCTCCCGGCCGGCCATGCCCGCGTTGAAGGACGAGAGCGTGGCCGTACGCATGGCGGCGGTCCGCGCGATCGCGGCGGGAGGCGACCCTGCCTCCACCACGGTGCTGATCCGCCGCCTGGACCAGGAGTCCGACGAAGGGGTACAGGCGGAGTTGCTCCGGGCCATCGGCCGGTTGGGGGCCAGGGAGGCCCTCGAGGTGTTGGCGCGGCACGCGGAACCGGGAGGGATGAGGCACCGGCGCAGCCCGACGGTGCGGGCCGCGGCGGTGGACGGGCTGCGCCACATCGCGCGCCCCGAAGCGCGGGGGCTATTGGAACTGTACAGCAAAGACAAGGAGCCGGCGGTGCGCAAGGCGGCGGAGGCGGCCCTGAAATGACCACGCGAGCGGTGCAGTCGGGCGCTGCGGCGCTCGCACAGACGATCTCGCAGGAAGTGGCCAAGCGAGTGGTCGGGCAGGAGCTGATGGTCGAGCGCCTGCTCGTCGGGCTGCTCACCGGCGGGCACATTCTCCTCGAGGGCGTTCCCGGGCTGGCGAAGACGCTGGCGGTGCGCACGGTAGCCGAGTGCCTGCGGATCGCGTTCTCGCGGATCCAATTCACGCCGGACCTGCT
>Ga0137371_10004215_pt1 | contig 11275 bp, 11 predicted proteins | sample SagtaG_7_FD_104919 | JGI IMG/M metagenome (GOLD analysis project Ga0137371, IMG submission 104919) | Vadose zone soil microbial communities from Sagehorn Ranch, Mendocino, California, USA - Sage1_R_40_16 metaG | ecosystem: Environmental > Terrestrial > Soil > Vadose zone | place: USA... | reverse complement strand
GGTTGCTCTCGTGCAAACAATCGGAAAACGCTTTAGCATTTCTCTCCCTGGTTGCAGAAAGAAAGTTGCGAAGAGTGTCTGCGACGGATCGTTTGCACTCCTGCTTCAGAAAGTCCGAAGTGCTTAACCTTGCCGTTCTGAATCAGGTCCTTCACCGCCCCTGCCACGTCTTCGATTGGTACGTCCGGGTCAACACGGTGCTGGTAGAAGAGATCGATGCAGGCGACCTTGAGCCGCTTGAGCGACGCTTCGGCAACCTCTTTGATGTGCTGCGGCCGGCTATCCACGCCCAGCTGCTTCCCATCAGGACCAAGTTTGAAACCGAACTTTGTGGCGATCACCACTTGATCGCGAAAGGGAGCGAGCGCTTCGCCCACCAGTTCTTCGTTTGTGAACGGGCCGTACGCTTCAGCGGTGTCGAAGAACGTTATGCCACGTTCGACGGCCGTGCGAATCAGTGAGATCATCTCCTGCTTGTCTGCGGCCGGCCCGTAGCCATAGCTCATTCCCATGCAGCCCAGCCCGAGGGCCGACACTTCCAGGTTGCTATTTCCGAGTTTGCGCTTCTGCATTGTGCTCTCCCTTCATTACTCTGATTTTAGAGAAGCCATGTCGATGGAGAACCGGTACTTCACATCGGATTTGAGCAGTCTCTCGTAGGCTTCGTTGACCTTTTGGATGGGGATGACTTCGACGTCGGCGGTGATGTTATGTTTGCCGCAAAAGTCGAGCATCTCCTGGGTTTCGGCGATGCCGCCGATGGCCGACCCGGACAGACTGCGGCGCCCACCGATTAGGGAAAATGCCAAAATATTCAGGGGCTGCGGCGGTGCGCCGACGAGCGTGATGTTGCCGTCACGTCGCAGCAGGTTGAGATAAGCATTGATGTCGTGCGCCGCGGCGACCGTGTCGAGGATGAAGTCGAAGCTGTCGGCGTGTTTCTGCATCTCGTCGCTGTTGCGAGAGACAACAACTTCGTCGGCGCCGAGGCGAAGGGCGTCTTCCGTCTTGCCGGGCGAGGTGGTGAAGACTACGACGTGGGCTCCGAATGCATGAGCAATCTTTACGCCCATGTGCCCCAGCCCGCCGAGACCGACCACGCCAACTTTCTTGCCTTTCGTCGCGCCCCAGTGACGGAGCGGCGAGTACGTCGTAATGCCGGCACAGAGTAGCGGCGCGGCGCCCGCGAGGTCGAGGTTGGAAGGTACGCGCAGAACGAAGCGCTGATCGACGACGATGCTCTCGGAGTAGCCACCATAAGTCACGCCGCCGAGGTGCTCGTCAGGCGAGTTGTAGGTGAGGATCCTGTTTGGGCAGAACTGCTCAAAGCCAGCCTGGCACTGGACGCAGGTACCGTCCGAGTGGACCATGCAGCCGACCGCGGCGAGGTCGCCGGGTTTGTACCTGGTTACCGCCGAGCCGACCTTGGTGACCCGGCCGACGATTTCATGGCCGGGGACAATCGGGTAGACACTGGGCATGAATTCGCTCCACTCGTTACGCACCGAATGGAGATCCGAGTGGCAGATGCCGCAGAAGAGGATCTCGATCTGTACGTCGTGTTCGGTTAGATCGCGCCGTGCGATCGTGGTGCGGGCAAGCGGCGATGCCTCGGTTGCAGCAGAATAAGCTTTCGCGTTATACATGGATTTATGCTCCTATATTCAAAACACACAAGCATGCGGTCTGATAAACCGAACTCTTCTCATGATTGTGTCTTTCTATTCAACAATTAATCAGGTCTGATATTGTTCGTCGCTGACCTTTTCCATCCAGTTGACGGTCTTGCCGTCAAGGTGTTCCAGGATGGCGATGTGCGTCATCGCCGTGGTTGAAGTGGCTCCGTGCCAATGCTTCTCACCCGGCGGGCACCAGACCACATCGCCCGGCCGAATTTCCTCTTTCGGGCCACCCTCGCTTTGTACCCACCCACATCCGGATGTGACGATCAGGGTCTGCCCGAGCGGATGCGTGTGCCATGCTGTCCGAGCGCCGGGCTCGAACGTAACGCTGACGCCCAGAACGCGCGCCGGATCGGGCGCCTGGAACAGTGGGTCAATGCGCACCCTTCCGGTAAAATACTCGTCTGGTCCTTTGCCGGAGGGCTGTGAGCCACTTCTTTTGAGTTCCATTTCTGAATTCTCCAAATGATTGTCTTCTTATTTGTTTCTACTCGTTATAAATCTTGCCGCAGTACTCCGCGTGTCTTGCCTTGACGTCGTTCAATACTCAGCCTTCGCGGCTCGCGACGCAACTATATCGCACTGACTAGGATTCGATTTTGTGCGAGACATTGGTGGTATACCTGTTGCTACTCAAACGTTGCGCAGGGCAAGCTTGTCGGGAAATGCTACGCAGCAACAGCTTGACAGACCTGTTAAGATTTGAGAAACGAAAACTCTCCCATATTTTTCCATTCACAATCAGGAGGTAAGAACGTGAAAAGATTGTTGGGTTTGTTTTTGTGTCTGACAATTTTCAGTGCGACAGCGTCTCCTGCCTTGGCTTGCAGGCATTACCGGCGACATTCTGCAAGATATGCATACGCGAACCGGTATGGTTATCGACGAGTCGCATACAACCGCGGTTACTATCAGCCGCGCCGAGTTTATTACGGCTATCCGGCAAGACGTTCCTTCTGGCAAAGACATCGCGACGCGCTCACGCTGGCAATCGGAACCGGAGGTGGCGCAGGTGTTGGAGCGCTGCTCGGCGGAAGAAGGGGAGCAGGGATTGGCGCTCTCGTTGGGTTAGGAAGCTCGGCACTTTACACATACAAGCTTCGCGACCGTCGACGCCGTTATTAGCACTTGCTCGGGCTGTACTTTGTCGGCAATCAACCATATCTCCGCGAAATCACACAACAGTTTTGTGGGATATCGCGGAGATTTTCGTTTGGATTTCTCCATGCTCTAGCCTGCGCAGGCTAAGAAACAGATCCCTCCTTGCTAGCGCATTCCAATTTCTGATTTTTGAGGCAATTCCTCCTTTGATTGTCGTCCTATTTTCCAAACCACTCGAACCGGTAAGCCAGTTCCGGGCCTCCTTCTCCTTCGTACGCGAGTTCGGCGACGAGCAGGGCGAACGGCTCGGTGTATCGCGCGATCCGCAGAGGGCCGGCGTCCACCGGATCGAAGCCCACGTCGCGGATCAGTTCAGCGGCCACACCTTTCCCACGCTCGTCGTCGCCGCAGTACACCAGGCTCGGTCGGCGGCTCTTGCTCTTGGCTTCGTATACGCCGAAAAGAACTTCGCTAGGCACAGTGTTGAATGCAGAGACGACCCGAGCCTTCGGCAGCCTCCTGGCAAGTTCCTCCGCGCCCGATGAGGTGTGCGCCACCACCAGCTTGGTGTTGTCAACATTCATCGGGAGGGAGCAGGTTACGACGACCTTGCCCGACAAATCGCCTGTCTGATTCAGCATGTCCTCTATTCGCGACCAGTGCACGGCGACGAGTAGCGCATCCGAGTCGTGCGCGGCCTCACTCGGTGTGGCGGCTTTTGCCTTGCCCTTGGCATCCCGCGCGAGCTTCTTGAGCTTCTCCCTGCTGCGCGCATAGCTAAATACCACCTCATGTCCGGCACGCGCGAAGACGCTGCCGAGCTTGCCGCCCATCAACCCCGAACCCAGAATGCCAACTCGCATGCTGCTCTCCTCGCCTTTCGTGGCCAGCCGCTGCCTTTGTCCGCGAAGCGGACGGCCGCAAATAGCCCAGCAGCTTACTGCTGGGAAACCGCGTGTAAAACGAGATGTAGTCCGCGAAGCGGACGGCTGAATTCGAAACCAACGTGCCTACCGTATTTCAGTCGTCCGTTTCACGGACTCGATTGCTAATCTCGTGCCCCCCAGCGATGAATCGCTGGGCTACTTTCGATCGTCCGCTTTACGCGGACTCAAATTACTCTTTGTGCAAAACCGCTGCCCTGGATGCAGGCGTGCTCACGGAGCAACGTTTCGGCATGTTTTCCTGTCTCTGCGTCAACGTTCGTAGGGATTTTAGTTCGCATTTGTCGTGGTCGTCTCACGCGCTCTTGCTCAACCTGTCGCGATATTGCTCGAAACCGCGGTGCGGCGGGGAGTAGCCCGACCATGAGGGAGGGCGTTCCAGTATGGCATTCACAATCTCGAATCTTCTATATACAATGCGCCTTAAATCTCACGAAGGAGTCCCATTGAGCAACACAAGCCTCATCCCCATAGAAAGAATTGAAAAAGCTCTTTACCTGATTCGCGGCGAGAAGGTAATGCTGGATCGCGATCTGGCTAACCTTTATGGAGTCTCCACGAAGGTCTTTAATCAAGCGATCAAACGTCATCGCGACAGATTTCCGCCCGATTTCATGTTTCAACTGACAATAGGCGTGGCGCGCGAGTGGTGGTTGGCAGTTAACGCGAATCGTTTAAGGTCACAAACTGTGACCTTAAAGAGAGGCCAGCATCTGAAGCACCGGCCATACGCATTTACCGAACATGGGATCCTCATGTTGTCATCCGTTTTGAACAGCGAACGAGCGATCCAAGTCAACATCGAAATCATGCGCGCCTTTGTAAAGTTGCGCCAGATGCTCGCGTCCAACGCTGAACTCTCTCGCCGGCTGGACGAGCTTGAGAGCAAGTATGATCGTCAGTTTAAGGTTGTCTTCGACGCGATTCGAAAATTGATGTCACCGCCAGTTCGAGATCGCAAAGAGATAGGCTTCCGCTCGCGGTCAGTGAAGAAGTAGCTCTGCAAATACGACGTCGGCTACGGTCGGGCTAGTGCCCCGCATGTTCGGAAGCGGAGGTCAGCGCTGCCTTCGGTAGTCGCTCGGGGACAAGCCCGTTTCTCTGCGGAAGAGCTTTGCGAAATGGCTGGGGTTTGTGTAGCCCACATCAAGCGCAACGTCGACCACGCTCTTCTTCGTTTCGCGCAGCAGTCGTCGCGCGACGTTCATCCGCAAATTGATGTGATAGTGCGCAGGTGAGACGCCCATGGCACGCTTGAACAGGCGATGAAAGTGAAACTTACTTAAACCGACTTGAGCCGCCAGTCGATCAAGGTTGAGATCTTCGGCGACGTGTTCGGCCATCCAACCCGTTATTTGTCGAAGCTTGTAACCAGGAAGTGACGGACTACCGCGGTGCAACTCTTCGCCCGTTACGGCGTAGTTTCGAGCAAGATGGATAGCGATTGCCTGGGCGATGCCTTCCACGAACAGAGGACTGGCCTGTTCGTGCATCAGCTCATCGTGTAACGCTGCCATCAACGAATCCAAAGCAACATCGGTGAACGCTGAAACGTCGCGCAGTTGGGCGTGAGCCGCATCGGCTCCGAAAACCTCTTCCAAAGCGCGCTGAAGGAGCGGCAGCTCGATGAACACCGCCATCGCTTCAAACGGTTCCGAGGTCACCGCTTTCCAGCGGCATTCATACGGAGCGCCTCCAGAGGTGAGAAAGAAAGATCCCTTCTTAATCCGATTCATAATCCAAGGCTGCTTGTTTTCCCGCTCCTGGAAATCGACCTCGCCCGACATAGTCCATGCGAGGAATGGTTCGCGGACGGAGGGAAGGTGCAACGTGTCAACCATAGGCGGCAGCGCGAGGATCCAGGCTTTGATGTCTCGCCATGCTTCGCCGCGACCGTGGAATAAACATTTCCCGCCCACATACGTTTCGAAACCTTCGGCAGATGTTGTCTCAGGAATCGACATTTAGACTTAGAAGCCGGATGGATCCGGCACGGCGCTCAAAAGTTTCCGGCAAAGGACGGCTGGTATTTTACCCGCACTACGCATTGCCGCCGCATTCCAGGCACCAGGACGTCTCGTTCAGCGGTGCTTGCTGACGAGAAGCACATGGCCCTCGAACCGCCTCAACTCGCTATAATTGCCGAGAAGAGCCGGCTGATCGAGCCGCGGGTCATAGCTATTGAGGACGAGCAGCGAGAAATCTCCAGCCTGGATCTTTCGGTTGATCGTGTCCTGCCTCACGATGTGCAGAGAATCGGCCTTCGCTTGCGACAGGGACGACAACCAGCTCGCCGCGTAGCTCTCCATTCCGGGCTGGGGTGGACACCGCGACGCGAAGTAGACGCGCATGTCGGACGCGTAGAGAGAGCCGCAACCCGCCGCCCGGATCTCCTGCGAGATAGCCTCGACCTCTCGCCATTGGTGCTCGCTAGGATCGTGCAAGAAGATGGAAAACCATTTCGCAGTGTCATAGCTGAAGACGACGCACGTGACGAGGAGCAGGGCGACCAATAGCCGGCCTCTCAATACGTGTGCGTGGATCGCGTACAATCCAAGAACCGCCAGCACGCCCGCCCACGGCACGGCGGGCATGTAATACCAGGGAAACGTCGGGTTCGGGACTGAGACCCAGGCGCACAGGGACCCGGCGAGCCAGCCACAGAGATAGAACTCAGATCTCTTCGTCGCGTCGAATGGCTGATGGCCGGCGAGGTAACCCAGCCCGACCAGCGGGAGCAACACGAGCAGTAGTCCCTGGCCCGTCCCGAACCAGTCAGTCACCGTGTGAATGTGCGTCCTCCACGCGTCGTGAGTCGTCCAGTGACCGTCGAGGGTTCTGTGGCGCAACTGGAGGATCAGAAGATCGAAAACGAACTGAGGAAATGCTCTCACGACAAGCGGAACTATCAGCAGACAGGGGACGGCCATCCCGGCCAGAAACTGGATCGCCGCGTGTTTGCGCCGGTTCGCCTCGCAATTCCGAACCAACCAGAAGAAGAGCACGATCGGAACCGTGATGATGAGCAGCGAGGTGATGCACGCTGCCCCGGCGCACAGACCGGACCAGAAAGGAAGCCAGGCGTGCGGCCGTCCGGGCGAAGCCACGGCCAGCCGGAAGGCGACCACGCTCAGGAGTGACGTCAACGCGAAAGGTTGTGCGGTGACACCGTTCTGCAGCACGAGGACGTTCAGTCCGACGAGCAGTGCGGTCATCGCCGTAGCGGGGACTTCCCACCTGGTTCCCCGAAAGCGGGTATACGTGAACTCGCAGATCACCGCGATCGCCGCCAACGTCAGCAGTGCCGAGAGAGCGTGAACGCTTCGCCAGCTTTCGCCGAACGCCGACATCCAGACTGCGTTCAAGCCGATGTATCCGGGTGGATGATGATACAGGAAATCGAGGTACGGCCACTTCCCGTGCTTGAGGAGTTGTGACGCCAGCAGGTGCAGCCCCTCGTCTCCCGAGCTCGTGCCGAGCTGGGAAGCGATCGCGATGGCGGCAGCAACGGTGATTCCGGTCAGGAGGAGCCAGGCCCGGCCGGAGACGAACGTTCTTGCTTGCTTCGTCATGGATGGCGCGGTAGTGGGCATTTCGAATCGGAGAAAGCCCTTGCGGAGAATATTAGCCGCGGCTTCCGTGCCGCGGATTCCAGAGCAGGAAGCTGCTACTTTCCTACTTCGTAACTGCTTGAACACGTCTGCGCGCGCAGGAGTAACTGGACAGCGCGAACTCTATTGCGGATCATCTATGGGTGTCAACGGGAAGCGTGTGTGAGCCATGAACATGGTTGGTTTGCCGCCCTTGAACTGTCATCATGGATGCATTGCCGACCGAGTTGAAGGCTTTGACGAAGCGCACATTGCCAAATTCGGGTCGAAATCGAACCGATTTTCGCCGCCTTTGCCAGCCCTCCGACCTCACTCGTACCCACCTCGCTCAGCGATTAAACGCATGGCGGGTTCGCTCACGAAAACCTTTGCATGAAATCGCTTGCCCCACGAGAGGGGCGTGACGTCACGATACTCATACATCGTCTCAACGTCATACTTCGGTCCATATCCGGGATGAAGTTTCTTGCGCAGTGACGCATGCGCATTCGGATCCGCTTCGTGATCAAGCAACAACTGCGTGAATGGCGCGACCAGCCGCTTGCTTTGATAGTTCATCCAGAAATTCGGCTGCGACACCACCGTGCAAAAGAGCGCCGTATGACCACCAAATCCGTCAGCGTCAACCGTGGCCTTCGCGTTAACATCCATTCCCTTCTCCAGCAGCCACCGTGCGATTTCGATCTCATCGTAATCGACACACATGTGCAGCAGCGTTGTTCCCGCGAGCGGCGTCCCCTGCGTCGCCAGCACGTCGTCATGACATCCAAGTTCAGGCGGATAGATCTCTTCGTGGGTGAACGTACGCTGAAAAAGTCCCGGGTCGCGGCGCAAATGTTCTTCGAGCAGATCCAGCCTGCCGCGATGCAGAGCCATCGTCGGCGTGTCGGGCAATTCGAGTCCGCGCTGAATGTAAAGTTCGAGAATTTCGTGCTTAGCTGATGGATTGCGGCTATCGGTTTCAAGCACCACGTCTACGGGCGCGAGCCGCCTACCTTCTGCATCGCAAACCGGTACGCCAATCTCCAGCGCAAATGCCGTTCCCGGCACACTGAGCGTATAGGCAGGTCCGCCCAGCGCGCCGTGCGGCGGCGGTGGTGAACCGAGCAGCCTGTAGAGCATTGCTGCAGTGCCGATCTTGCTCTGGAGCATCGCCCGGCCCATTCCGTGCTCAAGATCCATCGCGCCGAACTTGTGGAGGAGTTTGATGATTTCATCACGGCCGAGGTTCGCGGCGTAGCTCAACGGCGGTCCCCAGTTACTGTCGCGAATCGTAGCGTGCTCATGCAGCAGATTTGGGTGTTTCACAACCAACTCGCGGACCACATCGACATCGTCGCGCCAGATTGCATCGATGAGTTGGCAGGCCTGGACGAGCCGCGGCCAATTTGGCGCTCCATAACTCCGCGCGAGAGCAAGTTGCGCATCAGCGAGCCTGACTTTGCCAAGTTCCGCTCTCCCTTTTGGGAGAGGGGTTAGGGGAGAGGGCGCGTAGCGTGGGTGATACGTGTTGAATTCCTCGATCGCAGATGGATCTCCACTGTGGATAGCACGAAGCAAATCTTTCGCTTGATGCTTCAGTTGATCGAGATTGGGACGAACAGGAAGGTGACGATCTTGACGACTGTATATAGACACAACGAGCCTCCTTTGGTCACTGCCCGTTGTCCGCTCGGTTCGGGCGAAAGGAGGTTCGCATTGGAACCCGTAGTCACATGAATTGATCAGGTGGACTCAGTCCTGCCCGCGGACGGGTGGCGGCCTGCACACCGGCGGAGAGCATAGCGCTGTGCCCCGATGAGGGTCAAGACATTAATCGACAGATTACAGAGACTCCGCAGCTCAAGAATATAGAGACAGTCAAACAGAAGCAGGGGATGCCGGAGAAGGAGGCAGGAACGGAAACGATGAGTGTTTGCTCCTCCGCCCTGCTATCTAATCTTTTCCGTTCCTGCCTCCTTGCTTTTACTATCTATGTAATCTGCGCAATCTGCGGATTCAAAAACTCTCGCGACGGACGATGGCCAGCGACATGTCATCCACGAGTGGGCGTGCCGCCGCGAAATCCTGAACCGCGCCCAGCACCGAAAAGAGCACTGCATCAGCAGGGCCGGTCTGCGCGCGCCGCAGTTGCGCCTCGAGGCGCGCATACCCAAACTCCTCCCCTGTAGAGTTGAGCGACTCGGTGATGCCGTCGGAATAGATCATCAACACGTCTCCGACCCCGACTTCGACGCATCCACTCACGTAAGAGGCCGCGCGAAGCACGCCCAGCAACATTCCACCTTCGGACAACAATTCCAATTCTCCACTGGCGCGCAAAAGCAGCGCGGGAGGATGTCCGGCGCTGCAGTAGTTGAGCATTCCGGTCGCCGGATCCAGCTTTGCAAGAAACAAGCTGGCAAGCGGCACAACCGTTTCCATTCGGCAGAGATCGCGGTTTACGCCGGCAACGATCGCCTCCGGCTCTGAAGTCACAGCCACATGCGCGCCGACGAGCCCCACCAGATGCGTGGTCCACATTCCGGCCGCCAGACCTTTGCCGCAGATGTCACTCAGCGCCAGGATTACGCCGTTGTCTGTCTCTTCAACAGTGAAAAAATCACCAGGTAAGTGGCGCACCGCGAAAATCTCGCTGGCAATTTCGAAGTCTCCGTGACGAACAAGACGAGGAGCGCACAGACGCCTATGCACCTGCGCAGCCTCGAAGATCGCGGCGTGCAGCTCAGCGTAATCCTTCTGCAGCGTTGCAAGCTTAGCCTCCAACTCCTGGCGAAGTGCCTTGCCCGAACGCCGCGGTCGCGGCGCGTACAACTGAACATCGACTGCTCGCCGTGTCCCTAAACCGGTATTGAATGTTGACTGCCTCATGAAAACCGTTCACCTCAACAAGGTTGGTTGTGGCACGCGCATCTCGCGAGTGATTCTCAAACTCAAGAGCTTTCACTCCGTTAGGAGTGAGATGTTTATAGACCGGAGCGCCCAGCTTAGTATCCACTCCGTTCGGAGGAGCGAAATTCAACTAGAACTGCACCGCTCCAGAACCATTTCGCTCCTCCGAACGGAGCCGAAGTTTTTTGCTCCACCATCTATAAACATCTCACCCCTAACGGGGTGAAATCCGCTGACTCCTCGGGAACTAACGACGTTGAAATAAGAAGCCATCATCAGACTCCGCTTTCTGTCCAGCTCATCCCACGAACTTATAGCCACTGCCATGAACGGTAAGTATGAAACGCGGCTCCTCAGGATTCGGTTCCAGCTTCTGCCTGAGATGGACGATGTGCGTGTCAACTGTGCGGGTGTTCGGATAGTTTTCATACCCCCACACCGCGTCCAACAACCGGTCGCGGCTAAGCGTTTCCGCGGGATTAGAGAGGAAGTATGCCAGCAACGCGAACTCTTTCGCCGAAAGATCTACTGGCTCGCCGGCGCGGCGCACTTCATTGCTGCGGATATTGACCTCGACATCGCTGAACCGATAAAGCTCAGCCGCGGATGACTGTGGCGAGACCCGTCTCAACACAGCTTTTACGCGGGCCATCAGTTCGCGAATCGAGAATGGTTTGGTGACGTAATCATCGGCGCCCAGCTCCAGACCCACAACCTTGTCGATCTCCTGGCCGCGCGCAGTCAGCATGATGATAGGCAGAGCCGGCCGTTTGACCTTCAGCTGTTTGCAAACGTCGAGACCGCTCATCCTCGGCATCATTACGTCCAGTACGACGAGATCGGGCTTATCGGCAAGGGCGCGATCGAGGCCTGCTACTCCGTCGCCGGCGCTAATAACGTCGTAACCTTCGTACTCGAAGTTGTCACGTAGACCGGCCACCATCGCAGGTTCGTCCTCCACAATCAATATGCGTGTTTTCCTATTAGCATTCGTCTCGGCAACGTTGCTACCTGTCGTTGAACGATCGCTGCTTGCGTCGCCGTT